>JAABUQ010008595.1_pt1 | contig 14236 bp, 12 predicted proteins | sample 5560001 | NCBI WGS metagenome assembly JAABUQ01 (sample SAMN10711888, study PRJNA513371) | rock metagenome | isolation source: Antarctica rocks | place: Antarctica: Victoria Land, Finger Mt nord | collected 2015-12-18
AATATTTAATAAATAATATTTTTAAATTAATATAATAATATATAAATATAATAATAAATTTAAATATAATAATTTATTTAATATTAAAATTATTTTTATATATAATTAATTTAGAATTAATTTTAAATTAATCTTAGTTTATTTTGTAATTCTAAAATTTATAAAATTATATAAAAGATAAAAGGTTATCTGATTAAAAAGTTTTTTTAAATTTTTTTTTAAAGCTAACTTTGATATAGCTAGACTAATAATCGTCCGACCTTAACATAATCGGCCGAGTTTTTTAGTAGTGGTCGGATAACCTATAGGCTCAACAAGGTCCGAGCTGTAAGGCGAACGAATAATCGACATATATACATCCACACAATCCCCCGACATACAATCACCTCTCCCGCGATGAAAATGCAACGGATGCAACACTCCTTATACCCCCCAGCCAGACCTTTTAATCACCCCGCACGAGAACACCGCCGGCTCGATGAGATGAATAGCGCAGGAACGTGAACGCCGGACCCAACTCCTTGCCTCTATGCGTTGATTTCAAAAGATCCCGAAAGTAGCAAATGCAAGACGGCTTCGCTTGAAGGAGGGTCGTCTTCGGCACGGAGGATTAAGCCCGCAAAACGCCGCGCGATGTTTGGTGGTACAGCAAATGCAACGGTGGTATGGTGAGGAAAATGCAAATTAAGCGTACCCTTAGATTTGGGTGGAATCGTGTGATGAGGTGGAAGGGAGAAAACGATCATCTCAGTAGCGAATCGACCTTCATCCTCTCGTCGTTGATGGCGGATTGGAGTTTTCGGGTCTGGCGCATTGCTTCGTCCCTGTTTTGTGCGGTTAGCTTCCAATCTTTGTGCTAGCTAGAGTTTTAGTGGTCTTACCTGGCGGACTGCAACTCCATAACCTCGATCTGAGCCAGATTCATCCTCCCCACCACCTCCTCCATCTCCTTATCCGCCTCTCCGAGCGCGCCTTCAAGCTCCGCAACCCTCTTTTCAAGGAACTCGGTCCGCATTACCTCGTCTAGCGACCTGCCGATACCGCTGGTTGTCCTGTCCAATCTTGGAGATCGGGTTTGGAAGATTGGTGATACGGGAGATGTTCTATTCGAAGAGAAAGCGGTCGAGGCTCTGGTTTTGAGGCTTGATTTGAGACGGTGCAATTGCATGTTGTGACTCTCCTTGATATCCCGAACCTCATCCTCATGGTGCGCAAATGCTTCTTCGGAGCTTTGTTGCGCGGTCATGAGCTTGTCTTCCAAATTCTTGAGCTTGCCTTGCATGCTGTTGATCCTCGTGGTCGAGTTCTTCTGCTCACGTTCTCCTCTTCCAACGGCTTCGGCAAGCCTTTGACGAAGCGTGCTGTTAGCTCCTAGCTGTGTCCGTACTTGCGAAGAGAGACTCTCAACTCGGTTCGCCGCTGCACGAAGCTGGTCTGCAAGGCCTGCATTCTCGCCATTGTGATAATCTTCCGCTGCTTTGAGTGACTCGGCCTCTGCTCGGAAGATTGCCGCTTGCTTTTGTGCAAAGTCCCGTTCAGCTTCGGCGTCCGACATGCTCTTGAGAAGCTTGTCCATCGTGGCTGCGGTCTCAGCATCTTCAGCACTTGAAGGTGCGCCACCGTGAAGTTCTCTCAGCTTGGTGATGGAAATAACCTGTGTTTTCTGCAAGTCGCGATAAGCCCTTTCAAGCGAGGCAGACGTGGCATGAGCACCAGTCTCAATTTCTGTGGACCTTGACCCAGGTCGTTCCGGAACCAGGATATCGTTCTCTTGCAGCAATGTTCTGAGGGACGTCGTCTCTTGCTCTGCTCGATCAAGGTCTTTCTTCAGTCCTCCTAGCCCCTTCTCACACTGATACTTCTGCTGGAGAGCATCATCTGCTCGGCGACGAAGCTGATTGATCTCAAATCTCAACCCAGTCACCTCTTTCTCGTAGCCCATCTTCCTAGGAGATTGGTTCTCCAAAGCGCGGTCTCTTTCCAGCTCCAATACGTGTACTCTCTTCTCATGCTCCCGATTTTGGAAGTTTTGTCTGTCGAGGAGACTTTTCAGAGCTCGATGTAGGGCGTCGCGCTGCATCTCAATATCCTTGACTCGTTCATTGAACTCCCGTTCTTTGCTCGATATTGAGTTTGATCTCTTCAATGAGGGAGATCTCGATAGTCCACCTTGTCCACCTTGTCGAGCGACGGATGGCGATCGACCCACACCCAATCCTAGGCCGGTTGTTGGGGAGTGCACCTCTTCCTCAGCGATAGCGTTGAAACGTGAAGAGTGCTGCTGCATCTCGACCTGAAGCCGCCTTGCGTTCATCAAGGTCGTGTTCTCGTTCTTCAGCGATTGTAATTCTTGCTGCATTCGTGCACTGTCGTATGATAGTTTTTGGTGCTCTGCCGCTTCCCCTTCCAGACCCTCAACGCGGGCTCTCAGCTGTGGTACTATCTCCTCCCTCAGATTATCCCGTTCGTCTCGATACTGCGCTATTTCGCCCTTGAGGGCTGTAAGGAGATCCTCGAAATTTTCCTTTACTCGCTTTTCCTCATGTAATCGCCGTCGGTGGTCTTCCAAGGAGCTCTCGAGGTCCCGAACACGGTTGGCTACGCCTGAAGAAATTGCACGCTCTTGGTCAATCTAGAAAGCGATCAGCCAATTGTGACAAGCCTCTAATGAATTTACTCACATTTTGCACCTGCTCACCCAACTGTTGGATATGAGCCTCCAGGACCTTCCGTCTTCCTCGTTCATCTTGCAGTTTCTGAGAAAGACTGAGCTTGAATTGTGCCTTTTCTTGTTCTGAAGATCTCTTCTGCTTTGCTAGATCTTCCACTTTGCCTCCTCCTGCATCGCTGAGGGGGTAGCGGATCGATCCACTGCCCGAGTCGGAGAAGTAGTCGCTGGTACGGCGACCGAGCTCTGGCGCTTGAGTAGCTTCAAATTGTAACCTTTCTACCAAGTCTTCCAATTCCATTTCCCTTCGAATTGACCCGGCAAGCTCTGAACTGACTTCACGAAGTTCCTCCTCCATATCATCTGTTTGCGTATTAACTGCTCCATTTTGAGGTGGGGCTGGGAAACCGGTCTCCTCAAAGAAAGTCGTGGTCATATTGGCGTTGGCCTTGGGGACATCGATGGCATTAGGTATCTGCTTGAGGGAGGCCGAGTGAGGCTGCGGAGAGGGAGATAAAGGCGAGGGAGCTGGAGAATTACTTCTATCGGAGTATGATGTCGGCGAGACCTCAGCGATAGGAGACGAAGTTTTCCATCCGAAGAAGGAGGTGAGCTTGTTAGGACCAGGGGATCTAGGTGTCTTCGTTATCATGGTAGGGTCAGAGGGCTCGTAATCGTTGTTTGGAGGGCGGACAGAAGGGCGCGATGACATTGCCCGTGACAATCCTTCCTTGACTGGCACCCGTTTAATCTTTGTAGCTTCATGGACTACAGATTCACTCGCTTGCCGCGATCGTTTTGGCTGAGGTGGAGGATTGGTATGATCTGCAATTGGAGGGAAGGTACCATTCTGAGTGTTTTGAGTCGAGCGAGGAGAGAATCCTCTCGGAAATCTATTGTAGTGTAAGCATTGTTGCTTTCGGTAAAAGGGAAGAGTCTGCGCACTGGTCGAGGTCACGCGGAATCAGGGGAGGCGACGTGGCCAAGGGTGGAGGTATGGGAGGTAGATCGCGCTGAGTCGACTGCTCGTTTCCTTTTCTCCCTGAATCTGCTTCCCCTCGGTTGGCAGTGAAGCCGTTGGAGGACAAGGGGATCTGTGGCTTTTGGGCTGTGGCTAGAGAGGCCGAGGCCGAGGAGGGGACTGGCTTCCTCCTCACCGGCTCGATCCTGGGAGTCGTAGCACCAGTCTTCGGGCGACCTGGTGAAGAAGGCTTCGGTGTAATGACAGGGGTTGGCGGTGGGGGGAGGTGGTCGTTTCTAGGAGGACGACCACGGTCCATGGTGGATCATATCTCACGCTTTTTGGGCCGGTTCCATTGTCCCTTGATCGAACGATGGACCCCAAAAGCGAAGACGATCTGAGCGAGACTTTGCGCAATTCTCTCGCTTTGGATTGCTCGATAACGAAAAGGAGTAGTGGCTAGGGCAAAAGGAGCAAGAAGCAAAGATTTGAGCTGATGAAATCTCCCGGTGCAATTTGGCTACTTCAGATAGAGCGCAAGCTAAAAAATCAACAACATTCGGCTAAGAGGCACAACAGCCTAAGGACAGGGCGTCGGGGGTACTGGGGGGTAGGAGCGACGGCGGATGATTCATTCCGTTGCGGCGTGGGACTATCTCACCCGTAGAGTATGCCTACAGAATACCTGACCACCTAACTACAGGTCTACAGCAAGCAACAATGCACTTATTCCTGTGATTTGAAACCAGGCCGCCTGCTAATACCCTCCCACAGCTCTGCCACACGGTCTCCATACCAAAATACAAAACATTCACGGCGGGGTAACAAGAAAAGGAATCGTCGTAATTAACATGACGCACTCCACCAGTTCCTGCCCTCTCAGGCACTCCGGCTGATCTGCGCCAACCCGCAATGGCTTGCTTACATGTACCATTAATGAACGCTGACTGCTTACCATTTCATGCTAATTCATCATCATACACAAACACATCGGTGAGACATGAGAAGGATGGAGCGTGGAATCATGATTGCCCGTACACATGAACAACATTGATGGACATGGATCGAAAGCATGGATGGAAAGCATGGATTGGAGGCAAGGATTGGAAGCATGGGTTGAGGGTGTCTGATTTTATTTCATTGTTGTTCTTCGAGGAGTCCTCATTTGTTTGTGTACGCAAGCCCCCTCTTCATCGCGTCGCCATTATTGCTTCCATCTGTTGTCCCAGCCAGCGGCGACCTCAACTAGCCGCTGACGAACGTAAGCACCCCAACCCGCAGTGGCTTTGTATTCCCCGAGAATGCCGCCTCCCCTTTCCTTCCTGCAATCGCTCGCTGATGAGTCAATAAGTCAAACATGACATTCGCAATCCCGATCCCATAATGTAGAGTCATGAGGTAGAGCCTCGTAGATGCATGGAGAGATATATGTCGTAATATTAGAAGGATTGTGTCGGTCATCCGCAAGGATGATAGTACGCAAAAGCAGTGGCTTGGTCGATCCAGAACCCACGGCTTATATACTGTAGTACATTGGAGTCGAGGTAAGTTGATTGAAAGAGTAGTCGCAAAGGAGTATTATGCAATATGTATTATCATGAGGGATACTGTGTTCCCGCTTTGGAGGGGGTGGCCGTGGGACCAGGAGATCTCGTTGTATTCGTACATATGGGGTGGAAACTGAATTTGTCGATGCCCAGCTAGCAAGTCGCGAGTGAAAGGGCTCTAGGGTGGAGGCTCATTTCTTGTCGCTGGTGCGAGGATATTCTTCCGAGAAGGTGTTCTCGAACTCGATCTTCTCGGGCTTCGAGCGTAGTAATGGCTCGGGCCCTACATCGACCTTGATCTCAAAAGGTGCTTGCACAGGAGGAGTCGGTGCAGCGGGCGGGGTAGCCGAAAAGCAACCTGTGTATGCTGGGTAGCTATTGGGTGGGACACCATTATGGTAGATGGGCAGAGCAGATACAAATTGCGCCGAGGATTCGCCATAGCTATGCTGGGCAGAATTTTGGGCGAATTGACCATTAGGATGAGGTACTGGTACATGGAATGCATTAGGGTAAGCTTCAAATTGCCCTTGCTGTGGTGCAGGCCAACTTGGAGGAGTGAACGATCTTGAGGGCGTTGCTGGGGAACTGTCGAAGAAGCTTGTTTTGTAAGGCGGTGCAGACTGGGGTGGACCACAGTACATGGCGTTCGTTGGAAACTGAGTTGGGCCCGAGAAAGAGTGCGAGTTATGGTGAATGTAATTTGGAGACGAATGAAGATCCGATGTCGACGCCTCGGTAGAGGGTACGGCGGCAACTAAGTGGGGATTCCTACTGTCGCGTACTCCATTGACAGGAGTATCGTGGTGCCATCCTGTGAGTGAGTTGTTTCCAAAGGCATGATGATCAGGAGCAGCTGATGCTTCCAACTTCTCGAATCCTACCTGAATGCTGGCCGGAGAGATCTGTGCAGAGGGGGGCCCTCGTTTGCGTATCCGTGAATTGGAGACATTGAGATTGTGACCGGTAGACTTGACATGGCGAATGGTGCTGCTGGCGGGCGGCGTCTTTCTTTGACGTGGAGACAGAGTCAGTGGGCCCCCATAAGATTGGCTACGGTTCGTGTCAGGTCGAAGAGCAGCCGGCCGTGGGTGTCTCCGTCGGGCAGCAAGATCGGCAGGTGGTTCTGTGAAGGTCACAATGAGTTGCTCTGGGCTGGACCCAGACGACGTAAGCCTGGTGGCTGGTGCAGAAAAAGGCTGTGTCACTGGGATGTTTGTCACAGCCGATATACCTAAGCCGCTTTGTGATTGGTTGAGATGGAAAGTACCAATGTCGTTGGCAAGCTCCGAAGACTCGGACTCTCGACGATCTTGCGTCTGAGTCCACACTGGTGTCGGCGGAGTCAAGACGTTGTTCAGCTCTTCCTGTGATGAGAAGGCTGAGTTGTTGGATGATGGGTTTTCCATCACGCCGAGGGCCTCCGTATTTACAAACATTGGCATCACATCCCGATCGAAACCCTTATGGGCAGAACCATATGGCATTGGGAAATCATCCATCACTGTCATGTTTTGAGGAAACAACGAGCTCAAATGGGATTCGGCTGTCAATTGAGTCATGTCATTGTAGCGATCCGACTGGTGGATCTCGATTAGCTCGGGCGCCGCTTCGTATTGCGTGCCTTCATTCATGGGTTTGAAGCTGTCATGACTGAAGTGTACGCCCATGGATTCTGTAGTTGAGGACTGGTGGTGGTCGACGAGCTTGTTTTCGAATTCGCTCGTAGCATTGACAGGATGTAAGTCTCCGGCAGATGTGAAGGTACTATCATACGAAAGATCGCTGCATGCATGGTGCATTCCAGATGACGTGGTCGGAACAGGCTGAGTTGGACGTGTTGGAATATCCATGTTCGACGCCTCGTCGCCTTCTCTATGACCAGACTGCTTCGGAAGTTTCGCCCTGGCACGACGATTCTGAAACCAGTTCTGTGTATTCTGTCATTCAGTTCGAGGTCGACATGCAAGGAAGAGATACTCACCGAGACCTTTGAAGGGTCAACGCCCAGCTTCTGAGCCATTGTTCTCTTAGCATCCGTGCTAGGCTTTGATTCTTGCATGAACTCCGCCATAAGCACGGACTGGTCTTCCTGCGTAAGGTATTTCTTGTTGTCGCCGTCCGTACCCTCTAGTCCAGGAAGGGTTTGCGTGGGTAGCGGGTACACTGGGCCATTGGTATACATGGAATCGTATTGGGGTTCGACAAAGTTCGGATAATTGTTCTGGCTATTTTGGGGGAATGTCGAGTGGTAGGGGAAGTGCGGGTTCATGGGAGAGTACATGAGCTCGTCGATCATTTCGGCAGGAGTCCTGTTCATGATTCTGTTCATGATTGGCCTATGCAAGCATGCAATTCCAATTCCTCCAATATTTATCTATCTTTGACGACGTCCAACCGATCTTCGCCGCTGGTTAGCAGCAGCTGCAGACGGATTTTGAGATAATTAGGAGTTAGTACACGCAGTGAAGCGGTACTAAGGTCTTTCAGCGTGAATGTGGTATGTTTGCTGGTTTTAGTGTGGTGTTGAGGCGGCGAAATGGTATGCGCGGATTAATGGAGTAGGTGTGAGACTTGACGAGAGATGCCAATGTAGCGAGTGTGGTGAGAGATGAAGAAAGCCTCGGGGGGAGATGTAGCGAACGTAGTGGATGAGCGGCAATTATTAGATATATGTTTAAACAAAGGACAGAGGGAAAGAAAGGCAGCGAGTGAGAGCTTTAGTCAACTTTTTCTCTCAAGCTCTTGGAGAGAAGAGCGCGAGTTGAAATGTAAGAAAGACCCTCCTGAGGCCGCCGCCGGCTAAGGGTGCGGCTCTTAACTACATTCATTCTAGCTTGAATCTTTAGCCTTTTGGGGGGATCACAATGCTAGAACAGGGTATTGTGATCTCTCCCCCCAAAGGCAAAATACGGTGCCTGCAGCAAATCAGGCTGTGCCCTCCACACAGTCTCCCATCACACTTGGGTGCAGTGCCCTCGAAGTACTGCTTGGCGCCTCACTCTTGCCTCTGTGTTTATCTGCATACCCAAGCGCTGGAGAGCATGTACCTACTTACTGCAATGCTCCTTTCTTGCATATCCGAAACCTGAAAGCCGTGCAGCTGGGTGTCTCGGTACTGTAGGTAGGATGCTGCAGACTGCAGTGGGGGAAACCTTGCTCATCTCATTTCCACCAGAAACTCTCCCTCAGCACGAAAAACAACCCTTTTGTCCGTGCCAAAGTATCCTATCCTCCATCTCAGGCCTGCAACTTCACTTTCGCCCCTTACCTCAGGCTATTTTTGCTCTTGCATTATCATTGCTCCATAGGGACAGTATGGACTAGATCGCTCACCGTATTCACCGAGATTTAGTGGCCCAGGCGGTATATTTACACACCGCTCATGAGGAGCCACGAGCAGCGAGCCTATTTCTAGAATTTTTGAATGCAGCCAGCATTCGAGCATGTGGCCCTACAAGGAACATGCTTTTAGCGAATCTTGTCTACGTACCATGTAGGCGGACGGCGTCAAAAGCCAGCACGATTGGGCGCTGCCCTCGCCATTCGCTTGGCTACATGCTGCGCGAGATGCCAAGACCAAGAGACTTGGCCATTCTGACAGTACCTACCTTTTTCGTAATGCCCGCTGCCAGCTGTTCCACGATGATTAATTCATCTCACTGCAGGCCCAGGCTCTCAGATCGCTACTTTACGAGCCCACTATGGCACGATGATGATCGCGATTCGCAACAGCAGGAGCATCTTGAGCGTAGATAGGTAGATAGATAGTACCGGATCGATCTATTTCCATGTGGCCCTGCGCAGATCATGGTGATCACTCTTACTTTAGACTCATCAAAACTTCAGAACGACAAAGCCGTTTCACAGAAGTTACAAAAGCCGACTGACTATCCCAAGTAGCTCGGTATTCGACAACGATGTGCTCACTGTGCATGATAATTCAGCCACGCACGATAACATCAACAGGCTTTGAGGATGCAAGGGGGCTCATCTCGTACCTGAGTCTTTGAACGCCAGGCCTGTCAGAAGAGAGCAAGACTCTCCCTCCAACGTCATTCACGCATTGCGATCATTGGGATCCAATTGACGCATGCATATAAATCTCATCGCTTATGTGTCTGGCTTGTGGGAGCAGAAAGCGAAGCCAATCAATGTTTTTTTAATGATTGTGTTGGCGACTGGTCGAAACGACCAAGCTGCCACGGGCTGGTACATTTCGGCACTTGCGCATCATACTTCCATCATTCAGTATTTCATCGGCCCAAATGGGGCCTGGAATTTCCCCCCTCAACATTCAACTATTCAGATGAGAAGAGTCCTGTGTCGCCGCGGATGTGACATCCATCAGCTTGCATGTCCTCCAGACCTGCATGGGGTTCAGCTGCTCCAGTTGTGATCTTTGAACGCCACTTGCAATGGCGGATGCCGGGTGACTGGTCGTTAAACATTAGTGCGGTGCGCCGTTTCAAAGCCAAGCGTCGCTGTCGCAAATGGTAAAGATGTGCAAGTCTTTCCGCTGATCTTGCCCCCTTTCCAATCGATCCACAAGGATCTCGCCCAATCTAGGTTACCCTCCACAGGCCGAAAAAGGAAAGGGAGGACCCACGGATCCTGTCAAGTCACGACTATTCCCGATCGGGGCTGCAGGGGTTGTTGTCGTGCAGGGATTGTGCATCCACGTTTTTTGCTGGTACGTCGCACTCTTCACACTACGCGCTGCACCACGCTTCTGCAATGCTTCGGCCACACGAACGCCAATCAAAGCACCGGGCCAAGTCATAACGAAAATACGTACGCAAACTTGGTATCTGAACTTTAGAACCTATTAAATCTTGACTACAGATTGGACCAATGAACGGGGACGGCTTGCGGTGTTTGAGGCTAATAACCAAATGATAAATGACGAGCATGGATCACAGAAAGGGGTTGAGCGGAGAGACATTGCAGTCGGAAATAGGAGCTGCTCGGTCGACAGTGATGACCTCCACTCCTACAGAGCATTTCCCCCACACCCTGATGTCCAACAGGAGAAGCCACACCTAGGAACTCTTTACATCATGGCTCAAGCTCAGGTTCAAGGCTGGGGGCGAAAGAGACATTACGCGCTCGAACCCTATGATCGATGCTACTTGCTACTAATACGGCGCTTCTTTGCCTCGTATCCCGATAGCCAATGTCCTGCCTGACCCTCTAATTCTAAGCATCACGTTGCTTTCATGATGGAAATAGCAATTGCGATGCCACAGCTTATTACTGACGGGTTTTGTGCGTTGCACATCAGGTTTTGGCCTCTTTCTTTCCCTTTCAAGTCTAGTAATGATGTTCGCCATCGATTTCCTGCACGTCAAATCGCTCTACGGGCTATTCACTACAAACATAAGAGCCTTCTCTGATACTTTCTGAGGAAATGAAATGCCTCTGGTAGGTCACTCCAATTTCTGAAGTCGCTATGATATTCCGAACTCAACAGGGGCGTTGAGTCTTTCACGCACCCATTATTGTCTCCTGTTCCATCGATCTATGACTCCTTCTGTATCTATTTGCTCTCATATCTTAAATCAACGCCGAACGGATCCGTAAAGGCGCTCGGAAATGTAGATGTGGCCATGGCATTTCTGACGCTTTCATTGCAACGCATTCGAGATCTCGATTTCAACCTCTTCTTGCGTTGCATCACTACGGGCTAGCCTTACGCTTCTGAGATCTTTGACGATCCAGTGGGCCCCTGCGGCTTTGACTTGCTCAATAGTATGAGTTGTTGCGAGCCCGATGACTCTACAGCCTGCGGCAACACCAGCTCTGATCCCCGCTGGCGCATCCTCCATCACAAGGACGCTGCTCTCGGCACGGAGTGATAATCGCTGCTTTCCCAGCTGGTAGCATTCCGGGTCTGATCCGTGTTAGCCAATTATTCACAACTGCTTGAGCGTTTAAGCATCATACCCGGCTTCCCCTCGTTCACATCCTCGGCAACAACCAAATATTTTGGATGCGCGAGCTTCATGACACCAAGCCAGCCAGTCGCTAAAGGTCGCGTCCCTGACGTCACAATGGTCCAAGGCACTTGAGCAGCTTCAAGAGATGCGAGCAAATCTCTTGCTCCTGGAATTTCAACGACGTCGGACCCATACTGCTTGGGGATCAATCCTTCGATATAGCTGACATCTGGCATCACTCAGCAACACATTGTTCAACGACTGATGTCAAGGCTTGCCACTGACACTCCCAATTCGCTTTACTAGGGTCATAAAGCGCAAGAGTATCGACTGATCTCCTTCCATGCGATGACTGTAAAATCAGGTTGGGGTCGACCCCGAGTTCTTTACCTATTCTGGAAGAATCAGGATGGTCCATGCAGATCCACTTTGTTGAATGAAGTGGACACGAACTTGTGCCAATGCTTCACAATAGCGCTCGTCGAGTCGATGATCGTCCCGTCCATATCGAAGAGGATACCCTTGACTGTTACTGTCTCAGGTTGACGTGTGAACGAGGGCTGCTCCTCGAGTAAAGGCATCCTGTTGATCATGGGGATCTCGCGTGTGATTCTAGATAGATTTCAGGGAGTCAGATGAGGAGAACAGCAGGGCCAGTATCAAGATATCAAAGTTAGCCAAATAAAATATCATTGTGACTTTTGTGCATGCAGATTCAGCTTCCGCACTTGAGTAATCACTTACTTTCTTGACCTGCTATGATACCGTATACTAAATCAGGACCTTTCGAAGATTCTGATCCAATTTCTTAGGATGGACGGACAAGCATATTCCCCCAAATATTCAATTTTGTTGAGATGATTCTGATTCGAAGTATCGAGCCTCGGAGACAGCATATCTCCGGCTTAGTAAGCGCAATCTTGGCATCCAATACCCACGAATTTCGCAGAAGTCGCGAGTCGGTATGACAGTCCTATAATCGCCGATAGCAACGATGAAGAAACCCGGGAGTGAGCCAGAACCAGATCTGTGCCTGGGTGTATAATGCTGATTGAGACCAGAGCCGACCTCCAAACGTGTGCCCGTTCGGCTTCGACACAAAATCGAGAAAGCGAGCTCGGCGAAACAACGAAAACAGAAGAAGCTTGCGAAGAATGTATGATATCGAGTTAGACCAACCAGAGTCCCATGCTCACGGTAGGTACAGAATCCCGAGTGGCGATCCCGTTTGAAGAAGGATCCTGGCATCCCCAACCTCTTCCCCTACAAAGACAAGCTCCTCCATGAGATTGAAGAGAAGAGTCGGTTAAGGGATGAAGAGCGGCTGAGGACAAGGGAGGAGGCAAAGGCTGCCAGACAAGCTCCTGTCGAAGTGCAGAATGCACCAGAAGAAGGTGAAGATGAAGATGCCGAACTCTCCTCTCTTCTCGACGAAGACATGGAAGAAGACCAACCCTTCGACTCGTCAAACCCCATGAGCGCACTCCTAGCCTCAGCCCGAGCTCGTGCAGCAGAATACGACAACGCGCCAGACTCCGACGCCGACGAAACGGACGGCGACCACAGCATCCCTACCACCATCCCCACATCCACCACCCTAACCCCCGACACATCCCGCCACGCCTACGACAGCATCTTCAAAACCGTCCTCTCCCACTCCGACTTCCTCCTCTACATCCTTGACGCGCGCTCCCCCCTCTCAACCCGCTCCATGGAAACCGAACGCGCAATCACCTCCCACGCCGACGGCTCAACCCGCCTCCTCCTAATCCTCAACAAAATCGACCTCGTCCCCCCCCACATCCTCACACCCTGGCTAACCCACCTACGGCGCTCCTTCCCCACCCTCCCCCTCCGCGCCAACGCCCCCGCCCCAAACGCAAAAACCTACGACCACAAAGGCCTCACCGTGAAAGCGACATCCGAAACCCTGCTCCGCGCCCTGAAATCCTACGCCGCGTCCCAGCACCTCAAACGCGCCATCACAGTCGGCGTGGTCGGCTACCCGAACGTCGGCAAATCCTCCGTCATCAACGCTCTCACCTCGCGGCTGTCGCACTCCCAGAAGACAAGCACGGCCTGCCCCGTGGGTGCTGAGGCGGGGGTTACCACATCGCTGCGCGAGATCAAGCTGAATGGGAAGCTGAAAATCTTGGATAGCCCGGGGATAGTATTTCCATCGTCCGCCCCGGCAGAGGGGGATGGGCCGGGGTACTTGACGCAGAAACAGCAGGCTACCGCGTCATTGACACTGCTTTCGGCGCTGCCACCCTCAGCCATCGCGGACCCCATTCCCGCTATCTCGCTCCTCCTTTACCGCTTGTCCCATTCGGAAATGACACTCGGACCCTTGTTGGAATACTACGGTATCACTCTCGACACGCTCGTGCCGGATAGAGAGACGGGTGATTATACAACTGACTTTCTACTGCAAGTGGCGAGGAAGAGGGGGCGCCTGGGGAAGGGAGGAGTGCCGAATTTGAACAGTGCGGCTATGGGTGTGTTGATGGATTGGCGGGATGGGAGGGTTGGGGGCTGGGTTGTGGCGCCCAAGCAGGATGTGGCGAGTGTGGGTGGGAAGGAGATTGTAAGGGAATGGGGGAAGGAATTTCAATTGGAGGGGCTTTGGGGTGGAGGAGGCGAAGGGGGGGAGATGATGGAGGAGTGAATGAGTGGGTGTGGAAGAGATGTTGTGTTTAGAATCGGATATTCACGATCCTACTGCCCTGAATCACTGTGGACGGATTTGTAGTCCCCAGGCGATGATACGTAGCTTTTACCCTCCCATACCATACGATCCACTACAAACGCCACCCACGCACGCAATGCACTTCACCAACCACCTCTCCCGTCCCCATCCCTCCCTTCCTTGGTCTTTAGACCCCCCCAACCTCAATCCGACTCCTCATCCCCACTCCCCTCACTCCCCCCACTCCTCATCATGGCCTCCTCCCTCTCTACACTACTCAACCTCCTCCCTTCATCCGGGTACTCATCCTCCTCATCCTCCAGCCCCTCACCTCCACTCTCCTCGCCCACGCCCTCCTCCACACCCTCCTCCTCATCTCTCACCTCCGCTCCATGGTCATCTCTCTCCTCCCCCCCTACTTCCTCATCTTTC
>JAABUQ010008597.1_pt1 | contig 14235 bp, 12 predicted proteins | sample 5560001 | NCBI WGS metagenome assembly JAABUQ01 (sample SAMN10711888, study PRJNA513371) | rock metagenome | isolation source: Antarctica rocks | place: Antarctica: Victoria Land, Finger Mt nord | collected 2015-12-18
GGATGGTGGGGCTCGCTCCGCTCGACGCCACCCTACACGTTGATGTGTTTCGCCGTCAAAACGCCTTGCGGCTGTCGAGCAGCAACGTCACCGGGCCGTCGTTGACCAACTCGACTTTCATATCCGCCCGGAACGTCCCAGTCTCGATCGCGAGGCCGAGACCTCGCAACGTCGAGACGAACCGGAGGTAGAGCCGCTCGGCCTCGACCGGCTCGGCCGCCTCGCCGAAGCTGGGCCGGCGGCCCCCTCGGCAGTCGGCCATCAGGGTGAACTGGCTGACGACCAGGGCCGAGCCGCCGGCCTCGGTCACGTCCCGGTTCATCTTGCCCGCATCATCCTCGAACGCCCGGAGCCCGGCCACCCGGGCGGTGAGCTTGTCGCACTCCTCGTCCGAGTCGCCCCTCGCCACGCCGAGCAGGACGAGCCATCCCGCGCCAATCGAGCCGACGACCTGCCCATCGACGGTGACCGAGGCCCGGCTGACGCGCTGGAGGACGACACGCATCGACCGCTCCTCCGATCTCGGTGGTGCCCCTCTCAGGCGTAGTTGGCCCACAGGAAAATGCCGAATAGGCCGATCCAGAGCAACCCGAGCAGCCGCCCGGCCCACTCGACCCAGTCGCCCCGGCGTTCGACCGATCCGGAAGCGACCTGCGCGATCCAGGAGCCGAGAACCCCGGCGCCGATCAGGACGGCCAGGTCATTGAGGGGCAATAGCTGCCCGAGGACACGCGGGGTGGATAAGCCGGACGCGAGGATGACCGCCGTATCGATGATGAGCATTACGGGGACGATCAGCGACGCCGACATCCCGGGCTGGCTAGCGACGACGCGCCAGGGCGGTCGCGGCCTTGGGACTCGGATGGCGAGGTGAGCCAGGTTCGAGCCGATCAAGAGGCCAGATCCGTGGAGGACGACCATCCACATCCTGGGCGACGGGGTCCGCATCTGCTCGTGACGGATGAGGGCGAATCCGACGGCCGCGCCGACCACGACGATCATCCCGTCCCCGAGCGTGAAGCGGCGGGTCGGCGGGGTTACCGGCCCGTCCCTGGCATCCGGAGGACGTCCCGCCTCGCCCTCGGGGGTCACCCGATGCTCCCGACCGTGTGGTCGAGCTGACCGTTGCTTGAGGGCGCATATTCGTCGATGGCGGGCGGGGTCCAGGTCGGCAGGTCGCAGAGGCCGCCGAAGAACAGGTGGTGCCAAAGCTGGGTGGCGACGACGCAGGTCAGGGCGATGTCCATGACGAAGCGGCGGGCGGTAATCCGGGGCAGGGCGAGCTGCTTCATCCGCTCGCGTCGGACCATCTCGGGGTCGAAGTAGCCGGTTTTTCGGAGGGATTCGGGGGCGATGAGCTGGTCGACCCAGGTGGGCCGGCCTTCGCCGAGGAAGGTCTTCGAGAACGTGGAGCGGAACATCGTCTTGGGCCGGTTGGCGATGTTGCGGGGCAGGGTCCGGGCGGCGACCTGCCGCAAGATCCACTTCTCGGTCTTGCCCTTGAGCTTGTACTCGGGGGCGATCTGCGAGCAAAACTGGATCACGTCGTCGTCGAGGAACGGGTAGCGGGTCTCGACCGACGAGTGCATCGAGATCCGGTCCCCCTTGGAGATCATCAGGAGCCCGGCGAGCATCACCTTGTACCCGACGTAGAGCGACTGGTTCATCGGGTGCCACCGAGCCATCCGGTCGGTGGTGATGTTGAGGTCGTCGTAGGGGTTGTGGTCGCCGAGGCGCTCCCACATCCCGGGGGTGTACAGGATCGGCCGGGCCTGGCCGATCAGCTCGTACATGTCCTGCTGGGCGGTCCGGACGCCGCCGATCGCGAGCAGCGGGGCCCGGTGCTCCGACCCCCCGCCGACGGCCGCGAGCAGGGCCCGGCGGGCCATCAGGGGCAGGAACGTGCCGAACCGTCGGGTGATCCGGTCGCGGGCCGCCTGGGTCTTGAACCAGACGTAGCCGGCCAGGGCCTCGTCGGCCCCCTCGCCGGTCAGGGCGACCTTGTACCCCTGGCCGTGGACCGTCGCCGCCAGCTTCATCAACGCGGCGCACGAGGTGTCCATCACCGGCCCCTCGGCCGCCAGGACGAGCTCGGGGTACATCGCCGCGATCTCGGGGCTGGAGAGCGTGACCGTGGTCAGCTTCGAGCCCAGCGCGGCGGCCGACTCGGTCGAGGAGGCCCGCTCGTCGGGCCCGGCCTTGTCGAAGCCGATCGTGAACGAGGGGACGGCGTGCCCCCGCTCGCGCGAGCTGAGGCCGAGCACCACGGTCGAGTCGAGCCCGCCGCTGATGTAGCTCACGACCGGGACGTCACCCCGGAGCCGACGCTCGACCGACTGCCGCATCAACCCTTCCAGCTCGTCGATCAGGGGGGTCGGGTCGTCCATCCTCCGCTCGTCGCCGGCGTCGGGGAAGTCGAGGTCCCAGTACTGGTGGATCGAGAGCTTGTCGTCCTTGACCTTGATGTAATGGCCGGGCGGGAGCGACTTGACCCCCTCGAAGTACGACCGGCTCGTCCCGGCGCAGAAGAACGAGAACAGGTGGTCGATCCCCTTCACGTCGGGGCGGATCGGCACCATGCCCGACGCCAGGATCGCCTTGACCTCCGAGCCCCAGAGGAGCCAGCCGTCGCGCTCGGCATAGTACAAAGGGCAGATCCCGACCCGGTCCCGGCCGAGGATCAGGGTGTTGTTCCGGCGGTCCCAGAGCGAGACGGCGAACTGGCCCCGGGCCTTGGCGAACATCCCCTCGCCGTGGTCCTCGTAGAGGTGGACCCAGGCCTCGGTGTCGCACTTGGTCGTGAGGGTGTGGCCCCTGGCCAGGAGGTCGCGGCGGATCTCGGGGTACTCGAAGAGCTCGCCGTTGAAGGCGACCCAGATCGAGCCGTCCTCGTTGGTGATCGGCTGCCGGCCGCCGGCGAGGTCGACGATCGAGAGCCGGCGGGCGCCGAGGATCACGCCCGGTTCGGCGTGGAACTGCTCGTCATCAGGGCCTCGGTGGGCGATGGCGCCGGTCATCGCCAGGAGGCGGGGGACGGAGAACTCGCGACGCCCGTTCCGATCCAACGCCCCGGCGATTCCGCACATGATTTTGGCCCAGCTCCTCGGATCGTCCGACGCGGTCTCGCGGCGGCCTTCGGCATCCCGAATCGTGAAGGGGGACGGCTCAGGCCGGGCCGCTGGTCACGACGGGCCGGGGGCCCGCCTTGGTCAAGCTTATCATGCCACGGCGCCGGCTGGCCCGCCAATACACCCAGGAGCCCGCCACGCCGATCAGGAGCGTGCCGAGGCGAAAGACGAGGCCGCGGGGGCCGAGCTTGACGTAGAAGAACGCCATGTGCGGGGTCCTTGGGGTTCGTGGATGGTCAGTTCGGCCAGGAGCACCTGCTCGGACGTCCCCGCGACGATCGGCGGGCCGTGCCTGCCGTCGGAGATGCTGCTCAGCCCGGCGAAGCGATCGGTGATCCGGGTGTTGAGGATCGGGATCACCGTCAGGGTCGCGCCGCACTGGTTGGCGAAGACCACGGGGATGCCGAGGTCGGCCGCGACGTGGCCGGGGATCGCCCCGGAGAGCGGGCCGACGTGGCCGAACAGCCAGTCCTTGCGGCCGGTGTCGCGGTCGGCGAAGTCGGGCCAGGCCGCCGCGACGACCGCCAGGTCGACCCGGCCGCGGTAGTCCTCCCAGGTCTTCCGATAGATCATGTCGGCGCAGACCGCGAAGCCGACCCGGCCCCAGGGCGTGGGGACGATCAGGGGCTCGCGGCCCGGGCGGAACCGGAACCGCTCCCAGAAGACCAGGTTGCGCTTCCGGTAGGTCAGCATCCGCCCGTCGGGCAGGGCGAAGGCCACCGAGTCGTAGAGGTGGTGCCCCTCGCGCTCGACGAAGCCCGCCGCGATCGCCATGCCCCAGTCGCGACTCCGGGCGGCGAGGTACCGCAGGGTCGGGCCGTCGGGCCCTTCGGCCGCCGGGGCATAGTCGGGAAGGAGGCCGTAGCCGGTGTTAAACATCTCCGGGAGCACGGCGAGCTTGGCCCCGCCTCGGCGGGCCTCGCGGAGCAAGCCGTCGGCCCGTTCGAGGTTGTCGAGCACGGCCAGGGGCCGCGAGGGCATCTGGATCGCGGCGGCGACGATCTTCACGAGGAGGACCTCCTTCGCGACGCGGGAGCCGGCGGCAGCTTCGCATCCTCGCGAAGGCCGACGCGGCTCGATCGAGTTGCTCGGTTCTGAAGGTATCGGACGACTCGGGCCGCCGACTTTGGCCCGATCGGGCGATCGGCGGAGTCGGGCGGCCCGGGCGATGGGCGGCGGGGCAATCTATCTCTTATGTCTGGACTCGGATAGGCCAAGATCGGGGCGACGATCAGAAGCCGAAGAATCCGAGGACTCCCGTCCGGCGCTTCTTGGGGGGACCCTGGCCCTCGGCCCTGGTCGCCAGGGCCCGGTCGAGCACCCCCTGGGCATCCGCGACCCGCGCCGGTTCGAGCTTGTAGTTGAACTCGACGTCGTCGCGGAAGGTGTACGGGACGAGGTTCTCGGTGAAGAACTCGGTGAAGAGGTTGTCGAACCAGGGGGCCTTGATCGGCTGGACGACCTCCTTGGTCTCGTACCCTTCCTTGATGATCCGGACCGTCCGGTCGCCGTAGAACGTGAACGACCGGGAGGTCGGCGAGCGGCCGATCTCCTCGCCGTTGACGACCACCATGGCCCCGGGCGGGTCGGTCCGGATCGTGTACCGGCGCTCGACGCACCCCGAAAGGCCGCAGGTCGCCACCAGGGCGACGACCACGACCCGCAATCGATCGCGAAAGCTCGGCATGCGCAGCCCCCTCCGTCGAATCCATTCGAAGGCGACCGCGACGGACCGGGATCGAAGGGGTTCGGGCGAAGGGGCACGCCGGCGCGATCGGTCGCCCGCATCCCTAGGGCGGGACGAGCGGGCCGGATTGTAGCCACCCTCCCCGATGCTCACAACCCGAGCTCGGGCCCGATCGGCCCGGCCCGGTCAGGCCACGCCGCGGTGGGTCTCGGCGATGATCTCGTCGACCACGTCCTCGAATCGGCCGGCCCGGGCATAAGCCTGGCGCTGGCGCTGGGCCCCGTTCCCCCGCTCCAGGGTCCGGCGGGCCAGGGTGGAGACCTCGGGCCAGTCGCCCAGGGCTTCGAGGGCGGGCCGGAGGAAGCCGAGCAGGGTCTCGACCAGTTCGGGGGCGGGCACGAGCCGCTCGGCGTGGACGTCGATCAGCTCGCCGTCGAGGCCGAACCGGGCGGCCCGCCACTTCGAGGCCCGGAGCATCTCGGGCCGGACCGGGTGGCTCGGCTCGTCGCGGGTCGCGGCCTCGACGCAGGTCCGGGCGAGGGCCCGGCAGAGGCCGGCGACCAGGACGGCCTCGTCGAGGTCCTGGCAGACGTCGGCGATCCGGAACTCCAGCGTGGGGAAGTGCATCGAGGGGCGGACGTCCCAGTACAGCTTGGAGGGGTCGGCGATCGTCCCGGTCGATACCAGCGAGGCGACCAGGCGGTCGTACTCCGCCTTCGAGGCCAGGTCGCCCGCCATCCCGGTCATCGGGAACCGGCCGAACAGCTCGGTCCGGTAGCTGGCATAGCCGGTGTCGTGGCCGAGCCAGAACGGCGAGTTCGCCGACAGCGCGAGGATCGGCGGCAGCCAGGGGCGGACCCGGTTCAAGGCCTGGATCGTGGCCTCCGGGTCGTCGATCCCGACGTGGACGTGGCAGCCGCAGATGATCTGCTCGCGGGTGAGCTGCTGGAACTCTTCGAGGATCGTGTCGTACCGCTCCTTCGGGGTCAGCCGCTGCTCTTCCCAATGGGAGAAGGGGTGGGTCGCGGTCGAGGCGATCCGGCAGCCTTCGAGGGCGGCGGCCTCGATCACCGCCTTGCGGAGCCGGATCAGCTCGGCGCGGACCTCGGCCAGGGTGGTGCAAACCGGCGTGCCGATCTCGATCTGCGAGAGGAACATCTCGTTGCTCACCTCCTCGCCCGCGGCATCCTGGGCCCCGGGCAAGATCCGGGCGGCCCGCTGGCGGAGCTGCCGGGTGGCCGGGTCGACGATCTGGAACTCTTCTTCGACCCCGATCGAGGCGACGGCGGGCGATCCATTCACGGCGGGCGGCCTCCCTGGTCGAGAATTTCGGAAGGGTCAGACGCGCTTCCAGATGAACGCCGCCAGGGCGACGAGGCCGACGAACATCGCCAGCAAGGTCCCGATCAGGACGGCGGCGATCCCGGCGAGGTACCAGCCCGAGGCCGCCGTCGGCATCGGCTGCCCCTGCTTGTGGAGGTCGCGGACCTGGTTGAGCAGGGCGATGTTCCGGGTGTTCGCCTTGAACACGGCGTCCCAGGCGTCGCCCAGGAACGGGATCGACCCGCCCACCACGTCGAGCAGGACGTTGGCCGCCATCCGGGCCGCGACCAGCTTGGGCACGTGGTAGTGGTTCACCGCGGTCACGACCAGCCCGGTCTGCACCAGGCCGGCCAGCAGGTCGCCCGCGCCCGGCACGAGGCCGAGGATCGCGTCGGCGCCGATCCGGAAGTTCGTGCCGGGGATCGGGATCGCCCGGTCCATCAGCCAGGCTATCCTTTCGAGGAGGAGGGCCACCGCCTCCCCCTTGGGGTCGTAGATCTCCGTCACCGGCCGATCGTGTTTTTCGGGCATCGCCCCACGCCCCCTTCTTGGTTCGACCGGAGTCCGGCCCGAGGTCGGCGATCGCCCGATCGCGTCGCCGCCGATTGGTCGGCCAATCATAACCGATCCTCCGCGCTTCGTGCCGGAAACCGACCAATCCCGGCCCGAGCGTGGCGAATTCCCTGCCGAAGGGTGGCGGTAACGGTCGGGCTTCCCGGATCGGACCTAGGGCGATCGGCCGTGGACCTGCTAAGATGTCCGGGACGAGGCCGGGCCCGACCACCCATGTTTGGCGAAGGGGTGCCATGCGACGCGAGTTGACGCGGTGGCGAGCGTTGGCCAACGGGGTCCTCGTCCTGGGCGTGCTCGCCCTGGCGGGCTACGGCCTCCACCTGGTCAACCGGCGGGACTGGGGCTGGCAGCCGACGTTCCGGGCCCAGGCCGGCTTCGGGTCGATCGGCGGGGTCGAGGTCGGCGCCAAGGTCCGGGTCCAGGGGATCGAGGCCGGCGTGGTCGAGGGGATCGACCCCCCCTCCACGCCGGGCGGCCCGGTGATCCTCCGGTTCCGGATCGACGAGCGGCTCCGCCCCCTGGTCCGGTCCGACGCCCGGGTCCGGATCGAGCCCCAGGGGGTCATCGGCGCCAAGGTGGTCGAGATCGTCCCCGGCCGGGCCGACGCCGCGATGCTCCGCGACCCGGGGTTGCTCGCCTCGGAGGCCCCCGTCGAGCTGGGCGACCTGCTCAAGGAGGCCTCGGCCTCGCTCAAGCGGGTCGACGCCGTGGCCAGGGCCGCCGAGCAAGGCTTGGGCGAGGTCAACGCCATCGCCGCCTCGATCCGCGAGGGGAAGGGAAGTTTGGGCAAGTTCGTCCGCGACGACGAGGCTTACCAGAAGCTGGTGGCCCTGAGCGACCACGGGACCAAGACGATCGACGACCTGGGCGAGAACCTGGCGGCCCTGAAGCGGACCTGGCCCCTCTCGCGCTACTTCGACGACCGGGCGTTCTACGACCGCGAGCGCGTGCTGTTCAAGCCGGGGGCCGAGCGCGACAGCCGGACCCTGCCGGCCGACGACCTGTTCGAGCGGGGCCGGTCGGTCCTCACGGCCGACGGGCGGAAGCGGCTCGACGACGTGGGGGCGTGGTTCGCCAAGGCGAAGCGGCCCAGGTCCGAGGTCGTGATCGCCGCGTACACCGACGACGGCCGCGACCCGAACCTCTCGCAGATGCTCACGCAGGAGCAGGCCGAGGCGGTCCGCAAGTACCTGATCGCCAAGTTCGGGATCGACTCGGTCGGCTGGTTCGGCAGCCGCAAGGTCGCCGCCGTCGGCTTCGGCTCGGAGGCCCCCCGCGCCGCCACGCTCGAGGTCGGCGGCCCGCCCAGGCGGGTCGAGGTGATCCTGTTCACGCCGCAGACCTGACCGCTCTCGGGGCGGCCCGGCGAGGTCGTTGACGCTTTCCGGGCCCCGGATTAACCTTGACGACCGGGCGCGGGTGGGGGCGATGATTCATGGGGTGACGTCGTGGCCTCGTTGTTCATCATCAAAGGGGTCGACCAGGGCAAGCGGTTCGAGTTGAAGGCGAAGGCGGTCGGCCTGGGCCGCGACAACTCCAACCCGATCCGGCTCCACGACAACGAGGTCTCTCGCCGGCACGCCGAGGTCCGGCGGATCAACCAGTCTTACCACGTCGTCGACCTCGGCTCGGCCAACGGGACGTTCCTCAACGACCAGGCGATCGACCAGTGCGCCCTCGGCGCGGGGGACCAGATCCGCCTGGGACAGACCATCCTCCTGTTCCAGGACTCGTCGGCCGAGGTCGAGCGCGAGATGGCCGCCCGGGTCGACATGCTCGGCCGGGCCGACCTCGACGATCGCTCGGCGATCCTGGGCAGCGTCCCGGCCAGCGAAGGCTCGCGAATCCTCGAATCCCCCGAGACCGTCGGCGACTGGCTCAAGGACCGGCTCCTCAACCTGGCCGTGATGTACAAGGCGACCCAGGCGATCAGCCACGTCGTCGACCTCGATACCCTGCTCCCGCAGATCCTCAAGCTCGTCTTCGACTCCATCGGGGCCGACCGGGGGGCGATCTTCTTCAAGGTGGCCGACCAGGAGGAGCTCGTCACCAAGGCCGTCCGCTGGCGAGGCTCGGTCGGCAAGGGCGAGCGGATGACGATCTCGCGGACGATCATCGACCACGTCCTCGGCAAGGGGGAAGGCGTGATCACCTCCGACGCCCCCAAGGACGCGCGGTTCGGCCCGGCCTTGTCGATCGTCAACCTCGGCATCCGCGAGGCGATCTGCGTGCCGGTCCAGGGGCGGCACACCACGCTCGGCGTGCTCTACGCCGACGTCACGACCGATCCCCAGGTCGGCCTCCCCCTGACCCCGAGCAAGGACGGGGCCAAGAGCCGGTTCACCAAGGACCACCTGATGCTCATGGTCGCCATCGGCCACCAGGCCGGCATGGCGATCGAGAACACGACGCTCTACGAGGACAAGCTCCAGGCCGAGCGGCTGGCGGCGGTCGGCCAGACCATCGCCACCCTCTCGCACCACATCAAGAACATCCTCCAGGGCATCCGCGGCGGCAGCTACCTGATCGACATGGGCCTCAACGACAAGGACGACGCGATCGTCCGCCGGGGATGGGGGATCGTCGAGAAGAACCAGGCCAAGATCTACAACCTGGTCATGGACATGCTCTCGTTCTCCAAGGACCGCGAGCCGGCGCTCGAGTCGGCCGACCTCAACGAGACCGTCGGCGAGGTCGTCGAGCTGATGCAGTCGAGGGCCTCGGAGCTGGGGGTCGCCCTGGGCTGGGAGCCGCTCGGGACCCTGCCCAAGGTCCAGATCGACCCCGACGGCATCCACCGGGCCGTGCTCAACATCGTCACCAACGCCATCGACGCCTGCGAGGACGTCGAAGGCGGCATGGTGACGGTCGCCACCCGCTGGGACGCCGAGCACTCCATCGCCCGCGTGGTCGTCACCGACAACGGGACCGGGATCGACCCCGGCGAGGTCGGCAAGATCTTCCAGGTCTTCGCCTCGACCAAGGGGTCGAGGGGCACCGGCCTCGGCCTGCCCGTCTCCCAGAAGGTGATCCGCGAGCACGGCGGGACGATCCTCATCGACTCCGAACTCGGCAAGGGCTCGACCTTCACGATCGACCTGCCGACCCGCCGCAACGACTCGATGTACGACTCGTCCGCCGCCATGCCATCGCTCCCCTGATCGATCTGACGATCAGTCGGGCGGCAAGGGCGGCTCGTGGTCGCCGAGGGTGAGCTCGAGCCGGGCGATCTCGTGCGGGGTCAGGTCGATCAGGGCCGAGTCGCCGACGATCGGGACGTCGACGATGTGGGCGCCCTGGCCGTTGACCTGGCGAGCGTGGACGGGGTCGCGGAACGAGCGGACCTTGCACCGCGCCGGCTTGCCGGAGGTCTCGATCAGGTCGAGCACGATCCCCCACCCCCGGCCGTCATTGGCCTCGGGCTCATAGACCATGCGGACGATCGCGACGGCCTTGGAATCGACCTGGACGAGCCACCCGGTCGGGCCCGATCGGGGAGGCCCGGCGCTGGTGGCCACGACCAGGGCGGGGGCGGTCAGGTCGACCGCGGCGGCGAAGGGGTGCTCCAGGTTGAGGGCGAGGCCGAACTCGAACTCCCGGGCCGACTCCGGACCGGCCACGAGCAGGGTGTCGAGCATCCGAAGGCCCTGGCGGCGGTGGTGGGCCAGGCCGCCGAAGAGGATCGTGGTCCGCCGCTGGCGCGAGGTGATGTCGAGGGCGTCGGGCGTCTCGGGCCGCTCGGCCTCGGTCGGCATCGGCGTGAGCAGGGCGGTCCGCCTGAGGGTGGACTGGGGGTCGGGCCAGGCCCATCGGCAGGCCAGGTGGTGCGACCAGGGGTCGGCCGAGGCGACCTGCGCGAGCCAGGCGGGGTCGAGGTCGGAGAGGGTGACGGCGAGTTCGAGCGTCGGCCGGCCGGCCCAGAGCCGGACCCGCTGGCGGAACGCGGCGAGCTTGCGGTCGTCGCGCGGGTCGTGGAGGGTGCCGGTGGTGGTCGCCTGCGCGAGCGCGGGGCCCCCGTAATCGGCCTGGAACGTCGAGCCCCGCATCCTGCTCGCGGCCGACTTGCCGTCGGGCCCGACCAGGCCGGCGATCACGAGCTGCTGGCCGATCCTCGGCGATTCCTCGCCCACCCCCTCGACCTGGCGAATCCCGCCGGTGGCCCGGTCGATCACGACGGTCATCGACTCGTTGCTCAGGGTCCGGTCGCGGATCGAGACCAGGCCGACGGGCGAGGCGGCTCGGTCGGGGCTGGGCTCGCCGGGAATCCAGGCATAGCCGAACGGGGGGAGGTCGACGACGGCCCAGACCCCTTCCTCGGTGAGCTGGGCGGAGCGGAGCGGCCCCTCGGGCCGGAGGTCGGCGGCGGCCCCGGGCAGGAGGACCGAGGCCCGACGCGTCGCCCCGACCGGGTTGAGCACGAGGTAGCCGGGCCGACCGCCCGAGCCCTCGCCGACGATCCGCACGGCGAGCCGGCCGGCCATCTCGGGCAAGGTCCCGTCGATCTCGCGCCCGGCCGCCTGGAGCTGGCCGGTTTCCAGGAGGCCCTCGATCCGCCCGACCTCGGCCGGCCCCTCCGCGCCGGCGAGGGCCGAGGCCAGGGCGTGCGTCGAGGCCAGGGCGTCGAGCCGGGCCCGGATTCGGGCGTGATCGGCCCTCCGGGCGATCGGCGAGGGGTCGCGGCGGGCGACGGCCTGGGCGAGGTAGGGGGTCGCGTAGTCGTCGACCTTGGGCTCGACCTCCTCGAACGGGCGGTCGGAGCGGCTGAAGAAGTCGTTGACCGTCACCCACCGCGAGAGGACCGGGGCGTAGGCGGACGAGCGGCGGAAGTCGACGAACCAGGGGGCGACGACGCCCGGCCAGTGGGCCATCGGCAGGGTGGCGACCTGGTCGTCGCGCATCGACTTGGCCATCCGCCAGGCCAGCCGGGCCCCTTCGCTCGGCCGGTCGGCGGCGATCGGCGGCCGGGTGATCGACTCCAGGGTCGTCGAGTCGGGCGAGGCCCAGAGCCGCTTCGACTCGGGCACCAGCGGGAACCGGCCCGAGTCGAGCGCCAGGAACAGGGCGTACCTGATCCCGAACCGGCGGGCCACCTGCGGCAACTGCGGGTAGAGCCCGAACCGGCGGCGGGCCAGGGTCTCGACGTTCCGCTCGTCGAGGTGGCGGCGATAGGCGGCCGACCCCCGGCGGAACTGCCAGGAGATCGACGACCAGGGCAGGAACGGCTCGTCGACCTCGGACCAGGCCCCGCCGATCACGTCGACCCAGCCCTCGGTGATCGCCTCGCGCAGCTGGGCGGCCCGCTCGGGCTCGCGATCGGCGAACGCCTCGATCGCCTCGCCCGAGGCGAGCAGCGTCACCGCCGTCCGGTGGGCCAGGGCGTCGGCCAGGGCCCCGGGCGGGGTGGCGGGGTCGAGCAGGCAGAGGTCGAGGACGTAGCCGTCGAGCGGGTACATCCGCTCGCGGGCCCGGGACAGCAGCTCGAACCCGGCCCGGAGGTGGGCGGTCGCCGCGGTCGGGTCGCCGGTCCGCCAGCCCTTGGCCCCCGTGAGGGCCTCGCGGGCCAGGTTGGGCCGCGACAGCGTGTCTACATGCCCCATCGCCAGGGTCAGGTCGCGGAGCCACCAGTGGCTCGACCCGAGGGCGAGGTAGTCGAGGGCCAGCGGGTCGTCGAGGGCGGCGGCGTGGCCCGATTCGAGGTCCGGCACCGCCGCGAGGATGGCCCGGACCGCGGCGATCCGGTCGGCATCGGCTTCGACGAGGGGGACGCCGGCGGCCTCGGCCCGGGCCCGGTAGTCGGGCGGGAGGCGGTCGAGGTGGCCGGTGGCGATCAGGCGGACCTCGCCGGCCTCGGGGTCGGTGGGGAGGGCGACGTCCTCGAACCGGGGGAGGTCGTCGGCCAGGCCGAGCAAGGCGGGGTGCCAGGGGATCGAGGCGGCGGCCCAGGCGGCCGAGGCGTCGGCATCGGTGAGGTTGGCGGGGGGCTCGCGGCCGTCGTCGGGGATCAAAGAGACGATCCGGAACGGCGCGAGTGCGGCCGGCGGCTCTTCGGCCGGTCCGAGGTCCGGGGCGTCGGGCGAGTCCATCGGGTCGGTCCCCTTTCCGGGGTGCTCGGCTCCCAGGAGGGGCGAGGGGGGGAATCGCACGGTCAGGCGCCCAGGGAGGCTTTGAGGTCGCGGACCTCGTCGGCGAGGGCCTGGAGCCGGTCCCGGAGGCCGTCCACCTCGGCCCGCAGGGCGACGACCTCGGCGGCCAGGGTAGGGGAGGGTGCTTCGGGGCGGCTCGGCTCGGGCCGGTCCGGGCGTTCGGGCGGGGCGGCCGGCTCGGGCTGGCCCGCGCCGGCGTGGCGGGACCGCTCGCGCTCGAGCTCGGCGGGCGAGTACAGGTTGTGGGTCAGGACGGCCCCTCGGCGGACCTCGGGCGGCGTGAGGTAGACGACCAGGTCCTTGGCGACGAGCGACTCGACCACCGCCTGCAGCGCGGCGAGGTCGGCCAGGGGTTCCATCCGGCTGGCCCTGGCGCGGAGGTCGCCTTCGGTCTGCGAGCCCCGGAGCAGCAGCTCGGCGACGACGGCGAGCTCGACCTTGCCGACCTTCAGCCAGTCGTAGAGCGTGTGCTTCCAGCGGACGACCCGGCCGCTGCCCTCGACCATCACCGTCGCCCCCTTCTTGCGGAGGGCGTTCAGGACATCTTCGACGTCGTCGGCGTCATAGTTGGTGACGGGGTCGCGATTCGACTTCTGGTTGCAGCCGGTCACGATCGCGGCGATGGTCAGCGGGTAGTACTCCGGGGTGGTCTTGGCCTTCTCGACCAGGACGCCGAGGACCCGACGCTCGGGCCCGGTCAGGGGGACCCAGGTTTTCTCGGGGGGCGAAGTCATGCGAGGTCCCGTCGTCCGCCGGTGCGCCGCTCGATCCGGAAGGACGATCGTAGCGTCGGGGCCTTCCGGCCTCAAGCCTTGCGCGATCGGGAGAGGTTGCGGGATGCCCGTCGGCATGTCAAAGTAAAGGGATCACTCCTCGTGCCGCTTCGCCGACGCTCGAATCTGGACGGCCCACCACGATGAACCTGGTCTGGATCGCGATCCTCGCCATCGTCTCGGGCGGACCCGGCCCGGCCGCCGACCCTCGGCCGGTCGCGCCCGTGGTTCCCGGTGCGTCGGCGTCGACCGCCGCCGGTTCCGGGCCGTCGATCTCGCCCTCGGAGGGGCATGTCCCCCGGCCGGCCCCCGCGCCGGTCGGCTCGTTCGCGGAGGATCTCCGCGACCTCGACGAGAACGAGCCGGGCGGGGTGCTCGACCTCGACGGGTCGGGCCCCGCCCTGACCGCCATCCACGACTGGGCCCGGACCGGGCCGTCGTGGGTCGCCGCGCCGACGCTCGACCGGCACGAGACCCGGCCGGCCGCCTTACCCATGCGCTGCTAGGCCGTGTGGACAAAAGCTGGGGGAGTTGCGTCGGACAGGCTACCTCAACAGCACCATGATCGAGGCCATATGAACAAATCCAAGGAAGTTGCGGGCCGTCTT
>JAABUQ010008599.1_pt1 | contig 14234 bp, 10 predicted proteins | sample 5560001 | NCBI WGS metagenome assembly JAABUQ01 (sample SAMN10711888, study PRJNA513371) | rock metagenome | isolation source: Antarctica rocks | place: Antarctica: Victoria Land, Finger Mt nord | collected 2015-12-18
TTTTTATAAGGACAGTTTAGATTGATTACCTGCGTAGTAACGCCGTTGAACGTGTTTTCCATTTTAATTTGTTTTTTCCTTAATTAGACCGGTGCGCACCCCCGAGTGTGACAAGTCAATCAAAAAAAACGCAAGAATTTGTTCACCAGATCAATCCGTTGGATTATTACAGAACGCCACGGAAAGAAAAGTGCCCTTGCCGTCCAGTGTTTTCGTCAGCCATTAATTTTTGTGGGTTCGAACCGAAATATGGTTAGATACAATATTTTTAAAAAATCTTTGAGCCTGTTTAAATTTTATTTTTTAAAATTTACAATGCTTCTTTTATGCCTATAAAATCTGTGTTTATATTTTGTATTTTAAAAGCAGTATAAGATTTTAGTGTTTTTTATAGGGTAAAAGAAGTATAGAAAACAATTTGAATAAAATTTAAACAGCTCTGTGTTGGAAATGCGATTATTTGATTAGTGTTATCCCCGTACCGCCGTACTCATAAAAACTATCGCATAAAAAATCCGGGTACGTATTGGGCTTTGCTCCCTACAGTGTGCGGAATTCGAACAAATTTACCGAACAATTGAAATTGTTGAATGAGATAATGCCAGGCTGACTTATGTGTCGTTTCCAATAGAAATTAATATAAAAAGTCCTGTAAGCTGCATATTTTCCGAGCCAATTTGTAAGGCTTAAAAGGCTGGCCAGTTCTATTTTTAAAATTTCTCAGCTTCTACTCTTTCTATTTAATATTATAACTATGGATGGCCTAAACGGTGATTGGCTAAAAATCCTTACAACATCGATTTAAGATCGAAATGCAACAGGTGTAAAAGTGGTTTGCTTTTTAAAGAAATTTGAAAAGTGGGCCAGGTCATCAAACCCTAAAGTATAGGAGATCTCAGCAATATTCCAGTTCGTTTGTTTCAGTAAAATCTTCGCTTCCTGTATCACCCTTTTACTGATGATCTGGGTTGTGGTGTTGCCGGTAACTTCCTTTAATACTTTGTTAAGATGGTTAACATGTATAGCTAAACGGTCTGCATAGTCTTTTGCCGTACGCAGGCTTAGCCTTTGATGCAATGAGTCCAATGGAAATTGGCGTTCGAGCAACTCGATGAACAATGAAGATATGCGTTCGGATGCATTGTGGGCAGCACTAAGGGTTGACATCGGCTGAAGCTTTTGACCATAATGTATAAGCTCCAGCACCAGGTTTCGGAGCAGGTCATACTTGTATTTATAATCTGCGCCCAATTCTTTGAGCATTTTTCTAAAGATGTATTCAATTTCCTGCGCTTCGATATGGGTAAGCTGAAATACCGGCAGTTGACCTGGCTAGAATATAGGCAAATCATCTAAATTAACACCCGCTTTATAGGGTGTAAGAAAATCTGCGGTAAAAATGCAAAACATACCGGTTTGGTTACTGTCCTCGGGCAACCAGTGATAGGGGATTTTGGGTGTTGCAAACAGTAAGGCATTTCCCTCAATATCTATTACTTTATCTGCATATTCGGCCCTGCTTTTACCCCTCAGCCAGCCGATCTTGTAATAAGCCCTCCGGCTGTAAGGCATCATGCGGGTACCGGTTTTTTTATCAAAAAGCCTTTCACTTTCAAACACATTAAAGTGGCCAATCTCGCGGGCAATACCCTCCGGTACTATAGCTCCGTTTCTTTGGTAAAAGTCGTCAAGTGAAGAATTGGTGATCATCCCGTGTTGCAAAGTTCAAATATAGTATTCCTTACGCCAGAATTATTTTCTATCGGTATTAAGTTAAACCGCCGCCACTTAACAGTAATTGCTGGCCGCTTACAAAGGAGGAAAGCCCACCTGCAAAAAACTCGGCTGCATTGGCCACATCCTCAACCTCCGCCAAGCGACCCATAGGGCAAAATTCATCAATAAACTTTTGAATCCTGACTTCGTCTTTAATATCTGTGTTCACTCCTGCTCCCTGCGTGGCTGTAGGCAAAATGGAATTAACGGTTATCCCTCTTTTGCCAAGCTCTTGTGCCAGTACCCTTACCAAATATTCGGGTGCTACCTTGCTACCGCCATGAAGTGCATAACCCGGCCTTGGATAACCAGAAGTGCTGGAACTGATATAAATTATCCGGCCTTTATCAGCCACATAATTTGCAGCATATTGCATGGTAAAGAAAGCGCCTTTAGTATTGATGTTAAATAATTGGTCGTATTGGGCTTCCGTAAAGTTGGCAACCGGTACACCTACGAGTTCTACCCCGGCGTTTACCACCACAATATCAATTTTCCCAAAAGCTTCTTTTGCCGTTTCAAACAGGCGCTTAATATCTGTAGTGTTTGCAACATCACATTGTACAGCAGTTGCCTTTCTGCCCAACTTTTCAATTTCGCTTACCGTGTTATTGGCCGCGGTTTCGTCTTTGGTGTAATTGATTACAATATCGGCCCCTAAACCTGCATACCGTTTAGCAATGGCCTTCCCTATCCCTTTGGCCGAGCCGGTAATGAGCGCTACTTTGTTACTTAAATTTGTCATAAACTTTTTAGGTTTAGAGCCTGTTTAAATTTCATTTGAAAAAATTCATAATACTTCTTTTATGCCTATAAAACCTACGTGTATATTTTGTGCAGATAAAAGAAGCATGTGGTTTTAGTGTTTTTGACCGGGTAAAAGAAGCATAGAAAATAAATTGAATAAAATTTGAACAAGCTCTTAAAACAATATAAAAGCAGGGCCAACTGTTAAAACATACCTGCCCCTGCTTTTATACCGATGCTATTGTTATAATAGCAAACCGCCCGAGATCTCTATACGTTGGCCGTTAACCCAGCTTGCATCTTCGGTACATAAAAACGCAACCACACCACCAATGTCCTCCGCCACACCCGGTCTGCCCAATGCGGTTACAGCGCTCACTTGCTTTTGCGACTCCTCACTTTCCCTAAGATGGGCGCCACCAAAATCTGTCATTACAGCACCCGGGGCTATCGTATTGGCCTTAATGCCGCGTGCACCTAACTCTTTGGCCAGGTAACGGGTGAATACTTCTATCGCACCTTTCATAGCAGCATAGGCTGAAGACCTTGGAAAAGTGATCCGGGTGAGGCCGCTTGATACATTGACGATACCGCCGCCATCATTTATTAGCGGAAGCATGCTTTGAGTTAAAAAGTAAACCCCTTTAAAGTGTATGTTCAGCAGTTCGTCAAAAAACTCCTCAGTTACCTCGCCTATCAATTTATATCCTCCGATGCCTGCGTTATTAACCAAAAAATCGATATGATCTGTGCCGAACTTATCGGTTAACGTATCTTTTAGCTGATTGATAAAAGAATCGAAGCTTTTGGTATCACCAGTATTTAGTTGCAGGGCTGCTGCCTTGCGCCCGCTTTGAAGGATCTGGCCAACTACATTTTGTGCCTCATCGGCTTTACTGTTGTAGGTAATGATAACATCGATCCCTTTTTCGGCAAGTCTGAGTGCCATGTCTTTGCCCAACCCGCGGCTTCCGCCGGTTACTAAGGCTATCTTGTTTTTGTTTTCCATCTTATGTTATATTTAATGATACAAAGATGGTAGGAATGGCAAGTTACTTGTTTGAAGAAATCAATCTGTTATTTGCGAATTTCAAATAATAGTAAAATTAGTATGAACTTTGTGAAGGACGAAGCCACACAAACTTTAGACACGAAAATCCAGAAGGTTTAAAGATCCAGCTTGTGGTCGGTGTTATCACAGTACCACCATAACAGATAAAAAGTAGTACATAAAAAAGCCCTGCACATAAGCAGGACTTCGCTTCCCAGACCTGGGCACAATTCGAACCACTTTGTGGAGCAATTAAACGTATTAAATCAAATAGAAATGATATAATGAATGTTCATCTTCCTCAGGTGCACGCCAAGTTCGCCGAATACATTATTTAGTTCACGACTACCTTCATATTCTTTGATCGGCTTTACAATCTGTGCTTCGGTGAAATAGGGGTCTTCATCGTTTGACTGGTTAAAGTTAGGACTTTCAACCTTTAACCAGCCCGATTTTTAGGAGGCGTTACACAACGTTGGTGCTTAAAGAAGGAAAAATGACTTTAATTTGAATCGTTTGTTTCAGAATTACCCTACGTTTGCAGTGAAGTATATCAGAAATGGCAAGAAATGTTGAATTTAATGAGGATGAAGCTATACAAAGAGCCATGGAGGTTTTTTGGGAAAAGGGCTACAAGGGAGCTTCTCTTCGCGACCTGACGGATGCCATGAAAATCAACAGTAGCAGCCTTTACAACACGATAGGTGACAAGCATGGATTATTTGTCAGGTGTGTTCAACACTATACCGACTTACGGAGGAAAGATATCGAAAAACGACTAAAAAGTGCCGGATCACCGTTTACCATTTTAGTGAATTACATCTATGATGCGGTTGCTGTAATCATCAGTGGGGCGAAAAGTTGTATGGCCATCAAAACCGCTTTCGAAGTGGCAACCAATGATCAAAAAATTAAGGATATTTTAAAGGCTGACAACGACTATGCCTATCAATTTATATGCTTACTTATTACAAAAGCCATAGAACAGGGCGAAATGCCGAAAGAAGAAGATCCTGAACTTCTTGCAGATTATTTCAATAGCACCTGGACAGGCTGGAATGAATCCTACATTTTGCATAAGGACCCTGTCAAAATCAAAAAGATGGCTCAGTATTTTATTAAGCAAATTTCGAAATAAATTTTTTTATCACTTTCTGAAACAAACACTTCAGAATTAGTCAAGGATCGTCGTTTAGCAGTTATTTTGAAACAATCGACTCAGAATTATAAATTAAAACAAAATGGAAAACAAACAAAATCACAACACAGACCTCAAAGGTAAAAGAGCTTTGGTAACAGGTGGCACCAAAGGGATCGGAAAAGCAATTGCAGACAATTTATCAAAGGCAGGCGCTCAGGTTATTGTCACTGCCAGAAATCATCCTGGTGAAGGCAATACAGCGCATTATTTCATTGCAGCGGACCTAACACAACCTGAACAGGTTTCCAAATTGGAGCAAGACATCAATGAAAGGTTTGGAGGGATTGATATTTTGGTCAACAATGTTGGCGGCCTTACTACTCCTGGCGGCGGCTTCAGTGCCTTAACCGACGAGCACTGGGAGAACGAGCTGCAATTGAATTTACTGGCCGCAATCCGGCTGGATAGAATACTGTTACCAAAAATGATTGAACAGAAAAGTGGTGTGATTATTCATATTTCCTCAGTTGCCGGAAGACAGCCTTTGTGGAATCTCAATATGGCTTATGCTGTTTCTAAAGCTGCTTTAAATAGCTATAGCAAAGCTTTGTCGACTGAACTGGCCAGTAAAGGCGTACGGGTGCTGACAGTATCTCCGGGAGCGACTAAAACCCCACCAATGGAAAGATTTATACAGGATTTCGCTACATCCTCAGGAATAGCGGTTGAAGATGCGCTTCAACAATTGTTAAGTCAGGTTGGCGGCATACCAATGGGTAGAATGGCTGAACCTGGAGAGGTCGCATCCTTAGTTCATTTCCTTGTTTCACCGGCAGCTGCTTATTTGACTGGGGCAAACTATAGCATTGACGGAGGTTCTTTGCCTGTTGTGTAAATTCTATTACAAATAGATAGCAGACCATCAGGCCGACAACCTTTCGACCATCGGATTAATGCAGTAAGCCCTCAAGTTTTCGCCTTGAGGGCTTTTTCATTTTTCCTCTATCCCCAGCCCCAATAGGACTAAAATCGAACCATTTTTTTGAAGATTTGAGGCGCATGACATTTTAAATTATGACTCTATATCTTGTGGCAGTTCGAGAATTAATTAGAAGTTCAATATTTCCCAACGCTGCGTTCGAAAAAGGCAGAGGTCGATAAATAGTAAAGAAAACCTTCGTTTGATTGACTTTGATTTCTTAACGTCATGTTTACTATTTTTTAATCGGTGCCAAAAGTTATTGTGATAGAACACTTGCAGTATATTGTGAAGCAATAACAGTATACAAAGCGGGATGCGTACTTTGATATAGTCGATAGTTGAATCAGCTACAGGCAAATAAGGGTTATCATAACAGTTTTGGTATCTGATCAGTTGTTTAGGTTTCTCATTCTGGCTACAAAGTTTCTCAATTTGGCTACAGCCAAAAGATGACATCTATAGACCTTTGTAGTGTTAATCTTAAAAAATAGAACAATGGAACATCAAAATGAAATGAATAAGGTTTGGTTCATCACGGGCACTTCACGCGGCTTTGGACGGGTATGGACGGAAGCAGCACTTAAGCGTGGTGACAAGGTTGCAGCTACGGCACGAAATCTGGCCAGTATTGCTGGCTTAAAAGAAAAGTATGGCGAAAATGTACTTACTCTGGAGCTGGACGTAACCAAGCCCGATCAGGTGAAGACGGCCGTGACGCAAGCTTACGATCATTTTGGAAGGCTTGATATCGTTTTTAATAATGCCGGTTATTCACTTGTCGGGACGATTGAGGAAGCAAGTGGGGGTGACGTTCGCGCACTTTATGAAACGAATATTTTAGGCCCTCTTTCCGTTATTCAGGCAGCCCTGCCACTGCTACGCAAGCAGGGCAGTGGTCACATACTAGGTACATCGAGCAACCTCGGCCTTGTAACAATGCCCGTGATTGGTTACTATTGCTCCTCCAAATGGGCATTCGAGGCCATTCATGAAAGCCTTGCCGCAGAGGTTAAGCCTTTTGGCATCAAAGTAACCATTATCGAGCCTGGTGCGTATGCTACCGAATTCGGAAGCCCGGAGTCGTTGAAGTTTGCAGCAGGCCTTGACATTTATGCAGATTTCAAAACACAATTCTTTGGAGGTTTGAAGGGTATGGAACGAGGCGATCCGAATGCAACACCAGAAGCTTTGTTCAAAGTTGTTGATGCAGAACAGCCGCCACTGCGGTTCTTCCTTGGCAGCCACAATTTGCCATGGGTGCGCAAGGCCTATGAGGAGCGACTGGCAACCTGGGAAGCGTGGGAAGCCGTTTCTAACTCCGCACAAGGTTAAAAGTTTAAAACTGTAGTAGGAATAATTTTTGATAAAGGATCAATGATAACCGGTAATTTAGCTATTATCGGTTATTATTTTATTAAGTACCAAAAGATGAAAAAAGAAGAAAACAGCCCTCATAAATTTGAGTCTTTATCAGACGCTCACCAGTCTTTCGGACTGCCTGGGCCTAAGCATCCGCAGATCAGTTTGATAGGTAGTGCAAATGTCTCAGGTGAGGTAAACTTTCCAGCCGGATCCCATGTGCTGAACTTTTATAAGATATCCTACAAATCAAGGCTTAGCGGCAGATTAAAGTATGGCCAGCATTATTATGACTTTGATGAAGGCGGTTTATTATTTGCTTCCCCTGGCCAAATCATTGGCAATAATGAGGATGATATCAACAGTGCCGATGAATGTTCTTTGTATACGCTCTTGATACATCCGGATTTTTTGTGGAATTCTCCTTTAGCCAAAAAGATTAAGCAGTATGGTTTCTTCTCTTATTCAGCCAACGAAGCGTTGCACCTATCAGAAGATGAAAAAGAAGTGGTTATTTCTATTTTTAAAATGATCGAAGCCGAGCTTAATAGCAGGATCGATGATTTCAGCCAGAACGTGGTCATTTCTCAAATTGAACTGTTATTGAATTATGCTGATCGGTTTTACAAGCGTCAGTTTATCACGCGCAAAGCTGTAAGCAGTGATCTATTGCAAAAGCTGGACGACCTGTTAGAAGCTTATTTTATGGGAGGAACGCCATTAAGTCAGGGGCTACCGACTGTTGGATACCTTGCCGGACACTTAAATCTTACACCAACTTATTTAAGCGATATGCTTCGATCCCTAACAGGGCAGAATGCACAGCAGCACATACACGACAAGCTTACCCAAAAGGCAAAAGAAATATTATCGACAACCAGTTTATCTGCCAGTGAAATAGCTTACCAGTTAGGTTTCGAACATCCGCAATCATTCACCAAGTTTTTTAAAAACAAGACCAGTCAGTCACCGATTGAATTTCGGGCACAATTCAATTGAAGCAAAACCATCAAGCATAAGTCCAACCGTTGATTAAACGACCGTTTTATTAACACCTCAAACCACACTGACAGATTTTGAACTTTAGCTTTGCCTCTTAGTAAATAAATACGGTTGTCCATTCAAAGTAAAATACTACCTTCAGTGGACAAGTTTATTTACTTTTAAGTCAGGTGTTCGGTCATCTTAATGAACATTACATTCAAACCTTCAAAAACATTTATTAGGTGTAATGTAACTTATGTAATAGTTTAATGTAATATATAAAGTACAAAAAAACCGGTTTTTAACCAGCGAACCCTGATTACACAAATACGTTCGTTTAAATGAACAGTCTAAATATTTCTTTTAAGGCAAATCAATGTATAAAAATAGTCGTTGCCCTTACCAGGTTTTAAACTTCAAAATGTGGTTATTTCATTTATCAAATACGCATCATCAGAAATACAAAAACCATTTTGATTGATGAAATGAGTTTATAATAATTTAATAAAAATTGACTTGTACTTTAACAGTTCCTGGAAGGAGCAATAATTGGATTTTAAGAATGTTGGTTTCAGCCAATTTCATTATCTAGAAACGAGGGTATAATGATAGCTATGCCATTGTTTTCTATCCTCTTAAGATAAACTCCAAAGGGCTTTATTAGCGAGGGATCTATTAATTTGCCAAATTTGATTACCTTTTTCTTTCATATAATTAGTTATGATAAACATTAATGGAATAATCGTCTTTTTTCGATAATTTTAATGTGCTTAATCCAAATCGTAATGTTTAATTAAAAAGTTAATCTGAACTATAAGAATACATCTTCCAAAGTTCTGAAACGGACAGAATTTATTACTTCTTTTTCCGTTAAACAACCTGGGGTAAATCCTGTGAAAAATTTAAAATCTCGAATTAAGTGCATCTGATCAAAATATCCACATTGGTAGGTAATACGGCACCAGGACCTATTAGGATACAATTCCTTTAATTTATACGCATAAGAAAATCTGATCATCTTACTATAAAGTTTGGGCGATATACCAATCCGATTCAATGAAATTCTTTCAAACTGTTTTAATGACAGACATGCCTGCATTGCAACAGATTCAATGCGTAAATTCCCAATGTTTCTCACAAGCTCTAACATAGCCATATCAAATGGTATGGCTGCTTTTAAAGATTCCAGCTTGCCCAATAAATATTTTTGGATAATTTGGTTTTTTAGATCATCCGTTTTGGAACTTCTTAATTGATCTAAAATCAGGTCTACCTCTTTACCTAAAACTAATCGAGCATCATAATCTTTATCAACAATAGTATGTAAAGGTATTCCTAACAGCCTAAACATTCCGCTTGGTTTAAGACAAACTACTATATCTTTATGTTTTCTTCCTAGATCGAGTGTAACAGGAGTTGTCTGCGGTCCAATAATCATCGAGCGAGACTTTAATTCAAAGTCTTCCCCCGGTTTTTTTACGAAAACTTTATCTTCTAAATAAAAACATAGAAACCGCGTATGCGTTGGGACGAACCTATAAAATGGGGAGATGCCTTTTTCCACGGTAAAATCAAATGTTGTCACTGTAATATTATCCACAAACTCTCTTAATGCCGGATGAGGAAGGTAAACTGAGTGAACCATATATTCAATCGTTTTGGTTAGATTATGAAAAAGGCATTATAAAGATACTGAAAATTAGCAAACTCTTGAAATTTATATCGAAGCAAAATGAAGGTGCTTTAATGCTAAGAGATTCAACAAAAATTTACGCATTCTCGTATATTAAAAGAACGAATTCTGTACTTGTTTTAAACTTCCACAGAGATAGTTTGCTGCCTTTTGCAACCCGCATCCTAATTTACCAATAGAAATAAAATGTCTTTTTTGTACTATATTCTGTGCTTGCTCTAAATTAAATTTGGATTGTAATTAATAAACAATTAAATACAAAAGAGCATGTCAAAAAAAATGTTGGGTACAATTACAGTTACCCCGGAAACGATTGTTGCCGGTCAAAGCGTGTTTATTGAAGTAAACTCGCTGGAAGGTAAAAGTTTAAAGATTAGCGATGAAATCACTGTTCGTATCAATGGAGTCATTGGTCCAGATCAATATCTTCAGTTTGATAAACCTGGGATAAAAACCATCACCGTATCTGGTGGTAAAGGTGAGGACTTGGAAACTCAAATTATTGAGGTTACGGTCGCGGACATAGCTAACCCGGGATCACATTCCAATATGCTCAACCCCCAATTCCACGCATTGATTTTTAACCCTAAAATTCAGGCTTTACCCATATTGAATGTTACCAGATCAAAGGCTCAACCTTATAAAGCGGTGTTTTCGCTGGGAAAAAAATATTTAGGCAGTAATTTCTTTTCGGAGGGTACGCAGCCACCTTTTGCAGCTAACAGCCCAAATTCAAATGTATCAGTTCTCAGCACGGCCACCGTTAGCTTAGCTCATAAATCCGACCTGACCGCTAATACAGAAAAAAATACAGATTTACTTCGGGATTTAAAACCCGTCAACCTAGCCAACGACAGCTCTTTTTCGAACACTGGGCATCTTATGCAAGAGGCTCTTAAGGGTTCTGAATTCTTACATGGAATCTTTAAAAATGCAAAATCGAAGGAAAAAATTGAACTTAATGAAAATTTAAAGCCTGCCGATAACTTTGCTCTGAAATACGTAGCTACCCCGATACCTGGAGGCATTACCGTAGAACCGCTTAACCCGACGAATGGAATTACTTTTCATTGGGATTTTGGGAACGGCGCAAGCTTAATCACGCAGGAGATGGCAGTTGAACATGATTTTGAAGCATCGCTTGGTTCTGATACGGAACATCACACCTTTCATATCAAATGTACCATCAGTCAAAAAGGGCAACCGGACATAATGGTAGCAAGAACTCTTTATGTACATAACGCCTATGCACTTTGCAAAAAACTGGGTTCCCTCGTACCCAAAACGTTAAGTTCTGGATTTGCAACCAAAGCACTTAACATATGGGAAGGGTTTATTACGGTTAACAACGTGGAATCATATCCCCTTGTCCTCGAATCTAAGTTTATTTACCCATTAATGAGCGATGGCAATCACCTAACGATACCCATTAATGAAGATGGAAATATAGGAAATATAAACCCTCACTTGCTTGTCAAAAACGAGGGAACCACGACTATAGATAAGAAACCCAGCATACCAGGGACAGCATATACATCGGCCCAGAAACAGGCCGCAAATTTCAATTTCCCGTCTTTCAACAAATTAATTATCGTTCCTGCTAAAGGATCCTTATTAATTCCAGTCACAGTTCCCCATTCCATCCTGACCGACGATGCTATAGGTTTTGCGGTAATTTATACTGGTACTACATCAAACGGAATAGCAATTAGAAGCGAGGCCTTTTTCGACATCCCTGCCAAATACCGTAAAAATAATAACCAAATGATAGGAGATATATCTTTTAACAGGCTATTAAAAAATGCGTCACCCCTACTAGATGATCTGAGTGAAAAGAATACAGTAAAAGCCGATCAGGCTAAAAAAGAGAATACAAAAATACCTTTCTCAACAAAAGCAAAACTATACAAAGTTTCGTCTGGCCTCTCATTTATAAATGCAACAACCATTAAGGCTAATTCGTTACCTAATGCAGAAAGAAGCATATTGCTCAACTCTGGTATAAGTTCAGCCGAACTCAACAACCTGCCTTCCAATCTTGGTTTGCTGCATAAATTGGTTTCCGATACTATTATAGATCCAAAAAGGATTAATCAACCCACAGCCTCTGCTACCATAAAATTTCTAAACGAGATTGGTGCATTAGGGGATGGTACAATGCACTTTTTGGAAAATAACAATAATGTGCCTGCTCCGCCTGTTGAAGGTCAGGAGTGTGATCCAGATAATATACCTAACGAAGTTTTCGATGATCCTAATACTGATTGGGCATGCCAAGCCACTCCGGAAACCCGCCAAATAGCAACGGCACCTCGTTTTTTAAACGCAAGAAAGGGAGACATTATATTATCCCCTGGTGGACCCGGATTGATCGGGCAATTGTTACGCCAAGTTAGTCCACCCCAACTTTACAGTCATAGTGGTATTATGACAAGGAACTATGACCAGGTCACCCATAGCACCGCAAGCGAAGATCGGCTGATGGATTACCCCGTAGGCTCCGTAGTGGGTAAACCAACACCCACTGATGGCCACCGCCCCGACGTGTTAAAATATGGCTGGCCGGGTGTTATTACGCAAAGCATAGCAGAAACAGTTAATGGTAAAGATTATAAAGACCCCGAGTCGGGAAAGTTATATAGGATATCGGGGTTTTCCGGAGAAGATAGTGGTCTCACGGTCGGAGGCATTTGGGAGATCATTCATCCCATTGTGATAAGGCCGGACTATATATTAGAATCCAAAAATGTTGAAATTCGTAAAAAGCTACATCAAGTAGCGGACGAGGCCGCGTCAATGGAAGGGAAAAGCCATTATCGGTTTTATTGCTATACTGATCCCACTATTGCCGATGATCCTTCTAAAGCGGGCCCTTCGGATTCTGGATGGGCTAAAGGCACCATACCCACGGTCTGTTCTTCTTTTATATGGCACTGTCTTAAGAAACATGGAGTTCACCTTGAAAGTGATAATGAATTTGTATCCGATGCTGATCTGGAGTCTACGGATAAAGTAAGGGACGGAAAAATTGTTGGCGGCGAAGTAAATAGCGACACAAAGGATGGTTTATACTTATATAATGCTGACGAACGTTTAGCCGGAGGCGAATACCTATTTAATTCACTAAAAGACAAGATTGAGGAGAAATTAAACGAGAAAGGTATTCTCGGTGATGTAACGGGTTTTCTTTCTGACATAAAAGATGATGTTGCAAACCAGATGTTAAATGCTTTTGGCTCTGATTGGTGCGACACCGAAGCAAAAGACTCCGATGCATGGAGAAACGCCGTGGCGGCCAATGCCGTGAGTCCAGATAATATTTTTCTATGGGATTCACCCGAACAAAATGGACTATATGGCTCTTTCGCTCCTTTGGTTTACAGGGAATCGCGGGTGGAAACGGTTTCGGTTTCTAAATGGCGTAAGGTACTTATCAAAGGAAGCCTATCGGGCATTGTTCGCTTCAACGGCAATCCAATAAGCGGGGTTTTAGTCCAACTACAGGACGGCACGTCAACTTCATCATTACCGCCGGATGGCAGATACTTGCTAGAACATGTAAATCTCGGATCGTATACCATCAAAGCGTCGTTCACAGATACTTCTACCGGTACTCAAATAAGTGCTAATTTACCCGTGAATCTAACCGCCAGTCAAAACAGTTTTGATATTGATTTGCAGGGCCCATCGGATTTGTTTAGAAAACTGAAAATTGATGCCGTTATTGATGTCTTTGATTATAAGGAAGTAGGATCAAACCGTCATAACAACGAAAGGAGATATAGAGAATTAATTGTGGGGCCGTTTGGCACCCATGCAGAAACAACTTTGACAGTCACAACTGATGACGGTGATAATGTAGGTAGCTTAAGAATTGTTGCAGACTGGAATACAGACAAATCTATTTTCATCTCGTTTACGCATACAATGGAAGAAGGAGGAGATAATGAAGGTACGGTTAGTCAAAGTTTTAACTTGCCAGCCGATTGGTGGCATAGTTGGACAACCAACATCAAAAATGGTCAGGTGGGTGGATCAGATACCTCTACAGTCAACGTCACGTTTACCAATGAAATAAATCCTCATTAATGCCTAATTGACTGGAAGGACAATACAAAAATAAATAACTCAAAAAACGGTCGTTTATCGATAATATTCTTATTGCTTTGCTATTTATACCCGGCAAAATAGCACTAAAGAAAACCCACAATTTATCGGTAAAGTTCACATCTTTTTTACAGGTGGATAAGGATTACACGTATATCTTCGTTTAAATGTACGAGGGAAATTTTTCTTTAAAAGAAAATCGAGGCATAAGCAAAATAGTCAATGCCATTACCATGCCTTAAACTTTAAAGTGTAAACAAATGATTTGAGGAAGTATTAATGTAGAAAATTCTACATTTAATCGGGACTAAAAGCGGGGAAGCTTACATTGATTCACACCTTTTTAAGACGCGTAAGTTTTGGGCACTTATCCAACAAGGACTTACGTTAACAG
>JAABUQ010008600.1_pt1 | contig 14233 bp, 15 predicted proteins | sample 5560001 | NCBI WGS metagenome assembly JAABUQ01 (sample SAMN10711888, study PRJNA513371) | rock metagenome | isolation source: Antarctica rocks | place: Antarctica: Victoria Land, Finger Mt nord | collected 2015-12-18
CGTGGAGCCGAGCGAGCAGGGCGTTCAGCGTTTGCAGCGGCGTCCCCCGGAACAGGTCCGCGCTGACCTTGCGCTGGCCGCCGTAGGTGGCATCCCCGACCACCGGAAAACCGGCGAAGGCGCAGTGGACGCGAATCTGGTGGGTCCGGCCCGTCTGCAAGATCGCCTCGGTCCAGCTCCACTCGGCCAGGTGCTCCAGCAGGCGCAGCTCGGTCACGGCTTCCCGCGCCCCCGGCGGCAGATCGTCCGGCCCCATCCCCCCTTGCTCGATGACGGTCATCCGCTTGCGGTCGCTGGGGTGCCTGCCGATGGGCACGTCAATGACGGCGTGTTTAAACGGAATACGGCCCCACAGCAGGGCGTGGTACTTGCGGACGGCGGTCCGCTCACGGATCTGCCGGGAAAGGCTCTGATGGGCAAGGTCGTTCTTGGCGACGACCAGCAGGCCGGACGTGTCTTTGTCCAGGCGGTGGACAATGCCGGGCCGCAGGGCGCCGCCGATGCCGGAGAGGCTGCCGCCGCAGTGGGCCAGCAGGGCGTTGACCAGCGTTCCCGTTTCCGCGCCGGGCGCGGGGTGGACGACCAGGCCTTTCGGCTTGTTGACGACGACCAGATCGTCATCCTCGTAGACGATGTCCAAGGGAATGTCTTCCGGCTGGGCGTTTTCCAACGGCTTGGCGGTCGGGATAGTGACGACGATCTCGTCGCCGAACCGCGTCCGGTAGCTGGGCTTGCCCGGCTGGCCGTTGATGGTAACGGCGCGGGTGCCGATCAGACGCTGGATATGCGCGCGCGACAGGCGAGGCACCCGCTCGGCGAGATAGACGTCCAGCCGCAGGTTCGTCTCGTCGTCTTCGATGCGCAGGGGTTCGATCACCGGGCGACCGCCTCCAGCGGCAGGCGGGGCGCAGGGCGCGGGGCGGGCGGGACCGGGAAGCGGCGGCGCAGGAGCGCCATGCCGATGAGGGCAACGGCCGCCATGACGAGGCAGAGCCACTGCACGTCGGTCAGGAAGTGGATCGGCCCCACGCGGATCACGTCCGAAGTCGTCCCCGCCCGCCAGATTTCCATCAAGAACCGCTCGGTCGCGGCCAGCAGGATGTACCAGCACGAGATCTGGCCGAAATATGCCCGATGCCCTTCCAATCGGACTAGGCCGAAAAAGAAGACCAGGCTGAGAAGGGAAGCGTAAAGCTGGGTCGGGTGGCTGGGCGGAGTCAGGACGCCGTCGTCGTGGAAGCGGATGCCCCAGGGCATGGTCGTCGGCTCTCCGTAACAGCAGCCGTTCAGCAGGCAGCCGAGACGCCCGATGACGTAGGCCAGCATCACGGACGGCGCGAACAGGTCGGCGACCTTCAGGATGGACATGCGCTTGAGGAGGCAGTACCCGATCAGGGCGCCGATGCCGCCGAACAGGCCGCCGTGGAATGACAGCCCGCCCTGCCAGACCTGAAGCGTGTTGAGCGGGAAATTGGGCGCGTGGCGGTAGGAGTCCCAATCCACCAGGACGAACAGGAGGCGCGCGCCGACGGTGCCGATGACGATCATCCAGATGCCGGCGTCCAGGATGTTGTCCGGGGGGATCGTCGGGTCAGCCTGCCGCTTCGCGACCTGGTAGGTGCGGCCCAGCGCGGCCAGAAAGGCCAGCATGAGGACGACGCCATAGGTGTGGACCGTAAAGGAGCCGACATGGAACAGAACAGGGAACATCAGTTGTCTTTCAGGCCCAGAGCCGCCTCGTGCGCCGGGGCGGGCTGGCGGCCGTAATAGAGGGCCAGCAGGCCGACGCCGGTGCAGATGGCGGTGTCGGCCAGGTTGAAGATCGGGAACTGCCACTGCCGGTGCGGGCCGGCATACAGCGCGAGAAAATCAATGACGTGACCCAGCCGGACGCGGTCCAGCAGGTTGCCCAGCGCCCCGCCCAGCGGCAGGGCGAGGGCGACGCCGAGCAGGCGCGGCAGGGGCATCGGGGCGCGGACGCTGTAAACGACGATGGCGACGGCGGCGACGGCGGCGGCCAGGGCCAGCAGAAGCGTCCCGTGCGGCAGGATGCCGAACGCCCCGCCCGTGTTGACGTTGTAGTCGAGCGCGAAAAAGCCGGGGATCAGCTCCCGGCCCTCGTCCGGCCAGCGCCAGTGGAGGTTGACGATCCAGGTCTTGCTGATCTGGTCGGCGAGCAGGACCAGCAGGGCGATGCTGTAAAGGCCCAGACGGCTCAAAGTCCCACCTTAATTGGATCCGGCCTCAAGCGTGTCTTCTTCCTGCTGCACCGTCGTCGCCGCATAGGGCAAAGCTCTCAGGCGCTCGATGGGGATAGGAGCCCCGTCTATGTCAGACAGGCCGTAAGTGCCTTCGTCTATCTTTTGCAGCGCGCGCTTGATCTTGCCCAGAATCCGGCCCATGTTGTCCTCGGCGGCGTAGTTGCGCTCCCGATCCATCAGGTTGGTGGCCTCGTCGGCGGGGTCGTTGACGTCGCTGTGCGACAGCTCGCCGGCTTCGTCCTCTTCGGACTGGTCGCGGTCCGGGCCGGTGTAGGCGGCGCGCTCGGCTTCGACGCGCGTCTTTTCGTCCAGCAGCACCTGCTTGAAGTGCGCCAGTTGATCGTGAGTCATTTGTTGCCTTTCGGTCCGGGAGGCCCCCCAGCCCCCAATAATGGGGGAGTCAGAGAAGCAAAGCCGAGGAACTGCTCCTCTTGTTTCTTCCTGCTCCCCCATTATTGGGGGCTGGGGGGACCTAAATCAGCCTTCTCGACGCCACTTCGCCGTCGCTCGACACCAGCCAGCGGCGGGAGCAGCCCGTGGCGCAAAACGCTGCCGGGTCTTCGTCGCCGCCGTCCAGGACGGCGACCCAGCAGCGGGCGCAGCGCGTGCCGGGCGCGGCGCCGTTGTTCTCGATCTGCAAGCCCGGAACTGCCGACTGCCGCAGAGTCACCTGCGAGACCAGGAAGAGCGAGGGCAGTTGACTCAGATACGGGTGCAGCGCGGCATAAGTTTCCCTGTCCGCCGTCAGCGTCACGGCCAGCTCCAGCCGCTTTTTGGTCCCCTCCAGCGCCTTGTTCACCTGCTCTCGGGCAGCCAGAAGCGGCTCCCACCGGGCTTCCAGCTCGCGCGAGCGCACATCGGCGCGGTAGCTTGGCAGCGCGGCCAGCCCCACCGAGGCCGGCTTGCCCGGCACGGGAAGCTTCTGCCAGACTTCTTCCGCCGTGAAGGACAGGATCGGGGCGAGAAGGCGGGCGAGGGTGCTCGTGATCTCGTACAGCACGGTCTGAGCCGAGCGACGTCCACGCGAGTCGGCCCCAGAGGAATAAAGCCGATCTTTGAGGACGTCCAGGTAAAAGGCGCTCAGGTCCTGGGCGCAGAAGGTCAGGAGCGTCTGCGCCACGCGAGGAAACTCGTAAACGTCATAGGCCGAAACGCAGCGGCGGACGACCTCGTTGAGCCGGTGCATGGCCCAGCGGTCTATTTCGTCCAATTCGTTCAGGGAAACAGGGTTCAGGACCGGGTCGAAGTCGTACAAATTGCCCAGGGTGAAGCGCAGGGTATTGCGCAGCGTCCGGTAATTGGTCGCCGTCTGCTCTAATATCTTGTCGCCGACGCGCACATCGGCGAAGTAATCCGACAGGCAGACCCACAGGCGCAGGACGTCCGCGCCGTACTTCTCGACGACGACGGCGGGGGCGACGCCGTTCAGCTTGGACTTGGACATCTTGCGGCCCGACTCGTCCAGCGTCCAGCCGTTCGTGATGACCTGCCGGAATGGGGCTGCCCCTTTGGTCGCCAGGCCAATCATCAGGGCGGCGTTGAACCAGCCCCGGTGCTGGTCGCCGCCTTCGAGGTACACATCGGCGGGATAGGACAGGCCGGGCCACTGTTCCAAAACGGTGCGGCAGGTCGAGCCCGAGTCAAACCAGACGTCGAAGATGTCCGTTTCTTTCGTCCACTCCGTTTCGCCCGTTTCGGGGTGCTTGAAGCCGGTCGGCAGGATGTCTTTGGCGTCCGTCTCAAACCAGGCGTCCGTGCCGTGATTCGCGACAAGGGCGCGGACATAGCCGATGCTTTCCCTGGTCAGCAGCGGCTCGCCCGACGGCTGGGCGTAGAAGACGGGGATGCCGACGCCCCAGGCGCGCTGGCGCGAAATGCACCAGTCGGGGCGGCCCTCGACCATGGCCGTGATCCGGTTCTTAGACTCTTCGGGGAACCAGCGGACGCCGTCAATGGCCTTGAGGGCTTTATTCCGGTGGCCTTTGTTGTCAATGTCCACGAACCACTGCACCGTGGCGCGGTAGACTAGGGGGTCATGCGAGCGCCAGCCGTGTGGGTAAGAGTGGAAGATATCCTCGCGGGCCAGCAGCGCGCCCGCGCCGGCTAGACTCTCCATCACCTTTTCCTGGCCCGGCCCCAGCTTCAGGCCGGCGAACTCCGGCCCGGCCTCGTCGTTGAAAAACCCGTCGCCGGTCAGGACCTGAATGGTGGGCAGGTTGTAGCGCTGTCCGGTCGAGAAGTCGTCCTTGCCGTGCCCCGGCGCGGTGTGGACCAGGCCCGTGCCGTCCGTCGTCGTCACATACTCGGCCAGCACGAGCGGGGAGCCGCGCTCGATGGACGGCAGCGGGTGCTGGAAGATCAGGTTCTCCAGCTCGCGCCCTTTGACGGTCTTGAGTACCGTCCAGTCGTGGAAGTCGGCGGCGGCCATCGTCGCGCCCAGGCGCTCGGCGGCGACGAGGTAACGAGTAGTTCCGTGCTGGACGATGACGTAGTCCAGGTCCGGCCCGGCGGCGACGGCGACATTGGCGGGAATGGTCCAGGGCGTGGTCGTCCAGATGACCGTGTAGCAGTCGCCCTGCCTGGCGTCGGCTCCGAACACGCCGTCCGGGTCCACCCGCAGGGGGAAGCGGACGTAGACCGACGGGTCGGTCCGGTCGGCGTACTCGATCTCGGCGTCGGCCAGGGCGGTCTCGTCCACGAGCGACCAGTAGACGGGTCGCAGGCCGCGATAGATGAAGCCCTTGTCCACCATCTCGGCGAACACGTCCAGCTCCTTGGCGGCCATCTCTTTGGACATGGTGAGGTACGGGTGGTCCCAGTCGCCCCGGATGCCGAGCCGCTGGAACTGTTCAGACTGCTTGCCGACCCATTCTTCGGCCACTTCGCGGCAGCGGCGGCGAATCTCCATGCGGGTCGGCGTTTGGTTCTTCTCGCGGAACTCTTTGGCGACCAGGACTTCAATGGGGAGGCCGTTGTTGTCCCAGCCCGGCACATAGGGGGCGGTGTAGCCCTCCATCGTGCGGAACTTGGTGACGACATCCTTCAGGATCTTGTTGAAGGCGTGGCCGATGTGGATGTCGCCGTTGGAGAAGGGCGGGCCATCGTGGAGGATAAATGTCCCCAGCGCCGTTTTCCCCCGGAGGGACGCCTCATAGATGCGGCTGCGCTTCCAGAATTCGAGCATTTGCGGCTCGCGCTTGGCGAGGTTCGCGCGCTGCGGGATGGACGATTCGTTGGTGTCCAGGCCGTCCGGGTTCTTGACATCGGGCTTGGGGACGTTCAGGGTCTTGCTGTAGTCGGGCTTGACGTATTCAGTGACTTCGGCGGGCGGCGTGGCCGACTGCTCCGTGTAAACTTCGGTCATGGGAATTCCTCTCGATCAAGGGCGCCAGATGCGGGCGTTGGGCGGCGCCCAAAAGGACGCGGCTCGGAAAGGGCGCGATGAATCGCGCCCCTACGCGCGTATCGAGAGGTTCCCAATCACGCGGCGCAGGCAGGAGGCTGCCCGCGCCGGTTTCATCACTCTTTTTATCACTTCAGTTGTGGTTTGTTTTCGCATTTTTTATAAATGCCCCCCCAGCCCCCAATACTGGGGGAGTAGGAGAAGCCTCCGTCAAGTCCTTCCGGCTCCCCCATTATTGGGGGCCGGGGGGCATTAAATCTTCCCCTGCTCCCGCGCAGATGCCAGAAAAGCGTCCAGCGCGTCTTCCCAGTGCCGCAATGTGTCTTTGCCCATCATCTCTAGCGCATAATGGCGCAGGACGCTGTAAGCCGGGCGGCGGGTCGGCGAGCCGAACATCTGGGCGTACTCGTCGGACGTGATCGGCTTCACCGGCACATGGGCGAGGTTCGTTTTGGCAAGAATCGCTTTGGCGAACCCTTCCCAACTTGCCTCGCCCCCGTTGCTGACGTGGTAGACGCCGTACAGGGGCGTCTGGATAATCTCGGCAACGGCTTCCACCAAGTCTACCGTGTATGTCGGCGTCCCAAACTGGTCCGCAACGATCGGCAGCTCGGGCTTCGTTTTGGCAAGAGCGATGACGGTATACGGGAAGTTCTTCCCCCCTACCCCATACAGCCAGGACGTGCGGACGATGTAACACCGGCGGCAGGCCGCCCGCGCCAGGTTCTCCCCCGCCAGTTTGGACGCCCCGTAATGGCTGATGGGGTTCGGCGCGTCGAACTCGGTATAGGCCGCGCCCTTCGTCCCGTCGAACACAAAGTCCGTGGAAACGGCGACCAGGGCCGCGCCGACTTCCTCCGCCGCGCTCGCCACTGTCCAGGTTCCCAGGGCATTCACTTTATACGCCAGGTCCGGGTCCCGCTCACAGCCATCCACGTTGGTATAGGCCGCCGCGTGCAGGACGACGTCGGGGTTCGTTTTCGCAAAAAAGGCACGGACGGCCCCGCCGTCCATGATGTCCAGCGGGTGGAGGTCGCCGGTCGCGCCGGGGCCAATGCCGGTCGCGATGATCTCATGGCCCTGTGCGGTCAATATCCGCCGCGCGTCCGTCCCCAGCATCCCCGCCGCGCCCGTGATGAGTATCCGCATCGTGCCGCTTATTATACTGGAAAAGAGGCGGGCGCGTCAACCGCCGGTCAGTTGGGAGGCCTGTTATGATCATGATGTAGGAATGGTCAATTCTCTGTGACCATTGCTCCATAAGACAAAGCTAGTGGCGGAAGGCTTGGGGATTTGCTCAAAGGTAATACAGTTGATTAGCGGCATGTACTTAGAAGTTGCCCCAGGAAAGATGTAATTTTTCCCCAGCACATAAATGTACGTTATGGATGGATCATCTCCTTCACAGCGAAAGCAGATTTGAGTCAAGTCAGGACTCTCTGCATAAATCTTGATCTTTCTCTTCAAATCGCCTTTTGCCGGGGGCCACAACTTCAGGAGCGACGCCCAAAGAACCTGCCGCCGCTCATCCGAAGCGGACATCTTCGCAGGAGGGTTTGGGAACTGCCTGACGGTAGCTCGCGCCGTAGAGTTTGCAAAGATAGCAGAGGTGAAATGGCATGACCAAGGCGAGAGACAGCATGACGAAGCTGATGAGAACCCTGGTTTTCAGTAAGGTCATATCTTTATCCTGTCTGGACAACGCTTGAAGACTTTGAGTGGTGTGGTCCACCATGTATGTATTATAGTATTATACTTCATGCTGACGTGCAATGGTTTCAGAAAGTCAAACTGACGCACAAGTAACAGATTGCAGTGTGCTGCTCATCGGGGATCGCAGAGAAATTGCAAGGCGACGCCGTGCGGGGTCAAGGCAATTTATCGATGGGGCCATAGGGCAGATTGTGGCATTTGGCACCGTACTGAAGCAGGGTCTCGAAGTATTCGTACCGACCACCACTTGACTGGATGTTAAGGTGCTCTTTGGCCGCCCGATGAATCATGCTGTCCGTGACACCGGTAAAGAGAACGTGCGTGTAGTCCTTTCCACCTTCCCAGTAGTGGAAAGAGCGGTAGTCTATAGTGTGCCGAGGCCGATTGTACAAAGCGGCACTGACGGAAGTCGCCAAGAGATACCAATATACTCGGAAACGCGCATGTTTTGGATTACGCAGAACGGCATCGGACAGGCGCTCAAGGGGCGAATTGTAGCTCTCCTCGATGTTGGGGATGTTGATGGTCAGCGGCCGTGTGCCGCCCTTCGCCTGGCAAGTCTGACAGGAGGCCACGGCAATGAGAGCGACGACCCAGTACCTTAGCGGTGACTTCATTCTGAGACCTACTTCACGCCCCGGTACTGCTCGAAGGCGACGGCCAGATACTCTAAAAAGTCGGCGTAGTTGACGGAGATGACGCCGGCGGGGGGGACGATGCCGAGCCGCTGCATCAGGGGGACGGCGAGGCGCATGGCGGCGGTCTGCTGGACCTGGGGCGGGAGCTGCCAGCGGCGGTCTATGTAGTGGCGGACGGCGCGGTATTCGGGCACGGTCATCTCGTAGACGTGCCGCCCGATGTCGGCCAGGGCGTAGGGGGCGAGGTGTTCGGGGAGGACGCGCGGCGGGGGGGCCAGGGCTTCCAGGGTCGGGACGCGCGGGGCGCGCTGCTTGACCACCATCGTCCCGGCCACGAAGTCGCCCAGGCGCTGGTAGCGCTGGGAGAGGAGCATGCAGAGGACGGGGATCAGGATGCACAGCCCGCCCATCGCGGCGGCGGCGGGCTGCTTGCCGAAGTACCCCCCGGCGAGCAGGACCAGCGCGACGAGGGGCATCCCGTCCATCACGCGGATCAGGTTGCGGACAATGGCAGCGAAGATGTTGATCGGGTAGCCGCCGTCGCGGATGACACGCAGGCCAAGCTGACGCTTGCCGGGCGTCTGGCCGTTCCAGACCGTCTCGAACCAGATGAAGTAGCCCCACAGGACGACGAAGCCGGCGACCAGGGCAAAGGCAAACTGAATTTCGCCGAAGAATTGACCCAGCGCGTGCGAAAAGGCGCTGGTCGTCAGGCCGACAATCAGCGCGATGATGCCGACGACGATCCAGATGCCGAGGTAGATCGCCGTTTGCAGCAGCGAATCGAGCAGATTGGCGAGGAAGCGCGAGCCGATCCCGGCCAGCTCGTACTCGATCTCGATGTTTTCAGGCGTGACGACAAGAATCTCGCGTGACATGGGTTAGAAATCCAGTTCCAGGGATGTCCCCTCGGCTGCCTCCGCCCACTGACGGAGCAGGGCGGCATGGCGGGCGCGGATCGCCTCCAATTGGGCCGCGTCGAGTAGGGGCACGGGCACGCCCAGCCCGGCGCAGGCACTCGCCAGCATTTCCAAAAACGCGGCGTGCGCGGGTGGCTGGGCGGAGCGATTCTCGATGTCCAGCAGACCCGCCAGCACTTCCGCCTGGATCGCTTCCGGCGGGATCGCCGGCTTCCTGCCGGTCTTGGGGTCAGGCCGCCCGAAGTCCTGGATGTCCCACCCCTGCGCGAGCAGTCCGAAGAAGGCGTGGTTGAAGCCCAACGTCGTTTCCAGGGCGTAATGGCCGAGGTCGTGCGCGGGGGGCAAGTTGAGCGCCGTCCAGGTGCAGGAGCCGTCGTTGCGTTGGCAGGTCAGCGTGTCCGGCTTGTTTTGGCCTTTGGTGAAGCGAATGGTCATGGCGGTTTTCGCGGTATAATACAGTCACTATGGCAATAGACGAGCGAGCATTCATCAACGGCAAGCGGGCGACCTGGGAACGGCTCTCGATCATCGTCGAGCGCACCAAGAACGGCGGGCTGAAGCGCCTGTCCAAAGAGGAGCTGCCCGCCCTGGGGTCGCTGTACCGGCGGGCCGCCGCAGACCTCGCGTATGCGCGGGCGCAGGGCGCCAATCCTAATTTGGTATTATACCTGAACGAGCTGGTCGGCAACGCGCACGGCGTCATTTACGCCGAAGAGTCCGGCGGCTGGGGCCGCGTCTGGGGCTTTTTTGCATCGGGCCTGCCTGCCGTCCTGCGCCGCCGGATGCCGTTCGTCCTGGCCTCCATCGGCCTGTTCGGGCTGGGCCTAGTGTTCGCCTATGTGCTCGTGCATCGGGACCCGACGCAGGTGGCCCTGTTCCTGCCGGAGCAGTTCCGGGACTCGTTCGAGGGCTGGAAGAAGGGTTTCGCGGACCACGGCGACATCTCGCCCGGTGAAGGGCTGCTGTTCTCGTCGCAGCTTGTCACCAACAACACGCAGGTCGGCATTCTGGCCTTCGCCACCGGCATCACGTTCATACTGCCACTCTATTTCATGCTCAACAACGGCAGCGTCATGGGCGCGCTGATCGCCGTCGTCCAGCCGACCGGGCACCTCAGCTCCATGTGGGCGGGCATCCTGCCGCACGGGGTCGCCGAGCTGTCCGCGACGTGGATCTGCGGCGGCGCGGGCCTGTGCATCGCCTGGGCGCTCCTCGCGCCGGGCCGGCTGTCCCGCGCGGACGCGCTGATCATGAACGGCCGGGACGCCTGCAAGCTGATGGTCGGCACGGTCCCCCTGTGGTGCATCGCCGCCCTGCTGGAAGGCAACGTCTCGCACTCGTCCCTGCCCCACTGGGCCAAGTTCAGCCTCGCCGGCATCCAATTCGCCGCGCTGCTCTTTTACATCTACGGCAGCCGCCTCCAACCGGCTTCCTATGCGACCCCGCCAAGCACATCTGGAAACAGGAGATAACCATGAGCCGCCAACTGCTCGACAAGCCACTCACAGAAGAAGCTGTAGAACAGCCTTGGGGAACGACGGAGACTGCTGCGGGAACTGACGTCACCCCTGACTTCGAGTATCGCCCCATTCCGTCTCGGCACGTCCTGAAGGTCAAGGCGCGCGTTCAAACAGTCACGGTCGGTAAGCCGATGGAGTATGACTTCACGGGGGAGTAACAGGAACAATGGCCCGGCTCCAGGACGAACAACACGAAACATGGTGGCAAGCCGTCGAAGGACCCGCTCTCAACCAGGGCGATTGGCTGGAAGGGTGCTACATCCCCGTTTTGCTGTCCGAGACCAATCCACTGGAAGGCAGTATCGTAGACCTCAACCTTGAAGTTCGGAGCGTCATCGTTCTGACGCAGAGCTGCGACCTTGAAAATGGCAAGGCTCCTCTGGTAGCCGTTTGCCCCGTTTATCGGCTGTCGGAATGGGAAGAAACCTACCCGGATTTTGCGGCGAAAGGCCGATGGGAAAGCGTCAGACAGGGCCGGATTGAAGGTCTGCACCTGCTGGCCGGGGTACACGGCCCCCAAGTCAACGCCGAATGCATTGTGGTGGACTTCCGACAGATCTACAGCCTGCCAATCATGTATCTCACGAACCATGCGGAACGTGCCGGCGAGCGTTTGCAGGCTACGCTCACCCTATCTGGAGCATTTCGCTCAGGCGTTCGCCCGCTTCTTCATGCGGGTAGGCTTGCCGTCCAACATTGCGAAGTTCAAGTGAATGCTTTTGGTCTAGCTCGATAGATGCAAGCTATTCCAACCATTTTTGCTGCTGAAAGACTGGATCACATGAGTGTCGCAACGCAAAAGTCCCTTTCCGAAGGGGAAGTTGATTCCCTGCTGACGGAGTTTAGCGCACTGGGATTTGAAGAGAGGAAACAATTCCTCATGGAACACCTGGAACTGTTCGCGGCGATCAATCCTCGTAAACTCTTCTATGACGAGATCATCGGTCTGCCTGATTGGCAACAGGGCCAGGATCAGTCCAGCCACTGATCCGGCACCTCGATTGTATCCCCGCTCTGGTACGGCGGCGGGGCCGGCAGGGCCGCCGGCAGGGGGGCCTGCCGGACGGGCGGGTTGCCCGGCAGCGCCACCCAGACTTTCCAGTTTGTTCCATGCGCGTACTCGCGGCAGGCTTTGTCGCCTGAATCGGACGGCCGCCAGTCGGCGTCACCCCCGCCGATGCGGACGTAGAGCGCCCCGCGCTTCCCCTGCACCCGCGCCGCGTAGACGCCCCTGCGCCGGGCGTTGTCCTGAAGATGCAGGGCGCTCCCGGCGTTGACGCCGGCCACCTTGCGGGCGTTGATGAGGGCGGCGATCTTGTCGTGCAGGTCCTGCCCCCACTCAGAATAGTGCTTCCAGTAGACGCAGGGGACGCCGGGGTGGGTCAGGATGTAGGCGTAGCCCTGCTCCACCTCCCAGTTGTTGGCGAAGCTGTCGAACTGCTGGCTGGGCTGCGGCATCCCGTCGTCCTGCGTCCGGTAGCCGGTGTCGTGGTTTTCCAGAAACGTCACCGCCCGCTGCTTCCACGGGACGCCATCCGTCGTGTCGCCCACTAGCCCCAGGCCGTTTCCGGCCGCGTACCAGGCGTCGTATCTGCCCTTGTTGTCCTTGAGCGCGAACATCGTGGTGAAGTCGAAGACGGCGCTGGACGTGCTCAGGTCGCCCGGCTTCGTCGCCGTCGCCCACGACCAGCCGCGCTGCTCCCCTTCCCTGTCCCATTGGTACTCGCCGACGGAGAACGTCGGCTGCGTCCGCTTGTTGTACAGCGCGACCCAGCGGGCATGGTAGCCCTGCACCATGTCGTAGCGCCAGCCGCGATACCCCGCCGATTTCAGTTCCAGCAGGTAGCGCAGGATGTCGCGGCGCACCTGCCGGTTCGTGTGGTCAATGTCGCGGAAGGAGGGGTAGGCGTAGGTAGTCTTGTCGGCCCCATAGGGGAACGGCTTTTCTTCCGGCGCTCCGCGCAGGGCCATCGGCGTGTTGTAGGCGGGCGAGCGGGGGTCGGAGAACGCTTCGTCGTCGGCGCAGATCGCCCACAAGCCCCAAGCGGGGTTTTGGAAGCCCGTCCAACTCCCTTCGGCGTCCCGGTGGTTGATGACGATGTCGGCGATGGGTTCCACGCCGTCCAAGCGCAGCGTCGTCAGCAGGGCGCGCTGCTGGGCGAACGTTCCGTAGTCGTTGTCCAGCTTGAAATACTCTTTCGGGTTGTAGCCCGCGCTGTTAGCGCCCGCGTAACACGGCGGCGGCAGCCAGACCAGATCAAAGCGCCCCAACCGGAGGTCGGCGGCGTCCGCGCGGACGATCTCGTACCAGTGCTTCGTCCCGAACTGCGGGAACCGGTCGGGGTGCCCGAACCGATGCGACTCCCAATAGAACCCTTGCAGCATGACCCGCCCATCGTCCAGCGGCGCCTGCGCGTGGAGGGGCAGGCACGGGGCGAGGAGGCAGAAGGCGAGGAGCAGAAGTTTGAGGCGCAAGGAAAGTGGTTTCATAGTGGATTACGCTTCCTCATTTTGTGCTTCGTCCCTTGCCCACAGACGGGGATAGAAAGCCGAGGCATTGTCCACGTTCGGCTTCGGCCCTGCTGGTTCATGAGCAACATATTGGCCCGAGGGATTTTCAACGAAGTCATCAGGATAAGGCAATTCTTGTCCCGTTTTGGCTTTATATGCTGTTCCCGCGACGTAAAGAAGCGCTTCACATTCGGCGTTGTCGAAATCGGGTCCGACGACATCGGCCAGACTGTCTGGATTAGCGAGTGCGTTTTCATAGACGGTTTTGCCTTGTGCAACGAGCCAGGATCGAAAGTAGAAAAAACCGTCGTCCGAGCAAAATCCGTTAATCAACTGACCCGCCCCCCACAAATCCCAGCGATACGCTTCGTCGCAGAGTTCATCCAAAATGCGGTCGAAGGCGATGATCTCCTCCGGCGGCAACTTCACCAATGCTTTTTCTAGGAGTTCAACCTGCTCCTCGCACTCGCCGCCGCTTTTCGCTTTGGCTGCTTCAATCAGCCGCCAGAACTGCGCCTTGTCCATGCTTTTTCCTCCTATGTATCGCCAGCCAAAAAAGAGGGCGGCCACGGGGGGCCGCCCCTACGCCCGCGCCTCCCACCATGTATATGTAGGGGCAGGCCCCCGTGCCTGCCCTGTCTCCCTCCCCCCGTGCCTGCCCTTCCTGACTTGTCCGCCCTTCCGCAAGAGGTCTGTTATCTTGTCCCTGCGGCACGAGACCCAGCGGCTTTAGGCACTCTCTGGAGATGCGGCTGGAGATAGCTCATTTGGGGGCGGTCTACGCCCTTGTCCGGCTCGATGGTGAACATGTAGTTGCCCCACCAGGGACCCGCCGACCACCAGGTAAAGCCGATCCAGACGTCGCGGTTCTGTTCCATCGCCGTGAGCATGTCGCCGATGGCTGCCTTTCCGGTGTCGCTGGCGGCGACGCCGAATTCGCCGAGGAAGGCGCGCTGGTGGTTTTTCCGGCACCATTCCGTGAACGCGCGCAGGCGCTCGCTGCCGACCGTAGCGCTGACGGCTTCGGGGTGGGTGCCGGAGTGGTCGAAGTCGAGGTATTGATGGGCCTCGAAGGCGTAATGGTGGGCCGGGTCCTTGATTTGGAGCAGAATGTCGTTGCCGGACGCCTCCCAGCTATGTGCCCCGGACCAGCCGTTGCCGGGGATGAGAATCAGGTTCTTCGCGCCGGCCTTTCGGATGGCGGCCACGGCGGCATTGGCCGCGCCGAACCATTGCGGGGTGGGCATGTCGTGCGGCTCGTTCATCA
>JAABUQ010008601.1_pt1 | contig 14233 bp, 13 predicted proteins | sample 5560001 | NCBI WGS metagenome assembly JAABUQ01 (sample SAMN10711888, study PRJNA513371) | rock metagenome | isolation source: Antarctica rocks | place: Antarctica: Victoria Land, Finger Mt nord | collected 2015-12-18
CGGTCGCGCTCAACATCCTGCGCGCCAACGGCGTCCAGAACATCAGCCTGGCGCTCTACGCCAACGCCGTCAGCTTCGATCAGCTGCTCGCTCTTGGAACCCAGTAATTAGAACTGAATGGCCCTGCTGGCCCTCCTTGCAGCCGTGCATGACGGAGATGCCCTGGCGGAACGCCGCGTCCAGCACAGTCTCGCCCTCGGTCACGTCCATTTCGATGCCGACCGGCTCGAAACGGACAGTATGGACGGCATCCGCCATCGTTTTTCTCCCTGTTGGCAGTCCCGGGGACCGGCTTGCCGCCGATCCCCGTTCGTCACGCGGCCTTTAGTTGATCGGGTTGACCTTGAAGCCAGCCCGATACTCGGCAATGTGCTTCTCGCGCTCCACGTCCGACATGGCGCGGATGGCTTGCAGCGGGCTTGCCAGCGTGTGCCCGCGCACATGGTCCAGCGTCCACATCTTGCTGTCGTCGAAGTGCAGATGCGGCTGCGGCGTCAGCGTCTTGCCGTCGTTGCGGACGAAGCCGAGATCGGTAATCGCGTCCGCCAGATCCCAGCCAGCGTAGCAATCCTCCCACTCGCGGCGTCCGCTGAACCGGCCCATCGCCGGGGTCGAGCGGCCCTCGTACTCGGCCGAGAACGCCACCTTGTGGGTCCAGCGGCACACCTCGGAGCAGTAGGTGTACAGCTTGCCGTCCACGGTATCGACGCAGAAATCCTCGCGGATCAGCGCCGGCACCATGCAGGACCAGCAGCGGTGCGGATAGACGTAGCCGACGTCCTGGTTGAACAGGATGTTGGTCTCGCCCGGCACGCTCAGCTTCGCGTACCACCTCCAGTAATCGCCGAACTCGGCGTACCAGCCGGGATACTTATGCTCGAACCACTCGAAGTCCTTGTCGGTCTGGGCCTCCTGGCGCCAGAACGCGACCGGCCAACCCACGGAGAAGAACTGCGCGGTCTTGTGCACATAGTTCTTCTTGACCATCCGGTCCCATGCCGCGTTCACGTCGTCGTGGTGGATCTTGATGCCGTACTTCTCGAGCGGCAGCATGTAGGTCCGATAGTAGTCCTCGTAGATCCATCGGTGCCACAGCTCGGCGTAGGACTCCTTGTTCTTGTCGCGGTTGGTCGTGCCATACTCGACGATGGTGCCCACCGCCGCATCGACGATGGCGTGGTTTTGCCAGAAGGCGTAGCGCAGGTCGCGCTCCAGCAGTTGGTGGTTGTCGGGGTCGTTGATGATCGACATCAGCATCGAATGGCCGTTGCCGATATGCCGGCTCTCGTCGGACTGCACCGAGAGGAACACGGTTGGGAGCGCGTAGTCGCCGTTGCGCGCGGCCTCCGACGGCATGGCGACGAACAGCGTATTGGTGAACGCGGTCTCCGCCACGACGGTGAGGTAGATGTTCGCAGCCGTGATGGCGTCGCCGGTAACGAAGCCTTCGGCGAACTGCCGGCCGATCGTGGTGGCATAACATTTGCCGAACGCGGCCTCGGTGATGTCGAACCCGGCCGGGTCGATGTAGTTCTCCATGTACCACTTCTTCAGGTTCATCTGGATGGTCGAGTGGCGGAACTCGTCCACCATCTGCATCGTGAACCCGGTCCGCAGCTCCTCGCCCGGCGCCAGCCGTCCGACCATCGCCATCGAGCGGGAGGCCGAGATTTCCGGGAACGGGATGATCGCCAGGAACAGCTTCATCCACTCGACCCAGCGCGGCTCCACGTCGCGGAACATGTCGCCGCGCAGCGCCGCATCGAGCGCGCCGTAAACCCGGTTGTCCTTCTCTTCCTGCATCGGGAAGTAGGACCGCAGGACCTGCTTCATCGGGTCGCGCGCGGTCTTGGTGATCTTGTAGTCGGTCGGGAAGGTCATCGCCTCCTGGACGTAGCTCGGCGTCCAGCCGAGGTCGGCGACGCGGCGGGCCGCCTCGCCGATGCTCATCCCTTTCTGAGCGGTAATTTTGCTGAGACTTAGGCTGTCAGGCATTGTGGACTCTCCCCGGTTTTCGGTTCAGGCCTATCGCATAGGTTGTTCCCACGTCCGGCGCGGGACCGGCACAGATCCGGTCAGGCACACAGCCCCCCGCATCTTAACCGTCTTTTCCATTTGCAAGAGCCGTACCACATGCCATGCCTCCGTAACTCGCCTGATATGTCCCATCATAGTCCCGAATACTGTGTCGCTCCCTGTCCCGTCTTGGGACATATTGCGTCGCAGCATGTCCCAAAACGATCCGGACTTCTGGACGGGATTGGGACATCAATGCGTCTTCTCGGCCTCCGGGCGCGGACCCAGCGGCTTGCCCTCGGCGATGAACCGCGCCGCGAGCACCAGCGTCCCCATGGCGAAGTCCTTGCCGTGATCCGCGATCATCTCGTCAACCAGCTTGCCCAGCCTCTCGAAATAGCGATCCTTGGAGAGGGGTGCGTCGCTCATGGCGCCGTCTTTCGGTTCGAGATCTGGGAAAAGCGGAACAGCGCGCCGGGCAGGGCGATGACGCCGGCCTCGCCCCCTTCCGTGCCCATCGCCAGGCGCGCCCCGTCCGCCGACCACGCGAGCGCCGTGACCGAGCCGCCGGACGATCCCTTCGCGAACAGCACGTCGTCCTGGCCGGGCTGGCAGAGCAGGACCGCGCCGTTATGGTAGCCGGCGGCGATCAGCGGGTATGACGGGTGGCACGCCACCATGCAGACCGGCAGCCGGCTGCTCGGCATGCCGCATTCCGACGGCTGCCCGCCGGCGCCGGGCGGGTCGAACGCCCAGCAGATGACCCGGGGCGCCCCGCTGCTGGCGAGGAGCCGCCCGTCGGCCGAGAACGACAGGGAACGCGGCTGGCCGGGATAGCCGCCCATCTCGATGTCGCCGCCGTCCGAAAGGCGCCACCCGTGCAGCGCGTTCTCCTGCAGGCCGCAGATCACGTACTCGCCGTCCGGACTCCAGGCGACCGACCGGGGGCAGCCGGGGGTCGATAGCACGCGCGGCGGGCTGGCGGCGCCGGCCTGCCACAGCGTGACGCCGCGGTAGTGCGCGACCGCGAGCCGCGTGCCCGTCGGGTCGAAGGCGAGCGCCGTGACCGAACCCGGCGCCGTCAGCTCTGCCGTTTCCGGGCCGGACAGATGCACCTGGCGGCCCGTCGCCCATGCGCGCCATCCTGCCGGCGACGCCGCGACCAGATCGACCCATCGCCCGGGGTAGCGGCCCATGCCGCGCACCTCGCCATCGGCGCCGGTGTGCGCCGCCACGCCGTCATCCCCGCCGCTCAGGAAACCGCCTTGCGGGTCGGCCGCCAGCGACAGGCAGGCGCCGTCATGCACGCGCTGGCGGCCCACCGGCGGGCGGGGCGCGGTGCCGGGCGCCAGCTCCAGGCCGCCGCCCTCCCGCGGGTTGAGCTTGGGCGCGCCGTCCCACTCGGCCCGCGCCGTGGCGAGCGAGCCGTCGCCGAGCGCGAAGCCGGCGGTCGCGCCGTCCCAGGCGACGCCCGTCACCGGCGCGTCCAGCGTCCACGCAGCGCCGAGCAGGTCGAGCAGCGGCGGAGTCGGGTTGGTCCCCTGCGGGGTCATGCGTCGGCCTGGCACAGTTGCAGGCCCTCCAGCAGTTCGGCGCGGTCGAGGCCGCGTCCGATGAACACCAGGCGGCTCTCCCGCGCCTCGCCGGCCTGCCAGGGCTGCGCCAGGTCGGTGTCCATCATCATGTGGACGCCCTGGAACACGAAGCGGCGGTCGGAGCCGGCGAGGTCCACGATCCCCTTCGCGCGCAGCAGGTCGGCGCCGCGCTCGATCACCAACTGCTGCAGCCAGGCCAGCAGCCGGGTGCGCTCCAGCGGCCGGTCCAAGCGCAACGACACGCAGTCAATCGTGTGGTCATGGCCGTGGTGAGCGTGACCGCCAGCGGCCACGTCCATCCGCGCCAGGTCGAAAGCGCCGCGGTCGAGAACGTCGCTGAGCGGCACGTCGCAGCGCACGCCCCGCAGCAGCCGGGCTTCCGGGTTGGCGCGGTTGATCGCCGCCTCCGCATCCGCAAGCCCGGCGGCGTCCACCAGGTCGGCCTTGTTCAGCAGGACCGTATCGGCAAGCGCCACCTGCTCGGCCGCCTCGCGGCTGGTTGCCAGGCTGGAGGCCAGGTGCCGCGCGTCGGCGACGCAGATGATGCTGTCCAGCCGGGTGCGATGGCGGATCAGGTCGTCGGCGAAGAAGGTCTGCGCCACCGGCGCCGGGTCGGCGAGGCCCGAGCACTCGACCAGGAAGCCGTCGAACCAGTCGCGCCGCTTGACCAGGCCGCCGATCACCCGCAGCAGGTCGCCGCGCACCTTGCAGCAGGCGCAGCCGTTGTTGAGCTCGAACAGTTCCTCCTCGGCGCCGACGACAAGGCCGCCGTCGATCCCCAACTCGCCGAACTCGTTGACGATGACGGCGTAGCGGCGTCCGTGCCGCTCGGACAGAATGCGGTTGAGCAGCGTCGTCTTACCCGCGCCCAGGAAGCCCGTCAGCACCGTGACCGGAACGCGGGCGTCGGCGGCGGCCTGGCTCCCCGTCTGACTCATGGCACCAGCACCGCGCGGCCCTTGACCGCGCCGTGGTGCAGGTCCTTCAGCGCCTCGTTCGCCTGGGACAGCCGGTATTCACGGGTCGAAAGGTTGACGCGGCCGCGGTCGGCCAGGGCCATCAGTTCGACCAGCTCGGGATAGGTGCCGACCAGGTTGCCGACGATGGTCTTCTCGGACGTGATCATGTCGATGGTCGGCAGTTCGATCTTCCCGCCGTAGCCGACGATGTAGTAGGTGCCGCCGTTGCGGGTCATGGCGAGGCCTTGCGCCACCGCGTCGCCCTCGCCGACGAAGTCGATCACCGCCTCGGCGCCGTGCCCGCCGGTCAGCGCGGCGACGGCCTCCACTTCGTTGCCGTCCGCCTTGATCTTGTGATGCGCGCCGCACTCCTCGGCCAGCCGGAGGGCCATGTCCGACCGGTCCACCACGATGATCTCGGCGGCGCACAGGGCGGCCAGCACCTGGATGCCGACATGGCCCAGCCCGCCGGCGCCGATCACCACGCAGTATTGCCCCGGCAGCAAATGGCGGGACGCCTTCTTCGCCGCGCGGTACGCCGTCAGCCCGGCGTCGGTGTAGGGCGCCACGTCCTTCGGCGCGAGTGACTGCGGCAGCTTGATCAGCGCGCGCTCCCCGGTCAGCAGGTACTCCGCATAGCCGCCATCGGCGTTGATGCCGGGGAACTTGCTGTCGGCCGCGTGCATGTCGTCGCCCCGGCGGCAGGCGAGGCAATGCCCGCTGGTGACGAGGGGATGGCAGATCACGGCGTCGCCGACCGCAACACCCTCGACGCCACGGCCGATTGCCTCGACCCAGCCGGCGTTCTCGTGGCCCATGATGTAGGGGAGTGCCACCTCGACCTTGCTGCGCCAGATGCCCTCGACGATGTGCAGGTCGGTGCGGCACACGCCGGCGCCGCCGATCCGCACGATCACGTCGGTGGGTGCTGTGATGCGGGGGTCCGGCACGTCCTTGTAGTGGACGAACTGCTCGGCGGTGAGCGCTTCGTCATAGGACTCGAGCACTGCTGCTTTCATGCGTCCGCTCCCTGGCAGTGTGCCGCCTCGTTGGACGGCTTACGGCAGGACTGCCGCAAGGGACCTCCGCAAAGGATGTGCCAGCATGGGAAAGCGCGGTGCGGCCTGAGCTTTGCCGCGTTCGGCACGACAGGACCTGTTGCGCGACGGAGCAACGGTGGAACAGTTGGTGTTCCGTTTCGGAACAGTCGCCGGACCGACATTCAATGCTTGGGTTCGGCCGCCCATCGTCTTAGGCTGAGCATCCCGGGCGGCCCGACCGCCCGCACGAACGAGGCCGCGCAACGACCGGCCCGCGGAGGATGCGACATGCAGGCTGCGGCCCTGGAACGACTGAACCGTGCGCGCAGCACCATGGAGCGCCATGGCGCTGCAGCGCCCGACTTGGTGGCGCCGGAGATTTCGGCAAGCTGGACGCGCTGCCTGGAGCTGGGCCTGGACCCGCGGCGCCCGCCGCCCATCGAGGCCATCGACGAGGCGCAGCTCAAGGCCGCCCGCGACCGGGCGGACCTGGTCCGGGCGCTGGCGCTGGCCGAGATGCAGACGCTGTATCACCAGATCGCCGGGAGCAACTTCCTGATCGCCTTCGCAAGCCCGGACGGCATCCTGCTGGACACGATTGCCGACCCGAGCTTCCGCAACGCCGCCCGCACCGCCAGCATCCGTCCGGGCACGCTGTGGGGGGAGCCGTTGCGCGGCACCAACGCGCTGGGGACGGTGGCAAAGACCGGGCAAACGCTGACGGTGCATGGCGGCGAGCACTTCTTCGCCCATTACGGCTCGTTGACCTGCACCGCGGCGCCGGTGCGCGGCCCCGACGGGACGTTGGCGGGCGTGCTCGACGCGTCCTCGCATTGCGGGTCCCGTCAGCAGCACACCCAGGCGCTGGTCGGCATGGCGGCGACGCAGATCGAGAACGGACTGTTCCGCCAGCACCACCGCGGCAACCTGGTGATGGCGTTCCACAGCCGCGCCGAGTATTTGCACACGCTCAGCGCCGGGCTGCTGGCGCTGGACCCGGCGGGCACCGTGCTGGGGGTGAACCCGCAGGCGCGATTCCTACTGCAGGGCCTGCCCGCCCTGCCCCAACGGCATTTCGAGGACCTGTTCCGCACGCGGTTCGCGTCGCTGCTGGAGGGTGGGCGGGCCGGGTTCCAGCGGCTGGAGGACCGGGTCGGCAGCGTTTTCGTGGCCGATGTCGAGAACCTGCGTTCGTTGTCGGCCCGGTTGGGTCCGGCGCGCGCCGCCGCCCCGCCCGAGGCGCGAGCCCCCATAGATCCCGACTTCGTAGCCGACGACCCGGCGGTCCGCTCCGCGTTGCGCAAGGCGGAGGCAGCGGCCTTGCGGCGGCTGCCAATCCTGATCCGCGGCGAGACCGGGACCGGCAAGGAACAGGTGGCGCACCATGTCCACCGCGCCAGCGGCCGCCGGGGCGCCTTCGTGCCGGTGAACTGCGCGGCGCTGACCGGCAGCCTGATCGAGGCGGAGCTGTTCGGCCATGCCGACGGCGCGTTCACCGGCGCCCGCCGAGGCGGCGCACCCGGCCTCGTGTGCGAGGCCGACGGCGGCACCCTGTTCCTGGACGAGATCGGCGACATGCCGCTCGCGCTGCAAGCCGTCCTGCTCCGGCTGCTGGACAACTGGTCGGTCCGGCCTGTGGGAGGCGGGCGGACGCGCCGGGTGGACGTCCTGCTGGTGGCGGCAACCAACATCGGGGTCGAGGAGGCCGTCGAGGCCGGGCGATTCCGGCCGGACCTGTATTACCGGCTGAACACGGTTCCGGTGGTGCTGCCAGCGCTGCGCGACCGGTCCGACCTGAAGGTGATCGCCCGCCGCCTGCTTGCGGAGGTGGCGCCGGACAGCACCATCGACCCGGAGGCGCTCGAGCACCTGGCGGCCTGGCGCTGGCCCGGCAATATCCGGGAACTGCGCAATGTGCTGACGCGGCTGGCGATGGAGCAGCCGGGCCAGCCGATCACGCCGGCGATGGCGGCATCCGCGGTCGGCCATGCGGCGCCGCGTGCGGGCGCGGGGCGGGACAGCCTGCGCGACACGGTCAAGGGACGCATACTCGCGGCCCATCGCGACACCGGCGGCAACCTGAGTGAGACGGCCCGGCGGCTGGGAGTGTCGCGCAACACCGTCTATCGAGCCATTGCGGTGCGCTGAGCGGCTATGGACCGGCCCGCAAACCCGCGGGCTAAGCCACCCGCCGGATGACGGCCCGCGCCAGCAAGCCCGGCGCCACGAACAACGGCGAGGTCGCCAGCATCTTCAGCCCGATGACCCCCACCAGCAGGAGGCTGGCGGCCACAACGTCGCCCTGGCGGCTGGTGTAAATGTCGCGCCGGGTCTTTGCCCCGGCGTCGAAACGCCCATGCGCCCCCTGCTCGCCGCCCGGCGCCGGCTTGAACAGGTTGCCCTCGCTTTTGGGCGCGGCGGCTTTGCTGAGCTGGCCGGAATAGGCTTGCCGCGCCAGCACGCGGTCCATCACGCTCGGCGCCAAGCGGGACGCCAGGATGGTGGGCGGGGTGGACGACCCCACGAACACGTCGCGGCGCTTGTGGGTCGCGGCGAACACGATGGCGTCGGCGGCGACCTCCGGCTGGTACGGGCTGGGCGCCTTGGTCTCCTGCCCGGTCTTGTTGCGCGCCCAATCGAATTGCGGCGTGTTGACCGCCGGCAGGTGCACCATGGTTAGGTGCAACGGGCTGCGGTCGTGCAGCAGTTCGGACCGCAGCGCCTCCGTGAAGCCGCGCAGGGCGAACTTGGCGCCGCAATACGCCCCCTGGATCGGCATCGCCCGCCAGGCCAGCACGGAACTCACCTGCACGATGGTGCCGCCGCGCATCCGCTTCATCGCCGCGAGCGTGCCGTTGACCGCGCCGAGGTACGTCACCTCCGTGACCCGGCGCACCTCCTCCGGTTCCAGGTCGCGGATCTCGCTGTACACGGTCGCCATGGCGTTGTTGACCCAGACGGTGATCGGGCCGAGCGCCGCCTCGATGGCATCGGCCGCCTGCGCCACCGCTTCCGCGTCCGCCACGTCGGCGGTCACGGTGTGAACGCCGACGCCCAACGCTTCCAGCTCCGCCCGCGCCTGCTCCAGCCGCTCGGCGCCCCGGGCGATGAGGCCGACCGAGTAGCCCTTGGCCGCAAAGGCCTGGGCCGCCGCGCGGCCGATCCCGGCGCTGCCTCCCGTGATCACCGCAACCTGTGCCATCCATCCGCTCCGATCCAATGCAGTGCGACGTGGCGGCGAGCCGACGGACGGCAACCCCGCGGCGGCGGCGGGGGCGAACGCGGTTGCGTGAGCGCGTGCCGGAACGGAGGCGGCTCAGGTGCGGTCCGGCGGCGGATCGCTTTCCAAGCCGCCGCAGGGATGCGGCTCGAACTCCACCCGGTGGTCCAGCAGGTCGGTCCAGTCGTCCTTGCCCGTGCCGACGATCAGCTCGCGCGCGCCGCGCCCTTGCGCTTCCGTGCGGGTCCGCAGCGAGGGCGCGCGCTGCACGAGCTGGTTGCGCACGTGCTCGGCGCGGCGCTCGGACAGCGCGTCGTTCGCAGCCGGCGGCCCGGTCGGGCTGGTGTGCCCGATCAGCAGCAGGCAGGTGCTCCGGGCGCTGCTGCGCAGGGCGATCTGGCGCAGCCACACGGGGTATTGCCCGCTCACGGCCTTGTCCGACCAGAACTCCACGGAATACGGGCGGAACACGAACTTGACCGACAGGAACCCACTCGTCAGCGCGAGGTCCACCATGCGTCCGAACGCGTCCTCGGCCTCCTGCGGCCGGCTCATCGCGACGTTAGACAGGTAGATGCCGTTCCACACCCGCGCCTGGTCGCCGCCCGGCAATTGGCTGGCTTGGGTGTAGAGCGCCAGCGCGTCCGCATAGCGGCCGTTCTCATAGGCCGTGATCGCGTCGTTCATGGCGGCGCCGGCCCTGATGCTGTTGAGATAGGCCGGGGACACGGTGTCGCCGAGGTCGCCGGCGCAGGCCTGCAGGTGCGCGCCCATGCCGCCGCTCAAGGTCCAGACCGGGCTGTCCCGGAAGAACAGCGTCGGCGACATGTCCACGTCCTCCGGACGCATCCAGGCCACCGCCTCCCGCGACACGAACTTGCCGGTGCGCAGATCCGCAATCGAAGCCCAGATCGGGTAGGCGAAGGCCCGCCCGCCGGTGGGCGGCATGGCCGTCCCGGGGGCTGCCACGGGGGTGGTGCAGCCCACCAGCACAATCGGCTGCCGGTCCAGGGAGGCCAAGGTGAAGGGCATCGCCTCGATGCGGGGGTAGTGCTGGCTCACCGTCCGCACTACGCGCGGCTCCATGGCGCGCGTGACCGCGGTCTGGTTGCCCGAGGCCCGGTCGATCATGGGATCGACCACGAGGACGCGCTTCTCGGCCGGGTCGATCTGCGCGCGGGCGAGCAGTTTGGTGGTCAGGCTGGCCACGGCGTCGTCGAGCGACTGCGCCTCGCTCGCCGGGCGCTCCGCCGGCTGCGGCGCAACCATGGCGCAGCCGGCGAGCACGGCAGTCGCCGCCGCGGCGGCCAGCCGCCAGCGCCGCCTAGCCGCTGCGGCAGCCGCTGCGGAGGAACTGCTTGTCGGCATCGGAGGGGTCCTTTCCCAGTTGGGCCCTGAGCACGATGTCCCGGCAACGGCGCTCGTCCGCCAGGTTGGGGCGATCTTCCCTGGGCCGATCCTCCGCAGGGCGGACGGGCGGGATGGCCGCTTGCGGGACGGCCACGGGCGCGGCAGCCCGGCGTGCTCCCCCATGGGCAGGCGGCGCGGCCGTGACGGTCAGCGTTCCATGCGGCGGCGGGGCCGGCGGCTTGCCGGCGGTGGCTGGCTCGGGCGTGGGCGGGCTGGCGTCCGGCGCGGCGGGCTTTGGCGCCGGAGGTTCGGCCACCGTTTCCACCGTCGGCCCCTCGCTGCGCTCCGGAGGGGTAGCGGGCGGCTCTGCGGCGGCGAGGACAGGAGGCTCTGCGGCGATGGCGGGCGGCTCCGCAACAACGGCGGCGGGAGGCTCCGTGGCGGGTTGCTCCGTGGCGAACTGCTCAGCGGCGGGCGGCTCCGTGGCGGCGGGCGGACCCGCGGCATCGGCGCTGCTTTCCGCAGGCGCTTCCGGCTCTGCCGACGCTTCGGGAGCGGGCGGCTCAGGAACCGTGGCAGACGCGACGGGCGGTGCCGAGTCCACGGCGGGAAGATCGGCCCCAGCCTGCGGAGGCACCGCAGGACCAGGCACGGATGGCGCAGGCTCCCCGGCGCGTTCCGCGGGAACCGCAGCGGGCGGCGGCGCAACCGGCGGCTCAGCAACAGGCGGTTCAATGGCGGACGGAACGCTTGGCGCGCCGGCGACGGTCGAGACGCTCGGCGCGTCCTGGGACGGCACGGACGCCGCGGGCACGGCCGGCAGGTGGCGCCACCAGATCAGCCCCACGAGCGGGACGATCAAGGCGGCGAGGCCCAGCCTGGCCAGCGGCGAGGGGCCGCCCGCGCGAACCGCGGCCGGCGGCTCCGGCACCGCTGAGGCTCTGTCGAACAGGCCCGGCCCCGCCGGCTCCGAAAGCTCCATCATGTGCATGGCGCTGCGGAGCGGGGCAAAGTCCTCAACCGCCAAGGCCGTCGTCAGGCCGGGCTGCCCGGCCAGCACGACGCAGAGCTTGGCCGGCGTGGCCTGGCGCGCAAGCTGGACATAGCGCAGGGCCGAGGGCCGCAGGCTATGCGCCTCGGCCACCAGCAGGGCCACGCGGCGAAAGCCCTCGCCCGGCTCGGTCAACGCCATGAACCCAGCCTTCAGGTCAGCGTCGGTGAGGGCGCCGGGGTCGGGCCGTGCGACGATCTGCGCGATGAGGTCGCGCGAGGAAAGGCCGCCCGATGCAGACCCCTGGACCCGGACGCAGCGGATGCGGCGGAGGGACAGCTCGCGCTCCGTCTGGTCCAGCAGCGCCGTGGTGCCGAGGGCAGCCCGGCTGATGACGCCCACGCACCCGTACCGGTCCGCCACCGTTTCCGCCAGACTGGCGGCAGCATGCACCTGACCTGACGTGGTGAGCGGATAATTCATGTTGGAAACAAACCGTCGGCGCGGATTGGGCCTAGCAAATAGCGAAGCAGACATCCTCCAGCAGAACAAGGGCAACGTTGCGCTTCCCAAGTGCCATGCTGTGTGGAACCGATGACAACAACGTGCCAACTGTATTGTTCTCTACACTATACTGCTGCTTCTCCTGACTTGTGCTGCTGCAAGGGCGCCGCGGCCGGCCTCAGCCCTGCTCCCGTGCCCGGCGGGCCTCATACGCCTTGAGGTGCACGAACGCGATGCGCAGCAGCCGCGTGTCCGCAGCCGTGCCGCGGGCGATGAGGTCGCCCACGATGTGGTCCGCCTCGATCCGGTTGCCGCGCTCAATGTCGCGCAGCATGGACGCGGTAGACAGCAGGCCCGCCTGCCCCAGCAAGCCGCGCATCCGCTCGGCAAAGGCCGGGCGCGGCGCATGACCCTGCCCGGCGGCGATGCCCGCGGCCTCGTCGAACAGCCCATGGGCGATCTCCGTCCCACCCGCCGCCACGACATCCCCTACCGAAGCGCGCATCAGCGAGCTGAGGCAGGCGAGCGAGGCCAGGAACACCCACTTCTCCCACATGTCCTGCACGACCGTCTCGCTGACCCGCCCGCCGCACCCGGCGAGGGCCGCGCCCAGCGCCTCCGCCCGCGGCGTGGTGCGCCCGTCGCGCTCCCCGAGCGAAAGGGCCTGCAGCTCGCCGAGGTGGCGGATGGTGCCGTCCGGCTCCAAGGTCGCGGCGATCTGGCATTGCCCGCCCAGCACCGCGCCGGCGCCGAACCGGGCGTCCAGCGCGTCCAAATGCCGCATGCCGTTCAGCAGCGGCAGCACGGCGGTGCCCGGCCCCACCACCGGGGCAAAGGAAGCGATGGCGTCGTCGAGATCGTAGGCCTTGCAGCTCAGCACCACGGCGTCATACGGGCCGTTCAGGGCGCCGCTTGGGGCGCCGGCCTGCACGGTCTGCACCGGGCGGGCCATGTCGCCCCGCGGGCTGCGGATCACCAGGCCGTCCGCCGCGATCTGCGCGGCCCGGCGCGGCCGGACCAGGAAGGTCATATCCGCACCCGCTTCCGCCATTCGGCCACCGAAGTAACCACCGATTGCGCCGGCCCCGACCACAAGTATCCGCATGGTGCGTCCCTTCATTCCCGGCGCCGCCGCGGATCGCGACGGCCTGCCGCCACGTGGCGTCACCTTGCAACGGCGGAGCGGTCAGGGTTAATGATGCACCATCATGATGCAGGACTGAATAGGTTGGTGTTCGGCATCTTCGCAGCACTCGCCGAGTTCGAACGCACCCGCACCGGCCTGGCCTCCGCCCATCTCTACAACAGCGGGCGGCCGTTCAAGATGACCGCCGCTAAACTCCGCCTTGCTCAGGCCGCCATAGGCCAGCCCGGCAGCAAGGTTGGCGAATTGCGCGTTGAGTTGAGCGTCAGCCGGCAGACGCTTCATTGCCACGTGGACCCCAAAGGCACCCTCCGACTGGACGGCGAGAAGCTGCTTGACGGCGGCATGGTGCGAGTTCTACGGCAAACAGCCACGCCAACCCCTATGCCGGTGCAGCCATGACGGACCGTGTGGCCCAATTGCGGGCGTTCTACGCCCGTTTCGTCGCCAGCATAGGCAGCGCGCGCGACCCTCGAATCGAACACGCCTTTGCCGCCGTGCCGCGCGAGCCGTTTGCGGGGCCAGGACCATGGTCGGTGCTGGCGTTCGGGCCTTGGGAGTCCCGCCCGGCCCATGAGAGCTACGTGCGGACGCCAAACGACGATCCCGCGTTTCTCTATCAGGACACCCTGATCGCCTTGGATGCGGCGCGGGGCATCAACATCGGCGAGCCCGGCCTCCATGCCCGTTGCCTCGACCAGCTTGCCCCGCAAGAAGGTGAGACGGTGCTGCATGTCGGCGCCGGCTCGGGCTACTACACGGCCTTGCTCGCCCATTTGGTCGGGCCGTCCGGCCGGGTCCACGCTTATGAGATCGATCCAGATCTGGCGGGCCGCGCCGCACGGAACCTGTCAGAATTGCCCCGGGTGGAGTTGCACGCGCGCTCGGGCATCAGCGACGGATTGCCGGAGGTGGACTGCATATACGTCAACGCAGGCATTACCCAGCCGAGTTGGGCCTGGCTGGACGCCTTGCGGGTGGGCGGTCGCCTGATGTTCCCGCTGCAGCCTCTCAGCGGATTAGGTGGAATGTTGCTCGTGACACGGCCAGCCATGGGTAGTGCTTGGCCGGCGCGCTTTGTTTCCCGCGCTACGTTCATTGGCTGCGCGGGCCGGCAAAATGAGGTGACGAGCCGAAACCTGGTAGATGCGTTTTCCAAGGGCCGCGTCGATGCCGTGCGCTCGCTCTGCCTAGATGGAGAGCCGGACGCGACATGCTGGTGTGTGGGCGACGATTGGTGGCTCTCGACCAAAGCGCCCAATGAGCCTGACGCAGCAACACTGAAGCAATGTAACTGCTCACCTGCCTCACGCTTGCTCAAGCGGTTTGCATAACAGCTTCTCCGGCCAGTGCGGCCCGTAGCGCCCCGAACGCGGTCAGCCCATGCAGGCGCCCGGTGGCGATGATGCTGACA
>JAABUQ010008602.1_pt1 | contig 14232 bp, 17 predicted proteins | sample 5560001 | NCBI WGS metagenome assembly JAABUQ01 (sample SAMN10711888, study PRJNA513371) | rock metagenome | isolation source: Antarctica rocks | place: Antarctica: Victoria Land, Finger Mt nord | collected 2015-12-18
TAAATTTATTATTAAATTAAATTCGGATTAATTTAAATATAATTTATTAAATTATAAATTAATTTTTTTTTTTTTTGGTTTTTTAAAAATATATTAATAATATATATATATTTATTAAAATAGCTTTAAGGATAACTAAAGAAAATAAAAAAAGATTTAACAAATAATATTTTTAAATTAATATAATAATATATAAATATAATAATAAATTTAAATATAATCATAAATTTAATATTAAAATTAAAATTATTTATAATTAATTTAGAATTAATTTCGAATTAATCTTAATTTATTTTGTAATTTTGAAATTTATAAAATTATAAAATTATATAAAAAATAAAAGATTATCTAATCAAAAAGTTTTTTTTAAATTTTTTTTTTAAAATTAATTTTAATATAACTAGACCAATAATCGTCCGACCCTAACATAGTCGGCCGAGTTTTTTAATAGTGGTCGGATGACCTGTAGGCTCCTCGGACACCCCCAAGGCCTCTAGGCTAGAGGACCGGCCCGACGCATTTCGAGGATGGTGGACCTCGGACCCTCGGACGCAAAATGCGCATTCTACTCAGGTCCTCCAATCATCATCTTGTCTTTTTATGTTCAAATCTATTCATGTTTTCTAAAAGATCTCAAGCTAGAGCTGGATAATCGGATGTCTTATGCACTGGACGTCTCGAATGCGGTTTTGCTATTGAGAATTGAAGGCGCCAGATCATGGCTATCAACCTACACCATCGGCCCTGGACTGGCTTCTTGACTCTGAGCCGTCAAGCAAGGCCGGGACAAATCATCTACCAGCCTTGCAGAGGTTTTGTGAATCAGAGGCTCCCGATTGCTCCATTAGATTCGAGGCATCCCACCAAGGTGCATCCGAAAAACCCTTTCATCAAGATTTCCGACGAGGTTTATAATGCTCTGCGCGAGAGGAAGCCCGTCGTCGCTCTTGAAACAGCCATATATACTCACGGTATGTGTATTCAACATTGCATCAAATTTAGAACCTAATGAGATTACCAGGATTTCCATATCCCGAAAATACAGCACTAGCTTCTCATTTGGAGTCCGTGGTACGAGCCAATGGGGGTGTTCCAGCTACCATCGGGATTCTCAATGGAGTTGCGCATATTGGCTTTGAAGCAGAAGAGCTGATAGAGCTCACCGCCTCAGCAGGGAATCCTCAGACACGGAAGGCATCGAGGAGGGATTTGTCGTATCTCTGTGGAGTGGTAAGTCGACGGCACCGGCAGCGCAGAATTCCTCACAGGACGATATATGGCTTATTCACACGGCTCCTAGGAACGTGCAGGGCGTAAAATGAACGGCGGTACTACTATTTCAGGCACAATGGTTTTGGCTCGTCTAGCAGGTATTTACGTATTTGCAACTGGCGGACTCGGTGGCGTTCACCGTGGGGGAGAGAACACGATGGACATCAGTGCAGACCTAACAGAGCTGGGGCGGACCCCAATGGTTGTAATTAGCAGCGGATGTAAGAGCTTCCTTGATATTCCCCGCACTCTCGAATTTCTTGAGACTCATGGCGTTGGCGTTGCTACCTTTGCGGATCAGCGCACGGGAGACGTCGAATTTCCAGCTTTCTGGTCAAGAGACAGTGGAGTACGGAGTCCACTGACGATCACTGACGAGAGGGAAGCCGCCGCAATCTGTAGTGAGTATTCCCTTTGTGTCCTCTGACCTTTATAGACGTACATGAATTGCGAAAATGGACTAAAGATCGTCTTTCATATTCCAGACGTCCAAGCTGGTCTCCCCGTCAGCTCTGGATTACTATTTGCGAACCCGATCCCCTCTCAGGATTCGATCTCGAAAGAGGAGATGGATACTGTCATTTCGCAAGCTGTGCATGAAGCAGAAGAATCCAATTCTAGAGGCTCCGATAATACGCCTTTTGTTCTGAACCGAATCCGTGAATTAACCAATGGAAGATCCGTCACCGCAAATCGAGCGCTGATCGAGTCAAATGTCGCACGGGGCACTAGGGTAGCAGTTCATCTCAGCGAAATCGACGCAGCATTTAAAAAGGGGTGAGGAATTTTGGCATGGCAATATCTGGAATATTAACTAAATGCTGGATAAATCAGGGCTATACAAGACTTGCCTTTCCTTGATCGAAAGGCCGAAGGTCGAGCTTCTCTGAATTCACAAAACCCTCCTCGATTGATGAGCACTCCGGCCACAGAAGATGCTGTCGATGTTATTGTTGCAGGCTCGCTAGCCATTGACCTTTCATGTGATTACGCACCTCCTGATGGTAAATCAGGCCCAAAGGATCCACAGATGTTCACTTCCAATCCAGCACGAATAACGCAAAGCTTAGGTGGCGTAGGACACAATATTGCAACGGCAGTCCAATGTCTCGGGGTACCTGTACGACTTTGTGGCAGCGTTGGCAGAGACGTAGCCGGCTTCTCAGCTCTCAATATCATGGCTCAGAAAGGCATGCAGACCTTGGGAATAAAGACCTTGCAGAAGCAACGCACAGCGCAATATGTTGCCACCAACGATGCGGAAAAGAACCTTGTACTAGCTATGGCAGACATGGGAATAATGGAGCTGGAAGGGCGTCATTTCGATACTTTGTGGATGCCACATCTAGATGCTTGCAAGCCTAATTGGCTTGTCGTTGATGCCAATTGGAACCTCGAAACCATTCGACTATGGATGCGGGCAGGCAAAAATCGAGGCGCTAAAATTGCATTCGAGCCTGTGTCTAGAGCCAAAGCCCAAAGACTTTTCAGAGGCCGATCAGCAAGTGACGGGACTTTTAATGTCGTTCCAGATCACGCGATCGACCTCACAACGCCGAATGCCTTAGAACTGGCTTCTATACACACCGCGGCGACAACAGCTGGGTTCTTCAATCGGGAAGACTGGTTTGAAACTTATGATTCTTTCGGATTGTCAACCCCAGATTTCCGAGACAAGCTCGTTCAACAGACGAACACATATCTGGTTGACAATGAGATTCCTCAGCAAAGTTTAAAACTACTCCCCTTTATCCCCTGTATCTTGACAACAATGGGAGAGCATGGAGTACTCCTAACGGAATTGCTCCATAAAGACGACGAGTCTCTGACATCGCCCTCGTCTGCGCCCTACATACTCTCGCGGACCACCCGGGAAGACAGCAGCATTGGAGGCATTTACATGCGGTATTTCGGGCCGGCTGAAGTGGTACCGAAAGACCATATAGTTAGTGTGAACGGAGTCGGCGATACATTTCTGGGCGTGCTGATTGCAGGACTCTCGAAACCTAGGCCTAAAAGTGTGGAGGCGCTGATCGGAGTGGCGCAAAGAGCCAGTGTCATGTCGTTGAAGAGCATGGAGGCTGTCAACCCGGCCATATCTGCGTTGCGCTATGAGATATAGAATTAAGGTCAAACACCTCCTTCTTTCTTAATTTTTCAATAGAGTACCCGGGTAAATAAATAGCATGGAGGATTGAACACTATACTGTGAGTTCAACAGGGAGTCATCTTCCACATATACCTTGCTCTCGCACTTCCTCCTTAGCTCGAATTCTACACCTCAAGTTTTCTGGAAAAACATTCTTCTTGGTACTCTTACTATGCCGGTCATTCCCTAGTGCGCTGCTCGTTGTTAGCTTCTGCAGTAGTCGCACCCCAATCCCGCCATGACGTCTCAAAGCCCCAAAGAAAAATACAGACTCGTAGGTCTCCTCCCACCGAATCCGCCAATTCCGGTATCCATCCCAATGAAGTTCTCCTGGACCCCAAGCATGCAAGCCATCCCCAAACTCGTCCTCACAGCCGAGGACCAAGACTTTGACCCGCTCACGATCCAAAATTGGAAAGCCGAAGGCTTCGAAGTATCCTACCTCCCCTTCACCGGCTCCCGAAAGGATTACGAAAAAAACCTTCTACACCTAGCCGATCCGCTGGATCTAGGGGAGAAGTATGCAATAATAGGTCTGCTTCCCGCACTCCCTTTTCTGTGAAAAAAAAACAAGACTAATCCCCCCAGCCTACGGCGAAGCCGCCTCCATAATCCTCGGAATCGCAACAAAACCCATGCCGAAACTCTGCGCATTGACGTGCTACTACCCCGACAAAATGACCGCCCCAGTCGCGGGATATCCCCCCAGCCTGCGGGTTTTGGTGCACATCCCCGGGTCCATGGGAACGGCGCCCAAGTATCGGCATTACACTTATCCGGACGCGCAGCCTGGGTTCGCAGAGGCGGATTTGGAGCAGTATGACAAAGCCGCTGCGGGGCTGGCGTGGTCGCGGACGCTGGAGACGGTGCGGAGGGGGTTTGAGATTGAGGTCGATTTGGAGGGGGTTTGGGATGAGCATGTGGCGCGTATGTGAGCTCCCGTCGCTGGTCCTCAATCAAGCGTGGAGGGCAGGGGGGGGATTGAGTCACTGATTTTGTGCGTGGGTTAGTGGAATTCGCGAAGAAGGATGTCGATGCCACAATGGCGACGATGGTTCAGGAACCTTATGTCAACCACATTCCGACGATCACCGGCGGTGTGGGATATAAAGACTTGCACAGATTCTATAAGGATTACTTCATCCCCGGCAACCCGCCGTCGCTGACGATGCGGCTTGTGTCCCGGACCGTTGGCACGGATAGGGTGGTCGACGAGCTTTTCGTTTCGTTCCGCCATACGCAGGTGATGCCGTGGATGTTGCCGGATGTTGAGCCGACGGATAAGGCGGTGGAGGTTGCGCTGGTGGTCATTGTGTGTATTAGAGGGGGGAAGCTTTATCATGAACATATCTATTGGGATCAGGCTAGTGTACTTTTGCAGCTTGGATTACTGGATGCGAAGCTCGTTCCGGGGGGGAAGGGGAAATGCTTGCCGGTTGTTGATGGGGCGGGGGCGAGGAAGGTGTTGGATGAGAGTGGGGTGAGGAGTAATGAGTTAATCAGTGATTGGTGATTTGTAAGTAAGCAGACATCCGATCAGATTCATGGGGATTTATCCAAGAAAAGAGTAGCTTCCACACGTCCAAATAGGGAAAATTGTTGTTCCCTCAGCTGAGACTCTACTCCAAGGGGATATTCCGGTCTTTCAAGAATAATACAGTCAAAGAAACGTGGATTAAGAGGATGATTTTACCTCACTTTATCCTTGCCTTATTTGCCATGGCTGGCTGAACATCAGACTTCCTTTCGGTGTCTCCTCCCCTTGCGGCGGCTCACTAGCGACCGCCCAATCACTTTGAAGCCCCAGTTGCAAAGCGAGACTATCTTTCAGACGGACAACTTCTTCGGGATGACCATTCGGCGGAATTGTGAATCGGCTCACGTCTTGAAGGCCAGTACTCTTTTCATACTCATCAGGGGCAGCGACGACTTGGATGGGCTCTGGCTGCGGTGGATTATGGTCCCAGTCATAGATGGTTATGGGTTCCTGCCATGCTTGCGGATCGTAGGGGCAGGGAAGCTGTGTCATTGTGTCGGTGATCCCTAGTCTCGTGTTGACGTAAAAGTCTGGGACCCTGTAAAAGCACTCAGTACATCGGTATACATCTCATTCAAATAAATAATCTATCAGTGGAACGATTTGGACACATGATAGGCGTCTGCTTACTCCAGAATTGCCATCCGCAGCTTCAGCAAGACACGCTCACCAGGCTGCACACTGTCAATTTGATTCCGCATCCAATTCTCCAGCACATCTTCGTCCAACTCTTCGTCGGCCCAGCGATCAATCCACCACACTGACTGCGTCCGTTCGGTTTGGTCGTCTATAATGATGAACGGATCTTGATAAGCTTCGCCGTCTTTGGCAGCCCGAATATATTCTGGTGCAGAGCCTTGAAAACGCTGACGGTCTACGGTCAAGCATACGATAGGATCGTAGGCATCGAAGGCAGCGCGGCGGAAGGCATTTACAGCCTCATTGACAGTGCTGTCGGGAAGAGTATCAATCACGAATCCGAGAATTTCTCCAGGATTTTGGTGTCTGATGACAACCATGGTGTGATTACAATCCTTGGATGATGTGGAAGAATGATATTACAAAAATCGGTTGATAGGCCTAGAAGTCTGGTCTCCTCAATGGGGTGAATGCTATCAATATAGTAAGAAGGAAATCTCAAGCAGTTCCACATCTGATTCATGGCTATCGGTTGATGTTCTGATGACAACAGATATTTGCTGGGGTAGACATTTCAGCAATTTGAAAGGAGGATAGTAAGATCGTTGCTGCTAATCCGCTTTTTCCGTTAAATCCAAGGACATTGCAATTGCGATGCTTATCTCTCATATTCAGCTGTCTATGACTGTGTCCAGCTTCTGATTTGTCGGGATTGTGAGTCGGAAAATAATCGTGGGAAATTGGTGGGGGGCAAAATTTGCATCACAGGCGCCTCGGCACGACTGGGCATATTTTGTGCGTGTTCCAAGGAAAAACACGGCAATATAATTATCAATTCATGTTCTCACTGTCAATGCAAGGAGCAAAGATTCTTCTAGCAAGGCACACTTGACGTCCAATTTCAAAAGAAAAACACAGAAGTGAAATATTTGGAGACATGGGTCCATGTGAGGACTCGTCTATCTGGGGGCTGTCTACTGGGGTCGACGTTTCTATCAACCACTTAGCGACGAAGACGCCTGATCTGCCTCTCGAGGCGGCCTTCGGAGCTACGTGAAACAGTTGTGGGGTCAAAACAGTCCGAAGATGTTACCATTCTGAATTGACGGTCTCGTAGATGCATTCATAAGGTAGCTTTCCATGCTACGCCTTATTTCAACTCCGAGGGTTTGCACGGGTTAGCGAACCCTTTTGCTCTACGGCTAGAGCTGTTGACCTCCCGCATATTGATTGTGGGTTGCAATGCGGGTCTGTTCATAGATGCAAGCCAGGCATACTAAAGCCAGGTGATGAATTTTCGCTTGGACTATACCATGCTGAGCATCTTCCTGTTCTGTAGGTCACAAGTAATCTCCTCTTCGAGTTTTAATTTCTTTCAATGCGGTCTATGGAAACTCGGACTAGCTTGAGCAGAGTAAAGCCGAGACTACCATGCGATGATTTCTCTATGACTTTTGACATGTTGCTTGCATCATTTTCTTATAATCCTGTCTAACTATGAAGGCATTCTAACCTCCCGACATTGTTCTGGCTCACTGAAAACTCTATCTCAGCCCACGTGGCGTATGTATCAATTCGAAGCTGCACAGCCTTATTCAATCTTCTTGTTCCAGAGTCCCGTATGTCAATATTTTGACACAGGAGCAGCCGATGCCTGCAAAGAAGAACGCATAAACCATGAGCACTTAGCAGTCTGCGCCTTCGGATGGCACGGGTTGTAGTAACGAATCAGCAGCCAACTGCTTCCATGTATTTCAGAAGCCGATACTACCGTTTTCCTCTGCCGTCGACATGCCACTTCCCCACGAGCAACGCTCCTGCCAAAATTGTCCGTCAACAACGTCCATGGGGCGAGGTTGAATCATTCTGCAAATCCTTCAGGGCTCTTATTTTCCGTTCCGTGCAAGATTCAAAACAATGGAGCTCGGAAGCGGATTCGTACAGATGAGGATGGTGACATCTCCGCACCACCATATTCCATTGTCTTGGACTCGTCCGAGTTGACACGGTCCCTTTCTCTTCGCGCTGCATTGATAGACTATAAGAAAACCAAAGTATTCTCAAAAGTGAAGAGAAACAACAGGTCCAAAAGCTTGTCAAGCACGTTGATCTCAAATCACGCCCGCTACAGAACTCCCTCTGAGCCCACCAGTCTTCTACTATGTTCCCTATTCTGTTGTTGCTGATCTTTGCATTTGTTGGCTTGCAAGTAAAAGCCGTCCCGTCTAGCCAGCCGCCAACCTCGCACAATCGCGTCAACACTATTACCTGGGATTGCCTCAAAACGCCCAACGCATGCGAGAATTTCTGCTATACAGTAAACTGCAAACACGATGACAACCTCTACACGAAAGTGGATTCAGCAACAACAAAAAGGAATCGTCGCAAGTCTGGCGTTAGCGGCCGGGGAAGTCCATGTCGACAGGATCGTACTTCATGGGCAGAATACGCGAAAGTGACATACCCTACCATCGAGGTCAACGCCGATGAATGGCCGCCGGCTAGTGCTGCGGAAGGTGGGAATGGTGCTTGGATTCGTTGCATGCCTAACGCTGATAACCACGGTATCCTCATACCATTAGCATCAGACTGGGGAAACTAACCAGTGAGCTACATGGGCGCTGGGTCGCTGTTGGGCCAAGTTCCTAATGGCGAAAGATTCAAGATCGCCTTAACAAATATGAATTATCCCGGGTCCGTCGATTTCTATTCTCACCACCCCTCCCAACATCCCCAGCTCTCATACCTATCCCCATCTTCCCAAACTAATCCGCTCTCTGCCTCTCCAGAAACTTTTTTTGCAACAACCAATGCAGCGAGCCCAAGGGAACAATCAACCAATTCCAATGGGCCGGCGGTTCCAAATATGCGGGCCCTAACGGACCGATCGTGACACCCACAGCTGGAATCGGTAACCCGGGCAATAACGTCGACCAGGATGAGTCGACCGAGTCCCGTCGCCGTGCTACTTTCAGGGAAGGCAGGATTAGGAGAGGTTCGCTGGAAATTGACAAGTCGCTTGGCTCGGCCGCTGCTGCTGCTGGGGCTGCTGTCGCTTGATTGGAACGACGTGTAGAACCATAAAGAGGGTGCTGAGGAGCTCTGACGAAATGGGGCTTGTGTTGTATGGCTGATGAGGAAAGTGGCAATGAGATTGACAGATCGAACTCTTGTGTTGAAATGTGGATTTTTTCAGGCGAGTCTGAGTTCTACAGTTCTGGGTCATCTTTGCTCGGAGACTCGGAATCGCCAAGTGGGAATGCGAGAAACCTTAAGTTAGTGGATTTAGCGGTGATAGCTACATCGGTTAAGTCTTGAAAGCTCCGAAAACGCAATGCTGGCTTCTAGTTAACGATCTTGGATTAATTATTCTCAGATCCAAGTCCAATGCTTGACAGGTTGGCTTCGTATTAGACCAATATGAAGCTAATCACTGCTGTCGCAGCTTGTCTGTCCCTCCTGTCGAATACCGGTGTCGCTGATTCAAACACCTCCGTACCGCTTTCCTCGCATCAAATCCTCCCAGACACCTTCAAGCCACCGCAGGTTTTCAAGAATATCAACCTCCTCCGGAACATCAACCTCGAGAAAGGCTATGTCCGGGAAACCGTCAATGTGTTGATAGAAAATACAGACTCAAGACCGCAAGACGAATACTTCATCCCTTTCAAGGCGGGAACTATTGGGAATGTTGGTGGGCTCGAGGTCAGGGACAAGAAAGAGCCGGAGAAACCCGCATTTCGGTGCGAGGTCGTTGAGTATGATCCTTACAGGTGTGTAGGCTACGTTTGGAAGCAGTCGATGGACAGGACTAAAGCGATGGGACCAGTCCAACCCAATTCTACCGCGTCACCTTTTCCTCCCCTCTCACTCCTTCAGCGCAATTGACACTCTCCATCACGTACCACGTTGTTTCTGCCTTGGTACCTCTGCCAGCCACGATAAATCAGCAAGACAAACAGTACCTGCTCTACGAGTTCTCCCTTTACTCCCCCTCAGCCTATTTAACGAAGAAGCAAAAGACGAAGCTCAAATTTCCGTCGACCGACGTACCGGACTACACCTCTTCTCCTGAACGCCAGGGAACTACATTCACGTATGGGCCGTACGAGAAGGACATTCCTGCAGGTGTCGAGGAAGAGGCCAGTGTACGCTACGATTTTACCAAACCAATCAATCACGCCACTCTACTTGAGCGGGACATTGAAGTCAGCCAATGGGGAGGTAATCTGGCCACCGAAGAGCGATACTGGCTTACGAACAAGGGGGCGAATCTGGCGAGTCATTTCTCACGGGTGACATGGGCAGCAACCTCATACTACAACCCGCCTTCGAGCGCACTGAAAGAGCTCAAGATGCCTCTCAAGATTGGAAGCATGGACGCTTATTTTACCGACGACATTGGCAATGTCTCAACAAGCCGGTTCAGGACCAATGCGAGGGAGGCTAACTTGGAGCTCAAGCCTCGATACCCTGTCTTTGGCGGGTGGAAGTACAGCTTCAAGGTCGGTTGGAACGCCAATTTGAAGAACTTCTTGAGGAAGTTGAATCAAGGCGATGGATATGTTCTCAACGTACCTTTCCTCGAAGGGCCCAAGATGGCCGAAGGATTATCGTATGAAAAGGTCGAATTGAGAGTTATTCTACCCGAGGGCGCTACGTACGTATAGCATGACCAAGCGTCGTTCTCTCTGCTCTGCTGACAAAACGGTTTTAGGAACGTCAAGTACGAAAGTCCGATCCCACTGGTGTCTTCGGAGATTTCAACCCACCAAACTTTCATGGACACGCTCGGCCGAACAATGCTAACGTTGAAGGCGATGAATGTGGTTGACGAGTTGAGGGACAAGGACTTGATCATCACTTATGACTATCCGTTGACGGCGGCCTTCCGAAAGCCCATTACGATTTTCGCAGGGGTAGTGGCCGTGTTTGCGACGGCATGGGGGATCGGGATGTTGGATGTCAGCATAGGAAAAGCTCAATGAGCGTTGGGATTTGAATGTACTTGTATGCACGGGAGAATAGAAAATATACAAAGATACCTATCTCATTTTTCGTCCTTGAATAATGAATGGTAAGTATAGAGGTACTTTATACTAAGAGCAACACCGTTGTATTCTGCATGAACCGCTGCGTTCCACATGTCAAAAGTGGGGGGAAACGATTGGCCAACTGCTTTTTCTGCACCACCCCCCATCCATAGGCATCTACTCATTGCGAGTTCTACACAAACCACCTCGTCCAAGCTTTATATGTTGATTCTAGCCCTCGAAGCTGCGGCCTCGCCAGCTTGATCTTAACTCGATGCGCTCCAAGTGATGTCGATAGGTCGAGAATACCAGAAACATGCTGTATTAATCCCCCAACTCGTAATATTTCTAAGGTGGAAGCGCTAACGCCAGTCGACAGCTTCGGTGAACAGCTGCGCCAATCGCTGCTGAAAGATTACTATTACTACTATATATCCTACAACGAGTTGAAGAAAGCCCTCAAGACCCCATATGAAGAAGCCCCCACCCCAGACAATCCTCACCCAAACCGACGGCCATGGAATGAGGACGATGAGAAAGCCTTCGTGGCAGAGCTCGAAGCCGAGCTGGATAAAGTCTTCACATTCTCACGAGTCAAATCGAGTGAGATTGTGCGACGTATAAAGTCCAGCGAGAAGGAGGTCAACGATGTCATTGGACGACTGGACAAGAGAGGCCCCAAGCCTACACACAACGGAATTGCTGGAGTCGAAGAGGAAGATGTCCCTACCGAGGACGACTTCATGTTGCTGGAAGAAGATCTGAGTGATGTTATGGCAGACGTCCGTGATTTGGCGAAGTTCACTCAGTTGAATTACACTGGGTTTCAGAAGATAATCAAGAAGCATGATGTGAATTCCCCAACTCCCTGAAGTCGATGGCTCCTAGGATGGTAGTTGACAATGCGCAGAAACGAACGGATTGGCACCTAAAGCCTGCGTTCGCGGTCAGGCTTAAAGCGAAACCATTCTTCAAGGGAGACTACGATGCCTTTACTGTCAAATTGTCGAAGCTCTATGATCTCGTGAGAACACGCGGGAACCCAATCAAAGGCGACAGTGCAGCAGGAGGAGGTCAACAGAATTTCGTTCGACAGACGACTAAATACTGGGTCCATCCAGACAACGTTACCGAGTTGAAGCTCATAATATTGAAGGTGTGTTCCTTTCCACGAGCAATGACCTTGATTTTACTAAATCATCAAAGAATCTTCCGGTCTTAGTGTTCAATCCAAGCAAAGAGTTCGAGGTCAAGGACTCGGCTATCTCCTCCATCTACTACGACAATCCTGAAACATGGGAACTTTACACCGGGCGATTGAAAAAGACTGAAGGCGCCGAGGCCATTAGGTTACGATGGTATGGAGGTATGGAGACCGACACGATATTCGTCGAGCGAAAGACACATCGGGAAGATTGGACGGGAGAAAAATCGGTCAAGGCACGCTTCTCTTTGAAGGAGAAGAATGTCAACGCCTTCCTCAGCGGTAAAATGAGCGTCGAGAGTATATTTGAGAAGTCGCGAAAAGAAGGCAAAAAGAGCGAAAAGGAGATTGCAGACCTCGAACAGCTAGCACGAGAAATACAGTACCGAGTGATTACCCGGAAATTGGTGCCAGTCACTCGATCATTTTACAATCGTACTGCCTTTCAACAGCCTGGTGACGCCCGAGTCCGAATATCACTTGATACAGAATTAACAATGACTCGGGAAGATAATCTGGATGGACGAGAACGAGCGGGTAAGAATTGGCGAAGAATGGATATTGGGATCGACTATCCATTTTCCCAGCTACCCGCAGAGGACGTCGAGCGATTCCCATATGCCGTCCTCGAAGTCAAGCTCCAGACCCAAGCCGGACAAGACCCGCCAGAGTGGGCGCGAAGGCTAATTAGTAGCCACCTCGTCGAAGCTGTCCCTAAATTCAGCAAATTCATCCACGGTACCGCAGTGTTACTCCCCAATAGAATCAGCCTGCTTCCATTCTGGATGCCCCAGATGGATGTCGACATCCGAAAGCCAGCGATCCCAGGATTTGCCATCGAAAGACCACAACAGTCGACGACCTACACAAGCAGTGACGACTTAGACGACGACACAGACTCAGAATCCGAGACCGAAACCGCTGAAGAAGCCGACACGCACCCCACCTCCCCCAACGAAACCGTCGACGGCGACCGTGGCCTTCACCCAAGTCGCGAAGCCCGCAACGCAATGGCCGAATACGACATGGAACGCACCGCCGACCCAGCAGGGAACAACTACGACATCGAAGAACGCATCGCAGCGCAACCGCTCCAAGACAACAGCCCAATCTACGACAGCGACGACGAGGACGGCCAAGACGCCATGGAGGAGGCCAAACGCATTGGCGGCTGGCACTACCGCCGCAAACTCATCTCCCACCATCTCGCAATGGCTGGATCCTACCTCGTCTCCGGTCTCTCAAATATCGCCCCAACGCCCAAAGCAACACCAGCCCCCGCCTCCGCCCCCAACGAAGTGACCGCCATCCACTTCCGCGCCCCGAAGGGAAAACGCATCCACGTCCCCGTGCGCGTGGAGCCAAAAGTCTACTTCGCCGCCGAGCGCACCTTCCTCTCCTGGCTCGAGTTCAGCATCATACTCGGCAGCATCGCCGCCACGTTGCTGAATTTCGGGGACAGCGTTAGTTTGAACTCGTCGATTCTGTTTACGGTCGTTGCGGTGGCGAGTCTGCTCTACTCGATGGGGTCGTACTTGTGGCGGTGCAAGATGATCAAGGGGCGGAGGGCGGTGAGGTATCATGACCGGTTTGGGCCGAGTGTGTTGTGTTTTGGGTTGGTGGCTGCGATGGTGGTGAGTTTTGGGGTGAGGATACGGCGGGATGGGTGGTTTGATTGAGGGGGTTCTTTGTTGGAGGAAGGAGTTGGGGACGGGAGAACGGGTTTTGCTTTGGTCGTGCGCGACTGAGAGGGTTGGGACGGTGGGGTATTTGGAAATCGCTCTATGTGAAAAGGGTATATCAATACGGCGTAGCAGCGACAACTAAAACTCCACAGCCCCTAACCCCCTCGCCCTAACAGCCTCCTGCACTCCAGCCTCCACCCTCCCCACCGCTCTCTCCCACGCCCCTCTCCCCTTATCCCTCCCCCCCCCCTCCCCCCCATCCTTCCCCTCACCAGCAAACCCCTCCCCCACAACCCACCCCAACCACCTCCCCACCCCAACAGCCTTCCCCATATCCCCCTCCTCCCCCACAACCCTCCTCACATACCCCACCAACGCCTCCACGTCCTCCACATACGGCCCCTCATCCCTAAACTCCTCAAACCACGCCCTGATCGCCTCCCGCAGTTCCGGCAGCGACGACAATTTCCTTGCCGTGAACGTAGGGATGGGGGCAAGGGGCGGGAGGGTGAGGGTGCGTTGCCCCTGCGCTGGGGCCGCCGGGGGGGGTTTGCGTTTTCTGTGGGAGGAGGAGATGTCGATGCCGCCGCGTTTCTGCAGGCGGGCGTGACGGGATTGGGCGAGGACTTCTGCGCGGATGTCGGGGGGAAGGGCGGAGAGGAAGTCGGCGGAGATGGAGTCGGTGATGTCTTCGGATGGGGGGACTGAGGGGT
>JAABUQ010008603.1_pt1 | contig 14231 bp, 10 predicted proteins | sample 5560001 | NCBI WGS metagenome assembly JAABUQ01 (sample SAMN10711888, study PRJNA513371) | rock metagenome | isolation source: Antarctica rocks | place: Antarctica: Victoria Land, Finger Mt nord | collected 2015-12-18
CAAAACCGGTTATTGCGATGGTAGCAGGCTACGCTATTGGCGGTGGTCATGTTCTACACCTGCTGTGTGATCTCACTGTTGCGGCTGATAATGCTCGCTTTGGGCAAACTGGTCCACGTGTTGGTAGTTTTGATGCTGGTTGGGGCGCTACCTATTTGGCGCGTGTCGTTGGACACAAAAAGGCGCGTGAAATCTGGTATCTGTGTCGGCAATATGATGCACAAGAGGCACTCGACATGGGACTGGTCAATACCGTTGTGCCATTGGAACGCCTGGAGGAAGAGACGGTACAATGGGCAAAAGAGATTCTTGAAAAGAGTCCCCTTGCACTGCGCTTCCTCAAGGCCGCCTTTAACGCCGATACCGATGGCCTGGCAGGTATTCAGGAGTTAGCGGGTGACGCGACTATGCTTTACTATATGACAGAAGAAGGGCAAGAGGGCAAGAACGCATTCTTAGAGAAGCGCAAACCCGACTTCTCGCGTTTCCCACGTTTACCATAACTATTGCGATGAAGATTATCGACATCTCTTGGCAAACCTATAGCCTGCCCTTCGCGAGTAGCTTCACCACCGCTCATGGTGCGATGGCTACACGCGAAGGCGCAATTCTTACTATCACAACCGATACGGGTATGCTTGGCATCGGTGAGATGGCTCCACTTCCTGAACTTGGTGGGGGTACGCTTGTTGAAGCATGCGAAGCACTCGCCGCAGTGACAACACGTCTACGAGAAAATCCGCTCGACACAGCTTTGCAGATATTACAACGTGAGCATCTGCCTGCTAGTGTGGCATGTGGGCTAGAGATTGCGCTACTCGATATACTGGGGAAGCGCGATGGGTACCGTATTGGTATGTTGCTCTCCGATGCTCCTCTTCGTTCTGCCGTACCAGTCAATGCGGTTGTTGGAGCAAGTGCGGTGGAGGACGCATTCATCTCCGCGTTGACTGCGAAGGAACAAGGCTTTTCTTGTGTAAAGCTGAAAGTTGGCGGTATGGGGAATAGCACAACAGAGATTGAACGCATTGCGGCAGTGCGTTCAGCTATCGGTCCCGATGTACATTTACGCTTGGACGCGAATGAGGCGTGGACATTTGAGGAGGCGAACAATATTCTCTCGCGTTGTGTCTCATATCACATTCAATATATCGAGCAGCCACTTTCACGCAACGACTTAGTGGGAATGCAACGTCTCCGGCGCACACTGTCTATACCCATAGCTGCAGATGAGGCTGTACATAACATAGAGAGCGCACGTCGTATTATACGTTATGGATCAGCAGACATACTCATTATCAAGCCACAACTTGCAGGCGGCTTACATGTAAGTAGACACATTATTAGCGAGGCTGCGCAACGAGGAATACAATGTGTGATCACAACAACAATTGAGTCAGGGATTAGCCTGGCAGCAGCACTACATCTCGCCTCGGCCTCACCAGAAATTACATTAGAGTGCGGTCTTGCCACGCAACATCTATTAGTCGACGATCTTATTTCCGAAGACATTCTCATTCGCAATGGCTTGATGATTGTGCCAACAGACCCTGGTTTAGGCGTCACATTAGACGATGAGGCATTGGAAACATACAGACTTCATTCAGACATTTCTTTTCGTTCATTAGACTCTGACGAGGCGTAATTATGCATTCTTCCAACACACTCCTACCCGATTGGCTGACACGTTGTGCCCAAAACCGACCAGAGCATCTCGCCGTTCAGTATGAGAAGACACAATGGAGTTTTGCACAGTTAGATCGTGAAGTCTCAAGGCTCGCCCGTCAGTTTGCCAGTATACATGTTCACGAAGGCAGTCGAGTAGCCTTGTTAGCAGCAAACAGCTTGCACTTTGTGACCTGTGTTCATGCATTGACACGTTTGGGCGCAATTCTTGTTCCCTTAAATACACGCTTGACACTAGACGAGTTACGCTGGCAAGTACATGATGTACACGCTACTCACCTAATACATGACGTGGAATACGCAGCTATTGCAAGCAAGATTGTAGAGGATGGTTCGCAAGTAGCACAAGCAACGTTTACTTCTATAGAGGGAAAGAGCAACATAGCCGTGGTCAGTACGCTTCCAGAGGCGGATGTACCCTTGCGCCCACTGATTGACTTAGAAGCCACGCAAGCGATTATGTATACCTCTGGTACGACAGGTACGCCTAAAGGCGCAATCATCACCTATGGCATGCAGTGGTGGAACGCCATTGGTTCAGCACTTAACCTTGGGCATCAGCCCGATGATTGTTGGCTGGTCTGCATGCCATTCTTTCACATTGGTGGTCTCTCGATTCTCATGCGCAGCGTGATCTACCAGATCAGCGTCGCTGTGCAACAACGTTTTGACCCTATCGCGGTCAATACAGCCATTCAGAAGCAGGGTGTGACGATTATCTCGGTTGTGGCGGTTATGTTGCAACGTATGCTTGTGGCGTTGGATGCACAAAATAGTGTCTATCCAGCAACGTTGCGGTGTGTCTTGCTTGGGGGTGGTCCTGCGCCACAGTTCCTGTTAGAGGCGTGTGCAGCAAAGCATATTCCGGTTGTGCAAACCTATGGCATGACAGAGGCATGTTCGCAAGCGGTGACACTCGCACCGGCAGATGCCTTACGCAAACTTGGCTCGGCTGGACGACCACTTCCGTCGGTTCAGTTACGCATTCTGCACAATGAGAGAGAAGCACAGGCGGGAGAGGCTGGTGAGATATATCTGAAAGGACCAACGATTACTCCTGGCTATGCTGACCGACTCGATGCTACTGCACAGGCTCTTCAAGATGACTGGCTCGCTACGGGCGACATTGGCTACTTGGATGAAGAAGGCTATCTCTACGTGCTTGACCGTCACTCCGACCTGATTATCTCTGGCGGAGAAAATGTGTATCCAGCAGAAATCGAAGCAGTTTTACTTTCGCATCCCGACGTAGCCGAAGCCGGGGTCTGTGGACAGGCCGATGCACAATGGGGGCAGGTACCGATTGCCTTTGTGCGTCTGAAAGATGGTAGTACAGTCAGTACGAAGGAATTGATGGAGTATACATCTCAACGACTTGCACGCTACAAGCAGCCACGCAGTGTGCATGTTGTAGAGCAGTTACCGCGCAACTCTTCAGGAAAGTTGTTGCGTAGAGAGTTGATGAAATTGTTGCCATTGTAGTGCTCTGATCTTGTACACAACTTCACTTTTATGGTATATGTTTTATCATGTCTTGCCGATAACACTCAACCCTCTACCATTGACTGAATAGCATCTTTAACTTGAGCAGTACGTTCGTTCTTAGTGATTAGCATTTACCTGATATCTGCGATGATGCGGTAGTAACAAGAAAATGTCTTTCTTGAAGGAGCGGAACGATGGAACTTGCCAACGAAACCGTTGTCTCTTTAGAGGTTGCTCCACTTAAATTTGGCATGGGTGCCACAGAGGAGGTCGGCTACGACCTTAAACGATTAGGCGTCACGAAAGCCTTAATTTTAACCGACAAACATATTAAGGCAACGGGACTAACCGAGCGTGTGCAGGAGTATATTCGCGAGGAAGGCATTAGTGCCGAAATCTACGATGAGGTTGAGGTCGAGCCAACAAATAAGTCGTTTGAAGCGGCTGCGGCCTGGGCTGCTGATGGCAACTATGATGGCTTTGTCTCCGTTGGTGGTGGCAGTACAATTGATACCGCAAAAGTGGTCAATTTGCTGGCAACGTATCCTGCACCGATTATGGACTACATCAATAAGCCTATTGGCAAAGCAAAGCCTGTTCCTGGCAAACTCAAACCGCATGTGGCTATTCCAACAACCGCAGGCACGGGGAGCGAAGGAACTCCTGTTGCAGTGCTTGATATACTCGATCTCAAGCTGAAAACAGGCATTGCACATTCCTATCTTCGTCCATCATTAGGTATCGTCGATCCTATGAACACGGTGACGATGCCCTCGGCGGTCACAGCGGCTACCGGTTTTGATGTTCTGACACATGCGCTTGAGTCCTACACAGCGCGTCCCTATACAGCACGTCCACGCTATGCGAATCCGGCAGAGCGACCACCTTATCAAGGCTCAAATCCAATTAGTGATCTCTGGTCGGAGCAGGCCATTCGCTATCTCGGTCAGTATTTGCGCCGTGCAGTAGCCAATGGGTGGGATTTAGAGGCACGTTCGTACATGGCTCTTGCCGCCTCTGCCGCAGGTGTTGGCTTTGGAACAGCGGGTGTACATATTCCGCACGCCGCTGGCTATCCATTAGCGGGACGTGTACGTGACTTTGTTCCGGCGGGCTATCAAACACAACACGCAATGGTGCCACATGGCATTTCTGTGGTTATGACAGCACCTTCGGCATTCCGCTTTACGTATGTAACTAATCCCGAACGACACCTACACGCGGCAGAGATGCTAGGCATCTCAACAAAGGGTATGAGCCTGGAAGAGGGTCGTGAAGCATTGCCACGCGCCATCATTCAATTGATGCGTGACTGCAATATTCCTAATGGCGTAAGCGGTCTTGGTTATGGGAAAAGTGACATCAATGATCTCGTTGAAGGCACGATGAAACAGCAGCGCTTGCTAGCAGTGTGTCCACGCGACGTTACAGCCGATATCGTGGAAGACATTTTTCATGCATCCATGAATTATTGGTAAAAGAGCATGACAGGGCTTGCCCCCTTGACTCCAACTAACCCATGAATTGGCTGTGTAGGCGGCATGACAGGGACAAGCCCTGTCACTCCGAGAGACGGGCACGTGGCAAGCCACGCTGTGGCAGACAGTAGCGGAGTGACAGGGCTTGTCCCTGTCATGTTCCCACGCCGCTCTGCAGGCTCTTCTAGCAGTGAGTTGGAGTCCATAGGCTTGTCCCTGTCATGTCGCCGCCTACTCAATGATTCTACTCTTCGCTTGCTGTCAGGGCTGCAACCATTGACTCATCAACGAGTGGGCCAGTTACACGCAGACTGCCATCAGACGCTTTCGAGGCAAAAGTGAGTGAACTGTAGGTGACAGTTACTTTGACGTCACGGTTACGCACGCCGACACGCATGGGAGTAGACTCCACCGCTTTTTTGATCCGTTGCGCCACGATCTCAGCACCATGCTGCTCAGCACGGATAACGGCGGTTACAATGCCTGCACCATTGATAGACAGCTTATCTTCCTTACGAACACGAGTGCGCAGGAATGGCAGTATTTTACGCGCGACTTCGGTTGCCTCACGGTCCTCACGCTCACGATGAATATCGTTACCTGATGCACCTTCAAGCGTGATGCGGAACACGAGTACACTTTGTGCATTGCAAATGCGTCGCATTTTACGCTGACCCGCTTCCAGGTCTTTCGTCGAGTCAACCATCTGCCAGATGTGGTGTTCACGTTTGCGCCAGAAGTCGTAGTGACCCTGGACACGCGCATAGCTTTCGAGCAACATTGTGCCAGTTGTCCACATAGCCTGTTTAGGCGTGCTCATGGTGAAGTCGCGACATGCGATAAGCTGACGCAGAATTGGTGAAGCCTTCATGGTCGAGGCTTCATAGTTCTGTTGCGCACGCACCTTCAAATGCCCTGCATAAATACGTCGGCGCTGCTTGAGAAAGTCGTGTATGTTCACAGGTCCTTTATTATACACAACACATTCCGGTCTATACATCAATTGATAGTTAAGTTGAGATATAAACGCTTGTATAGAAATTTCATCTACAGCACTATTGGCGGGGATGCTTGGAATGATAGTACGAAATGCAATAATTTCGCCGAGTTTCGCATGAGAGCGAGCTAGACGATCATGTAAGCGCCATAAGAGATGAACTGAATGTCCCATGAATGTTGATGCATCGTTGACAGGGACAGGACGACCACCCGTCATTCCAATTTCAGGATCCAGGAATGGTGAGCAGAGATGCTCAAGTGCGAATTCTTCTGGAATCACATCTGCGCCGACTAAAACCGCTACCTCGCTCGTTGTTTGTTTTAGAAAGAGATTGATAGCTGATGCTTTGCCTTCGCGCTTCTCCTGTACATAAAGACGAACACGCGGCTCTTTCAACGCGATCTCTGCAATAATTGGGACGGTACGGTCAGTGCAGCCACTTGCAACAACGATCACCTCCTCTATGCGAATGGATGGCCCCTCCTGCTTAAGAACTGCATTAATAGTACGAGCGATATTGGCCTCTTCGTTATGCGCCATAATGCCGATACTACAGCCTACGCTCTTGTCGCTTACATGTAATTGCTCATCCAGTTGTGCTGTTGGCAGGTTCTGCTGCCCTCTATTGCCAGTGCTATTATTTACAATATCTACTCTTGTCGCCACGGAAGACGTCTCCTTTGCCAGAATAATATAGAGCCTATTTTTAATTTTTCTTTTTCTGGTATTCCGCTTCTACATAGCTCTACATCAAATGAACTTCCCCACCATTGTTTTGTAGCGTATCATCTTGACGTTGTGGAAAAAGATAAGAATTGGTTAAGATACGGTTGTAAATATATCAATCCTGTTATGAAAACACAAGTTGTATAGTACGTTAGGTTCATAGCAGAAAGACAAGAGGGAAAAAACAGTGTATAGTACAGAAGTTAGGACTGTACTATACACTGTTTTTTCTTTTTCTAAAGAAGATAGAAAGACTCTTAATGCTTCCAAAAGAACATGCAACACTTTCCACGGCGGCGGCACTTGTAGCGCTGCCATGGCTCAAAAAAGATACCTGGATTCCTTTCGCATCAAGTATTTTGATTGACGTTGATCATTACCTCTGGCACGCTGTCACCTATCGGACGTTGAGCCTACGCGCTGCTATGCGCTACTATAGGCAAGCTGAGCCACCGCAACTCACGGAAACTCGACTGCTTCACCACCCACTTGTACTGGGAACGCTGCTCTTTCTTGCGCTGCGTCTGCGTTCGCGCACGCTTAGCCTGATTCTGGCTGGTTTGCTCTTTCATGTCAGCCTGGATGTCATTCACGTTACACAGTTGAGCCATCTGAAGCGTTCACTAAGCGAACAAGCTAACTACACCTGTTGCGAATGTAACCAGCATTTCAATGCTTTACAACTCCATACGTCCTATTTAACACCAAATCTACTCGACCGCTACAACCCGCAACATTTTATTGTATTGTGTCCAACCTGCCACGAACGTGCTCATGCATCATAGCTGTGAAGAACACCAACAAATGAATGTATGGTCTAATTTTATCAAACCCATACATTCATTTTCTCCTCTCATTCCCTTATCTGCTCGTCAAAATTCATCAGGTGACATTCGCATAGTACTATGCTATAATCGTGTCAATGTTTGAAAAGGATGCTGTGTGTACAGGAAATACTTGCACACGAAAGCGAGGAAACTCTTGGTATTAAGTGCATATCTTCCGGCAATCAGAATAGTTCAGATTATCCTCTGTGTTGCCGTTATCGTTTTTATTCTCTTACAGGCGCGTGGTGCGGGTCTTGGCAGTGCCTTTGGTGGTAGTAGCACAGGTTCAGTTTTCAAGACACGACGCGGTGTAGAACGTCTTATCTTCAATATCACTATTGTCTTTGTGGTGCTTTTCTGTCTCATCTCAATACTCAGTGCAGCAATTCGATAAGCCAACATTTAGAAAATCGGTTACTTCACTACGTGGATGTTGGGGCAGTCACCAGCGCATAGTATCTACATTTTTGGTATTGCTATGTGCTATAGCTTTTTGTGTTGCTAGTTGTGGCACACTTTCCAACGGGCAAGCTAGCACATCTCCTCCAAGCCATCTGATACTACACCAGGGTCCCAAAGCGCGTCTCACCTATGTGGCTATAGGCGCCTCTGACACTTATGGTTTTGGTACCGATGATCCGCAAACGCAAAGTTGGCCCGCGGACCTTTCTACGAAACTAGGGAACGACGTTCATCTCATCAACCTTGGTATTCCTGGTGTTCATGCTGACAGAGCGCTGAATGTTGAGGTACCGATTGCGCTCGACAGCCATCCAGATATCGTTACTGTGTGGCTTGCTGTGAACGACCTTGCGGATAACGTGTCGCTTGCCAACTATACACACAATCTTGATACTATCCTGACACGCCTGCAACTGTTGACTCCACATACGCGTATCGTTGTGGCAAATGTACCGGATATTACCTTCCTACCGCGTTTTCAGACGGAGGATGCTCAAGCGCTTCACGCACGAATCGCTGCTTACAACACAATTATTGCCTCTCTTGTACAGAAACGTCATGCATTACTCGTAGACTTGTATGCTCGTTGGCAAGACCTCGCCAACCATCCCGACTATATTAGTAACGATGGTTTCCATCCTAATGCATTTGGCTATGCTGCCATTGCAACTATCTTTTATCAGGTTCTACAGGAAAACAGGTAGATGACGCAAATCTTTGGTATTCCTCTCGACAAACTTACAATAATTCTTGTGAGTATTACTCTTGTTATCGTCGGTGTTGTTCTGCTCTTAGCGCTTACAAACACGATCTTTTTCAAGATAGGAGTTCGCAACATTCCCCGTCGGCGTTTACAAATGTTGCTCATTGTGTTTGCGCTTATGCTCTCGACGACGCTGCTTTCTAGTGTTCTAGCAACTGGTGACGTGATGAATGCCGCCGTTCAGAGTGTTGCTATCTACAACTATGGGAATATCGATGAAATTATTGAGGGTGGGCGTGGTCCGCTCAACCTCTATTCCTCTGGCGTCTACTACTCGCTGCTCAACCAGAGCAAACACAATACAGATATTACCGCGATAGGTGCTGCACTGCGCGAACGCGACCTGCTGGTGGCAGATCAGACATCGCGTCAGGTACGCTCAAAGGTAACAGCGCTGGGCATTATTCCGGGGAGTGAAGAAGGGTTTGGTGGCATGCAGGACGCGAATAGCAAAAAGCATCTCGCTATTGCTAGTCTTGCTGCGAATCAAGTGTATCTTAACCAGACTGCCGCACAACTGCTCAATGCTCATACTGGTGATACACTCTACCTCTACTCTCAGCGTTGGTCTGGACAACGCTATACCATGCACATCATGGCTATTGTGCAAAATGGGGGGTTGGTTGGCGATAATCCTTTTCTTCTCAGTACAGCAAAAACCTTTCAGGACATTGAGAGCAGTAGTGATGCCATTAATCAAGTCTTCATCGCCAATCGCGGCAGTGGTGGTGTAAGTGGTGTTGGTCTTACAGATCGTGTTACTACTGCGCTGAATCAGCAACTTTCTGACGGTGTTCACGTTATACAGATCAAGCAGCAAGGCGTGAACAATGCGCAAAAGGCACAAGACATCTTCTCACGTATCTTTGGTCTCTTTAGCCTCTTTGCTCTAGCAATTGGTCTTCTTCTGATCTTCCTCATCTTTATTTTGTTAGCAGCAGAGCGACGTGCTGAAATGGGTATGGCACGTGCAATTGGTGTGCAACGTCGGCATCTTATCTTGATGTTTCTCTTTGAAGGTGCTATCTATGATGTACTTTCATCAATCGTGGGGCTTGCTACAGGTATTGGTATAGGCACGCTGCTTGTGGTCTTTCTCGGTCCAATTCTGGTACGCTTCAACTTTCCGCTCAAGCTCACCTTTCAGCCGCGCAGCTTGATTATTGCCTATTGTCTTGGTGTGATCTTCACCTTCTGCTCGGTTGCGCTCTCGTCCTGGTTAGTTAGCCGTATGACCGTGGTAGAGGCCATGCGTGATTTACCGGAGCCGGGTCACCATGCCCTTTCGCTTGGTGAACTGGGTGTACGTCTTCTTGACCTCCTTAAACAGTTAGGGCAGGCACTTACAAAGCATCCTCGTGTCAATCTACGCCGTGCAAGACGTATTCTGTTAGAGCACATTCCTGAGATAGTCATCGGCTTTGTACGTTCGCTCGTCGCACTAGGCTTTCTTCCACTTCTTGCTGGCTACTGGCTTACGCAGGTTGGGTTGGAGCAAGCGCTTATCATTCCGTTCTCGCTCGGCCTGTCACTGCTCGCGATTGGCGTTGGTTTGCTCCTCAAAGCTATTTTGTTACAGCTCTACCACATAGGTGTTCGCATCTTGCTACAAAAGACGAAAGTGCTACGAAGCGAGGATGTTTCCAAAGCGCTTAATCGCCTGGTATCCACGCTGATCGCATTAGCTATTGCTGCATATTGGGCGTTGCCATTTGACGTATTAGGGCAATTTGGCCTGCCACGTTTTCAAGGTGGAATCGAAGTCTTTTTTGTTGCAGGCATGATGATGGTTATGGGTACAGTGTGGGCGATTGTCGTGAATGCAGGATTGATTGTGGGACCTTTGTTAGCACTTTGCTCACGCCTTCCTGGTATTTACGCAATGACTCGACTTGCCTCTGCATATCCTCTTCATCGAAGATTGCGCACAGGGCTAAGCGTGATTATGTTTAGCCTGGTGGTCTTTGCGATGACTGTGATGGCGATCATCACCAATGCAACACAAAGCTCGTATGCTGACATTAATGCGCAAACAGGCGGTTACGACATTCAGGCTACAGCCTACTTCAAACCTTTGCAAAATATAAGTACATCGCTTGCGCAGCACGGCATCAACTCGAGTGCATTTTCCGCTATTGGTGTACGGAATACGACGGTAGTGGGAATGCTTCAGCCTAGCGCAGTGACACCACGCTGGTCGCTTTATCCAGCACAAGTTGTGAGCGGTGGCTTCTTACAAGGCTACGGGCTACACCTTTCGGGACGTGCGAAGGGCTTCGAGAGCGATAGCGCAGTATGGCAAGCACTACAACGCCATCCAGATTATGCTCTTATTGATAGCAGTGCATTGCCATACAACCCTAATGTGGTAAGTAATACAGGTGTTTATGACCCTTCATCACCATCGGCAAATGATGCTGGTGCGCCCGCGACACCACCAGGATTTGATGCTCACTACACGTTTTCGGTCAACGGTGTGTATCAAGGTGATACAAGCTTTGCCGCTGTCCCAGTATGGATTACAGGACTCTCTGTAAAACAGTCTGTCAAGCTAACAATTATTGGCGTCGTCGATAATAGTGATAGTTCACACTTTGGTCTCTACATTCCTCGTTCCACATATAGTAATACGAGCATCACAACCAGTGCGAGTGATACTGGTAGTATTGGGACGAACGCACCTAACCCTAATGCATCTGAAGCACAAACGTACGACTTTAAGGTCGCACCTGGTCAAGACAAACGAGCACTCGCGTTAGCACTTGGCTCTGCGTTTCTTGATAACGGTTTAGAGACAACCGTTTTAGAGGATGCCATTTGGGAAGTACGTGGACCACGTATTCTACTGAGCAATGTTTTATTAGGTGTTGTCGGCATGACACTCTTACTAGGTGTTGCCGCCCTTGCGATTACGGGAACGCGTGCAGTCATCGAACGCCGCCAACAGATAGGCATGCTGCGTGCGCTCGGCTGCAAACGTCGTCTTATTCAGGGGGCATTCTTGCTCGAATCGTTCTTGGTTGGAGCCTTAGGAGGTATACTTGGGTTGTTGCTTGGAGTGCTTCTTGCACGCAACATCTTTGCCGCAAATTTCTTTGAGCAATTCCAGACGGGCCTCACCTTCTCGATACCATGGAATCAGCTGGGCATCATTGTAGGTATCGCATTGCTTGCATCCTTCCTCGGCGCAATTCTACCTTCATGGCAAGCTGGAAAGATCACGCCTGCGGAAGCGTTACGCTACCAATAGGCATACTGTTGGGAGCAATTGATCTCGACAGTATGCCTATTGACACAAATGGATAAGTCTCCTACAATCCCTATAGCGTAGTGCGAATAGCGGTTATGTTATTGGAGTGCGTGTTTAATGGACGATACATCTTCTGCATCAGAACAACCAACGCAAGCTCGTACTACCTTGGAGCTAGCTGGCACTCTTCCCGTTGTAGCGACACGTGTAGGGCAACAGATGGGCAAGTATCGGCTTGTTCAATTACTTGCCAATGGTGGCTTTGCCGAGGTATATCTTGGCGAACATGTGTATCTCACAACACAAGCTGCGATCAAGATACTGCATGCACAACTTACCACCGAAGAACTTGAGCGATTTCGAGAAGAGGCTCGTATAGTTGCACGTTTGCGTCACCCTCATATCATCAACATCCGTGACTTCGATGTTCAAGACGGCACGCCGTTTATTGTTATGGATTATGCGCCGAATGGAACTTTACGCCAACGGCACCCACGGCATACCACTGTATCTGAAACAACCGTTTTATTATACGTTAGACAGATCGCCGAGGCACTACAGTATGCACATATAAACAAGCTTATTCATCGCGACGTTAAGCCAGAAAATATGTTGCTAGGCCACGATAACGATATTCTCTTGAGCGACTTTGGCATCGCGGTTGTCGTACAAACATCGCGTGCCGAGATAGAACATAGCATTATCGGCACCGTCTCCTATATGTCACCGGAGCAGTTCAAGGGGCAAGCACTGCCCGCTAGTGATCAGTATGCACTCGCCGTTGTCCTTTATGAGTGGCTTTGTGGAAGATGCCCTTTTCAAGGTACGATTACGGAAATTATGGCACAACACGTCTATGATGAACCCGCTCCACTACGTGTATATAATCCTCAAATATCTTTAGCTGTAGAGCAAGTAATACTTAAAGCCCTGGCGAAAAATCCTGAACAACGTTATCCAACAATGCTTGATTTTGCTCATGCATTTGAGAATGCCAGCCCAAAACAAACACTCCTGACACGCGAACCAATACTTTTACGTGAAAATGGTTCTACATCAGACAACTATGCAGCAAAAACGCTACGCGCAAGCGCAGCAGAGGGAAGTGTTCGAGAGGGAGCAGCAATAGAAAAACATCTAACATGGAAGAAACGGTTTTCAAGACGCTCGTTACTATTTGGTCTTGGAGGCATTACAGTACTAGGGACAGGTAGTGGTCTTGTGTGGTTTGTACGTACTCATACCTATAGAGATCTTAAAGCTCTCATCACTCCTACAACACCACCTACTCCCATAGGGACGCTGCTTCTCACCTATCATAGTCACACGGATACAGTAAATGCTGTTGCATGGTCTCCATCTGATGGTTCATCTATTGCATCAGCAAGCCGAGATAAAACGGTTCGTGTTTGGAGTGTGGCCTCAGGAGCGGACACGCTCAGTTACACTGGACATAGTGATATAGTAAACGCAGTAGCATGGGCGTTGGACGGTCAACATGTTGCCTCTGGTGGTAATGACAAGACAGTGCAAGTATGGCCCGTTAGCAGTGCCAATGACCAACCCTTCAGCTATCAAGGGCATAGTGACACAGTAAACAGCGTTATTTGGTTGACCGATGGTAGTACACAATATATAGCCTCTGCAAGTAATGATAAAACGGTACGTATATGGAAACGAGATGGTAGTGATATTACAACGTACACAGAACATACCGACGCAGTACGCACCGTTGCGTTATCACCGGACGGCAAGTATATTGCTTCGGGTGGAGAGGATAAAACAGGACGCGTTTGGCCTGCTCCTATTAGTGCCAACAATTCAGTAAGCACACCCGTTACAGCTAGCCCAACCGCAGTTGCATTTTTTCAAAAACATAGTGCAGGAATTAGAACGCTTACATGGTCACCTGACGGCAAATATATTGCTTCGGGTGGAGAGGATAATATAGTATTTATTTGGTATGCTCTTATTGGAGGCAATCCACTTGTTACTTATCAAGGGCATAGCGCACCAGTAAATGCCGTGTCATGGTCACCTGACGGAAACCTGCTTGCTTCCGCAAGTGACGATGGAACGGTACATATTTGGCAAGCTTCTGATGGAAGTAAGCAGTATGTTTACTCAGGCCATTCAACAGGTTCACCCAATGTAGTGACTAGCGTGATGTGGTCGCCTGATGGCGCAACACTAGCTTCAGCAGGAGTAGACAGAACAGTACAAGTGTGGCACGCCTAAAACTTTATCCTTGAGAAGCAAAAAACAAGTGTAGCAACTGTAGTGCTACACTTGTTTTTTGCTGCTTTTGCACATTTCTGAAAATGGTAACTACCTCAATTTTGTCGAACGCCCTGTTGTACTGCAAGAATACAAAGCAGAGGAACGCGTGCAATTCATCGCCTAACCCATAGATACGACATATATAATGAAAGAAGCCATTCGGTCATTAGGGCCACTTCACTGCACCTGTTACCAGGCGTCCATGTGTGGTCTATCTACCAGGTACTCTTCCTGGGACCTTGTCCTCTGGTGAGAGAGGAGGGAAGACTCATCT
>JAABUQ010008604.1_pt1 | contig 14230 bp, 11 predicted proteins | sample 5560001 | NCBI WGS metagenome assembly JAABUQ01 (sample SAMN10711888, study PRJNA513371) | rock metagenome | isolation source: Antarctica rocks | place: Antarctica: Victoria Land, Finger Mt nord | collected 2015-12-18
GCTGGCCAAAAAAATCCCGGTGGTGACGTTCGACAGCGACGCGCCGACCTCGAAGCGCATCGCCTTCATCGGCACCGACAACAAGGGCGCCGGCGCCACCGCGGGCGAGGCGTTCGCGAAGGCGATGCCGAACGGCGGCACCTACGCCGTGCTGACCGGCGGCCTGTCGGCGCAGAACCTCAACGACCGCATCGACGGCTTCAAATCCAAGCTCGGCGCCAGCTACAAGGAAGTTTCCGGCTCGCCGTTCTCGTGCGACGACGACAGCAACCGCGGCGTGCAGGTGATCCAGGATATCCTGGCCAAGAACCCCAAGATCAACGGCATCTTCTATTCCGGCGGCTGGCCGATGTTCGCGCCCGAGGCGTACACGCGGGCGCTGCGCAAGCGGGCGGCCGAAATCAAGAGCGGCAAGTTCGTCATCGTCTCGTTCGACACGCTGCCGAACCAGCTCAAGCTGCTGCAGGAGGGCTACGCCACCACGCTGGTCGGGCAGCGCCCGCTGGCCATGGGCATCGACAGCATGGACCAGCTCAACACGCTGTCCAGCGGCGGCACGGTGCCCAAGGTCACCGACACCGGCACCGACGTGGTGACGAAGGCCAACGTCGCCGCGTTCATGAACAAATAGGGCAGCCGGGGCCGCCGGACGATCCGGCGGCCCCACCGGCACCATGGCAACACTCCTCAGCGTCGAGGCCATCTCCAAGTCGTTTCCCGGCGTGAAGGCGCTGGGCGACGTGACGTTCGCGGTCGAGGCCGGGACCATCCACGCCATCATCGGCGAGAACGGCGCCGGCAAGTCCACCCTGATGCAGGTGATCGCCGGCGCGTTGAAGGCCGACTCCGGCCAGCTGGTGTTCGACGGCCGCGTATTGAGCCTGTCGGGCACCCGCGACGCCGCCGCCCAGGGCATCGCCATCGTGTTCCAGGAACTGATGCTGGCGCCCAACATGACAGTGGCCGAGAACGTGTTCCTTGGCATGGAGCCGCGCCAGGCCGGCGTGCTGGTCGACCGCGCGGCCCTGCGCACCCGCACCATCGCGGCGCTGCGGCGCATGGGCATCGACATCGACCCCGACCAGCGGCTGGGCGAGCTGACCATCGCGCAGCAGCAGCTGATCGAGATCTGCAAGTCGCTGGTGCATGAGCCGCGCCTGCTGATCCTGGACGAGCCGACATCGAGCCTGTCGGAGGCGGACTCGCTGGTGCTGTTCCGCGTCGTCCACGACCTGCGCGCGCGTGGCGTCACCATCCTCTACATCTCGCACCGGATGCGCGAGGTGTTCGACAACTGCGACGCCGTCACCGTGCTGCGCGACGGCAAGCACGTCCGCACGCTGAGGCTCGCCGACACCGATCCGGACGAGGTGGTGCGCCTCATGGTCGGCCGCGACCTGCTCGGCGTGCAGCGGGTGGCGCCCGGCGGCGTGGCGCGCCCGGTGGTGCTCTCGGTGCGAGGGTTGGGCGACGGCAAGCGCTACCACGACATCGGCTTCGACCTTCGCCAGGGCGAGATCGTCGGCCTCGCCGGGCTGATCGGCGCCGGCCGGTCGGAGATGGTAATGGGCATTTTCGGCGCCCCGCCGGCGCGCGCCGGCAGCGTCACGCTCGATGGGCGTCCGGTGGACATCCGCAAGCCGCGCGACGCGATGCGGCTCGGCCTCGCGCTGGTGCCGGAGGACCGCAAGCTGCAGGGGCTGGTGCTGGGGATGCAGGTCGGCTCCAACCTGTCGATGTCGGCGCTGGGCCTTGGCCGCATCTCGACCGCCGGCTTCGTGCGCGGGGCGGCGGAGTCGCGCATGGTCGACGCCTACGTGGACCGCTTCCGCATCAGGACGCCCAGCGTGGCGCAACTGGTCGGCCTGCTCAGCGGCGGCAACCAGCAGAAGGTGGTGCTGGCCAAGTGGCTGGCGACCAAGCCGCGCGTGCTGATCGTGGACGAGCCGACGCGCGGCGTGGACGTCGCGACCAAGGCCGAGATCTACACGCTGATGCGCGAGCTGGCGCATGACGGGCTGGCGATCCTGATGATCTCGTCGGATTTGCCGGAGGTGCTGACCATCTCCGACCGCATCCTGGTGATGCGCGCCGGGCGGCTGGCAGGCGAGATCGCGTTTGCCGATGCCTCGGAGGAGCGGATCATGGCGCTGGCGGCGCTGGAACACGCGCACGCCTGACGGGTGGCGCGTCAGGGCGCCGCGGTTATTTCGGCGAGCACGCCCGCATAGGCGTCGGGCGGGATCGTCACCGTGCCATGGAACGGCGAACTCAAGCCCACGATCAGCAGCAACACGAGCACGCCGGACGCCGCCAGCACCGCCGTCATCAGCAGATGCAGCGCCAGCGAGGGGGCGCCGAGCATGAAGCTGAACCCCACCACCAGCCCGCCGCCGGACAGCAGCACCATCCAGACCAGGTCGGGGATGTCGCCATGCGTCGCCAGCCGGCGGTCGCGCCGCACAGTCACCACGTCGCTCACCGCCGAAATCAGGAAGCTCTGGATGTTGGACTGCCCGGCGCCGGTTGGAGTGAGGCCGGTCACCGCGCCGTCGAGATGCACCAGCAGCGGCTCCACCGCCGGAACCGCGCGTCCGGCGATCTGCGCCGGCCACTCGACGTCGATGACCTTCGTGAGATAGGCCATGAGGTCGCTGCGCACGGCCGCCCCCGCCGGGTCGGCGATGCCGTGGCTGGCGCGGTAGACGCTGCCGAGCAGGTCGGCCTCATGCCGCGCCAGGCCCTGCGCCGCGCTGTATTGCGCCCATGCCGTCGTCGCCATGAACGCCAGCAGCACCGCATAGGTGGTGCCGATCACCGAGAAGATCGCCGCCCCCAGCGCGGTATGCTCCCGCCGCACCGCCAGCGGCAGGAAGCGATGCACCACCACCTGCAACAGCATCGCGGCGAACACGCAGCCGGCCAGGATAACCGCGCCCGACTGCCAGATCGGATGCATGGTGACCGACATCGACATCATCGTGGGCGCTCCGCATCATCAGAGGGGATAGGGCCGCACTCCCGGCCGGCAAGCCACGGTCAGGCGGCTTAGGGATTTAGGCGGTGCCGTGCATCGTATATATTCGCGCCACTGTCTCGCGGAAGGACGCGGCCCGCAATGGATGCGACGACGCCACTGCCACCACCATGATCTCGCGATCCGGAGCGCCTCTCGTGGAAATCTGCGTCGACGACGTGGCCGGCGCTTTGGCGGCGGAGGCCGAGGGCGCGGACCGCATCGAACTCTGCGCGGCGCTGTCCGAAGGCGGCATCACGCCCAGCCTCGGTCTTGTCCGGACGGCGTTGGCGCATGTGCGCCGCGTCGGCGTGCAGGTGATGATCCGGCCTCGCGGCGGCGACTTCGTCGTGGCCCCGGTGGAGCTGGAGGCTATGCTGGCCGACATTGCGGCTGTGCGGGCCATACCCCATGCTCCCGATGTGGCGGTCGGTTTCGTGCTCGGCGCGCTGACGCCCACCGGCATGATCGACCGACCGGCGACGACACGGCTGCTTGCCGCCTGCGGAAGCGCGCCCACGACGTTCCACAAGGCGTTCGATGCGATCCCGGACCGCGCCGCCGCGCTCGATACGCTGTGCGATCTGGGCATGTCCCGCGTGTTGACCTCCGGCGGCGCGGCGACGGCCGCGGCCGGCGCGGACGAACTGCGCGCGCTGGTCCGGCAGGCCGCCGGGCGGATCGGCATTCTCGCCGGCGGTGGCGTGCGGGCCGGCAATGTGCGGGCGTTGCTGGCGCATACTGGTGTGAAAGAGGTGCATCTGCGTGCGATGCGGCCGGACGCGGCAGGTCGCCCAGTCACCTCGGCTGAGGACATCACCGCCTTCCTGCGCCTCGCGCGGACGCCGGCATGAGCGGCGAGCGGGCATCGGGCGATAGTTCGGTGATCCTGGCCATCGATGTCGGCGGCACCAGCTTCAAGGGTGCGCTGATCGACGCGGCGGGTCGCGCGCGCCACACGGAGGATACGCCGACGCTCGGACTGACCGGCGAGCCTTTGTTCGCCCGGTTGCTGGCACTGGCCGACCGGCTTATGGCGCAGTCGGCAGGTTCCGGCGTACGCCCGGTTGCCCTGGGCGTCATCGCGCCCGGCACGAACGAGCAAACCGGGCGCGTCATGTTCGCTTCCAACCTTGGCTGGCGTGATTTCCCGTTGCGTGACCGGCTGGCCGCGCATTGCGGACTGCCGGTCGGAACCGGCCACGACGTGCGCGCGGCAGGGCTTGCGGAGTCGCTGCTGGGGGCTGCCCGCGGCCACGCCAACGCCGTGATGGTGATGATCGGCACCGGCATCGCGGCAGCGCTCATCGTCAACGGGCAGGTGGTCGCGGGCAGCGCCAGCATGGGCGGGGAGTTCGGCCACGTGCCGGTGTTTCCGGGTGGCGAGGCATGTCCCTGCGGCCAGTACGGGTGCCTGGAGGCCTATGCGTCCGGTGCGGCGATTGCGCGGCGCTATCAGGCCGGCGGTGGCATCGGAGCTTTGTCGGCGGCCGCCATCGCCGCGCGGGTCGGCGACGACCCGGTTGCGGCGCGGGTCTGGGACGACGCCGTGCAAGCGCTGGCGATCGGCCTCGTGAGCGCCACGATGCTGCTCGACCCCGCCTTGATCGTGCTTGGAGGAGGCTTGGCCGCGTCCGGGCCGCTGCTGCTCGAGCCGCTGGCCGCAGCACTGTCGCGCCGGCTGGCCTGGCGCCCGGCGCCGCCCATCGTGTGCTCGACGCTGGGCCAGATGGGCGCGCTGCTCGGCGCCGCGACGCTTGGCCTGGCTGCGGTGGGGCGGGACGGCGAAGTGGCTCGGTGGGACGTCGTAGCGTTGCAGCAATCCAATCGAACAGCGCCGACGTAACCTGCGCGGCGCTCGCCCGTAGTGTATGCAGGCAAGTGACGGGACAGCTCGCATGATCCGGAGATGGTTTAATCTGGCCTTGCTGCTGGGCGTGGCGCTGGGCGCGACGGCCTGCGGGGTGCTGCCTTACACCGGGCCACCCGACACGAACACGACCGAGGAGCGCGAGCACGGCCGCTCCGGCTGACCGAACCCGCCGAACTAACGACACCGCGCCATCGTTAGCCCTCGACGCCCGGTGCGACGCACCTGGCGCGGGCAGGTGTTGGATAGGGAACGGGGTGTTGGCCGTCGACGAGATCGTTGATATCAGTGGAAGCCGCGTGAGGCATCGGCGGCAGTTGCTCGTGCGGGTGGGCGTGCCGGTGCTGGGCGTGGCACTGGTCATCCTGTCCATCCTCGGCATCGCCCTATACAGCTACGAAGCCAGCCGGGCCGACGCCTTGGCGCAGTCCGAGACGCTGCTGAAGGGCTTGCAGGCCCGTATCGGGCGCGAGGTGACCAGCTATCTGGGGCCGGCGACCCAGGCGGCGCTGGTCGCGCGCGAAATGGTGGCGCGCAACGCCATCTCCAACAGCCAGGTGGCCATCGAGGGTTTCGCCGCCAGTATGCTCAGCCAGGTGCCGAACCTGGAAAGCTTCTATGCCGCCAACGGCAACGGCGACTTCACCATGGTGCGGCGGAACCCGGCGGGAGGCACCGACACCAAGCTGGTCGTCAACGCTCCCGGCGCGCGCCAGGTCTCGGCCACGCATCTGGATGCGGCGGGTCACCCGGTGGACCACACCGTCGACGTCAGCGACAATTTTGATCCGCGCACGCGCGTCTGGTACCAGGGCGCCCTGAAAACCGACGGGGTTTACTGGTCGTCGCCCTACATCTTCTATACGACGCGCGCGCCGGGCGTCACCGCCGCGATACGCTTCAAGCAGTCGGGCAGCGTGGACCGCGTGTTCGGCGTGGATATAACGCTGGAAGCGCTGTCCAACTTTTTGACTTCGCTGCGGATCGGCCAAACCGGGCGCGCCGCCATCATCGACCGCGCCGGCGAGGTGATCGCCGGTCCCGGACAGCTGCAGCCGGGCAGCGCGGACAAACCACAGACGCCGCCTGCGGATGGCGGCAAACCGAACGCCGATGGCCTGGATCACCGTGGCCTGACCGATCCGGGGCTGATCGGCGCCTATGACCGATTTCGCGTCGAGGGCTACGGCAACCACACCATCACCGTCGACGGCAGAAGTTTCGTGGCAATCGCGTCGCGGCTGCCGGCTGCCGGCACCGACTGGGTGCTGCTGATCGTGGCGCCGCAATCCGACTTCACGACCGCGGCCGACCGCACCGGCCGCAAGAACCTGCTGCTTTCGCTTATCACCATCGGCCTTGCCGCCCTGCTTGGGCTGTTGCTGGTGCGGCAGAACCGGCGCGCCGACCGCATGGCGCGACTGCTGGGCCGTCAGCGGGAACGCGGCGCCCGCGAAACGCGCGCGCTGTCGGCATTGGCGGCCCAGCCCGGCCTGTTCGATCCCAGGCAGCCGGCGCCGAGCCTGACCGAGAGCCTGGCCGAGATGAGCGCCGCCCGCCGCACCAGCATCTGGCGCCTCGCCGGCGGTGGCCGCATCCTGCACTGCGAAGACTCGTTCGAGCAACCGGGCGGCCACCTCGAAGGACTGGAGCTGTCCCGCTCGGAGTTGCCGCAGTTCTTTGCATATCTGGACCAGGGCGAGGCGATCGAGGCCGTCAATGCGGCGATGGATGCCCGTACCACCGAGCTGCACCGGCTTTTGATGCGCCCGTTCGGCAGCCGCATGTTGTCGGTGCAGCCGGTGCGCGGGCCGGGCGGGTTGTCCGGCGCGGTGCTGCTCGAGGACGCCGAGGAAGCGCATCAAACCAGCGCTTTCGCCCAGACCGTGTCGAGCATCGTTGCCATGCGGCTGGCACAGGAACGGGATGCCGCCCAACCCGACTCAACCGTTGCCGAACCGGCCTTCGCCGGGCCGGAGCCGGTGGCGCCGCCGATTGCGGCAGCCGACGGCGCACATGCCTTCAGTTCGGTGTTGGCGCCAGCCGGCTTCGATCCCGCCGCTCTCGCCGCCACGTCTTTCACCTCGGTCACGGCGATGATCCTGCGCTTCGACGACGCGATATCGGTGGCGCGGCCCAATCAGAGCGGCGTCACGTCGATTGCCGACGAGATCGCCAAGGCCATGCAGGCCATCGCGACCCGCTATGCGCTGCCCTACATGAAGCTGACCGGGCATCATATCGTGGCAGCGGTGGGATGCGCCGTTGCAGCCAATCCCATGGCGGCGGCGCGTCTGGCCGATGCGGCTTTGGCGGCGCGGGAGGCATGTCTCCTGCTACTGGCGCAGTCGGAGTTCGAGCCGGTGTTCCGGATCGGCATCGACTTCGGCCCGGCGTTCGGCTGTGCCCTGGGACAGGAGCCGCGCCTGTTCAATTTGTGGGGCGACGTGATCCGCACGGCGGAGCTGATGGCGCAAAGTGCCACCGACAGCGGCTCCATCCAGGTCAGCGAACGCGCCTACGAGCAGCTCCGTCAGCAGTTCCTGTTTCGCGCCCGCGGCGTCTTCTACGTACCGCGGATCGGGACGGCCCGCACCTTCATCCTGGCCGGGCGTCGATGAGCCGGCTCGGTTCCGTCACCCAGGCGCTGGCGGTCGTCGGGCGTTCCAGCCGCGCCGGCGCCAGCTTTCCGTTGATGCTCGCCGCCGGCTCATGGGGCGTGCTGCGCGAGGCGGTGCGGCCGATGTCATGGCGGCGGACGGTCCGCCACGAGTTCATGCTGACGATGCGCCAGGCGACCGGCGGCGCAGTCGCGACCATCATCGTGGCGGCTTCGCTCGCCGGCGCCGCGACGGTCTACGAGGCGCTGTATTGGCTTGGCGTCGCCGGCCAGGCACAGCTGACCGGCTCCATCCTGGTGAGCGTGCTGGTGCGGGAGCTGACGCCGCTGCTGGTCGGCTTCATCCTGCTCGGGCGCAGCGGGATGCTCACCGTCACCGAGCTTGGTACGTTGCAGACGGGTGGGCAGGTGCGGGTGATGTTTGCCCAGGGGATCGACCCGTTCCTGCTGCTGGTGATGCCGCGCACCCTCGCGTTCGCGCTCAGCAGCTTCACGCTGGGCATCATCTTCGCCGCGACCGCCCTGGTGTTCGGCTTCATCGTCAGCGGCGCGATCGCCAACGTGCAGGAGTCGTTGTGGACGCTGCTCGACAGGGTCGCGTCCGCGTTGACCGTGCGAGACTACCTGATCGTGCCGGCCAAGTTGCTCGTGGTCGGCTTCCTGCTCGGAGTAAGTTCCTGCCTGACCGGTTTGAGCGCCAAGGACGACGACGACTTCGCGGAGCTGATCCCGCGTGGTTTCGTGCATGGCATCCTGGTTATCATGGTCACCAGCATCGTCTTCACGTTGACGGCCTGACAGATGCCGGACACCCATCCCGTCCTGCAGCTGCTGTCCGCCCTGCCGTTCATCGAGGCGGCCGAGTTGCCGAACGCCAGGTTCGACCTGCGGCTGATGCAAGGCGAGTGCGCGTTGGTCGAGACCCATGACCCGGCACGGACGGCGGCGTTCGCCGATCTGTGCAGCGGCCTGACCGGCTTGCGTGAAGGGGAGGCGCGCTTCATGGGGTACGACTGGTCCGAGCTTGGCCGTGAGCGGGCGGCGGCACTCCGCGGCAGGATCGGCCGCATCCATCAGAAGGGCGCCTGGATCGACATACTGGGCACCCATGTCAACATCATGCTGGCGCAGCTGCACCACACGCGCGAGCCGGAACCGGCGATTGCCCACGCGGCGACCGACCTTGCCCGCCAGTTGGGGTTGCCGGGCCTGCCGCTGGCGCGGCCGGATCGGCTTTCGGAGGGCGACCTGCTCCGCGCGGCGTGCGTGCGTGCGTTCCTGGGTGAGCCGCGCCTGCTGCTGCTGGAGAGCGCGATCAGCCCGGAGCACGCCGAACTCACCACGCCGCTGCTCGATCTGCTGTCGCGTGCGCTCGACCGTGGGGCGGCGGCCGTCTGCTTCACCCGCGATGCGCCATTCTGGCGGGCGCAGTCCTTTCCCATAACCCATCGCCTGCATCTGCTGGACGATGGCCTGATCCCGATGGCGGGTGCCTGATGCTGCAACGACGCCGACCCGACGATCCGCCGCATCTGCTGCGGCTGCGCCACACCGACGAATGGGTCGGCCTGCTGGTGATATTGGCCCTGGCGCTGTTCTTCGGCGCGATCTTCGAGGCCGGCGTGTTGCGGCGGTGGCTCCGGCCAGACTCGGAGTTGCGGCTCGTGCTGCCGCACAGCGGTTTCGGCGGCTTGGCCGTGGGCGGCGACGTGGACGTGCTCAGCACCCACGCCGGCTCGATCAAGCAGATCGTGTTGAACGCCGATGGCGAGATGTACGCGGTCGCCACCATCGAACGGCAAAGCGACACGTTCATCCGCCGCGACAGCACGGCGACGATCCGGCTTCGCTACGGCGTCGCCGGAGCCGCCTATGTCGAGATCAGCCGCGGCAACGGCGCGCCAATGAACTGGGATTTCGCCGTGCTGACCGCGAAGGTCGAACCCAACCCCACCGACACCCTGATCGCCACGGTCAACAAGGTCACCGCGGCGCTGGTGCCGACGCTGGAGCACGCGCTGCATGTCGTGACCGCGCTGGACGACGTCGTCGGCGGGATCAAGTCGGGGCAGGGCTCGGTCGGGCGGCTGCTGACCGACGACACGCTGATCCATCAGACGGAGGACACGGTGGCGACGCTGAAGGCGGAGATTGCCCAGCTTGGCCCCATCCTGGCGCCGGTGCCGGGCCTGCTGAACCAGTCGCATGGCGTGCTGGCGAACGTGCAGGCGGCGACTCACGACCTGGCGCGGGCGACGCCGCAACTGCCTGGCCTGGCCCACAACGCCGCCGAGAGCACAAGCAATCTTCCAGCGCTGCTCACCCAGGCGCAGGCGACGACCGCCGAGCTGGAAAGACTGATGATCCAGCTGCGAGGCTCCTGGGTGCTGGGCGGCAATGGCGCGCCGAAACCGAACTCGTTGCGGCTGCCGCCTCGCGAAGTTCGTCCGTGAAGGACTTTATCAGACCGGCGGCAACGCTTTCGTGCGCCCTGTTGCTGGCGGCGGGTTGCGGTGGCCACACGGCCACGAACGTGCCGCAGGACGCGGCGTTGCAAACGGCGGCGGATTCGGGACGGCAATCCCTGGACTTCGGCCGATTGAAGCAGGCGGCGGGCCAATACCAGGAAGCCTACAAGCTGGCCCTGGCACGCGACGATGCCCGGGCTATCGGCATCACCGGCTATAACCTTGCCGTGGTCCAGCTCGCCGCCAACGATGCGGCTGGCGCGCTGCGCACGTCGCTGCGGACACGTGATGCCCTGGTCGCCCGTGGGATCACCAGACACGCCGAACTCGACCTCGTTGAGGCGGCCGTCTTGCACCGGCTCGGCCGCGATCCCGCCGCGGATTTGCTGGCGGCCCGCGCGCAAGCCACCACCGATGACCCGGCGATCCGCGTCCGCGCCAGCTATGTCCGCGGCCTGATCGCGGATACGCACGGCGATGCCGCGGGAATGACCGCCGCCTTGGCCGGGTTCGGTCAGCCGAAGCAGCCGTCCGCGGATTGGCAAGCGGACTTCGACGAGATCACAGCCCGGCTGTACTTGCTGCGCGGCGAGTGCGGGAAGGCCGCGACCCTGGCGCAGCATGTGGCCGACATTCACCGCACCCAACTGGATTACCGCGCGATGGCCGACACCTTGGCCCTTGCCGCGAGGGCGGCACAGTGCGGCGGCGCGTCGCAGGAGGCCGCCGACCTCTATCTGCAGGCGGGCGAAAGTGCGGCGTCGCAAGGCGACAATGCTTCAGCGGCCAAGTGGGCCAAGCAGGCTTTGCGGCCGGGCGCAAATCCAGCCACGCGCAGGGCCGCCACGAAGATGCTCGCGGCGGTTCGTCAGAGTCCGCCGAGTTAGGGCGCGATGCGCTTCACCCCCGAATGCAGAATAGGCCATTGCCGGCGTACGCGTGCCGGTTTCGACCGATGCTGGCCACCTAGCCGCAATCGGTGATTGACGCGATCTCTGGGGCGCCTGCAAAGCACAAGCGCCACACCGTTCCATTGTCGCTTTCAGTGACAACTCGTCCGCCGACCTGACGGGCCAGGGCAGCAACCAAGGAGAGACCTGCACCCCGAGGGCCGTTCACCGAACGCTCTGGTGTCCCTACACCGTCGTCACGGATCATCAGTTCTCCCTCTTGATCGAGCTTCGGTGCGCGGAAGGAGATCGACAGTCTCCCCTTCCGGCCATCGGGAAAGGCGTGCTTGAAGGCATTGGTGATCGCCTCGACGGCCGCCAGTCCCAGAGGCACCGCATCCTTGAAATCCGCATCGTCGGCGTTGTCCTCCACCGTCACTTCAATACGCTCGGTCATGCCGTAGCTGGCGGCCGAAGTCTGGGCAATGGTTCGCAGATAGGCAGAGAATTTGATGCGGCTAGTATTCGTTCCCATGTACAAGGTCTCATGCACAAGCGATATTGCTTGGATACGCTGCGAAGTTTCGACAAAGGCGGCATGTATGGCGGGATCGTCGTACTGCCTGGCTTGTAGCTGGATGAGCGAGCTTATAACCTGTAGGTTGTTCTTGAAGCGATGGTAGCCTTCCTTCAGCAGAAGGTTCTTTTCGGCAAGATCGGCGGTACGACGGGTGACCTGGGCCTCAAGCTCGTCGTTGACTTCCGCCAACGCCTGCTTGGTGCGCTTGGTCGCCGCTGTCTCGATCATCGTCCACGATCCACGGCGACGGGCGAGCGCGAAGTCGTGGTTCTGCACCACGTCTATCGCCATGCCGGCATCGCAACGCAGGGTGCAATAGCTGCACAAGGCGATGATGCGTTCGTCACAGAAGCATGTGACGGCTTTCCGTTCGTAATCTTCGTAGATGTCCCAAGTATCGCTGGTCACGTAGTTCAGGTTGCCGGTAACCCGCAGGCCGGTGTAGCCACTTTGCAGGGCGTCATCCTTGCTCCGCATCCAGAAGGCGATAATCTCGTCGACGCTTTGCGCCGTTTGCTTGATTTCCCATTGATCGTGATCGACGATCTCTATCTCGCCTTGTAAAATACGCCGATCAATATCAGGAACGACATTGCGTAACGCGCTGGTGGCTTCAAACGCGCCGAGCGGGGGTGCGGCCACCCAGAAGCAGCGTTCACCAGCATCGATCCCAGCCTTGAAGTAGGGGACGATGGTGTCGACCATATCCTCCGGGGTCTCATAGAACTGGCAGAAATGCGATCCCCATGGAATGCGACCAATGGCTTCGATGCCACTGTCGGTGTGCTGTGTCATGTCTGGTAGGTCCTTCCCAAGGACAGGGGCTTATCATTTACCTTCCATAACTATTTTTCAAGAACCCGATATAAGCTGGAGGTGCCGCATCATCGTCGGGGCATCGACCGCCGCACACAGCCGGGCGATGGCTGCGGCGGGCATCAGTCGCGCGCCGTTCGCGGCCGCTTGGCCGTCAGCTGCATTTGGACCAGCCGCATTGGATGCAGCTGACGCAGCCGGCTTCACGTACCAGGCCGGGCTGGCTGCACTTCGGGCAAAGCGGCCCTGTTGCCGTGGCAACCGCAGGCTGCGCCGTCGACTTTATGGGAAGCCGCTCGGGCGGTTGCAGGAAGCCGGTGCCGATCATGTGCCGCTCGATGATGTCGCCAATCGCCGCGACCAGGGAGCCGACGTAGCGGCCGTTGCTCCATTGGCCGCCGCGCGGGTCGAACACCTGTTTCAGTTCCTCGGCGACGAACGCCACTTCGCCGCCGCGGCGGAACACCGCGCTAATCATGCGGGTCAACGCTACGACCCAGGCGAAATGCTCCAGGTTCTTCGAGTTGACGAAAATCTCGAACGGACGCGACACGCCATCCTGCTCGACGTCGTTGATCGTCACGTACATCGCATGTTCGCTGTCCGGCCAACGCAGCTTGTAGGTCGCCCCGACCAGCTTTTCGGACCGCAGCAACAGGTCGCTGGCGCTCGCCGGCGGGGCGGGAACGACGCCCTCGGCCGGCTTCACTTCCAGCACCGACCCGGTAATCATGTTCGGCCGGTAGGTCGTGCATCCCTTGCAGCCGCTTCGGTAGGCGTCGAGGTAGACTTCCTGGAACGCCTCGAAGCCGATGTCTTCGGGAACGTTCACCGTCTTGCTGATCGCGCTGTCGACATGGCGCTGCACGGCGGCCTGCATCCGCACATGCTCCGCCGGGTTCAGCTCCTGGGCGGTGACGAAATGGTCCGGCAGCGGCACGTCGTCGCCGAACAAGGCCCGAAAGCGGCGCAGCGCGTAGTCGGACACCTCCTCCTCCGTCCGCGACCCGTCCGGCTGCAGCACCTTGCGCGTGTAGGCGAGCGCGAACACCGGCTCGACGCCGCTGGACACGTTGTCCGCCACCAACGAGATGGTGCCGGTCGGCGCCACGGAGGTCAGCAGCGCGTTGCGGATGCCGTGCTCGGCGATGGCGTCCCGCACGTCCTGGTCCATTTCACGGATGGTTTCGCCGGCGAGGTAGGCGTCCCGGTCGAACAGCGGGAACGCGCCCTTCTCCCGCGCCAGCCCGGCCGAGGTCAGGTAGGCCGCCCGGCCGATCTGGCGCGCCCAGTCCCCTGCCCGCTCCGCCGCCGCGGCCGAGCCGTAGCGCAGGCCGCACATCATCAGCGCGTCAGCCAGGCCGGTCATGCCCAGGCCGATGCGGCGCTTGGCCACCGCCTCCCGGCGCTGCGCTTCCAGCGGGAAGCCGGACGCGTCGATGGTGTTGTCCATCATGCGGATCGCCACGGCGGCCAGCTCGGCCAGCTCCGCCTCGTCGAGACGGGCGTCCGGCGTGAACGGCTGGCGCACCAGGCGCGCCAGGTTGATCGAGCCGAGCAGGCAGGCCCCGTACGGCGGCAGCGGCTGCTCGCCGCATGGGTTGGTGGAGTGGATGGTTTCGCAGTAGGCGAGGTTGTTGCGAGCGTTGATCCGGTCGATGAAGATGACGCCCGGTTCGGCGTAGTCGTAGGTCGCGCGGGTGATGCTGTCGAACAGGTCGCGGGCGCGCAGGGTCTTGTAGGTCCTGCCGCCGAACATCAGCGGCCAGTCGGCGTCTCGCTCGACCGCCGCCATGAAGGGGTCGGTCGCCAGGACCGAGAGGTTGAAGTTGCGAAGGCGGGCGCCCTGGCGCTTGGCGGCGATGAAGTCCTCGATGTCAGGATGATCGCAGCGCATCGTCGCCATCATGGCGCCGCGCCTGGCCCCGGCGGACATGATGGTGCGGCACATCGCATCCCACACGTCCATG
>JAABUQ010008605.1_pt1 | contig 14229 bp, 12 predicted proteins | sample 5560001 | NCBI WGS metagenome assembly JAABUQ01 (sample SAMN10711888, study PRJNA513371) | rock metagenome | isolation source: Antarctica rocks | place: Antarctica: Victoria Land, Finger Mt nord | collected 2015-12-18
GCGGTATCCGGAAACCTCCGCCGCCACGGCGTTTTTCAGGTCTGGCGGCGCCCATGCGTTAGGGCGTGGGTTAGCAGGTTTCCTTGCAGCGGCGGGCGATCACCACCACCGGCAGCGTGAACCCCCCCCGCGGCTCTGGGCCGATGACCGCCAGCCGCGGGTTGGGGACCGCCACGGCGACGAGGCCGCCGCGCAGAAGTCCCGGCAGTGTTCGCCGCCGACATAGAGCGCGAAGGCATCCGCGCGATGGATGTGGCCCGGGGCGAGCGCGGGCATCGCCGTGCGCAGCTCGCGCCGCATCAGGGAAACCGGGCTCGCAGGGCAGCAGACACCGCGGGCACCGTATCCGTCCCACATCGGCGCACCCGCGAGCTTCGCTAAGGTCTTGACACCGTCGGACTTGTCATCCGACGGCGTGTCCTCCACTCGGCTTCCAGGTTGTCGGGTGGGACCGACCGGCTGTCGTACCCGTACCGCCGTGCTGAGTTATGAGCCTCGCTCGTCATAACGGCCTGCGCCGTCGACCCGCGCCGCCGCCGAGCGTGCGCGTGCTCGGCTGGGTCGTGGCCCTCGCGGTCGCCGGGCTGGCCTGGTCCTCGGCCAGCGCGCCCGCGACGGGAACCGTGAGGTGTGACCGAGTCGCCGCGCCCAACGGCTCGAACCGGGCTCGCGGCACGCCCCACGCGCCGTTTCGCACCGTGCAGAGGCTTGCCCGCGCCCTGCGCCCGGGTCAGACTGGTTGCCTACGCGGCGGGATCTATCGCGAGGATGTTGACTATTCGTCGCGGCGGCACCGCGGTCGACCCCACCGTCCTGCGCTCATTTCCGGGAACGCGGGCCACGCTTGTCGGTCGCCTCGTGTTGGCGCGCTCCGCCGCGTACACGGTCATCTCCAACCTCCGCCTCGTCGGACTGGAGCGGGGTCATGCCTGCGCCAAGATGTGTCCCAGCCCCACCGTCAACGCCGACCACACGACGTTCGTCAACGACGAGGTCACCAACCACCATGCCGATGCGACCTGCTTCCTGCTCGGCGACGCCAACGGCGTCTTTGGACGGGCGGACTACACGACGATCAGCGACAGCAGAATCCACGATTGCGGCGCGCTTCCACCCACCGACCTCGATCATGGCATCTACGTCGAGGCGAGCTCGGGGACGCGGATCTTCAGAAATTTGATCTATGGCAACGCCGATCGCGGTATCCAGCTCTACCCCGACGCCGACCACACCCGGATCGCTGGGAACGTCATCGACGGGAACGGGCAGGGGGTGGACTTCGGTGCCCGTGGCGCCCAAACCACCGATGACAATCTTGTCGAGTACAACGTTGTGAGCAACGCCCGGGTCTCATACAACGTCTTGTCCGCCTACGGGCCCGGTGACAAGGTGGGCGACGGGAACATCGTCGCGAACAACTGCATCGGCGGTGGCCGCGCCAGCGCTTGGGGCCCCGGGGGCATCAGCCGCAATCACCTTGGATTCTGGTTACGGGGAAACCTGCTCACCGTGCCGCGCTTTCGCAACGCCAGGCACGGAAACTTCCAGCTCGTGAAGGGTCGTCGATGCCAGCGGCTTCTCGCGGCTGGTGACGGCTGAGAAATTCGCGCGTGCGCCTGGTGGTCTACACCGACTACGTTTACCGGAGATCCGGTGAGGTGGTCTACGGTGAACGCGCCTTCGCGCTGTTCCTGGCCGAGCTCGCCGGCCATTCCGAGCAGCTGACAATCGTGGGGCGGTTGGCTCCTCAACCGGGAGTGTCGCATTATCCGCTGCCTCCAGGCGTCGAGTTCGTGGGACTCCCGCACTACGCCGATCTAACCCGTCCGCTCACGGTCCTCGGCTCGCTGATCCGCTCGCTCCATCGGTTCTGGCGGGTGCTCCGGGACGTCGATCGGGTGTGGCTGCTCGGGCCCTATCCGCACGCGGTGGCGTTTGCCCTCCTCACGCTCGTCCGTCGCCGCCGCCTGGTGCTGGGCGTGCGCCAGGACTTTCCCGCCTATGTCCGCAGTCGTCGGCCCGGGCGTCGCTGGGCGCACCGTGCCGCCGATCTGCTCGAACTCTGCTGGGTGACGTTGGCTCGCCGGTGTCCGGTGATAGTCGTGGGACCGGAGCTGGAGCGTCACTATCAGCACTCCCCCCGCGTCCTCTCGATCGCCGTATCGCTGATCTCCGCTGAGGATGTCGGAGCTGGTGAACAAGCCTCGAAGCGCTCCTACGCTGGCGAACTGCGGTTGCTCAGTGTGGGAAGGCTTGACCGGGAGAAGAACCCGCTGCTGCTGGCGGACGTGCTGGCTCGACTGCGAAAGCAAGACGCGCGATGGAGGCTCCTCGTGTGCGGGGACGGGCCCCTGGCCGAGGACCTGGTGAGGCGCCTGTCCGAGTTGGGGCTCTCAGATGACGCTGAACTCCTGGGCTACGTGCCGATCCAGGCCGGTCTGCTCGATTTGTATCGCTCCAGTCATGTCTTTCTCCACGTGTCCTGGACCGAAGGGATGCCACAGGTACTGATGGAGGCTTTCGCCTCGGGCGTTCCGGTTGCGGCCACAGCGGTGGGTGGTGTGGCGGGCGCAGTTGGCGAGGCCGGGCTCTTGATCCCCCCCGGCGACGCCGCGGCGGCAGCGTCCGCAGTTCATCGGATCGCGACCGAGACGGGACTGCGGCTCCAGTTGATGCGCGCCGGTCTGCAGCGAGCCCGAGACCACACCCTGGAGACCGAGGCGCAGCGGGTGGCCGACTTCATCCGGGCCTAGCGCCATGACGGTAGCTCCGATGACCATATTCGCGCTCTCACCGGCACGCGCCGTAGAGATCGGATCTCGCGGCGGCGCGAGTGCCTATTCTGGGCCGGCAATGACCAGCGGCGCTATCAAGTGGCGGACGGTCGCGCCGGCAGCGGCAACCGCGCTGGTCATCTTGATCGGCGGCGCCCTGGCCGAAGCGATGTACCGCTTCGCACCGGCCACGGGGGCAGCCATGATCGTCGCCCCTGCGTTGCTGGCTCTGGTGGTGTGGAAGCCCCTGCTGGGCCTGTACGCGAGCCTGCTTTCGATTCCCCTGGAGGCCTTTGGCACCTCTGTCGGCAGCACAACCGTGACCCCAGCCAAGGCTCTACTCATACTGACCGCGGTGGCCATCCTGCCCCGTCTGCTGACGCCAACCGCCCCGCGTCGGCTCTCGACGGTGCACCTATGGTTCCTTGTGTTGCTCGCAGTTTCACTCCTCGGGCTGGCGTTTGCTCCGGATAAGCATGCGGTTCTCGTCATCACCGGTAACGCCTTCGCCTATCTGGTCATCTCGATCTACGTGTCGAGGCTGGACCGCAAAGAGAGCAACCGGGTGCTGCTGGTACTGGTGCTCTCCGGCGGCATCGTCGGCGTGCTCACGATCCTCACCAGCGGAGGTCCGGATGTGGCGGCCTCAAGCGATAACGCTCGCGCGCAGCTCGGCTTTGACAGTCCAAACGTTCTCGCCTTCTATCTACTGCTGACGCTGGCCCCGGCCCTGGCCATGATCGCCGAGGCGGCGGGGTGGAAGCAACGCCTGCTGGCACTCGGGGTTGCGCCGATGATCATCGTCGGCCTGGTGCTGACGCAGTCTCGGTCGGCAATACTCGGCGCTGGCCTGGCCGTCGCGATTCTGCTCGGGTCCTCGCGGTTCCGGCGCATGGCCGCAGCTCTTGCGGTGGTGCTGGTGGGGGTGGTGGCGTTCAACTTCGGCGCTGTGATGCGCTCTCCGCAGATCGCGGCCGTCCAACAGCGGCTGGCAGCGATCGACAGCGTCGCCGGGGTCCAGCACGATCCTCGAATCCTAATCTGGAAAACGACCCCCAGGATCATCGCCGCTCACCCCGTCTTCGGGGTTGGGGAGGGCAACTTCCCCGCGGTCTCTCCCGGGTACGGACTGCTCGCTTACGACCTGACTCCGATCGACCATGCTCACGACATCTTCCTCACGGTCGGGGCGGAGCTGGGTCTGGTCGGGCTGGCCGTCTTCCTGGCCTTTCTGCTCGCGCTGACTCGATCGGCGTGGCGGGCCCTGACCCGTACCAGAAGCGCCCGGGGGCCGATTCTAGGCTTGGTCGCGGCCCTCGCCGGGCTGTTCTTCACCAGCATCGGTGACTATCCGGCGCGGGCGCCGACCGTGCTGGCGACGTTGATGATCATGGTGGGCCTGGTTCTCGCCCATGAGCGTCAGACGATGGGTGTAGCGCCCTCTCCTGTCCCCACGACTGCGTCGTCCGGGCTCTGACAGAATGCCGCCGTCAATGGGGCGAACTGAGGACGCGAGCGATCGTGGGTGAACGGCTGAACGAGGGTCACTGGGTTGCAGTGCTCTGGAGGCGCAGATGGATCGTCGCGCTGACGGCAATCCTGTTCGTGATCTCGACCGAGGTCGCGACGGCGACGCTTACGCGGATTTACTCCACCGGGGCGACCTTGATCATCGCGCAGCCCGGACGCGTTCAGTCCTTTGACACCACGCAGGCCGACGAGGAGGCGGCACGGTCCTACGCCGCAATTCTCGCCAGCCAGAACTTCGCTGATCGCGTCGCGAGCGCGCTGGGCGGGGGCATCTCGGGTGCCGCGGTGGCTTCGGAGGTCACGATTCAACCGGCCGCGCAGACGCAGCTGCTGACGATCACCGCCCAAGATCCCAGCCCCACCCGCGCCAAGAGGATCGCTGACACGTACGCGTCTATCTTCGTCCGATACGCCCCGGCGCTTGAGAGTCAGACCAAGGCCAGCGCGACCTTGGCTGACCCCGCGCCGCTCCCGACTTCCCCGGTGCGGCCAAAACCGCTGCTGTACGGCCTAGTGGCGGTGCTACTCGGTCTGGCCGGAGGAGTGGCGTTGGCGTTCCTGCGCGAGCGTTTCGACGTTCGCATCCGTACGCTCGATGAACTCGGAGCCCACCTCGAGCTTCCGATCTTCGCCGCCATTCCGACGCGCACCGGCGACAGCCAGACGGTGAGAGGCTTCGCCGAGGCCTTCAGACTGCTGCGCACCAACCTCCAGGTCCTCGACGTCCGCGGCCCGGTCCGGACGATTGCCGTGACAAGCTGGGCGCCTGGGGAGGGCAAGACCACCGTCGCTTCCCAGCTCGCCCTCAGGCTGGCCGCGACTGGTACGTCGACGCTGATCATCGATGGGGATGCCCAGCGCCCGGCGCTGGGCGACCTGCTCGGGCCCCGGGACGCGGAGCTACTCGAGCCGGGCCTCAGTGACTACATCCTGGGCTCGTCCAGTGCTGAGGACGCTATCCACGAGACGCGCGTAGCCATGCTCTCGCTCATGCCTCCGGGGACGCAGGTTCCGAATCTCTCGAGCCTCCTTGACACTCCACGCGGACGAGAGGCCTTCGCGGCCCTGCGGGACACGCGGGAGGTGGTCCTGATTGACTGTGCGCCGCTGGCCGTGGGAGCTGATGCGTCTACGATCGGCGCGCGAGTAGATGGAGTCATCCTCGTCGTGGACCTCAGCCACGCGACCACGACGGCACTGCGAAAGGCGCTGCGCCGGGTCGAAGCCGCCAACGGCGCGATCATCGGGGTCGTCGCCAACCGTGACAGCGCCTCCGGCTCCGTCGCCTACTACGGTTACGGTGAGACGCCTGACTTCGTGCCCAGGTGGGCAGTAATCAGATTCTGGCGGCGTGCACGCGGACGCAGCCAGGCTGAAGGCTGAGAAGGGTCTCAGTCCTTCTACCGGCTTGGCTTCACCGCGTTGGAGCGGCCGAGCCCGCTGACGTAGGCGACGATGGGCGCGGATCGGCTTCCCTTCGGAGACCGGAAGGTCATGAGGAACGTACCGTTCGCGCGACTCATCCCCCGGGCCAAAGTGACCCAGCGTCCTCTGACCCGCGCATTCAGGACCACGTGCGACGCGCCGACGTGTCCGCGCGCCGCAGTCGATGGCCGGGGCACAATCCAGCCACGGACCACCAGCCGGCGACCGCCGCGAACGCGGATGGAGGCCACGCGGATCCGCACTCGGGACCGGCGATGGCCGCGGGCCGAGGCCTTCCGGTCGACGACCGAGGATTGCGTCGGAACCTGCCCACTCGCTTGCCCGGATCCACCGGAGAGAACGTCGCCGCATGGTGAGGACTGGACCAGCCGAAAGTCTCCATGGCCGGGATCCGCAAATAAAGGAACCGCGATCACATTGGCGTGCAGATCGAAGCCGTCGTGGTTGGCCCCGATGCCGCCGAGGGTCCCAGACTTGTCCATGGCTCCGCCGCCGATGCAGTTGTCGTGGACCACGTTTCCATGACCGACCTGGTCTCCGGGGCCGTAAGCCGACAACACGTTGTAGAGGACGTTCGAGTGGCTGATGATGTTGTGCGCGACGATGTTGTCGCTGGACGTCTGCCGGCCGCGCGCGCCGAAGTCCACGCCCTCGCCGTTGCCGTAGATGATGTTCCCCTCGATCAGCGTGCTCTCTGCCTGCGGGTAGAGCTGGATGCCGCGATCGGCGTTGTCGTAGATCAAGTCGTTGACAATCTGCGAGCCGTGAGTCTCCTCGACGTAGATCCCGTGCTCGAGGTTGGAGGCGGGCAGCACTCCGCAATCGTGGATGCGGCTGTCCTCGATCGTCGTGTAGTCCGCGTTGCCGTACACGCCGTTTGCGTCTCCGAGAAGGAAGCAGATCGCGTCCGCGTGGTTGTTGGTCACGTCGTCGTTGCGGAAGGTGGTATGGGCCGCGTCGATCGTGGGGCTAGCGCACATCGTCGCGCACGCGTGGCCGTGCTCAAGACCGAGCAGCTTCAAGTCGCCGATCGTCACGTAATCAGCACCGCTGGCCAGCCGCAGACGCCCCGCGATGGTCGCGCGCTCCCCGGGGTATGACTGGATCACGACGGGGGCGCCTGCCGTTCCGCCCTGCCGGATCGTCACGTCTTCGCTGTAGTCGCCTGAGCGCAGGCACCCCGTCTGACCCGGGGCGAGCGAATCGGACAGCTTCTGCACGGTCTGGAAGGGCTGGGCCAGTGTGCCGGCAGCGAAGTTGGATCCCGTCGGAGCCGCGACCCGGTCGCAGGTTACGGCGGCCGAGGCGGGGCTCACGCTCGATGCGAACCCGATCGCCACCACCAGAGCTGTAAGGGCCCGGCAGAGCGACAGCGGCCTCCGACATTCGGAGGGTTCGACCGAGCTTGACATGAGGTGCTTGTCGGCTCCTCGGCCGGTTGAGTGGATGGAGACCCCGGCTAGTTGGATCATCTGTCTAGGGGGCGTCGCCGGGCCCAGACCTGGCGCGCGGCCTCGTAGGCGTCTTGGTTCAGTCGCTTTGAGCCACTCTTGAGCTTCCACGCGAGCCACATCTCAGCGCGAGCGCGGCGATTGCCCCGCGCGTAGCGGGCCGCGCGCGCAGGACTTGTGGTGGCCCAGATGGTGAAGCGTCCATGTACGAGGAGATTGGCGTAGCGGCTGGCTCTGAGGCTTGGCGTCGAAGTCATCAGCATCTCGTACCCGGCCCGCTGCGCCTCTTCGATCACCGCGGGCGACAGGAAGCCTCCCGGAACGGCGGCGGTGCTGGGCAGCGCCGACGATGCCGGTCAGAGCCTCTCGGCTCTGGCGCCACTCACGCGCGATCTCGGCTCTGTCCAGGGCCCCCATGTAGGTCGGATGACTGTGTGAGTGGCTGCCGACCTCATGGCCCCGGCGAACGAGTTCACGAACCCCGTCGGCGTCGAGGAAGCCGCTCGTCCCAATCCGCCCCGTGGTGATGAAGAAGTATCCACGCCACCGGCGGCGCTCGAGGGCCGCAGCGGCGAGGAGCGCGGACGCGCCGCCGTCATCGAAGGTGAGCACCGCGCTGGGACGATCGTGCACGAGTCCCACCCGGATACCCGAGCGTTGCAGAGCGTCGAGATGAGCTTCGAAGGTGTCCGGCGCCAGCTTGTAGCGCGCCGCCACCGGCCCCGAGAAGCCGCAACTGTCAACGTCCGGTGCGGCCGCGATGTCGTGGTAGACCAGCGCCGGGATCACGGGCGGGCGTCACTGACGGCTTGATGATCCGGCCACACCGGCAAGCTGCGCAGGCGGCGTCCCGGACGGGATGCCTTGACGCGGAATCGCCATCGCGAGTCTCCGTGGTACACACCGACCCGCGGCCAGCGGAACGTGTCCGACATGTCCAGCCGGCGTGGGAGGGCCCCTGCGGCCTCGTAGCCCGCGGCCCGGGCAAGGTCGGCGACCCGGCCGTCGACATCTCCGTAGGGGTAGGCGAGTGTCATGCAGGGCCGGCCGAGCTGAACGGCACACTCCTCACGTGATCCGCTCAGCTCCTCACGCACGGTGGCCTCGTCGAGTTCGGTCAGGCGGGCGTGCGTGCGGGTATGCGAGGCGACCTCCCAACCCTCGTCCCGAAGTACACCCAGATCGTTCCAGGTCATCGATGTCAGCTCCAGGGCGTCGGGCGTTTCCGTCCAGCGGGTGATCCCCGGCCAGGAGAGCGGTTGCCGAATGCTCATGAAGGCCGTGGGGGCGAAGACGGTGCCGGGAAGGCCGAACGAGGACAGGATCGGAAACGCGTGCTCGATCACCGAGGCGAAAGCGTCGTCGAAGGTGACCGCCAGCGTGCGTGGAGCCGGAGGATCAAGAACCGCTTGCCGGAACGTGACCCCCTGCCATCCCTGACGATGCAGAAAGTCCAGCTGCCGTTCAAGTGCCTCGGGCGTCACCGACAGCGCGGCTCGCCAGGTGGGGCTCACCGCGTGGTAGCAGAGGACGAGAACGTCGGTCATCTCCGCGCTCCGTTCCGGGCGACACTCGTTCTCAACGTTGATCGCGCGACGAGATCGTCGTAGAGAGAGGCGAACTCCTGCGAAACGGCGTCAATCGTGTACAGCGACAGTCGCTGGCCGGCGGCAGTGCCCATCCGCCGTCGCCGTTCGGGGTCCAGCAGCAAGTCGACGACGGCATCGCCAAGGGCGGCGGAATCGCCAGGACGCACCAGCACGCCCGTGCGTCCGTCCACCACCAGATCCCTCAGCCCGCCCACCGCCGGCGCGACGAGCGGCGTGTGGTTGGCCATGCACTCACAGGCCACGAGCGAGCCACCTTCGAAATCAGAGGACAGCAGAGCGATATCAGCGGCTTGCAGGATGGAGTCGGTGTCGGAACGGTAACCGAGGAAGTGGACTCGGCGGCTGAGGCCGAGCGCTTGAGCCTGCCGTTCAAGCTGATCCCGGCAGGCTCCGTCACCTGCAACCACCAGATGCGTCGTCGGGATTCGCTCCAGAACCCGGGCGTGAGCCTCAAGCACCCGTCCGAGCGCCTTCTCAGGCCGGAGCACCGCCACGACCGCAGTCAGTGGGGTATCTGCAGCCAGCCCCAGTTCTGCGCGCAGGTCACCGACTACCTGGCCGGCTCGGGGGACATAGGCGACGGGGATGACAGCGATCTTTTCTGCCCGGACGCGCTCTCGCGCGATCATCTGCTCCCGAGTGGCCGATGAACCGGCCACGCAGCAGGTCGCGAGCTGTCCGATCAGGTGCCGGTTCAGTAGCAGTCGCAGGCGATCATCTTCATAGGACCAGCCGTGCTCGTGGGCGATAACCACCGGAACCATGCAGGTTCGGCCGATCAGCGTCCCCCACAAGTTCGAGCCAAACATGTGGGCATGAAGGACGTCAAAGCGTTCTCGCCGCAGCAGGTTCACGAGCTTTCTGAACCGATGAAAATCCGTCTTGGTCTGGCGGCCCAGGTGGACGTGGCGGACGTTGGCGGCCTCGAGCGTGTCCACCACGCGTGGGTCGGCGGCACGGGTGGAGCAAATCCACGATTCGAACCGCTCCTGCGGGAGATGAGTGGCGATTCCAACGGCCAACCGCTCCGCGCCGCCGGTGTCGGCGACCGACTCGATCAGCGAGAGGACTTTGAGGCGCTGACCCAAGGCGAAGGACCGATCCGGGTTCTGCCGTCCCGAGCGGGCCTCAGCCACGGCATAACGTAGTCATCCCGGCATACCGTACTATGCGCGTATTCAGTGGTAGCTGCTCTTCCTCTGCCGAATCCATGAGCAGCACGGAGGAACCCGCGCCGGGGCCACCCGACACCGGTCCGGTCCGCAACACCCTGCTGCAACTCGTCGCTCAGTTGACGGCAGCCGGCTTCACGGCGGTGCTGGTGGTCTTCCTGGTCCGCAAGCTCGGACCGTCGCAGTACGGGACCTTCGCCGTCGCCCTCAGCGTCGGTCTGCTCGTCCTGCTGCCGTCTGACTTCGGCCTGCCGGCCGCCGTGGCACGCTTCGTCGCCGAGCGGCGGGAGGATTCGCGGGCCGTGTCAGACATGTTGATGCGCGGCGTTCAGCTGAAACTGGCGGCGACGGCAGTGGGAAGCCTCGGGTTGGGCGCGCTCGCGGTACCCATCGCCGGGCTGTATGGCGATCCGCGGCTTGTGTGGCCGTTGCGCTGGATTGCGGTGGCGATCGCGGGACAGGGCTTCGTCGGCTATTTCAGCAGTGTCTTCGCGGCCCTGCGTAACGTCGCGCTCAGCCTTCGGATGATCGCGGCCGAGAGCGTGGCTGAGACTGGCTTCAGCATCTGTTTCGTGCTCCTCGGCACCGGTCCAGCGGGCGCTGCGTTGGGCCGGGCAGTGGGCTATCTGGTCGGGGCTACGGTCGGCCTGCTGCTGGCGCGACGGCTCACGGGTCCACTCACGCGAGCCTGGCGGCGCGCCCGGAACGTCCCACCAGGGCCGCTGCTTCGCTACGCCCGGCCGATGCTCGTGATCGACGCCGCGCATACGGCCATCGTCCAAATCGACGTCCTCCTCATCGGGTTGGTGCTGAGCGTCCCCGCGGCGGGCCGCTTCGGAGCCATCACGAGGCTGTTCACGTTCTTGACCTACCTCGGCAACTCGGTCTCCTCCGGGGTGGCGCCGCGTCTGGCCCGCAGCGCGCGTAGTGAGCCCGACGCTCGTTCCTTCGGTTACGGACTCAGAGCGGTGATCGTCATCCAGGGTGTCCTCATCGGGCCGCTGGTGGCGTGGGCGTCGCCGCTCGTCGGGTTGGTGCTCGGCTCAGCCTACGGAGGGTCGGCCCCCGTGATGCGGGCTCTGGCACCGATGGCGATCCTCGCGGCCGTGGCGCCGGTGCTGGCGCTGGGGGTCAACTTTCTCGGGGAAGCCCGGCGTCGTGCTCCAATCATGGTTGGTACACTCGGGCTGGGTGTCGCATCAACCTATGTCCTTCTCAAGACTGTCGGTCCCGTGGGGGCCGCGATCGCAGACGACATCGTGTTTGCGGTTCATGTCGCCTTGCACCTCTGGATCGCCAGGCGCATGATTGAACTCAACGTAGTCGACCTGGGCGTGACCCTGGCGCGAACGATGCTCGCTTGTGCCGCCATGGCAGCGGTGCTGGTTGCCGTGGGCACGAGTCATCTAACGCCCACGCAGGCGGCCGTGGGTCTGTTGCTGGGCTCACTGAGTTACGGCGCTGTGCTCCTCGTGACGCGAGAGATCACCGGGCGCGAGCTGATTCTGCTCCGAGGGACGATCGTTTCCCGCCTCAACCGGGCATCGACCAGTTAGTGTCGCGGTGAGATGAGCCCCGGGGCGATCACCTGCTCGGTGCTGGTTCCCGTGCTCAACGAGGAGCGGCACATCATCGCCAGCGTCGCCGCCATGTGCCAGCAGCGGTGCTCGGGCCAACTCGAGTTTCTGCTCGTTGATGGCGGCTCGGACGACAACACGCGCGAGCTTCTCCGCCAACTCGCAGATGAGGACCCTCGAATTCGGTTACTGGAGAACCCTCGGCGCGCGACTCCGAGCGGACTGAACGTGGGGCTCGCCAAGGCACGCGGCAGGTTTGTGGCCCGCATGGATGCCCACACGCGCTATCCCGCAGAGTACTTGTCGCTCGCGATGGGGAGAGTGGCTCTAGGCGACACGAGATGGGTAAGCGGTCCACCGATAGCGGTGGGAGAGGGCACCGTGTCAAGAGCCGTCGCCTTGGCGTTGCGGACTCCACTCGGCCGAGGTGGTTCACGGAAGTGGGCGAGTGAGCCGGGCGCCGACAACGACGACTACGAACTCGACTCGGGCGTGTTCACCGGGGTGTGGGAGCGAGAGACACTGCTGCAGCACGGGGGCTGGGACGAGGAGTGGCCCCGCAATCAGGATTCGGAGATGGCCGGCCGCTTCCTGGCCAGCGGGGAGAAGCTGATCTGCATTCCCGCGATGGCGGCGGAATACACGCCGAGGGGCTCCTTGAGATCACTGTGGCGCCAGTACCTGGAGTACGGCGAGTATCGGGAGAAAACAGCGGTACGCCACCCGCACACGATGCGTCGCTCGCACCTGTTCGCCCCGTCGCTGGTTCTGACCCTACCGGCGGCGGCGATCGCGCCGCGCCCGCTCCGGAAGCTGGCCCGGCTCAGCCTTCTCACCTACGTTGCGGCGCTGCTGGCGGCGTCAGCTCGAGCGTTCAAGGAATCCGAGCGCCCCGAGGATGCAGCTCTTGTCCCGGTCGTGCTCGCGACGATGCATCTTGCCCATGGGGCAGGTTCATATCGCGGCGCGGTGCGCTACGGACTGCCGCTGTCCTCACTGGCGTCGGTCGCGGGCCTGGCCCAGCTCTCGCGCCGCCTGCGGCCGGGCCCCACGCCCGTGTTTGCGCCGTCGCTGAGCGATGATTCCTCAGCCGCTGGAAAGCGCCCCCACCTGCCACTCGACCCGCTTGGCCCCCCGGCCCGTCGCGAGCCGATGAGACCCATAACTAACCCGACGCAACCCGCAACGTCGACTCTGGCTCGACTCTCTGGTTCCGCTGGGCGGGTAACCACGCGCTCACTGGGCCGTGACATCTGAGGCAGCGGCGGCTCGGCCACCGACCCGGGGCATGTGATCAGACTCGTCCTCGCAGCGGCCACCGTCGGCGTGATCGGGTGTCTCTGGGGCTGCGGCACTAGCCACGTCATGGTGCCTTCGCCTTGGCTCGGACTCAACTACAACAGTCTGCCGTCCGGCGGCCGGCTTGATGAGTTCGCCGCCCGAGGCATCGCCCTCGACCGCGAGGGAGAGCTGGAGCCCCGAGCCGGGGCGCTGGCGTTGCCGGGCTCGGTACTCGGCAGAGGCCTGGAGCGGGCGGTGGGGGCCGGGATGGTCCCTGATGTGCAGGTAGACACAGCCGAGGGGGTGAGGGCGTGCACCTACAATCCCGATCCCGCTCACTTCTGCCTGCCCACGACCAGCGCCGGAATCAACGCGTTCGTGACGGGCTTTGTCAGGACCGCGCAGTCGGCCCGCCGCCGGTTTCCCCACACCCGCATCCTGTTCGAGCCCACCGACGAACCGTGGAGCTGGGGCATGCCGCCGCGCAGCATCTCCGGTTACCCGGCGGCGGCACAGTTCGCCACCATCCTGGCCCGACTCTTTCCGGCTGTGGCACGGGCCCGGGACCCCTCGCTCCCGCTCCAGGACATCTATGTGCCCGCTACCGGCCGCCTCGAGGACGGAAGCCGCTGGGTTCCGGATCTGTACCGGGCCGAGCCCTGCCTGCGGCCCGCAGCGAACACCTGCGGTCCGATCCAGGGCTGGAATGCGCACCCCTACGGGTTGCCGGGGCACCTCAGCGAGGGGATCGACTCGCTCCCCGGCTTACGCCGCGAGATGCTCTCGGGAAACGGGAACGTGATCGCCTCAGAGCTCGGTTTCTGTGCCATGGACGTCGAGCACGGCCGCTTCTGCTCTCAGAACCGCGACATCGCCGGAAGCAGCGTCCAGGTCTCTGGGTGGCTACGGGAAACCCTCGCGCGCGCGTGGACGATGCACCGGCAGGGATGGCTGCGGGCCGTGCTCGTGTGGGCGCGCTCGGCCGGGGGTTGGTCGATGGAGTTGCCGAGCGGCGAGCTGACCGCTCAGGGACGCGTACTGGAAGAGTTCGCGCGGCGAGGTCGCTCTGGAGAGGCCTCGGCTTGACCTCCGGGGACGGGTCTCCTCGGCCGGTCTGCCTAGCGCTCGACCCGGAACCGGTGCTCGGGTTTCTCCATCTGCCGGCGCCGGGAACGCAGCGCGCCACGGCGGTGCTGATGTGCCCTCCGTTTGGCTGGGAGGAGATGTGCTCCTACCGCGGTCGACGAATCTGGGCTCAGGAGCTCGCCGCCGCCGGCTATCCGGTAGCTCGCATCGATCTACCCGGCACGGGGGACAGCGGCGGTTCGTCGAGTGACCCAGAGCTTGTGGAGATGTGGACGCGGTCGATCAGCGGCACGGTGGAGTGG
>JAABUQ010008606.1_pt1 | contig 14229 bp, 12 predicted proteins | sample 5560001 | NCBI WGS metagenome assembly JAABUQ01 (sample SAMN10711888, study PRJNA513371) | rock metagenome | isolation source: Antarctica rocks | place: Antarctica: Victoria Land, Finger Mt nord | collected 2015-12-18
CGTATGCCGAGAGTTACAAGTATGTGTATTTGGTGAGTATAGCGTTTGGATGCGTGAGCGTGGTGGCGAGTGTGTTTTTGGGGAACATTGACGCGTACATGGATGATCATGTTGCTGTGGTGATGTGAGGGGAGGGGAGAGGGACGGGGGGAAGGGGGTGGGGGAAAGGAAAGCTGGGGTTTGGGAAGGAAGGATGGCGTTTGGGAAGAAGGGAAGACTGGGTGTAGCCGCCAGAAGGCATTTTACAGTCAGTCGGTCAAAATTGACATCGAGATCTTGAAGCCCAGGATGCCTATCAGGCTTAGAGGAGACGGGGAGCGTGAAAGCGTAATAATGTGTTTTATTCAACATCTGATATATATTACCTTTACATCCTCTCCCCTCCCCCGGCTTTATAGCTGCAGCTGAACAATCCAATCAAACGCCTTTGGTCATCTTGATATCCGTCTCCCTATCGCGACTTAGCGGGGTAATATTATACCCTTAGCAATGCCCCAGAGATTCTTTAGTAAAAGCGAGGGTATCAGGCTGAGAAAAGGGCAGTGTGAAAAGGGGATTTTATACATGGAAACACGTCAGATACAATATTTTGTCTATTTTTACATCTGATATATTCTTGTATACACCCACCCCCAGGTTTACAGCTGCAGCCAGACAGTTCAAGAGAAACGCCCTAGGTCCTTTTGATACCGGTCTTCGAATCACACCTGAGCGAAATACTGAACCCCAAGCAACGCCCCGAACCCGCCCAAGTACACAGCAAAAGCCATCGCCACCCCTCCAGAACGAAACTAGAAGAAATGCCCCCTCGGCAGCGCCGTGAACACCGCCGCCAAAAGCACAGTCGTCATGGCACTCCACGCGACAGCCTGAAAGGCGACTTTATCCTGGATGATGCGGAGGTGCTCATTCTGCACCCAGACGGTGGAGTCGAAGATCTTGCGAAAGAGCATCTTACTGCGATACTTCTCGACCCAGGCCTCATGGGCATGGGTGTTCCTGGCGCCGAAGGCTTCCAGCGAGACGTTGGCTTTCTTGCGGCCGTTCTTCTTGGGCGCCGAGTAGGACATCTGGCTCAGGCTGAAGGTGTTGGAGCCAGCGAGGGTGGTGGCGTCGTCGGCGGTGTCCCAGGAGGAGGGCGTCTGGGATTCGAGGGATTCGACGCTGGTGTTGGCGAATTGTTCCCAGGGGCGCAGGTGCCGGTCTTTGGTCACGTAGAGCACGAGGCAGATGCCGTTGCTGCCGGCAAGGAGGAGGGAGAAGCCCAAGAGCCAGGGGAGAAGGGACCAGAGGCGCCACCAGCGGGATTGGTAGGATAGAGTCAGGAAGATTGCGAGGAGGAAGCCGAAGAGGATGTTGGTGCTGCCGAGGAAGGTGCCGAACATCATGCGGGGTTTGTTGCCGTTGATCATGCTCCAGCGGATGAAGTTTGGGTGGGCGTGATCGCGGAGGGAATGGGTGATTGTTCTGGCAGCGTGGTAGAGGGCTGAGGGGTGGGTTGTGTTTTTCACTGCCTGGAGCTGGTGGGGAAGTCAGTCGAGGGGGTTGGAGTGGGGGAACGAAGGGTCTCACGCATGCGGCGCGCTCTTTGTAGGAGAGATTGAGTTCGCGAGGGCCGCCGGGGGTGAGGTAGTGTGATGTGATGCGATTAATTTCTGCACGAAAGGGTTGGATCGACGCTAGATTTGTCAGGAGGCATGCTGGCAATAAGGGTGTTTCAAAACATACCGTTATCCCATTTCTGCCTGCTCGGAGTACCGGTGGTGCCTAGTGTGTTGAGAGTTCTCTCCGATCTTGTTCCAGAAAAGCAAGATGATGTAGACTGTTGCGATAAAAGCGGCCTCTCCTTTGACTCGACATATATCTCCTTCATCTGCGGTATCGATCTATCTGAATTTTGCGGACCTAGCATTCTTGGGCCTTGGTCTGCGAATGGACCAACTTGCGATAGCAGAGTGTCGTCGTCGCAAGGTAGAGAAAGCTCTTTCTCAACTCGGGATAGGGCGGTGAAGCGTCTACTATAGTCCTGGAGCCAGAGATAGAATTGGAGGTTCTCGGCCTCATAGGACACGTAGAGGAGATACCCCATGAAGTCTTGTAGAGAGCACTATGATCCATGAGCGATGTTCTTGTAAATGCTCTGGAGAAGGGCACTCATACTGGTGGCATTGCCCGATTCGACACAACCATCTCAAAAGACAGCTCTGGTGGGATGGCTTTCCTGGCCCTCTCCAGTCGTCGTTGATGTTCAGCAGGGTCCTTAGGGGCCATCTGGGTCGCGACATAGTCTGGCCTTTTGTAGAATAGCAAAGACATGATGAGATGGTGCTTCGTTCCCAGAATAGTGTGAAGAGACAGGTATTAGAAGAGATCAGAAGAGCATGACGAACAGGGAGGAAAGGATTGACAACAGGGACATTGTAATATAAGAGGAGGCAAACAGAAGGAAATGGACGGCGGAAAATACCCTACTTGGCAGGAGCAGCCATGGAAGAAATGCTGGCTTGATTGATGCCGATCTTTCATGGAGATGGCTGTTAAAATGTCGACCCATTGCTTGGTGTCTTGCCTTGAGGATCTCACGGGCACGACTCAAGTGACTTCCACGTGACTTCTTTGGAGTAGGTGGGGGGCGGACGGGAGCGGATGGTTGGATGGGCATTGATGTTGTGTAGAGAATGATGCCATTAGCACATTCCGCCCCCAGAGAGAAGAGAGAAACAGAGATAGAGAGAGGGAGAGAGAGAGACGTTCGGAAGCACATGCGCACCAGCTCGGCACTTGTATGTAGTATTGCGTCTTGCCTTCCGTGCCTCCTGTCAAGCGGGCCTATCCCGGGCACTTACTGTAGGTGAACCATTTCTACAACAGCGGCCTGGCAGGTGCTGACAATACTACGTGAGGCAGGCCACCAGCAGGGTGTGAGTCTGGATTCGGGCGGATAACCCCAAGTGAATGGGAAGCCTTGAATCGAACGTCCTTCATCGTCAACAAGCTTAGATAGAGTATATACAATATACAGTCGCACTGTAGTTCCGGACAATCGAGTCCAAACTGCTTCATCCCGTTGTGCTACCAACTCTCATTGGGCCGATGTTTATGATCATTCCAGGGGTGTAGGTGTTGCGGAGTGTGTTTATTACTTGTATTAGGTTCGATTCCTAATGGCGCTGGTACAATGGTGTAGCTGGTTTTGGTACCATTTTTGGAGGCTACAGCGAGAATTGGCCAAAGCTGCTAGACAATTACAGGAACAGATGGCGGTAGAGTATAAATGCATTCCTTCCATGTTCAGTACGAGTATGTAAATCGGGGTATCATGCTTTCTAACGCCTCATCAATGCGATCAATACGAAATGCAAGACGTAGCCCCCATTCCGACACCAGCCTGCTTACTGGCTACCCCTCCAGATTTGACTAGTCGTCGCTCTCAATCCCCTCCCGCTGCCTCTTCGCTGACCTTGCAGGTTCCTTGCCAAGCTTTCGTACGCCACGTCGTCCCAATCACCCTCCCTCCACCCCAATTGCTCTTGCTCGTTGGTAGCCGCGTCAGCAACAACTGTCACAGCAGGATTCCCGTCTCGGTTGCGACTGAAGGTCTGCTGTTTGGCTTCTGGCATCGGCATCCCGACGCTAGCGTGTTCGCTACATATGCAGCCGCAGCCTGAGATGCATTCATCGAACATCCCACTTTCGTTGACAACGGCCCGGCATGCAGCGTGCATGACATGGCCGCAGCTGAGACACGGAGACGAGAGTCCGCGGATGTAGGAATTGCAAAGGAGACATGAGGCTGGGCCTGGAAGGTGCCTGCACTTGATGCACCTACTGGAGGTTGGGGAAATGGGAAGTAGAGCGGAGCAGTTCCTGCAGTGGGTCTTGGGCTGGATGTCTCCAGCGTTTGCATCGATGGAGGCAGATAGCGACCTGCCAATGGGCAGAGTCTGGGGGCCCAGAGACAGTCGTGGGTTGTAGCCTAGGATCTGACATCGGGCGATCGGTATTTCCCACGCGTACAGCATTTCAGCGTATGTAGCCCGCCATTTACGATATGTGTCCTCCCTGTTTGGCTCAAGGAGCGGCACATTGGAATACCCATCATTGCAGAATTTGTCTTGGTTCTTCAAGGTGGTAGTGAATGTGACCTTGTGGCTTGTGTTCATGGGATTCTCGTCTTCCGTGTCTGATGCTGCTAAAGGCAATGCAGTTCTGGGATTTACTGTGCCCATCGTGGGTCGACCGAAGAAGCCTGGACCCCCCCATGTGGAGGGTGCCCAATTTATACCTGACTGGGTAGGGCCGAGATAGCTTCCAGCAGGACTCAAACGTTTCTTGGGATGGGTGTTCGGTGGCGAAGAAGCAGCTGATTGGCTAATTGGGAATGGGCGTTGAAAAGAGGCAGCGAACACGCTGAGATTAGAATTTGATCGATGGACATGACGATGCTGCTCAGGCGAGGTCGATAAGCTCACTGTCTGTGAATCTTTACGTTCAAAGTTCGAGCGAATTGGCCGGTGGTATGGGGGCGTGCCGCTTGCTGAAGAGGTCGCCAAGAGATCGCTCGCAAGAGCACCTGTGGAGGAATTTGCCGAATGAGGACCACTCGAAACCCTCCGCGAATCGAATCGGATTGATAGTCCAGAAGTGGCAGACTCTAGGAGGCTCATGGCGACTTCTTCTGAAGGATAGTAATCCGGTGAGGGTTTCACACGCTGAGGGAAGAGATGACCTCGCTGAGGCATTCTTGTGGCATTTGCCCATCTTGATTCCTCGTCCGGTTTTCTAGATACAACTGGTGGCTCACTGAATGCACATGAGAGCATTGCTAACATTTGCAAGTCCGCCGAGCGTTCATAGTGCATCAGCCTGGTACGCATTAGTGAAAGCAATGGAGACGATGAACCGAATGCCTTACAGTGATGTAACAAGCCACCGCCGTCCCAGAGGATGGTCACCCCATTTGATAGGGCGCTGTCTATTCAATTGTAGATCCTCCTCTGGAGTATCGAACGAAAGATCAATAGCGCTGTCCTTCTCTTTGAGAGGCGATAGAGCACGGCGTACCACCACCATGATATTTTCATGACCCTGCAAGTTGTGCAGCGCTATCAATGGCACTCTATCTTGCAGTATGAGTTTAGTGAAAGCCCACACATCCGCTATTCCTGGACAGCCATTCTCGCTGGCAACTTGTGCGTTATAGTCTGCATCACCATGAGTATTTCCAATGCAATACTCATTAGCCAATTGCCGCTTGGCTGGAAGAATGTCGCTATAGTCGTGGAGGACGACAAGCATGCTGGCCTTAGGCACTGATGATGCAGTAGCTCTAGCCTCTCCGGTCGACTTCTGGGAATCATCGATCGAGAGGTCTTGACGGCTTTCAGACATGTTTCCACGCCAAGCCATGGTTGGCATGAAGTGGCACCCTGCCGGGCCCAACCCCTCGAAGCATGACGAGGACCCGGACGAAGAGGAGTCGCAGTCTTCATAGTCAGATCCACCACTTTCGACTGTTTCCAGCGTAGAATCTGCCTTGTTCGACCGATTTGAATCGTTGTTGAATCTTCCAAAACCCTCAAAGAAGGTCTTTCTGCCTTTTGAAAATCGCCCAATGCTCCCAAGACTCTGGTTGAGCAGCGATGATTCCTTCTCCTGCTTAACAGGGAAGAAGCAAACTAGCAGCCCATTGTGAGCCCACAGCGCGCCGCAAGCCTTGGGCAAAGGAACGTTATATTGAGCATTGGAGACAGCTATATTTAGATCACTTGACTCCAAGCCGTGCTCTTGAGGCCCGACGTATTTCCCAAGGCCTTCATCGTCTTCGTCACTAGAGCTCAGCTCAGGTTCTAGAGCCAAGTTCAAGTCATCACTATCGCGATGTTTCTTTAGCCAAAGGAGGCTCTCGTATTTGCTCTGTTCGCCTAAGAGGTAGCGTAGAATAGCCTCCAAAGAGTTTCGCTGATGCGACATGAACGCGTTCGCGATGTCATTCACCTCATCAGAAACTTTCGTGAGAGCTTCATCGCTGGCTGATGCCGTTTTCTCGAGTGATAATTTAGGGGCTGCCGAAGTGGGGTAGCCAGATGGAAAGTTGAAAAGACACTTAATGTATGTGGAGGTGCCGTCAACAGCCCAAGGCCCAGATAGAGAAAGAGCGACTCTGCGTCGCTGGACGTCGATCTACATATATTAATTAAGTTCGGGCTCACTGAATTGTTACAGAAAGCATACCTCATCAAAATTGACCTTTGGAAAACGATCTCCGGAGGCAGTGATCTCTTCACCCAAGGACTCAAAATTTTCCCAAGATGGATCAGCCTTCAAGCTTGGTGACAGAATGGCTGATGTGCTCTGGTGCATTCCAGATGGAGAGCTGTCGTGCTTCCCAATCTTCACACCTCGCATCCATGAAATGGGGTCCATATCATTCTTGTTCGCTGGATTCTTACTCCTTCCAGAACTTACGAAACCCTCAAGTCCATACCCACCAATGAAGGGCAAAGAAGCTCTGCTGATACCCGCAGTGGACATAGAGCTCATTCCAGGACCATCCGTGCCATGTTCCAATCGAAGCTGCGTTTTGATGGGCGAATCTTGCGAGCCAATGGTTTTGCGACTCAAGGGGTCGTCCCGAAAAGTCTTATAAACAGCATCTTTGCGAGTTGAATTCGTTGTCCGCTTGACTTCCATACCTTTCTGATATCCGACTTTACCAAGCACTTCCTTATTGACTTCATGTAGTCGTAGCAGCTTATCAGTGCCCCAAGATACAAGCTGGAAGTCTCGATCGTCGACATTGCTCGTCACATTCCCCCGTGGGCGCCATAGGAACTCTTTAACTTGATCATGATGCCCACTAAAACGATGCACTAGAGGTTGAGTGTGATTCTTCCCTTTCATTTCTTCAATTCGGCGATCGTAAAGATGCAGGTCGTTGTCTCCGCGTTGAGGCATTGCAAGTAGGCCGGATCCAAATGGTGTATGACGAGCTCGCCATACGGGATATGGAGTATGAATGACGCGTTCTGGTTCGTCCGTCGACTTGGTGTAATCCCAGACCTTGATGGTTTTATCCAGTGAACATGTCACAAGGTATTGTGTCTCCAGCCTGTTCCAATCCACTCCATAGATCTTTGTAGTATGTGCTTCGATTGAGCGAAGGGGATATGCGCCCTTTCGATCGTCCCATATCCGAAGATTCCTATCGTGGGAAGATGCAAGAATGTGAGGGTCCTGGCGATTCCATTTGACTTGCGTTGCGCCTGCAAACCAATCGCAAAACGTCAACGCAGGCCTGGAAGGATGGCGAAGATCCCAGCAATGAACAAAGCTATCGACTGCACAAGTGGCGAGAATATCAGGGTGGTGGGCGGAGAAGTTGATGTCTGTAATGGCGCGAGAATGGGCATGGAGGACATGCTCGACAGACGACCTTATATTGATCATGGCAAGATTCCACACCAAAGCTTTCTGATTGGAAGTGCTGACGACCCAGTAGTCTCGAATCGCGAACGGGGACCACTGGACATCGGCCACCTCCCATGGCGTATGATGTGCCAAGTGTCGAGGCGGTGACCAGGGAGAGTCGAGATCGATGATATGGAGACCTTGGCGCCTATGTAGAGTCAGTATTGGTTTCGAACACGAGCATGGCAACTCACGATGCCAATACAACGTCTCTACCGCACGGCGAGATTGATGCAGAGCCAACTGGCTTGTCCAGGCGAAAAGATCCATCTTTGCCAAACGTTTCGCTATCATAAGCCGAAACAAGTTCCCTTTGGTTCTCCATCTTTGTTCCCGGATTGTGGAAGGCCCGCAGTATGGACAGTGATCTCGGATATTTTAGCTCGCAGGGAATCCATTCAAGTCAAGCGTCCAAACCTGAGCGCTCATACAGCTCCCTGTACGGCATGAAGATTTGTATGATGTCAGATCGCTGCACTTGATTTGTAGAAATGTCCGTGAGCTCTGCCAGTCCAGGTCCTCGACTTTGGTGTCAGACATTTCGGCGTCCTAGACCAAGGCCTGAAGAGACCCAAAGGGAGGCAGTTGGACTAAATTGGTCATCGAGTGGGTTAATGCAATTCAGCAGAAGGTTCAGATTTCTTATCTGCTGCCTCTTGGCTTTGGAGGCCGTGCGTCAGAACACATTGAGTACCTGTCCAGACAAGCAGAATTACCACGGGTCACGTTGATTCCCAAGAGCAATTCGATACAGAGCTAGTATCATTAAAGCCTAGCTGCTTTTTTTAACGTCCCTCGTACTCCAAATGGTGAAGTGGTGAATGGTCCTGCGTAAGGAGGTAAGCCAAATGCGCATCATGATTGTTGTTTGAAAGCAATACCGAGTACGAATCCTCTTGCTCCTTCTGTGCCAACCGGATCCTCTTCTGGGAAGAAGAGGTCTGCTTTTTCTCTGTGGACACCCTCCCTCCAAACCTCGGCCCTTTGAAACAGCCTCACCAAGCAACAGCTCCGTTGAAGTACAGTGTGCATGCCAGTAAACATGAGCACTTGAGCTACCAGATACAAACGAACACACTTGCAGCTACGGACCCCGACTCCAACGAGGTCTTCCAGAAAACCTAAATCCAACAGCTTTCCTACCAGCCAATTACCATGGCTGGGCTACCAAAGAGAATCATCAAAGAGACGGAGCGCTTGATGGCTGAACCGCAGGTCTATCCCATTCCTCTGTACGCATGAAAGTCCTCTGACGATGTAGCAAAACAGCGTCCCGGGAATCAATGCCGTTCCCCATGATGACAACTTACGATACTTTGATGTCAAGATACACGGCCCCTCTCAATCCCCTTACGAATGTCAGTTTCTCCATTCTTGAAAGGAGCAAAACAAGAGCTCGGCTGAAGGATCATACAGCTGGAATCTTTAAGCTCGAGCTCTTCCTTCCCGACGACTACCCTATGACACCACCCAAAATCCGCTTCCTTACCAAGATTTATCATCCCAATATCGACAAACTTGGCCGCATCTGCTTAGATGTTTTGAAGAGTATGTTTCATCTCCACGGACTTACACTGTTTCCGCTGAAACCTCTAGGTAACTGGTCTCCAGCACTTCAAATCCGTACCATTCTCCTTTCAATACAAGCCCTTCTTGGGGCACCAAACCCTGATGATCCTCTAGCAAATGATGTTGCACAGCGGTGGAAGGAGAACGAGGCTGCAGCGATACAGACAGCCAAAGATTGGACTCGTGAATATGCAAAGGCTTGAAATGGATGCTTGAAGAAGCTATGCAATTATGCAATGAGTATGCTTGATGACACCATGTAGAAGTGCCCCTTCAAAGTATCTCAAAGTAGATACTCATCCTGATCGTCTTGCAATGTCTCCCTACAGGTGAAGTTGGATCAAGAAGTCTTATGAAACTCTCTTGCAATGCTTTTGCCTGTTATTTGCGCTCACGGGCACTGCTTGATATCTCGAAAGAAGTATGCCAGTGACCATGATATTCTGCCTGTACCCTGCACCCTTCCAATATCTTATGGTGACAGCACATATGTCCGGACTAAAACTGACCTTTAGTCTCTTGTGATGATCTTTGTTGTGAAGCTATCACCAGTTTGAAAACCATCATTCCCTCAACTTCACACCACGCCACACCACCCGTACCAATCCCTCAACGTCTCGGCGCCGATGCTGCATCATTTTGGCTGCGTTTCGCCCTTTTACTCACTATGGCACCAAAGAAGGATAGAACGACGTTGCAACAAAAAGCCAAAACCCTCTTCAACCTCAAAGTAAACAAACCTCCTCGCCCACACCGCACACCGTCAATCGACAACTTGCTTCAACAAAGTCTCGCTGAATTAATAAAACCCTCTAGTTATCCCGTGTTTGCTTCGGAGTCTGCCACTGCCAGAATGACAATCAAATGCCATCCCATCATTGCTGACCCAAAGGGTGAGGTGGTCTCAGTCGCTGATTCCACCAAATCCACCGGATCCGATGATACCATTACCCCTTCGACTCCGGGAGCATTCGCTCGGACTCTGGAAGACCCATTCACTGACCAGCATGCCATCGGAGCGAATAACATCTTGTCTCCACCTGTGGTTGGGGCAGTTGCTGTGCGTCCCAGAGCCCGTATCAATGGTGGTCGTCATTTCAAGACCCGTTTTGGTGCCCTTGATCTTTCCGATGACCCGTTCACCGACGTTGGTCCATCTCGTCGTGACCGTGCCACTCAGGAAACCCGTCTTCAAAAGAACCATGAGACACTCTTCAATGATAACGCCGATGAGGAAGTCGGTGAATCCTCCTTCACGAACCAGAAGGCAAAGGTAGCCGCGAATGATCATTGCTCTCCTAATGAGATGACCAATCCGGCCTTTGACGATGATAGTGATGAGTTCGCTGAGTATGGCTTCACTCCAGCTTTCATTAATTCCCCTCTGTACCACGCCAACAAAGGTAATGAACAAGATCCTCACTTATTCTAAAGTAAATTGACTAGTCTTCTCAGGCAAAGGCAAAGGCAAGGCGGTCGAGCAGGGTGGAGATGCCGCGGAGGGTGAAGACACATACGGCGCTCACGGCTTCAGTCCGTACGTCAACTCCAAAGTTGATGATGGTGCCGCCGAGCCTAAAGGTGATCAAACAACATCTTCTTCTGTACACCGCGCTGACCATTGCTATTACAATAGTGAAAGTAGACAAGGGCAAAGGAAAGGACCCTGAGGTATACAGGCATGCTTCTAATGATGAGAATGACTCCTATGATGCCACCGCAGCTAGAGGTAATAAAAGATTGACTTCCACATTCACTAAGCTAAATCAATGAATCCATCAGTGCTATTGAACAAGGGTAAAGGGAAGGACCCTCAACTATACGGCCATGCAGATGACGAAATAGGGGTTGAGGCTGCCGCGATGGAAGGCGCAGGCGCGGTTACACCAACCAAAACCAACTCTTATCCCACTACATTGCCTCCATTAGAGAACCCGTTCGGTGTCGATGACGCAGAGGAGTGGGTGAAAGTCAGTAATGCCAAAATGAAGAAACCACGCGGCAATGTCAGCTCCTGGCGCTCTGAAGCCTCGAATAGCGCTTCTCCCAGCAGCAACAAGACTTTCGATAGCGTTGATAGCAGCTTCGAAGACTCGAGCACTCGCTTATTCACCCCGACTAGCAGCAATAGCCGTAGCAGTGGCAGTAGTGGTGGCAGCAACAGAGGTATCTCAGATGCAGAGGAGATCCGTCGTCGAGAGCCTAGGTTCGCTGCACAGGAGGCCATGAAGGTAAGTGCTGCAGACCTGCCGATCAGCCCATAGTCTTCATTGACCAAACCATCAAATGCAGCTCGAGGATCTACGCATGAGAACCGGTAGCCAGCATTGCTACGCGCCCCCAGGCTTTCCATTGTCAAGTCAAGACCAGCACCCTCGTCATGGCCGCGACTTTCATTCCAAGAACCTCTGGTGCCTCAAATGCGCAGGCTTCTGTGCTCTCTGCGAGAATGCATGCTGTGCCTACTTGACCTGTGTGACGACTTTCAAGGAAAGCAGCAGTCTACCCCATGAGCGCGTCGTCGCCTCTCGCCTCATTAAAGAGATTGTTGGCATTGTCAAGGCGGGAATCGATCAGCCAACCTTCGTTCAGTGCACCGACTGCAAGAAGATGGTCTGTCCCCACTGCATTGGTGTCTGTCCTGTCTACCCATGCCATGATCATGTCTGCACGGTACGTCTGCGCTCTTATATTGCCCTTTAAGGCAAAGGCTGACAGAAAGGTAGAAATGCAAGAAAAACCCCTGGGCTCCTTGTGAATGGCATGGCCTGAAAGGCTTGTTGAAGGGCTGAAAACATCTGAGACCGATATCTCGCTATCCGTAATGCCGCCGTGTGTCATACTTGTGTCTACAAGGTGGGTTGATGTCTATTCTGGAGCGCCTGGCGGCAATGCTAATGAGGAAGTAGAATGGAAAAGCATCGTCTCCGGCGCCTTGCAAATGATATCGGATCCTATTGGAGGACTCAGATACTACGCATCACACAATGAGAATGATATGATGGAAGGACGGATGGATGAGACCTGAAATTGTTCGGCTTGTCATTTCAATGGACCTTGTGCAAGAACCTCTCGAAGATGGCGTCGAATATCTCCGCCAGGTCTCTCACAAGCATTGTTGAAAACATGTTTCTCTCAAAAGGACGAGTTGAAGCAGATCTTCACTGCCTTCGGTAGGGGATTTGCCAGTCTCGTCGATAGTTTGATGCAATGCAAGATGTTCCACCTGAATTTCATGGCTTGAAGGCCTCGACAACTTTCTCCCCTTTTCTCTCTCCTTTCCTCTCTAGTCCCACGGATCTTGTCGGTCTTACCTAGCATCATGAATCATATACAACAAGCGTCACCGTAAATATCCCTGTTCCACAAAGTTGACCCTACTTCTACATGCACAGACTCCCTTGGGAGTGTACAACTACTGCGGAGACGAGTATACAAGACACAAGGGCAAACCGCCCAGAAACATGTGAACGCTCCATATATATATAGTCCACATCCAGCACTTATTGTTCTTCCGCATTCACGTTGCACAATGAGAGTTAGAGAGGCTCTTGCGGTGCTGATACGCATCTCATCCATTCTCGAAATGAATGTGCTAAGTGCTCTCGAAATATTGTAACAAATGCTCCAACGAGAAACAAACCCCGGGCTCGATTCCGCGTTTCCAACTTTCCCGCAGGGATCGGGCCCACGTTCTCATCTTTGCCAATCTGTGTCATCATGAATCGAGAATTTGTCAGCGACTGCGAAAGGATTTGTCATATTCGTCCATCCAAGTTGAAAAGCCTTTTTCTGGAAAGCTCGTAGCATAAGAAATTCCGAATATCTTTGAGTACAAATATTGTACCTGCACATTGTCGTGGCAATGAGAAGGTGCAGCCTAGGACCTCCTAGCATCGGTGTTTAGGGGCCCCCCCGGCCCGGACTCCGCGGTAGCGTTGTGACAATCACGCCCTAGAACAAGATATCTGCACAAGCCAAAGTGACTTGCATAAGGAGGCGTCGGCGCCCCCAATGCCAGATCATAAAGGCTTGTTGGACTGCGAAGATCTCTCGGCGCCAGGTGCAACAGCGGAAATCCATCCACTGCTTCGCCTGCCTCACGATTCATGGATTCCTGCCCTTCAACATCCGTGCGCCTTTGGCCCTGCCATATTCAAGGCGGTCTCCCTAAACCTTGTCAAAAATCCCAACATCAATTCCAGCTTGCTCTTTCGGGCAGATACAGTTCACGACAGCCAGAACGATGAACTCACCGATCAGCCCTGGTCTGAACCCGAAAGACTTTCGGCGCTAGACAGATATAGCATTCGAGATGGAGATCTTCCTGGCTTTGCTGTCAAAAGAACCATCCTCAGGCGAATGGTACCTCGAAATCCGCAATTGGACAAGCCGATTGCCCAGACATGTGTCTTTCTCCAATCAATTGATTCGCTAGCAGGCCTCGAGCGAACATTGGTTGTCTACATACCGCATTCGCCCACAGTGGAAGAAATTCCATGGTATCATCCACGGGTGCAGTCTCTAGCCTATCTGCACTCATGGCGTCCCTTTCCCTCTCAAACAAGTCAAGGGACCATCTCCCTTCACTATCGACTCTTTCCGCCTGAAACTCTCCCGTTCCCACCGCGACTGCTGCGGACAGGGCAGCATCTACTCTCCACGGTGCACAAACATGGGCAAGGCAGACTGAATGGCTATACGAAGCGGGTGCTTCACGATCAATTGGTCTCTCAGCAACGAGTGCAGGATACCTACACGGAGTTGAAGCGGAAGCATGCCAATCGGCTATGTGACAATTGGGTAGAGAAGACTGAGCCGAGCAAACATGTCTTTGAAGATCTGGGGATAGCAGCTTTCCTAATGGAACTCTGGAAAGACATGTACCAACCCATCAGCTCGGAAGCGACCCAAGAACCCGGAAACACCAAACCACCCTTCCCAGGTTTCGTCGACATCGGCTGCGGCAACGGCGTCCTAGTGGACATCCTCCTCCACGAGAACTACCCCGGCTGGGGCTTCGACGCCCGGTCCCGCAAATCCTGGTCCACCTTCCCGCCCGCCACCCAATCCAACCTGCGAGAACTCCTCCTAATCCCCCAACCTCTCTTCGAACTCCGCCCCCCCTCCCCCAACCACGCCAACGCCAGTTTCCTCCCCCCATCCCCCACTCTCCCCCCTTGGCACAAC
>JAABUQ010008607.1_pt1 | contig 14226 bp, 14 predicted proteins | sample 5560001 | NCBI WGS metagenome assembly JAABUQ01 (sample SAMN10711888, study PRJNA513371) | rock metagenome | isolation source: Antarctica rocks | place: Antarctica: Victoria Land, Finger Mt nord | collected 2015-12-18
AAACCCGAGCCTGGCGATTGGCGACCTCTGGCTTGCCGCCGAAGCCGTCTTCGGGCAGCACCAGGTCGACCTGGACATAGCCGGCAAGGTGCTCGACGACTCCCTTCGATTCGGGGTCCGCGCTCTCACAGAAATCGGGCCGGAAGCCGAAGTGAGCGGCGAAGCGGACGTAGTCGGGGTGGGGCACCACGACATTCGCCACGACCCCGTTCTTGAGGCAGCTCATGCGGTCGCTGAGAACAACCGCCGGCACCGCGCCCAGCTCCTCGAAGCACTCCGCCAGCAGCGCCAGCGTCATCTCCCGGGTCTCGTTGAGCGCGAAGCGAACGAAGCGGTAGCGGCTCCACGCCAGCACCGCGCAGAAGATGTGCATGCCCGCCTCCTCGGTCCAGTCGATGACCAGGTGCTGGCCCGGCGTCGGAAGCCAAGGTCGGTAGAGGCGGCGTTTCTGGCGGTGGTCGCTCTTGATCTTGGCACCGCTCGGCGCAGGTTGCGCGCCGACCCCGTGTAGCCGGCCGCCCGCGCTACCGGCAGCAGCCGCTTGGCAGAGATTCGGCCGTCGGTGTCCTTCACCTTCTTGGCTAGGACCGACAGCACCGGGTCGGTGTTCCGGGTCGTCGACAGTCGCCGCCGCGTCCACGGGCCGCCGGCCTCATGTCGCTCGACGACCCGATGCACAGCCTTGTCGGTGGTGCCGCAGACCCGGGCCGCTGCCCGGTAGCTGCCCAGGTGGTGGTATGCGTCGATGATGTTCAAGTAGTCCCTCGTCGTCTTCAATGAGTGGGTCTCCCGGGTGGGCTGGTGGGTCTGAAGCGACTCCACTTTGCTCGCTCCGGGGGACACCCCTCGCGGTCAGGTCAGACGGTCGAGGGTGCGGACTTTGGTTGGCGACCACCGCGTACTTTCACATGGCCACGCGCAGTAACCTGCGTCAACTTCCTATCCAACGTATGGCTACGACCAGCGTCGGCACCTCGTCAGGCTGCCGGACAGAACTGATGGATGATTCCGTCAAGTCGGCCCACCGTCTCTTTGCGACGTTCCCAGCGGACCCACCCGTCGTAGTCACCCAGGTGTTGAACCGCCAGTCGGTCTCCAGGAAGTTCAGTTTCTTCACCAAATGAGTCCAAGAATGCGGGACGCCGGTCTCAGTCAAGTGCGCAAGCAGGCCGACGATGAATGCGTCCTGCGTGGGCTTCTGGCCGTCGCGCCCGGCCTGGTCCAAGAAGACGTCTCCCTGTGGGCGCTGGTAACCCCCGCTGGAGTGCCACATATGCCAGACCGGCCTGCCCACGCGATCGCTTCCGCAGGCCGATGAGCTGATAAGACTAGAAGAGAATCAGCTCCTTCAAATTCTGGCATGTGTATTCAAAGCCGCCACCGTTCGGTGTAGGCACCGGTGTGCTGAACGGATTGAATCGCACGCCCGCTAAAAAAACGGATTGCTAAGAGAGCCAGGCCCGAGAACCTGCAACTCACACAGGCGGGCATCGCCTCCCTATAGTCGCATGACGTTGCCTTCTCCTGCGACCAAATCGTCTAGTCTCTTACGCCGTAGGCGTCTTCCGTCACCCGGAAAGGCATTGTTTTTCACCAGCGCTCTGAAAGGTGGAATCAGGCGATACGGCTCTGGGATGACCACCCGGCGTGTTTAGTCACAGGGCAACTCAGGGACGACCATGGCGCCACCACCTGACAACCGTTCTGCGAAGCAGGGCCTATCTCAGGACCCGTGTGCCGCCTCCAGCCGGTCGAAAACCACTCGACCCGCCTGCGCCACGAGTTTAAGGTGTCTCTCCGGGTCTACCATGACGTCTAGGTCCTCAAGCGGGTTGCCATCCACCACGAGCAGGTCGGCCCACGCGCCTGGCGCCACCGCACCAAGCTTGCCCTGAAGTCCAAGCAGTGCCGCGGCGTTGACTGTAGCCGCGCGAATTACATCACTGATCGGCTGGACCTCTCTCCGGATTCGGAACTCGTTCAGCTGGTACTGGTGCATGCCCCCAAGCAGATCGGTGCCATAGACGATCTTGACGCCAGCGCGATGAGCCATTTCGAGTGCTCGAAGTCCGGAGTCCCGCACATCAAAGACTTTCCGCCAGCTCCCTTCTGGCAATCCGTGATCCCGTCCAACGTCCGCCAGCGCTGAGTACGTCGCCAGGGTGGGGACATAAAAGGCATCATGCTCTAGGAAAAGAGGGATGCTGCTCTCGTCCATCAGATTCCCGTGCTCAATGCTTCGCACGCCGCACTCCAGTCCTCGGTTGATGGCACGAGACGTATAGGCGTGGCCCAGCACATACCGGTTGGCGGCCTCTGCCTCCTCGACGGCCGCCCTTATCTCTTCTGAGGAGAACTGAACGCTGTCAACGCGGTCGGTGGGAGAAGCCACGCCGCCGCTCAGCATGAGCTTGATGTGGTAGGCGCCGCGGCGAATCTGGTCTCGTGTGGCCCGCCGCACTCGGACACCCCGTCGCAGATGGTGCTGAGAGTGGCGCAGCACCAATGCGGATCGTGCGCCACCCGGCCAGGGCCCCGCACATCGCCGTGGCCCCCGGTCTGGGACAGCGCCTTACCTCCGAAAATTACGCGGGGGCCCTGGAAGTAGCCCTCCTCGACGGCAGCCGCGATGCCATAGTCGGCGCCGGCAGCATCCCTTACAGTCGTGAAGCCGCGTTCCAGCATGCCACGCAGGACCTCCGAAGAACGAGCGGCGACGTAATTGGGAGACCACTCAGCCTGGCCCGCCAGGTCGGCGGTCACCGCGAGCACGTGCACGTGGCAGTCAATCAAACCCGGCATCAGCGTGAGGCCTCGGAGATCGAAGGTCTGGGCATCCGAGTCGCGGAGTGCCGGACCATCAATCTCCGCGATGCTGTCCCCAATCACGAGAACCGAGCGATCAGGCTCAAGCAATCCCTGTTCAGGATCAAGGACTGTCGCGTTCTTGAACAGTAGGCGGTGGTCGCTATTCAACTCTGCCTCCTTGGCTCAGTCGAGCCTCTTCGTTGGGGATCCTCTGCAGTCAAGCGCCGCTGCTTGGCGCTACTCGATCAGCTCACCACTTCCTCCGGGCTGATTTTTGATGCGTGTCCCATGTGTGCTTCGCCAACCATCTTGCCTCCGCGCAGCACGCCAGCCGGCGACCTGAGCCGGGAGAGCTCCTCCAATGGGCTCTCCTCGAGGATGAACAGGTCAGCAGCCTTCCCCGGCTCGATCCTGCCCAGTCCTGGTCGTCCAAGTACGTGGGCGGCCGTGCTCGTAGCGGCCGCCAGCACCCTTTCGATTGGCATGCCATACTCCAGCATCATCTCGAGCTCGGCGATCAGAGCCGGATGGGGTGTAGCGCATGAGCCTGCGTCGGTTCCGGCAACGATCGGGACTCCCGCCTCCAGCGCCATCTGGAAACTGTCGCGATGGGCGTTCACCGCCCTTTGAGCCTTGACGACTGCGTAGGGAGGGACGCCAAACGCACCCCCCTCCGCGATCCGCCGGTAGATCGCCAGCGTCGGGCACAGAACAGTTCCCCTCTGCTGCATCTCGGAAACCAGCTCCTCGTCCAGGAAGTTGCCGTGCTCGATGGTGTCGATGCCGGCCCGCACGGCGTTGGCGATCCCGTCCCTCCCCAGCGCGTGGGCAGCCACCCTGAGTCCGAAACGATGAGCCTCGGCGGCTGCGGTGGCCAGCTCCTCCAAGGTGAGCTCGCTTTGGCCGATCTCCTCGCCGGTGGCCCGGCCGTAAACACCTCCCGTGGCGGCGACCTTGATGACGCCGGCACCCAGGCTGATCTGACGACGGACCGCTCGGAGCACTGCATCGGGCCCATCCGAGGGAATGCCCCAGAAGGGGTCATGCCCTCCGGTCATGATCACCGTCTTGCCAGCCGCTACAACCAGCGGCCCCAGCAAGTAGCCGTGGTCGATTGCCTGAGCGACGGTGAGCGGGATATCCCAATTACCGCCGAGATCTCTGACGGCCGTCACGCCTGCGGATAGCTGGGCCTGCGCATTGGCCATGGCCCGAAGCGTGGTCAGTTGCTCACCCTCGTGTGCGACCGCCGCCGCCGGGTCCGGCGATCCACTCCAGACAAGGTGCACGTGCATGTCGATCAGCCCCGGCAGCACCCATCGGCGGTCGAGGTCGAGCGCTTCTAGGTCACCTTCAACACGGCGCTGGCCGCCCGCCGTAATCTCGGCCACCCTCCCGTCGTCAACGAGGATGTCGACGTCCGGTCGTGGCTTCGAGGAAGTCCCGTCCCACAGGATGGCACCCCGAAGCAGGAGCGGGATGCCGCCTTTGCCGCCTGGCGGCTGACGCTTGATGTCCACGTCTGCCCTGGCCCTTTTCTGTTTACGTCCCCACCGGCCGCCGACCCTCGGCAGCAAGTTTGCCAGGGGCAAACTCCTCGACCGCAATGCGCTCCAGGCTCTTCCCAGTCGTATTGATGCCAAGTACCGCCACCGTGAGTGCACCAAGCGCGAGCACCAGAGTGGTGATGCCGAACACGCCGCCGAAGCCGATCGCGGCGAAGGTGAAACCGATCACGATCGGGGCCAGTATGCCGCCGACTCTCCCGACTGCCGATGCGACCCCCATGCCGGTGCTCCGGAAGCTCGTCGGCAGCAGTTCAGGTGTGTAGCTGTAGATGGCTGCGTAGGTGCCGTTCATAAAAAAGGAGAGGCAGAACCCGAAGATGACGATCAATGTGGCGCTGTGTGACATCGAGAGCAGATAGGCGGAAATGGCGCCGAGCACCAGGTAGGAGACGATCGTCCACCTGCGTCCCACCCGTTCGCTGATGAAGGCTGCTGAGTAGTAGCCGGGGATCTGGGCGATGTAGATGATGATGCTGTAGCCGAAGCTCTTGGTGATCGTGTATCCCTGCTTGACAAGCAGAGTGGGGATCCAGGTGAAGAATCCGTAGTAGGAGAAGGTGATCGCGAACCACAGGATCCAGAGCATGCTGGTGGCGCGCACCATGGGCCGGCTCCAAAGCGACGTCAGGTTGCCAATGAAGGTTCCAGCTCCTGTCTGGAACGGCGGGACGTCGACACCCTCGGTGGATGGTAGCTGACCACCGACGCGGGCGGCGACCTGACTTTCCAGGTTGGCGACAACACGCTCCGCCTCTGCTCGCTGGCCGCGGTCCAGCAGCCAGCGAGGAGATTCAGGCAGTGAGCGCCGCCACCAAAGGAGCAGCAAAATCGGCAGGGCGGTGAGGACCTGGATCACTCGCCACCCTTCGGGGACTTTGGCCACCACGAAGTAGCCCGAGATTGCGGCGAGGACGAAGCCAAAGGAGAAGAAGCCGGCCAGCGAGCCGATGTAGCGTCCCCGGTAACGGCTGGCGATGAACTCTGAGAGAAATGGGGCGATGATGGCGCTCTCGGCTCCGGTGCCGAGGCCTGCGACGACCCTGAAGGCGAACAGGAATCCCCAACTCGGCGAGAAAGCGGCAACCAGGGAGGCCATCGAGTAGATCGCGAGCGCGTACATCATGATCGTCTTGCGACCGATGAGGTCGCCCAAGGTGCCGGCCAAGAAGGCACCGAAGAGATAGCCGATCAACAATGAACTGCCGAGGAGTCCGGTCTCGGCGTTGGTGAGGTGGAACACCGCCACAACCGCAGGCAAGATGAAGGCGACGATTGCACCGTCCGCCGCATCGAACGTGTAGCCCAGCCCACCCTGGAGCAACAGCCGGAGTTGGACCGAAGTCATCGGCAGCCGCTCCACTCGCTTGAGCAACTGCGTGCTGTGGATACCAGCGGCTTGTCCGCTGAACACCTGTTCACTCATCTCCGAGCCCTCCTTACGCTACACACGAGCCAATCGGCGAGTTCATCCCCCGAACCCACCGTTGGACCCCAAGCGCTGTTCCATGGACTACATCTACGCGTCATATCGCCCAGGAAAAAGCTTGCGCCCGCATGTAGATTTCGTCAAGGCGCCAACGGTGGCCGCTGTAGGAACTGCATATGGCGCGAGCATCGCCTCCACCCGGCAAGATCCTCGTTTGTCAATCTGTTTCGGATGGGCGCCTGAGGTGAGCGCGCAGGCCAAGGCTCCCGGCCGCAACCAACTCGTCAGCTTAGTAGTCCCTCGATCTTGATGAGCTGGTAGGCGTTGCCATCCTAGATGAGCTTCGCTGAGTGGGGCCGTTGGCGGCGTCGTCGCTCGCCCCCTCTGGGCCGGCTCAGATTGGGAATGCTGCCGGCTTGGTCGATGCCGGTGACTTGGATCGCTGAGCCCTGGATGGATGGCCTCCTTGACCAGCGCCTTTCAGGATGGAAGATCAACTGAATTCTCCGGACCGTTTAGCAAACCGCAGCAACGTGAGCCTCGACGGATGGGCAGAAGAAGAACAGGGGCGGCGGTCAATTGAAGTCAGAGGAAGTGCCGGTGCTGAGCGGGGTGCGGTCGAGCTCAGCCTCCTCAATGATCTTCGACGTCGCTCCCACCACTACGCGTGGAATTCACCCCACCACCAACGGTGACGGCTTGCCGTCGTGGCGCTTCTGGGAATTACAGAGCCTTGCCGTTGTCCTCCTAACGGCCTCTCGGCCACGAGCTTCAGGATCTTGGCGTTTCGGTCGTCGGCTTCCCCTGGTGCCCCGCAAGACAGGGATGCGCTCGCCAGAGCCGGAACTCGGGCTCGTTCGGGAGATGCACGCAACAAGCTGGCGTTCCCAACGCAGAGTATGCTTTCGGAGTCCCGATGCCCGATCTCACCGGTCTCTCGTGGTGCTGCGCGCTTTGGTGATTCTGGCTCACGACGACACCAAGGAAGCGCTCAAGCGGCGGCCAGAGTGAGTACATGTGGTTGCGGTATCGGGGAGATCCATCCCAGCGATCACGCCCTTCGCGCTCAAGCGGGCGCTACGGTCACCCACGACTCCAGCATTCCTCCATGAACTCCGGGGGCTTAGAGCCCAGTGTCCGCCGATTGCACCCACCATCGTCTGAGCTGCCCACAGCTTGAGCCGTGACTCGAATTAAAGAGGAGCCTGAAATGATCGAGATGAACTGGCGCCCGCGCCTGGGTGAGTTGACCTGGGAAGAGGTCAAGGAGGGGCTGCAGCATACGGACCTTATAGTCATTCCAGTCGGCGCCACCGAACAGCATGGACCCCACCTTCCCCTTTGCACGGATTCCATGAACATACAGACGGTGGCAGAGGAGGCCGCGCATATCGAGAGGGTGTTCGTTGCTCCGACGTTGGTATATGGAGTATCGGACAACCACATGGCCTTCGCCGGAACCATTTCGCTCCGCCCGAGGACCCTCATCGACCTGCTTCTTGACGTTGCTAGAAGTCTCCATAGTCATGGATTTCGCCGACTCCTGCTACTCAACGGTCACGGCGGCAATATCGATTCGATGGGTGTCGCCGCCCATGAATTGAGGGCTGCCTTGCCGGAGGCGGTGGTTGCCTTCTCCGACTTGGTCGGCTTCGTCTATGACGGCTACGAGCCCACCTCGGGGATCATCTACCACGCCGACGAGGGCGAAACCGCACACAGCCTTGCCGTCGCTCCCAACCTAGTCAAAATGGACCGGGCCGTCGGTGAAGTGACCGACGCTTTCGGCACCTATTACGCCCGGTACTTCGCTGCGGTCGGCGAAATGTCCGGATTGATCTCCTACGGCCTTCCGCCCACGGACATAATGACAGCTAGCGGAGTCATGGGAGATGCCACAGCAGCCACACTTGAAGCCGGGGAGCGCATGCACGAGGTGGCGGTGAGGGGTCTTTGTCGAATCGTGCAAGACCTGAAGGCAAGTCGGCCGTTCGGCGAATCGCGCACATGATCGCCTCCGCTTGTTGGAAGGCTTGATCAACCTGGCCGGCATGTGGGAGTTCGGCAAATGAGGGTCGGAAACCTCGACCTGCAGCCGGGTCAGACCGCTCAAGGTAAGATCGAGTTCGGGGACATCGCGGACGGCGATCCCCTCGAAATGCCCATCCGGGTGGTCAGAGGCGCCGATGATGGTCCTACCCTTTGGGTCAACGCTGCCATCCATGGAGACGAACTCGAAGGCATGGTCGGGCGGTGGCAGGTCTTTGACACCATCGCCAAGGTGAGATTGAAGGGAACCTTGATCGGCGCCATAATCACTAATGTGTCGGCCTTTCAGGCGATACGCAGGACCAGTCCGATCGATGACCTCGACTTGAACCGTGTCTTTCCCGGAGAGCCTCACGGCTCCTTCACACGGCAGTGTGCGTGCGCGTACAAGTACGTTCTGCAGAGCCTTGCCACGCACTATATTGATCTTCATGGCGGCGGCAATAATCTTGACGTGGTGTACTACACTATCTATCGAGACGGTGATGGAGAGGCGTCTAGAGAATCGCGCGAAATGGCCCAGGCGGCCGGCTCTCCGATCGTCTGGTCAAGCCGTGATCCATGGCTTGCCAACGGGCCTTTTTCGCTCTACTCACCGACTCAGGAATCCCTTCGTTGATCGTAGAGGCCGGGGGCGAAGGACGAGTGCGGTCACGGAACGTGGCGGCGCACGCCGGTAGTGTGCTAAACGTCCTCAAGTACCTCGGAATGATCGTGGATCGGCATCTCCTATGACGATTGAAGTCCCTGTCCGATTGGCGGACTTCTTCTTCTCGCACCGAGCGGGAATTTGGCTGAGTGACCACGTGGTCGGTGATCAGCTGCATCGCGGCGACATCATCGGCGTGGTCAAGGACCGGTACGGATGCGAAGTGGAGAAAGTGCGCTGCGAGGTTGGGCGGGGGGTTCTCCTAGCTCTGCGAACCTACGCCGCCGCTCCTTCAGGATCGAACCTCGGCATTCTTGGGGTCATTCAAAGTGACTAACCCGCGGCTTGCCGGCGGACACACCAATCGGGAGGCGATCGATGAGTACTGACCACGCTCCGGGGCGCAGCTACATTAGAGCGACGACTGGCTCTGAGCCAATCTCTGAGGAGACGACAAAGCACCTGGCGAGCCTGGTCGGCATCGAGGTGCCCGACGAGGACCTTGCGCTGCTGGCAGCCGCGCTGAGCAGCCAACTAGCGGGTATGGCCGCCTTGGACCAACTCGACCTGGCAGAAGTGAATCCTGCTATTGAGTTCGATCCCCGTTGGTCATGAGTGACATTACGACTCTCACCATTACCGAAGCCGCGGACCTTCTGTCCAAGAGGGGGATCTCGTCCCTCGAGCTGACGGACATGGCGCTGCGCAAGGCAGAGGAAACCGAGCCAGTACTGCGGGCGTATGTGCTGCTGCTCACCGACGTGGCCCGCAAGTCCGCACGTCAGGCGGACCACGAGTTGGCACGTGGAACATGGCGCGGTCCTCTCCATGGGATCCCGCTGGCGATCAAGGATATCTTCTATCTGCTGGGGGCGCCGACCGAGGCCGGATCGCGCGCAATGCGAGGGTTCACCCCTCCTTTCGAGGCCAGCTCAGTCACGAGGCTGCGCCAGGCTGGGGCCGTGCTACTCGGGAAGACGGTCACGCACGAGTTCGCTTGGGGGGCGAACGTCGTGCCCACGAAGAACCCTTGGCGCCTCGACTGCTTTCCGGGCGGCTCCAGCGCAGGTTCCGGGGTTGCGGTCGCCGTCGGGTCGGCTTTCGGCGCACTGGGGTCAGATACTGGGGGTTCGATCCGGATTCCCGCTGCGATGAACGGCATCGTCGGTCTCAAGCCCACCTTCGGCCGCGTAAGCCGGTACGGTGTGTTTCCACTAGGCTCCTCACTCGACCACGTCGGACCGCTTACCCGTACGGCCAAGGACTGTGCACTCCTGCTGCAGGCGATCGCAGGCTACGATCGTCAGGACTCCGGGAGCCTCGATGTGCCGGTCCCCGATTACCTGACTGAAATCGATGCCGGCGTAAAGGGACTGACGATCGGAGTCGAGCGGGACCACTCGTTCTTTCCCGCCGTGGCAGATGGCGTCAGGTCGGCCACGGAGGCGGTGATCGAAGAGCTTGCCGCCCAAGGCGCCCGGATCGTGCACGTCACGATGCCGGAGCTGGACCTTGGGTTCTTCGTCGGCATAACAATACTGCTCGCCGAATCGAGCATGTATCATAGGCGCTGGCTTCGAGAGAAGCCCGCCGAATACGAGGCTGGCACTCGTATCTTAGTCGAACTGGGGGAATTGTTGCCGGCCACACACTACCTGACTGCACAGCGCGCGCGGGCACTGATCAACAATAGGATGAAGGAGCTGTTCAGAGTCCATCGTTTGGACGCGATAATCGCCCCGACGATTCCCGTCACGACGGTGCCAGTGGCTGAAATGGAGCGAGTGGATGAGTCCGGAGAATCACCAAGGACCAAGATATTGCATCACAGCTTTCCTGCCAACGTCACCGGGCAACCGGCACTCAGCGTCCCCTGTGGCTTTGACCGCGAGGGCCTGCCGGTCGGCTTTCAGCTGCTGGGCAGGCCATTTGACGAATCGATGTTGTTCCGGATCGCTCACGCGTATGAAGGCGTCAACGAGTGGTACAGGCGACGGCCGACCATGAAAAACGCGCAGTGAAGAGGCACTGCGGGGTTGCTAGCCAAACCTGCGCTACCCGACCGCCGGCAGGACCTTGGAGACGAATAGCCGCAACTGGTAGCTGCACTCGCTTGAATCAGCTGTAACCGGTCCGAGGATGAAGTAGCGAACTCCCAGCGCGGCCCGTTCCCGAATCCTCCTTGTCACGTCATCCAGTGTTCCGACCAAGTAGCACTGTTTAGCGAACTCCCATGGTCGGCCGCTTCCAAGATACCGGGAAAAGGCTTGCCGCTGTTCTATATATGCTCGATCGCGACCTTGGGTTTCAACCAGGTGGAATGAATTCATGTGGCCGAACAGGATCGAGGCCGGATCGCGCCCCATCTGCGTCGCCGCCGATCGAATGCGCTCCCAATCCGACCCGATCAACTCGGGTGGTGATGTGGATGGCGAGATCCATCCGTCCGCAGCAGCGATTCGCCTTATCACCGACTGTGCCACCCGCCTGCCATTGCCGGTCGAGCCCTCGGCCACCGGCTGCGAGCCACCGCCGATCCAGATCGGCGTCGGTGCATCCATGACCGGCTCGATGGTTATCCGAGGAAAGCGGAAGTGGGAACCCGCGTAGCTCCCCGGACGTCCACCGAGCAGCAACCGAAGGATCTCGATGCTCTCATCGGTCCGCGCTCCGCGCTCGCGACGAGCTACCTGTACTGCTTCGAATTCGAGCGGGTTCCAACCTGCACCGACGCCAAGGATGAGACGATTCTTCGAGAGCAGCTGCAAGGTCGCCGCCTCCTTTGCGACCAGCACTGGATTCCGTAAGGGCAAGACCAGCACGGCGGTGCCGATCTTCACGCGAACCGTGTGCGCCGCCACAAACGTAAGCGTGAGCAGGGGGTCCAGCCAAGTCTGGCCGTACATGGGCGCGCTCAGGAAGTGATCGATCACCCAAATAGAGTCAAGCCCTAGCGTCTCTATCTCGCGGCAGGCCTCTCTTAGACCTGCAACGGTCGCCTGATTGGCTGCAGTCGCGAACGACGGCAGCATCACGCCAAATCTCAGCCGGTCGCGGCTCACTACGGTATGCCGGCAGGCTACAGCTACAGCGGACTAAGCCTCATGGCCGCTGTGCCTTGGCACCGGAGAGGCAGCCCGTCCCGTCTCAGCACCGTTCGAGAGGCGCCGGTCGGCTCCATTGAGGCGTCCGGGATGTCGGTAGGACTGTTCAACCACGGGCCCATAGTGCTCAGGGCGACGGTCCTGAATCAGATTCAACCCGAAGAAACCCTCCGTTCGGGACTCCGTCATGGTTTGATGCAGGTCGGCCCCATGCACAACCAAGCCTTCGGTGTCGGTGAGATAGCCAACGACCTTGCCGTAGGGATCGACGATCTGGCTGCCGCCGTAGTAGTCGACATTCTGAGAATACGCGCCTTTCTCGCAGTGGTTCGAAACCACCATCCACATTTGATTGAAGAATGCGTTCGCCTGCGCGGCCAAGTCCATTGACCAACCGTGATAGTCAGTGCCCCGGTCATGTGCCTTCATCGGCCACGCGGTTGACATCAGAACGACGTCAGCTCCCCGGAGTGCATAGCCGCGGATCAACTCCGGAAAGCAGAGATCGTAGCAGATGATGCTGCCCACCCGTGCGAATGGTGTCTCGAATACCGGAGCATCCTCGCCCGGACAGAAGTAGGGAAACTCGAACTGGTTGTGCATCTTGCGGTACACACCCACAACTCCGTCCGGTGAGATCAAAGCCGTGCTGTTATAGATCGCGTTGCCGAAGAGAGAAGACTCGGCCAGGCCCAGCTGAACGAACATTCCAAAGCGCTCAGCCGCCTGCTGGATGATCTCGGTCGACGGACCCGGAATCGACTCGGCCTCGCGCTGATAGTACTGCTTCTGCTCCGACCGTTCCTTGGAGCCCGGCGCGAAAGCGAAGTCAGCATAACCCTGCAAGCCCATCTCCGGCAACACCAGCACGTCGACCCGCTCGGCGGCTGCCTCTTCGATCAGTTCGAGGAAGCGCTGAAGGTTGCGAGACTTGTCATGCGCAATCCGGACGTTCGCCGCACCCAATACTGCCTCTGCCACCATCTTCATACCTCCAAACTCGGCTGCTCAATCTGCGACTTGCAGTCCACCCTTTCCTGCGCTACTGCTTCTCAACGATTCCACCCGCCTTGAACGCCTCCTCGCTGAGTCTTTGAACCGCTTCGTGATCCTGCGCTTTGACCGTTGTAACCGAGCGCCCGGTGCGGATGAGACAAAGCTCGTCGGCGAAATCTCTCGCTCGAACAATGCTTTGCTCGACAAGCAGCATGGTGAGGCCGGAGCTCCGCATGGTACCGAGAAATCCGTAGATCTCCTCCACGATCGCTGGAGCCAAACCGAGCGACGGCTCATCCAACAGTAGCAGGCGGGGTCGCCGGGCGACAGCACGGGCCAAGGCGACCATTTGCTGTTGGCCGCCCGACAGGTTCATGACGTTCTCCCGCAGGCGGGATTTGAGCGGCGGGAAGAGCTCGACGGCCGAGTCCAGGCCGGTGTAGTTGGAGCGAGGCAGCCCCACCACGATGTTCTCTCTGACCGAGAGCCGAGCAAAGAGGCCGCGACCCTCGTGAACGACTGCAATTCCGTGTCGGCTCACCCGGGCGTGGGTGCTCTCGCCTTCCGCGTGCTGGCCGTCCAGGGTGATCGATCCATGCGTCCGGACCAGACCCAGAATGGCGCGAATGATCGTTGTCTTTCCGGCTCCGTTCGCACCCACCAGCGCGAGGCACTTTCCAAGGCCCAGCGAAATGCTGACATCGAACAGCGCCTGGGTCCGGCCGTACCAGGCCTGCAGTCCACCAAGCTCAAGCACCGTGGCCAACCCCAAAGTAGGCCTCTCGAACTCGGCGGTCCCCGAGGACAGCGTCCGGTGAACCAGATGCGATTACCGCGCCCGAGTCCAGTGCGACTGCGTAGCCGCAGAGCTTCCGAACAACGTCGACATCGTGCTCGACCACGATCATGGTGAAGGGGTCGCGGGCGTGTAGCTCCCGCAGTGTCCGCGTGAGCAGGTCCCGTTCAGCTCCGTCTGAACCGGCGGCGGGCTCGTCGAGCAGAACCACCGCAGGGTGCACGACGAGTATCCTCGCCAGTTCCACCAGGCGCCGGGTGGCATACGGCAGCTCCGCAACGGGCCGATCGGCAATGCCTGACAGCCCCAATGTCTCAAGGATTTCAGTGGTCTCACTCAAATCACGGCGCCGAGCCTTCCACTGGCGCGGCAGGTTTAAAATCTGCTCGACTACGGTGGGCTGTGCGTGCCGCTCGCAGCCGAGTGAGACATTCAGGAACACACTCTCGTCCTCGAGGAGTCTCACCGTCTGGAAGCTTCTCACGATCCCGAGACCAACGCGCGCTCGACCCGACATCCGGCCAATCTCGAGATCACCCAAAAGAATTCTTCCCGACGATATGCTGGTGAAGCCGGAAATCGCATTCAATAGCGTGGTCTTGCCAGCGCCGTTGGGACCTATGAGTCCTACGATGGAATTTGGCTCGAAAGCTGCGGTCACCTCGCGAACGGCCAGGAGTGCTCCGTAACGTACGGTGAGGGAATCGATCACCAGTCGATCGCGGCTCATGGGGGAGTCCGGGAATGCGATTCTCACTCAGGAGTTGGCAGGCATGCTCCACGCACTCCTCGGCGATTCGCTTCACTTCGGCGTCGATCAAGAGCGCCGT
>JAABUQ010008608.1_pt1 | contig 14219 bp, 15 predicted proteins | sample 5560001 | NCBI WGS metagenome assembly JAABUQ01 (sample SAMN10711888, study PRJNA513371) | rock metagenome | isolation source: Antarctica rocks | place: Antarctica: Victoria Land, Finger Mt nord | collected 2015-12-18
GCGCAGGTTGCGATGGGGAGGTGGGGTGGGGGGGTTTTTGTGAGGGTGAGGCGTGGGAGTGTGCTGATGTTGGGGTTTGCGAGGGGGAGTGGGAGTGTGCGGAGCAAGGCTGGGATTAGGGAGATGCGCATGGAGGGGGGGGGGTTTTATAGAGGGTTGGAGTGATTGAGGAGGAGGTTGAGGGCTGTGATGGGTTATGTTGACGGATCATGGGTTGGGGTGTCGAGGGGCGGGATGATGACATTTTTGATTCGTGATCTTGATTAGATAAGGAGAAATACGAGTACGCGGCGGACTATTCAGGAAAATCGAGAACGAACTCGGGGCTTTTTTGGCCGTATTACTTAGGTAGCAGTGCCTTCAGGATTGAGAATATGACGGAGCTGGGGTCTGCATGCTGCAGAATGGAGAGTGTGACTGTTCCTTCTTTGAATACTTGCACCAAGAGCCTCGGGGAAATCTAGAGGCGCCGATTATCTATTAATTCCCGCTACGTGGCGTAATATACACAACCCCCACAAGGGCGAGAACGCAGGGAACGAATATCCTTCTCTCCCCCGCCGAGGTCCTCATGTCCACGCGAGTTGCTTTTCCACCGTTCTATGCTGCGTGAAGGTAATTTGGTGGTCATGTCGTTGTGATGGAGGACGGCCTACGGTGCTGGAAGAGAGGATCGCAGTGCTGGACAATTCCAAGTCGACGTTTGCGGTGGGATGCCGCCCACTCTAAATCGCATTGGCCATGATGGTACCGCAACCATTCCAGGAACGCTGGGCTTTTCGGCGTCTCCGGCGTACAGATTAACGCTGAGTGGAGGGATTACCCAACGAGAAAGAGACGGGCGGTGGTGCTTTGGTGCCACTTCATTCAGTAGACTGGGGTCACAATAGGCCACTGAATGCATTCCCAGAGGTGGGGAAGGTCGAATGACGACGCAGCACGGATCTCACTCCATCGTAGATGGTGGCGTGTAGCGAGCACGTTCGTGCTCTTGTTTCGCAGTCTTGCTCTCACTCGAGAAAAAGGGGTACCTCCTTCACCACATATCATCATCCCCCCGCCTCTCGGGCTCGTCAAATTGGCTCTGCTGGTAATCGTACGGGGAAACCTCCTGGCGTTCGTAATGATTTTGATTCTGATTCCGTGGCTGGGTGCGACGATAATTGGCCACATTTTGGCTATTGTGCCCATTGCTGTCTACAGGACGAGACGAATGTTGGCTCGCACGTGACTGCGGACGATGTCCGCCATCTTGCTCCGGGGCTTCATACTCGTAGTCCATGTCCATGAAACTACCTGCTTCTTGTTGTTGCATCGATGGGACGGATGGTGTCGGTGGTTGGGCTGCTGCTGTTCGTTCCTGCTCCAATTGCTGTTGGCGTTCTTGTTGCTATGCGAGGTTAACATTGTATTCCAATTTGGCTTGCAGCAGACAGGAAACGGGGAAAGAACAGCAATGCCCGGATTCGGAGGGCCAAGTGATGGAAAGCACTCACTTCCTGGTACTTTTGATATTGAGCAAACTCCTCAGGCTGTTCCTTCTTTTGTGCAGCAGCAGCAGCTCGCTGTGCCGCTGACTGAGGGAGGTTCGCTTGAGGATGCATCTGTTGTACCTTGGCAAGATAGGAATACCTGTTGCAATATTAGTAACCGGAGACCAGAAGAGCTCAGACAAGTCTCACATGAAATTGCTGAGCAAAACCTGAGAGTGCAGCGCCCGACGCGGGTTAGCAAGCTTGATATGTGCCATTCGATATATAGCTCGTTCCTCGAGGATAGAGAACCGTGTCCAATTGTAATCAATATCTGGCTTGAGAATCTTGATTGGCGGCTCAGGGGATAGTGTTCGCGAAAAGTGCTTCTTGCCTGCCGACTCTCGCTCACCCTTCTTCTTTCCACCTAACAGGTGGGAGAAGAAACCGCTTTCCTTCTCTTTCTTAGTATCTATACCCGATGCTTTTCGACTGCTCTCCTTCTTCCGCTCTTCTTCCAGCTTCATATCTCCGCGATCTAGAACAAGGCTCTCGCGTCCTCGATTACCCTCCATGGTGGTCTGCAGTACATCCAGTCGAGTATTGTCATGGCTCTTGTCCATTGGCTTTCCAAGTCGCGACTTTGCTTTCTTTGCTTCTTTAGCCTCTTCATCCTTCCTCTTCTCTTTTTCTTTCTCTTCGCTTCCCAGCAACGATCCCCAGCTCCAACTTGACTTCCGGCCACCGTCCACCTCTTTGTCTTTCTTGTCTCTCAGCTTCTTGCTATCTGCCTTCTTATCCTCGGTCAGAGTAGGAATGAAGGATAGGCTATCCGTCCTAGTATTGTTCCCTGGCAACGGAGAAGGATGTGATGTCATGTCATTGAGCGTTTGGCTTGGCTTCACACTTTGATTTGTACGAGATTGTGGAGACCAATTTTGGGCACGAGCAGGCGACGAAGAAGAGGAGGCAGGCGCTGAGGGAGTGTGGCTAGGCAATGAAGGAACATGTGAGGAAGATCGTTCTGGCAGATAGGAATGATTCGACTTGGACCTTGCATCTTCTGCTGGAGGAGTCTCCACAATCGATGGAACGCTATTTTTCCCAAGCGGTACACCTATTCGGCCATTTGAAGCGATCTGAGAAACGAAGTGTCTTGGCTGAGGCCCTTGCTTGGGCTGTTCGGAAGCTTCTGAAGAGAGCCGGCCCGGAGCTTCATCGAATGATGATGCTTGTGACGCCCTCGGGCTCGGTGGCATACCTGCACGTCTATTCATTTGACGTGGTCGTGAGAAATTGTCTGGCACCCGCTCAGGAGCAGGCATAGGCTCGGTCTGCACTCTCGAGAGATTGTTAAATGCCTCGCCTGGACCGACGACCGGAGATGCAGCTGGTGACTCGTCCCCATCGGCCTCGTGCATCTGGGCTGCACGCTTAGAAAATGGAGCTCGCTCACCTTTTCGAAGGCTTCCTCCTCTCCGATAGGTCGTACGCGTGGATCGCCGGAGAGAATTCCCTGCTGTCGCTATCGCAGGCAAGATAGGCTTATCGTCACTGGGGGAAACCTCACCACCAAGCCCTTCGGTTTCTAAGCTCAACCGTTGCAGGATCTTGTCCGGTGGCTCATTGACCAGCACCTCCAATTCTCGAAGATTCGATATCCCATTACCTAGCATCTCGCCGGATGATTGTGATTTCCTCCGATCCAATTTCTCAGCACCGTCTTGATATGCTTCTGCCGCTCTTCCGTCGGTGTTGTCAATCTGCCTCGAGAGCATCGATTTCCTTCTCCTCAGGCTCCCCATCGAACCCTCATGCAGTGAGTTCTCAGGTGATAGACCGTTCTGTTTTTCTTCAGACCTCCTCTTTAGTGATTTGACTTTCTTGTCGAGAAAGGCCTTGAACTCCATTGGGGCCAGCTCTGGGTGCACATTTGCCGGCACCCAGTATAGTCGTGCCGTATCATCCTCGTCGTTCCCCACTAGGGGCGTAGTTAGTATGCCGAAGTTTGAAGTGAAAGTTGGTAAATCTGGATCGCCAGAAGCATTGACGTCCATAGACATCCGCCTTAAAGCAGCCAGGTTGTTCAATTCTTGAGCCACAGCATTTGGGCTAGATTCGTAATCAATGTCGTTCAAAGGGAAGTGGGAGTTTGCTGTTTCGGAGGTGGTGCGATGCACCGAATTGCTGGGCGACAGTTGGGCGGCCTCGCCATCGCCCGAGTTGCTTCTTCCAACCATACTCATGCGCCGCCCATGTGAAATTACTCGTTCATTTGACGTAGTTCTTCCTAGAGGGTTTCGAGGGTGTAGAGGTCGAGTCGGACGAGGCCCGGAAGGTGTTCTGTGCGGAGGCCGTGAGGATGTAAGAGGTGAGCTTGAGCTCGGGGTAGTTGGGTTGACGAAGCTGAGAGGCCTTGAGTCGCGTTTGTTGTAGTGGTCACCACCGTACATATCCCCGATCGCTTCGGTTACATGGTGATTGTCGTCGCTGATGGAGAGTTGCGGCGCATGACCTTTTTTACCAACCGACGGGTCCCGGCCAAAGTTATAATTCCGTGAAGAAGTCTATGTCAACAAATCATGGTCAGCTTGACGGCTATGTTCGCTATGGGTCAGGACCTAAAAAACGAGGCTCTGCCCGCACGGCACGCAGAATGTCTCAGGATCCCGTTCACGAAATACCCTTTCGATTTATGCAAGACAGATATTATCTCTGACTCTTTCCCCTTTCGCGACCAGTGTAAGAAGATGGAGCCAAGCATACCTGCATGATGAAAGTCCAAGAATGTGAATGGGCGTCAAGCCGTGCCAAGTTCCCTGAAGATCAAATTGCTATTCATATAAAACCAGACGGTCGTGGGGATCATGATGATAATACAATGAAGCATTGAAAGATTCTATGACTGGCAAAGCTTGCAGTCATAGGCTTTCTCTGCAATGATACAACAGATAGTGATCGCTCTTTGCTCTGCGTCTGTGAATCGAAATACAAAGACCTTTCCCCCCCGAAGTCCAATCCGCCTATCATCGATCGCTACCATCTGCTAGGTCAATCCGGCAAGACTTTCATCCGTTCCGAGTTCACTCCAATATCCGACACGCTGTTAAGCTCTCTTCTTCTCTTCTGGCTCAAGATGCACTGTGAGAGAGGCTACCGAGAATTGTACTTACACTACAAGGATTGGAGATGAGGTACAAGATCATATTACTATTGGAGATGGTCGAATGTTGTATTGTGGGCCAATGCCTCAATGATCACTACTAATAAGCAAACGTCAAAGACAAGTATAAAAGTCTGATTTCATTATTTGTTAAGAAGGATCCGACGGCATCTTTCTCGTTAGTATTGGCCAGGGGCTCGCTCAACCCCAGATTGCGGCCCTGCAGAAGCTGGACTGGGTCCAGTACCAGCGCTAGTTGGAGTAATACCTTTCTCCTGGCCCACTCCACCAGCAGAGCTTGGCACACTCGCAGGCCCAGGCACAGTCCCGGAACCTGTCGTAACAGGCGCAGCTTGATATCCGGTACTTGTCTGTAGTGGAGCAGGTTGCTTGGTGTCCTGGTATTGGGGCGGGGCGTGCTGGCCTGAGGTGTTTCGGCTCTCAACGGGACTCGTACGGAGGGAGCCTAAGGGGCCGCTGACGTTGGCTTCACCTGCCGCTTCACGGATAACGCTCCACCATTTCTCGGCATCGGCCGGTGTGTGGGCTTTGAAGGAAAGCTCGTGGCTCATGGCAATAGCAGAGCCGACTTTCCCTTTCGACATGTCTTTGCCTTTGACGTTGAATTTTTCGCCGCTAATTCCTCCGATTGTGCAGTCTGGCAGATAGAGGGAGAGCTCAGGCGTAGGATCGCTACGAAAGTCGTCATCATCCTTAAATTGATGCAGGTATTTGCTGGGTGTCACGACGTAGTAGCTGGTATCGTAGCCCTTGAGTGCCATTCGAGATTTGCGTTCGAGAGAGCCAGCGATCAAAGGTTTGGTAGATGAGTGATCTTGGTTGGGGAATGTAATGTTCGAGACGGATCGCTGAGGGATAGATGGGTCAATGAGGGTAGTCCCGTTGCGATGTAGGAAGCCCTTCCATTCAAAGTCGAGGGGAATACGCTGGGCTGTAGACACCATATCTGCATACATAGCTTTCTGGCGCTCACTCTGGCCGCCGACGTATTGCAGGAAGGCGGACATAGCCTGCTGAATGGTTTGGATGACATGGGCCTCAAACTGCTGGAAAGAGTCCTGGACCGCCAGCAAGTCATGGCGATTGTTGTTTTCTTCAAGGACTTGCCTGTTGAGGCGATGCTTCACTCCACGTTGGAGGATATACGGGTCGTTTGCAGGTTCTCCCTTGGCCGCTGAGGACGAGAAAGCCGCGCTATGCTGGCCGAGGAGCTCGATGTGCTTTTGGGTGGTATTCCTTGCTTTGTCAACCTCTTTCGAGCCTTTGACCGCACCCTTATTCAACTCTTTCGCCTTGCTCTTGATTTCGGTGTGCAAGTGTTCGAGATTAGGTAGCACTGATCCTTTTAAGTTTTTTTCCGCCTCGAGATGGCTATTGGCGATGCCCTGCAAGACAATGAGCACGGGTTGAAGGGTCTCGAACCTGGCTGCACACCTGTGTGTTGGACCTGATGTTCTCGAACAATCCTGCAATGCCGCCCAAGGTCTGGTCAAAATGATGACCCTCCTTCAATGGATCCGAAACGGTCTTAGGAGGAAGGTCAGCGTATTTCCACCGGGATAGGGAAGATCGGGTGCCCACTTTCAAGACCTTCTCGTATTCTTTGGCGTGAGCCTTCTCCACCTTCTCCGTAGCACTTATGTAGTTCTCCAGGTAACCGCAGGCGTGCTTGTATGCTTGAAGACGTTCAAGGAGGAGGCTTGAGGTCTAGTCCCCCAAGAAGTCAGCTAGCTCGTCCGGCTTTGCGGAGGGCTGCATACATCACTAGGGTCTGTTTCGGGGACGGCATCGTCATCGGATAATGAAGCCTGAGTGTTTCTATGTGGGAGCTGCGTGGATGCCATGATTCAGTGCAGAGAACGAAAAGCCAAGGGGAAAGTTGTCTCCAGGATAGGGATGGATGAATGAATAGCAGTAAAACGTCGGATGGTCTTGCAGAAGAAGCTATGTATTGACGAACGCTCTCCGAGGAATTGGACGTGGGCTTGGACAGACTCTTGGAATGGAGGGGTGACGTTACTTGAGAGCCTGACGTTGTGCATTTGACTTTTCTGTGATGTCAATGTCGCATATGGTAGGTACAGTACCTACAACAGCGGCGCCAGTTGAGATTGAGAACGTGATCTTATGAGTGTCGGCACGAGCATGGCCACGCTACATGAACACAGAGCAAAACCACCCATTGCTTTCACGAACATGGCTTTGATTTAATTCTCTTCGTCAAAGCTGATTGTTACAAGTAATGTAGCACCGTCAGAAGGGTATACCCAGAAACGCTCAATGCAACTGAGAGTGGAATCTGCCTGCTGCCGCCCTAACTCCTCGTCCATGCAATCACGAAACCTCGCTACATGCCGATGTACCTCAACGCATCACAGCTTCAACACTCAAAGGCACTACCCGACCGTACCACCTTCACCCTTCATGGTTGGAGTTGCCCTAAGTTCAGAGGAAACACAAGCCCAGGCAGGATGCCGACGCTGCCTCGTGTTGTAGATTCTAATGTAGGTGAGCCGCGGTCGGTGGCGACGTTAAAGGAATATGGGTGGCTGTCTGATATGATGGCAGACCCTCGTTGACAGGCGTCCTTGGATTCGACTGCAGGGCAGTACTGTAGCTAGGGACTTTGGCCAGGGTTTCCGCACTGTACTCGACGTGCTGCGGTGACACATGTCCGGATTGCCTGTCATCCTCATCTGACACCTGACGTGATAATCCATGGCCTGGACTTTGTTGGCTGGACCCTCCTCCAGAATGAGTAAAGTTGCTACCGTTAGGCAATGAGTTAGGGAGTAAACCATGTGGCGTGCCTCCATCATCCGGCCTTAAGCTATCTACCCTTCCCTGATCCCCTGATTCGTCTCTCGAGACTCTGTGTTGTGATCGATCTCGCGCTGTACGACCCGCAACGTCAAGGCTATTGAGGCGACTCTGCAGCACGTTTGCCGCAAAGTTACTAGAAGTCACTGCGTCCATAGATGCTAGGTTTTCTGACGAAACACTTCGACTTCTAGACGTGAATGGTGTATTTAGACCGCTAGCCCGTCCAGCAGGGGTCATGTAGCCACTAGGATCAATATCGCTATATAGCTGATCGAATTGATGCTCCCCATACTGTGGCGGCGTGAGATCGCTCACTCCCGTCGCCGCAATAGCATTGCGCTGGCCTTGGCCGACTAGGTCATTGCTGTCGTTTATGCGCAGGTTTGGAGAAAGGAAAACGTAGATTGGAAGTGTAGCATGAAGCTGTCGTGAATCAGCATTGCGCTTGAAGATCAGTCACATCGGTACCACGCACCTCGGAAACATGGCCATCCGGATTGTGCAACTGCACATTGAAGGACAGACTGTGGCGAATTTTGACCCCTAACGCATCAACAGACTGTACGCACTTTTTCAGACTCTGTGGTACTGCAATACTCCTCGCGAAGATGTAGCCTTCCTGTCCGTCGATGTCTTCCGTCTCGGCCCCGGTCGGAAGCTCGTACTCATCAGTCGCAATCGAACGGTTGATCTGCCGACTTCTAGTTGCCGTCCGTGGTACTTTGATGGTCATCTCTTGTCTTTCGTTCAGTTCTGTAGTGATCTTTCCAATCCTGAGACCCTTGAGGAGTGGGATCAGTGTAAAGTCGACACGTATGATCGAGCCAAATATAACGGCCTTCATTGGAGTACTAAGGGAATATTGCAACTTTTCATGCCAAATGTTATCCACCGACATGGCATGTGCCAATTCAAGTGAACCTGGTTCGAGTGTCCTTATGATGCGAACTTGCTTCCGAGCGACACAGTTCTGCTGGAGCAAGCCCCTTTCTATTGTGGCTTTCATGCGATATATGATCCACGTGTCCGAAAGACCCTCCACACTCTCCGGGGTTTCCCCAGACAGTATCAGGTCGAATGGCCATTCGTAGTTGCCAGCTGGTAGAGTTTCCGTAGACCTCTTGAAGTCCCAAGAGCGGCGCAGAAATTCTTCTTCATGCTTCACATAATTTGATGAAGTACCATTTCCTGCTTGGTACCATCTGCCGACTTTATTAGCGACGCCGTATGTGCATCAGCGCCAGACCTACCCCAGCTTCTTCTGTCCTGTGAAACGTAACCGTATCCCGTTAATGCGCAGAGGTTCGGAGAGGCAGAGGACGAGAGTGCCCTTGAGCAAGGCACTGGAAGCTTCATCTTCGGTTCCACGGAGAACGATAATGCTGTCATCAAGTCTAACGATCTTCTAGCCAGCATACGCCTCATGAGTCCATCCACCAGTGACTACATACCTGATCTCAAAGTATTTCACACTGCTCGTTTCTCTTGTGCCGCTGCCAAAGAAACCTGGGGCCATGACAACTGCCTTCGCTGTCAGAATGACTAGCCAGGTATTTTCATGGCAGACAGCCAGGGGTACAGAAGTAAGGACCAGTCAGACAGAGCAAATTTAAGTCCAATCAAGGGACAAAGAACACAATGGTACCAAGATGGAAGTTGCCGGTGACGGTTTAAGCAAGTCGCGGAGCGGCTAGATTCCGCAATTTGAAAGGAGGGAAATGGCACATGGGATTGAAATGTGGTCAATCTCTGTATCACACGCATACAATGAGGATGTTCGGAGTGAAATATGAAGTGGCTCAAACGTTTAGGTTCTGAGTCCGGTTGATTCCAGGGCAGAGATAGGTATCGACCTAGCACTTGGGGCCAGTAGGGAATCGGCGGAAGAGAAAAGCTGACAGGTCCGGCCACGGCTGCTGCCTCAGCGAAGGCGAACCCGCGGTTCTTCATCTTGGGTTATCTCTTAAAGGATGAGAAGGTTTGGCGAGAAAAGTTAAATGCGGTGGGCCAGGTGATAGGGAGCGATTGTCGTATGATGGGAATTGGGAATAAGATGGAGTTTCAGTGGGGGAAGGCGAAAATTTCTCGGTGGGCGGAAATTTGTATGGATCATGGACTGCAGGCTGGACCGAGGAGAGGCCGGAAGGTTGGCCGAATCAATTGCAGGATAACGAACACGGGAAAAACTGAATCTAATACATTTAGGCAGCATTGGCGCTCTGCATGGCACTTCTGCTTCATGTGGACAGCATAGACGTGCTCGCTATCTCACTGGGGGTCTTGCCAGACTCGCACAGCAATCCCCAGTTTCACTCACAGAACGCCTCCCTTCTTCATCGTCGAATTCTGGATAATCTAAAAGAAGCGGATTAGCACGTGTAGCAAAGTACACGCAAACCTTGGAAGGTGCTCACCTCGACCCAGTACCCGTCCGGATCGAATACGAAAGCAATGTGCTTCATCCGACCATCAGTGAGTCTCTTCTTCCAACTCACGCCTTTCTCCTGTAGTAAGTTTCGGAGTCAGCACAGCTGTTCTAGTGCGAGAATGCGAGGAGTAAAACAAGTCTTGAAAATGCCCCGAATCAAATCTCATAAGGCCCATTGTCTCACACGCAAAGGGGAGAAAATGCTCCGAGAAGTACTAACTTCGAAGCGTTTGCACGCCGCGTCTATGTCATCGACCGAAACGCAGATGTGTCCGAATCCTTGGGGCTCCTCGTTGCCACTGTGATACTTGAAGTCTTTGTCCTTTTCTGTTCCGTACTATTGTTCTCGGAGTCAGCATATTTCCTTGGCACCGCGAAGAAAAGGAATTAATTCAAACGAGTTCCATTCAAACGAGCTCGAAGAGGCCCAATTTTCTGGCCGAATCGCAAAGGATTGAATCCGAAATACTTACGTTCCAGGTCAATTCAAGCACACCTTCTTTGTCGGCTGTCGGGTTTACGCCATTGGACATACTTGATAGGACATCCTTGTGATATCCCAGAAAGTACAAGTTGAAGCCATTGGACGAGTTCTCCATAGTACGCAGCAATTTCATACCTCCATTTTTTGTCAGTAGATTCTTCGATTTCAATATTTCTACATCTGAGCTTACCCATGATCTCTTCATAGAACTTGATGGAGACCTCCGGATCTTTCACACGGATCATGCTGTGATTCTAATTTTGGTGAGCAAACAGGGACATCAATTCAATTTCAAATGCGGCCAGAGAAGGGGCTCACAAATCTATAACTTCCCGGGTCTGTCTCTTTGACATTCTCGGTATTCTCCACGGGATTGAAGGATATGATCTCCACCTACTCAGACACTCAGCCATAAGCTCCCAACAATGAGCACGAGAGGCGTCGGTACCCAGTATCCTTCGCCAATGTTAGCCGTGCCGGATGACTCGGACAAGGTGTTTCTCTTCACTGCCACTCACCATCTGGATCGAGGGCGAATGCAATGTGACGCATTTTTCCATCAGTCAATTTTTTCTGGAACTTGTAACCAGCGTCCTCAATTCGCTCGCACGCTGCCTGAATGGCGTCGACACTGATACAGATATGACCGAAGCCTTTACCAGGTTCAGAGTTGCCGTTGTTGGCCTTGAAACTGTCATCCTTCTCGGTGCCGTAGTTGTGGGTCAACTCCAGCAGGCCTTGACGGTTGGAGGTATCGGCGCCATGGGATACGGCTTTGGGCGAGTCGTAGGCCATGAAGTAAAGGTCGAATTTGGCATCGGAATTCTCGACTTTGCGGATTTGCTTCATTCCCAGAAGCTCATAGTACTTGACTTCAAAGAAGGAATCAGGCAAATCAAATGCTTGCGCATAAAGGGGTACCTACTCGTTCTCTGGGGATCTTTGACTCGAATCATGGTGTCTATGATCCTATTAGAACACCAAGATCTTTACTGATCAAGTCCCTTACACCAAACACATACGATTGAGCAGATACCTTGACGGATCTGTAGCCATGGTAGCGTAAGTCTTGTAGACTAGCGAAACATTAGCCATGGACTGTTGAATGATACATTGTGGCCAGAGACCTGGTCTTGAGTGACTGTACTGTAGTTTTTGAGAGACTATGCCGAATTGTCTCGAATATCGCAATGTGAACATTTAATACTTCCAAAGAGACGAGGAGAGTGCTTGCATCATTCACCAGATTTATGTCTCGATATGACGTCTCTCGAAGCGGAGATGCGTCTTTCCCCTCTTGGCCTGGTCGGAAACCGAAAAGATATCCCTCTACAGATGTAGAGTACCAAGTCCAAGACATCCATTCGCACATCATGGGCCGCATTGATCCTTTCTGACCTCGTAGACCTGCAAAATTTGATTGTTGCTGGATTTGCCCCTGCTTATGTCGTGGTGTGAGCATCGGCATCTTGGACCAATACTTTACCCGGAGCACTTCCCGTGGAATTGTGTATAGCTTCATAATCCCACTATTCACAACTCAAAAGCTGCGAAGTCTCCACTTGAAGACCCACTGAAGACTTCGCTTAGATGCTCACTTTCTCTTTCTTTTCGCAAGTTAGGTTCCCTCTCACAAACAATACACTCTTGCTCATTAACATGCCTAGTGAGGATCAACTAAAGGCCAGCAAAAAGTGGCAGGACGGCGTCGACGCAGACCAATACAAAGTCTTCCAGTACTTCCAGATAATCCATTACAATATTGTTGTTGCGAACCCCGGAACCGAATACGCATGTAAGAGGACTAAGTCCCGTGACGAGCTCTACATCCTCGGGTACACTCAGTTCGGCGAAGCCGAGGACTGGGCTCAGTGTGGGAAGACTGTATGGGAAGACGAACAAGCCTACCGATTTTACAGACTGCAGCGATTTAAAAGATGTTGAACGCTGGGGGCATCAAGGCAGTCTTCACTGACAATGTAGACTCGAACGCTTCACACTATGTGTAGGTACAGCGCTCTTTCGCCACTATCACTCCCTGGCCGGTACCCTGCTTTGACTACCATTCTCTGACTGTTTTAAGCCTCTTCACCACCCACGGCACACTTCTCGGCCACGACGAGATCATCGACGTAAAAGCCGCACGCAAATTCACCGCTTTTGTCGGAGCAATCTGGCGTCGGCACGAATCCATGATCAAATCTCTTGGAAAGACAGATTTGAAACTCGGACTCAACACCGTTCACTCCTTTGCCTACGGTGTTCGAGACGACAAAGAGATCCAAGCTGATGGACATATAGTACGTTCACTTGTCGTCATGATGGACAACGTAATAGCTTCCGTCATCCACGTGCAGGGGAAGCTGCTGGTAGCGGCTCAACTAGACGTCGAGAGGCTGAGCGATGGGCTTGAAGGAACGCGAGAGATCACTGTAGCCGATATTGAGAGGCTGTATCCAGATCCCGACAAAGCCACCATACGTAAGAGGTCGACTCTCCGGCCAATTGCCGTCAGTGAAAAATCGAAATCAGGCAGCAAATCAGCCAGATCCAGCTCGGGCTCAGAAACCTCCACGCCTTCCAACGGCGAGACCGACCGTCGGAATTCCGACCCTTCACTTCACGAAAACCTAGCCAAAGGAATGCAGAAGTTGACAGTGGGAGACAATACGGCAACAGACACTGCGAACCACGAGCCCACACAGGACACAGCCGCCCAGACCACTACTGACGACACGGCGCTGATTACTGCACACCTCATGAAGAAACTCAATATCCTGCACCTCAAAGCCGAAGGCATGGCCGACTTTTTCAACGAGAAAGTTCGTTTGGCTAAGGCCGGGATGCCTGCGGATTTCTATTGAGGTAATACCGGTCGAGAAAGCGGTTTGTATTTGGCTTGGTTTGTTGTACGAATGATGTTTGCTCGACCATGCGTGTTGGTGAAGGGTTTGTATGGAGGTTTGTAATATACTCTACTGTCTCTGCAGAGGCATATTGAGCACATCATCTCATATTGTGTACATTCGCACCGTTTGAGCGAAGATTTTCCTCGTCCAAGACATCTGGCCAGATGCAGCAAACGCTATGCAAACGCTATGCCAACGCCATTCCAACCCAGGTATCTTTCCAATACATCCTCCCATATTAATGCACAAGCCCCAACACCATGCATAACAACCGTAACCACACTTATCCCCCTTCCCCATCCCCCCCGTTCCAATCACACCCACCCTCCCCCCTCACTCCCTCCCCACCCTCCTCCAAATCCACCCCCCCGCAACCACAACCGCCAACCCCACCCCCCCAGCAACCCACCAGCGCTCCCAACCCACCTCCTCCTCCCTCGCCGGTAACGCCATAGCCGGCCAAACACCCGCCTCAGCAATTCTGACAAAAACCTCCCCAATACTCCCCCACGTAACACTCACATGCACCGGCTTCCCAACACCCTGCGCCTCCGTCCACGTCTCAGGCTGCACTTCCCCCCTCTGCACCGTGCGATCCGCGTCCGCTTTCAAAGCCACGTACACGGCGGGCGAGGCGGCGAGGTGCGGGTGCTGCGCGAAGAGCGCGGGGATGTAGGCGAAGGAGTCCGGGTCGCTGGAGTCGTAGGCGAAGACGAGGGTGTCTGCCAAGGAGAGTTTGGGCGGGTTTTCGAGCACGGCCGGCTCGAGCTCGCCGAGTTCTTGCAGGATCAGGTGGACTTGCTTTCCCCCTGGGAGTTCGACCGTGTTTACGGCTGTGCGGGGTTTGATGGTGGGGTGGTAGGTGGGGCTGTGGGGGCGGGAGAGGAAGGAGTCGAGGAGGGAGGATTTGCCACTGCCG
>JAABUQ010008609.1_pt1 | contig 14218 bp, 15 predicted proteins | sample 5560001 | NCBI WGS metagenome assembly JAABUQ01 (sample SAMN10711888, study PRJNA513371) | rock metagenome | isolation source: Antarctica rocks | place: Antarctica: Victoria Land, Finger Mt nord | collected 2015-12-18
GGTTTGCGGGCCTGATCGGGGAGTCCATTCCATGAGCATCGCGACCGAGCCCGAGCGGAAGCTGATGACGGCCGAGGAATTCCTGGCGATCCCGGATGATGGCATCGCGCGCGAGCTGATCGACGGGATCGTCAAGGAGCGCGGGATGACCCTCCACAATCACAACCATGCCGGCGTCGCGTCGAATGTTGTTCACTTGCTCCGGTTGTGGCTCGCGCCCCAACCCGGGCCGAAGGGTAAAGTCGTCGTGGGCGATTGCGGATTCCGCCTCAAGCGCAATCCCGACAGATTGGTCGGGCCCGATGTCGGTTTCGTCTCGGCGGAATTGAAGGCCCGGACGGACCGGAATGCCGCGTTCTACGACGGGGCGCCCGTGCTCGCCGTGGAGATCCTATCCCCGTCCGATCAGCACCGGGACGTCATCGAGAAGGTCGAATGCTACCTGGCCGCCGGCTCGGTCGTCTGGGAAGTCGACCCCGACATCCAGACCGTCCGGGTCCACCGTCCCGGGCAATTGGCGGAAGGGTTCAACGCATCGCGGGAGATCGACGCCGATCCCTACATGCCCGGGCTCCGCGTCGCCGTGGCGGCGATCTTCGAGGATTGATGGGGCGGGTCATCAAACGGAGATCGATCTCGCCCCCATGCCGGCGATCGACCAGGGAGCACGCCCCATGAGCATCGCGACCGAGCCGGAGCGGAAGCTGATGACGGCCGAGGAGTTCCTGGCGATCCCCGAAGACGGCATCGCGCGCGAGCTGATCCACGGGATCGTCAAGGAGCGCGGCATGAGCCTCCGGAATCGCCAGCATGCGTCGGTTCAATCGAGGATCGCCGCGCGGCTGCTACTCTGGCTCGAAGCCCAGCCGATGCCCCACGGGGACGTCGTGGACGGCGATTGCGGCTTTCGCCTCAGGCGAGACCCCGACCTGCTGGTCGGCCCCGACGTCGCCTACGTCTCGGCGGAGGTGCTGGACCGGATCGACCTCAAGTCCGCGTATCTGGACGGGCCGCCGCTGCTCGCCGTGGAGATCCTGTCGCCTTCCGATATCGGCCAGGACGTCTTCGACAAGGTCGAGCTGTACCTGGAAGCGGGGGTGATCGTGTGGGAGATCGACCCCAAGTTCCGGGTCGTCCGGGTCCACCGCCCCGGGCGATTCGTGGAATCGTACAACATGACCCAGGAGGTCGACGCCGACCCTTATCTGCCCGGACTCCGCATCCCCGTGGCGGCGATGTTCGCCGGCCGGGCGGCCGTCTGACGCCGTCCCCGCCACCCCCCGATGCCCCTTCGGCGGCATGAAGGAGTCCGGCCCGGGGCGCGAATTGGACGTCGAAGGGCTCGACGCCTACCTCGAAACCAAGTATGTTTCGATCGGCCTGCGAGCTTGACCCCACGACCGGAGGCGCGACCGGATGAGCACGGCCCTTTCCCCGGCACAGAAGGCCCGGTTGACCATCGAGGAATTCCTCGCCCTGCCCGACGACGGGACGGAACGATGGTTCGTCGACGGCGAGATCAGGCCCGAGGAGCGCACGATGACGCGCCGCAGCCGGGATCATACCCGCGTCGAGGCGAAGGTGGCCTACTACCTGGGCGATTGGCTGCTGCATCAGCCCGCCCCGAGGGGCATCGTCCACTCTGGCGAGATCGGATTCCGCCTCCGGCGCGACCCGGATGTCCTCGTGGGAACCGATGTGGCTTATGCATCGGCGGAACTCGTCGCCCTCGCCGATCAAGAACTGCCGTATTACGACGGCTCCCCGACGCTGACCGTCGAGATCCTATCCCCTTCCGACAAGCACAAGGATGTCGTCGACAAGGTCAGGCTCTACCTGGCGGCGGGGGTCGTCGTCTGGGAGATCGACCCGGACTTCCAGGTCGTCCACGTCCACCAGCCCGGACGGACGACGGAAGTCTACAGCGTAAACCAGGAGATCGACGGCACCTCCTACATGCCCGGGCTCCGCGTCCCCATCGCGGCGATCTTCGAAGTCTAGCCCGGCCGGTCTCGATCCGACCGGCCCCCAACCTTGGAATCATGGGCAACATGCCGGGGAGCCTTGGCTCATGATCATCCCCTGGGCGACCGACGCGCCGATCTACCATCGCCCCTGGGCCACGATGGGCCTGATGGCGGCCAACGTGGTGGCATTGGTCGCGGCGATGGACGCGGATCCCGAGCAGGTCGAGCCGCTCTTGCTGGCGCACGGCCAGGGGCTGCACCCGCTCCAGTGGGTCACGTCGAACTTCCTCCACGAGGGGGCGGGGCACCTCCTGGGGAACCTCGTGTTCCTCTGGGCGTTCGCCCTGATCGTCGAGGGGAAGCTCGGCTTCGCGCGATTCTTGGCGGTCTATCTCGGCCTGGGCTTCGTCCAGTGCGGGTTGGAGCAGGTCGCGACGCTGGGGATGGGGGAGTCGCACTCGCTCGGGGCGTCGGCGATCATCTATGGGATCATGGCGATGGCGATGGTCTGGGCCCCCAAGAACGAGCTGACCTGCCTCTGGTGGTTCGGCTTCAAGGGCGGGCTGTTCCTCGAGGTGGCGATCGTCTGGTTCGCCCTGCTCTACATCGGCTTCGAGACCTGGGAGGTCGTCTTCTGGGGCGGGGCGTTCGGCTTCCAGGTGACGACCGCCTTGCTCCACCTCTCCGGCGCGGCGCTGGGCTTCGCCCTGGCGACGGCGATGCTCCGGCTCGGCTGGGTCGACTGCGAGCACTGGGATTTGTACTCGGTCATGAAGGGGCACCAGGGCCGCCCCTCCGGCGGTGGCGGGGTCAAGACCGTCAAGCCGCCCCGCAAGAAGAAGCCCAAGGCCAAGAAGCCGAGAGCGGCCGAGGTGGCATCTCCCGAGGATCGGACCGAGGCCGCCCACCTCCGCCTCAAGGGGCACCTCGACGCCGGCGACGCCCTCGGGGCCCACGCCGCCTACGACAAGGCCGTCCGGACCCTCCCCGGCTGGACCCCCCGGGGCGCCGACTGGCTCGCCCTGATCCAGTCCTTGCTCGAAGCCCGCGAGTGGCGGGCCGGCGTGACCACGATGGAGGACTACCTCCGCCGGAGCCCCAAGCCCTCCGCCCGGGTCCGGATCCGCCTCGCCCAGGTCCTCATCAAGGAGCAACAGCGCCCCATCCACGCCCTGGCCGTCCTCGACGCCATCCCCGCCGGCTCCTGGCCCGAGAACCTTCAGGCCGCCGCCGCCCAGGTCCGCCGCCAGGCCGAGCAGATGCGCGAGGAAGGCGTCCTGGAGGTGGAAGGGGAGGCGTGGTAGCCGCCAGAAGCCGGACGATCGGCGAGCAACACGCCTCGGGGGATCTCGATGGGTATTGATCGGGATGCGCGACCAATCCGGCGACCCGGGCCGATCGCGCTGATCGACCTGATGGCCCTCGTCGCCGGGGCCGCGGTCGCCTTGCGGCTCCGGGGGGACATCGTCGAATACCTGCTCGCTCACTGGGCATACGGCGAACCCTGGGACACGCTGTTCAAGGTCGGGGAGGTCGCCGAGCTGGCCGGTATCGCCCTCGTCCCGATGATCCTCGCGCGACGATTCCGGTCCGGCGGCATCTTCCGGCCCGCGGAATGGCTGTTGATCGTCGCCGCCCTGCGGTCCGTCCATCGGCGGCTCGAGGCCGGCGGCGGGATGAGATGGCACCTCGAGTGGTTCGGAGAGATGGACGAGGGCGGTTGGGATCGGGCCTGGTACGCGCCCGGGATGATCGGCTTCCTGGTCGTCGTCGCAACCCTCTCGGCGACGCGCGGGAAGGTTCCATTACGCTGGAGATTGCCCCTGCTCGTTTGCCTGCCGCTGTCCGCCTTCTGGGGGCCGGCCCGCCTCTTCTGGAGCGAGCTGGAAGTCTTCTGGGGGATCGCATGGCCCGAGGTCGCCTACGGAACTCCGGGTCGGAACGTCTACGCCGGCTTGATGAATTCGCCCGAACAGGTCCTGGTGAGCTTGCCTTTGGTGGCGTCGCTCGGGGACCTCGCGAGGAGGGGTCGCCGGGCCTGGACCTGGGGGGAGTGTGCTGGGCTCGGGATCGCGACGGTGACCGAGACATCGTGGGTCGTCCTGGTCATCGTCAGCCAATTGACGAATTATTTTCAGATCACCGGCCCCTTGATCGACTACGACCGGATTTTCGAACGACTGGCGGACCTGGCCATCTGGGCCGGCTGGTGGCTGGCGGACCTGGCGGTCGCGTGGGTCGCCGTCCGCTACCTGGCCAAGCCTTGGAATTGGTGGATCGCGGCGGAGGCGGGCCCACCTCGCGGGATCGACCCTCCCGAGAAATCCGAGATTTCGGGATCGCGCCGGCCTCCGGGGGGCATGAATGGGTAGGGGTGGATGTCGAAAGGGAGGCGGCGGACGATGGCGATGGCGGGCGGCGGGTCGGGCGGGGTCGGGCGGGACCTGGCCTTGCTGGCCGAGGGGGGGGCGACGGCCGCCCTGGGGGACGAGGCGTTGCTCGCCCGGTTCGTCGCCGGGCCGGGGGCGGGGGCGGAGGCGGCGTTCGAGGCGTTGGTCCGGCGGCATGGGCCGATGGTCCGGGGGATCTGCGGGCGGGCGTTGCGGGATCCCGGCGATGCGGGGGATGCGTTCCAGGCGACGTTTTTGGTCCTGGCCCGGCGGGCGGGGTCGGTCCAGGTCCGCGACGGGTCGCTCGCCCCCTGGTTGCACGGGGTCGGCGTCCGGGTGGCCCGGCGGGCCCGAGGCGAGGCGGCCCGGAGGCGCGGGCGGGAGCGGACCAACTCCGACTTGCCGGAGGTCGCCGCTTCCGAGGAGGGCCCGGGGAATGATCCGGAAATCCGGGGGATCCTCGACGAGGAGCTGGCCCGGCTCCCGGGGCGGTATGGCTCGGCCTTGATCCTGTTCTACCTCGAAGGCTTGAGCCACGAGGAGGCGGCCGGGCGGATCGGCTGCCCGGTCGGGACGGTCCGGAGCCGCCTGAGCCGGGGCCGCGACCTGCTCCGCGACCGCCTGGCCCGGCGCGGGCTGGCCCCGGCGATCCCCGCGGCCCTCGGGGCGGCGGTCCCCTCGAAAATCCAAGGAGCCACGGCCCGCCAGGTCGCGCGACTGGCGGCGGGCTATCCGGCCGGCGGGGCGGTCCCGCCGGCCGTCGCCGAGCTGGTCGCGGGAGTCTCTCGGATGTTGAACACCTGGCGGAAGATCGTCCCCCTGTCGGCCCTCGGGCTGGTCGGCGCCCTCGGCCTGGCGGCCCTGGGCCAGGCCCCTTCGAGAGCCCCCGCCCCCAAAGGGTCGGCCCCCCCGATGATCTCGGCCACCGCGCCGGCCCCGACCCCCTCGCCGGCGCCGCAGCCGGCCCCGGCCGACACCTCGTTCGACGCCTTCCCGCCCTTCGTGGTCAGGACCGAGCCGGCCGCGGGCTCGACCGACGTCGACCCCGCCCTCGGCGAGATCCGCGTCACCTTCAGCAAGGACATGCAGGACGGGAACTGGTCGTGGGTGACGATCAACAAGGACGCCTTCCCCGAGATCGTCGGCAAGCCCCGCTTCGAGGCGGACAAGCGGACCAACGTCGCCTCGGTCAAGCTCGCGCCGGGCAAGACGTACGCGCTCTACCTGAACTCGGGCCGGTTCAACAGTTTCCGCGACGTTGCCGGCCAGCCTTCGGTGCCGTACTTCCTGGTCTTCAAGACCCGGAAGTGAGGCCGATCAGTCCGGGATGGTGAACCGGACGACCTGCCCCCGGTGGTCGGAGGAGAACCGGGTGAACAGCTCGCATTGGAGGCCGGGGCGGTCGTCGCGGACCCAAACGTGGTCGATGTCGTAGAGGGGCAGGGGCGAGGGGAAGGTCGCCCTCCAGCCGGGGGAGGAGCGCGAGGCGAGGGCGTAGCCGGCCTCGGCGATCGCGTCGAAGCCGAGACTCCGGGACACGCTGTTGAAGTCGCCGAGGGCGACGTCGATCGGGGCGCCGGCCGCTTTGGCCCGGAGCAGGGCGACGGCGACGTTGTCGAGCATCGGCGTCCTCGACCGGAACGGGCTGCTCGGGCCGTCGACCACCAGGAGGCGGACCGTCTTCCCTCGGACGTCCGCCTCGAACACCGCCGCCGACCCGTCGGCGATCGGCTCGCGGTGGACCAGCCGAGGCGCCCCTCGCGAAAAGACCACCAGCTTGTACCGGTAGGCCGCCCCCGGCTCGTTCTCGGATTGGACCCGGGCCCAGCCCGGCCCCAGGTCGGCCACCAAGAGGTCGAGGTCGGGGTCCGGCGGCGACTCGCTGAGGACGACGAGGTCGCACCCTCGGGCGAGGATCTCCCGTCGCGTCTTCGCCCAGGCGGTCCCGGAATATTTCCCCGCCCCCCAGAGCACGTTCCAGTGCAGGACCGAAACCTCGGTCCCCGGGTCCGACCCCGGCGATCCGACCTCGCCTCTCGGCCCGCCCCCGACCATCGGCCAGGCCGCCAGGCCCGCCGCGAGCAGGCCGAACGCCCCGAGCGCGAACCGGCTCCGGGGCAGCGCCCGCCCTCGGGCGACCGCGTCCCAGGCCGCCGCCGCCAGGCCGAAGGGGACCAGGGGGAGGTACATCAAGACCCCCCAGGCCACCGACCGGTCGCGGACCAGATGCCCGAGCAGCCCGAGGGCCACGACCGAGGCCAGGCCCAGCGACACCGCCAGCCGGGCGAGGCGGGCCAAGGCGCCCAGGCGGCCCGTCATCTGGGGCCGACTTCGGCCGGAAGGGCCGGGGCCGTCGGGGCCGGGGGTTCGGCGACGGACGTATGATCGTGGACGATCTTCCAGCCGTCGGCGAACTTGCGGAAGATCAGGGTGAAGAGGCCGCCGGGCTTCTTGCCGTCGGGCAGGGTCAGTCGCCAGCGCCCCCGGACGAGCGCGGCGTCGCCGCTCAGGGACTGGATCTCGACCTCGGAGAAGGCCAATCGGCCCATCGCCTTGCCCTCGGCCTGGTACCGCTTGCGGTAGCGGTCGCGCATCGCGTCGAACCCGTCGTTCCGCTCGCCGCCGGAGAGGAAGACCACCCCGGGCGCGTGCCAGTACCCTTCGAGGAAGCCGTCGAGGTCGCCCCGGTTCCAGTCGGCCTCCTGCTTGTCGAGCACGGCCTTGATCGCCCGGACGGCCTCGGAGTCCGCCTCCTGGGCCGGCGCCGGGCCGCCCCGGACGAACGCGAGGGCGAAGACCAAGGCCAAGGCCCGGCCGATCGACGGCCTCGGGATGGTCCCGGATGTCATCTCAGGTCTCCCTCATGAGGAAGATGGCGCAAGGGACGATCTCGCGGGGTAAGCCCGGGTTTTGGGCGGTTTCGGGCCCGACGGATCGGGATTTGCTGAATTTGACCAGGGGTCAGGCGATCCCGACCTGTCCGGGCGTCCCATCCTAAGCACTGGGCCACGTCGACGGAAGGGGCCGGGGTCCAAGGCCCCGCGCGAAGGGGGAGTTGTTCGAGTCGCGGACACGAATTGCCGACATTCTCACCTGGGCGGTGGCGCGGCGGGTCGGGGAGCAGACGTCTGCCGGGGTCACGCCCGGTCGGCTTCCCTCGTACTCCGCCCCGGCCCGGACCACCGGCCACCCGCGCGGACACCAACGACCGACCCGGTCGATCGACCGATTTCTCGTCGGGACATTGACTTAGATTGTTCTTCGTCTATACTCCACGACTCGCGAAGCCTTGCCCCCGGTCGCCCCTTCCTCGTCGTGCCCGAAGTCCCGACGCCCCGGCTTCCGGCCGGGGGAGCCCCCGACCCGGCCCTCCCGGGCCGGTCGACGCCGACGGCGCTTCGTCATCCACCCCGCTCTTGCCCGATCGCGAGACCCCATGAAACCGACAACCTCGACGCGGCCCGAGTCGGCCGGGATTGCCTGGACCCCGCTGCTCTGGATCGGAGCCTTGCACGTCGGGGCCCTCCTGGCGTTCCGCCCCTCGAACTTCACCTGGCCCGCGCTGGCGGCCTGCCTGGTCCTGTACTGGCTGACCGCCGGGATCGGGATCTGCCTGACCTACCACCGGCTCCTGGTCCACCGGAGCTTCGCCACCCGGTTCAAGTGGCTCGAGTACGCCCTGACGATCGTCGGCTGCTGCGCCTCCGAAGGGGGGGCGATCGGCTGGGTCGCCGACCACCGCAAGCACCACGCCCACTCCGACGACGAGCACGACGTCCACAGCCCGAACCGGGGCTTCGCCTGGGCCCACATGCTCTGGTGGATGACCCCCGACGTCACCGCCGACCACACGCCCGAATATTACAAGAAGTGGGCCCCCGACCTCGACCGGGATCCGGTCCACCGCTTCCTGGACAGTTATCACTACATCTTCCCGCTCCTGCTCTTCGCCGGCCTCTACGCCGTCGGCGGGATGCCCTGGCTGGTCTGGGGCGGTTTCGTCCGCTCGGTCCTGGTGCTGCACTCGACCTGGCTGGTCAACTCGGCCACCCACGTCTGGGGCTACCGGACCTACAAGACGCGGGACACCTCCACCAACCTCTGGTGGGTGGCCCTGCTCACCTTCGGCGAAGGGTGGCACAACAACCACCATGCCTTCCAGACCTCCGCCCGGCACGGCCTGCGGTGGTGGGAGGTCGACGCGACCTACTGGGCGATCAAGCTGATGTCGATGGTCGGCCTGGCGCACAGCGTGAAGCACCCCAAGACGATCCTCGCCGCCCAGGCGCAGGGGTCGTCACCCGAGTTGATCGGGGCGAACCGATAAGGGTATAAACTGGGTCGGGAAGAGGTCTCGGATCGTCGCGGACGATCGTGTCACGGGCCTCTGGCGATCGATTTTGGAGTCTCTCCGGATGATGGAGTTGGTCAATAATCTGGAAGGGTTCGTCGCGGAGAACCTTTCGCTCCTCACCCCCGTCGACCAGGCCTGGCAGCCGACCGACTATCTCCCCGACTTCACGGCGGACGATTGGGCCGGCCAGGTCGAGGGCTTTCGCGAGTCGGCCTCGCGGATCTCCGACGAGCTGCTCGTGGTCCTCGTGGGCAACATGGTCACCGAGGAGGCCCTGCCGAACTACTCGCTGTCGCTCAACCGGGTCGTCCGGGACGAGACCGGCATCGAAGACCGGGCCTGGGCCCAGTGGCTCCGGGGCTGGACGTCCGAGGAGAACCGCCACGGCGACCTCCTCAACAACTACCTCAGGCTCACCGGCCGGGTCGACATGAGGGCCGTCGAGCGGACGGTCCACCACCTGATCCGCAACGGCTTCAGCCCCCGCAGCCACGGCGACGACCTCGCCGGGATGATGTACGCCGCCTTCCAGGAGCGGGCCACCCGGATCACCCACGGCAACGTCGGCAAGATGGCCGGCGCCCAGGGCGAGGCCAACCTCGCCAAGATCTGCCGGAAGATCGCCGGCGACGAGACCCGCCACGAGACCTTCTACACCCGGGTCGTCGCCCAGGCGATGGACATGGTGCCGGAGCAGGGGGTGCTCGCCTTCCGCAACATCCTCCGAGGGATCATCTCCATGCCCGGCCGGAGGATGTTCGACGGCCAGGACCCCGACCTCTTCGACCACTTCGCCGTGGTCTCCCAGCGCACCGGGGCCTACACGGTCCAGATGTACTCGGAGATCATCGCCCACTTCGTCGAGACCTGGGGGATCGGCAAGCGGTCGCTCGCCGGCAAGGCCGCCAAGGCCCAGGACTACCTCTGCCAGCAGGCCGAGCGCTACGAGTTCTTCGCCGGGGAAGTGGCCGAGAACCTGGCCAAGCAGCCCCAGGTCAACTTCGCCTGGATCCGCGGCGTCGCGGTCTGACCGGCTTCGGCCGATCGGCCGAAATCGACGCGGCCCCCGCCCTTCGCGGGGGCCGCGCGTCCCTTCACCAGCTCCGCTCGTAGAACTCGCGGAGCTGGGCGGCCTCGCGGGCGGCCTTGGCGTGCATGTCGGCCTGCCTCCGGTAGCTCAGGGCCTTCTCGGGGGCGTCGGGCGCATAGCCCGGGTTGCTCGCGGCCCGGAGGAAGTGGGCCGCGTCGAAGGTGTGCTCCACCTCCTGGCGGGCATATTTCGAGGCGTAAGCCCGGTAGACGTGCCAGCGGAAGCCGACCGACACCCCCACCAGGGTGCAGGCCGCGAAGGCCAAGATCCCCAGGAAGACCCGGGTGCGGGACGTGAGCATGGACGACCGTCGCTCCGAGCGGGTGATCGGGCGGTTCTCCTCGCGGGTTATCCTATCCGCCGGGGGGAGGGGTCGGGAAGGAGCGGCCCTCGAACCGGTTCAGGGAAGGTCGAGGTACGCCTCGCGCTCCAGCCCTCGGAGGTAGGCGAGGGCCTCCTCGACGGTCCCGACCGCCGCGCCCGGGACCCGGCCGAGCCCGTCGAGCTCGCGGAGCAGGGCCAGGTCGTCGCGAGTGTCGGCGTCGGGCGCGGGCCCTCGGTCCTTCGGGCGGTCGCGGCCGGCGGTCGGGTCGTCGTGCCGGGCGATCAGGGCGAGGGTCCGATCGGGGACGGCCCCCCGGAGGGCCTCGACCGCGGCCCTCGGGGGGTCTTGGGGGTCGATCGCCCGGCCGACGTCGTGCAGCAGGGCCGCCAGGAGGAACTCCTCGTCGAAGGGGCGGGCGTCGCGGGCCCGCTCGAAGACCTGCAAGCTGTGGTAGAGGGCGTCCCCCTCGGGGTGCGTCCGGGGGTCCTGCTTGACCGCTTCGAGCGGGGCGAGCCTGAGCCGGTAGACGGCGAAGCGGTCGAGGTGGTCGGCCAAGCGGGCCGGCCCCTCGGCGGGCTCGACCTCGGGTTCATCGTCGACGACTTCCCCGGCCTCGACGCCGGAGCGGATCAGGGCCAAAACCTGCTCGCGGACCTCGGAGTCGGAGGGGAGGTCGCCGGGCCGGACCGACTGGCCGAGCACCGCGGCGGCCTTCCGCTTGGCCGCGTAGAACTCGGCCTCGGTCGCCTCGCGGAGCCGGTCGGGGGACGTCCCGGCCTCCCCTCGGAGCACCCCGAGCATCCGCCGGGCGGCCTCGACGGCGATCTTGCGGCGGAGCTTGTCGTCGCCTCGGGGATTTTGATGCTTCTTCTTGTATTGGTCCGGTCTCATGTCGGCCCATTGGGGCACACGACGTCGGCCAAAGTCAAGAGCGCCCCGGCTCGGGCGAACCGGGTCAATAGATCCGCCTCGCCCGATGGGTCGACCGCCCGGATCGCGTCCGCCACTAGGGCCACCTTCCGGCCCCGGGCCAGCAGGCCATCGACCGCGCACCGGACGCAATAATCCGTCGCCACGCCGTAGACCACGAACGTCGGGTCGGCCCGGCCGTAAAGCTCGACCACGCGATCGGCCCCGGGCGCCGAGAACAGGTCGTACTGGCGCTTGTGGATCGTCAGGTGGGGCGGGACCTCGGCCGGGATCGGCCCGTCGCCGTCGAGGATCAGGCCCCCGGGCCAGGCGGTCTCGGCCACCCGGTCCTGGCCGGGCGTCCCGAGCAGGCAATGCGGCGGGAAGGTGGCGAACTCGGCGTCGCCCGGCACATGGGCGCAGCTCGAGGCGAGGATCGGGATCGCTCGATCCCGGGCGAACGCGGTCAGGCGGGCCAGGGCCGGCCGGATCGCGGCCGAGGCCGGGACATACAGCGCCCCGTCGGGATCGAGGAAGTCGCGCTGGGTGTCGATATCGACGAAGACGAGCGGGCCATCGAGCATGAGGGGATCGATCCGGTTCCGAGGTCCATCGAAGGGTCCAGGGATCCCACGGTCTACCAGAGCCGGGCCGGGGAAGGAAGCGGTCGGTGACGGTACGAGATTCGCGATCGTGCACAAGCTTGATAACGCTTTCGACGGGCCCGCCGCCCGGGGCCGAGCTTCGCGACCTTGGATCGAAATGGGGAGGGACCGATGGGCCGGCTTGATGGGAAGATCGCGGTCGTCACGGGGGGTTCCCGGAGCATCGGCGCGGCCGTGGCCCGGCGGTTCGCCGCCGACGGGGCCAAGGTGGTCGTCGACTACAACGCCAGCCCCGACGCCGCCGAGGAGGTCGTCGCCGCCATCGCCAAGGCGGGCGGCGAGGCGGTCGCGGTCAAGGCCGACCTGCTCCACCCCGAGGAGCTCAAGGCCCTCTTCAAGGAGGCCAAGCACAAGTTCGGCCGGGTCAACGTCCTGGTCAACAACGCCGGGATCATGATCCACAAGAAGGTCGGCGAGTGGGATCCCGAATACATCACGCACATGTTCGACATGAACGTCCGAGGGCTCCTGATGGCGACCCAGGAGGCCGTCGAGATGTTCGGCTCCCACGGCGGGACGATCATCAACATGTCGTCCTCGATCTCCCGGATGGCGATGCCCGGCACCGCCGTCTACACCGGGACCAAGGGCGCCATCGACGTGATCACCCGCGTCCTCGCCGCCGAGCTCGGCCCGAAGAAGATCACCGTCAACGCCCTCAGCCCCGGATTCACGGATACCGACATGAACGCCGACGCCGGCTTCTTCGAGCGGAGGGGCGCCATCGCGGCGACCGCGCTGGGCCGCGCCGGGCTCGTCGAAGATATCGCCGACGTCGCCGCCTTCCTCGCCTCCGACGACGCCCGCTGGATCACCGGCGAGGTCATCGGCGCCAACGGCGGGATGCGGGGCTGACGCCCGAATCCTGTCGGGCGCGGGCCGTCGAACTCGAAGGGATCGGAAACGGGCGCGGGACGATTCGACGCCCCGCCGTCCCGTTCCGTGGTCGCCGCCGCGGAGGGAAGCCGCGGCGGTCCTCGACCTTCGACCGGCGGAAGGACCCGACGTATGCCGATGCTGTCCCCTCTCCTGGCCTTGACCCTGATCGCCGCCGACGCCCCCGCCGCCCGGATCGCCCCGCCGCCGCCCGCCTCCGACGTGCCGAGCTGGTACCTCACGGTGGCCGAGGCGGTCCGGGTCGGCCTGGCCAACTCGCCGATCCTCCGCGAGACCTCCCCCGCCTCGGGGCCGGTCGCGGTGCCCCCTGGCCGCGAGGACCGCTCGGCCAACGTCGTCATCATCCGGGTCGACCGCGACGCCAGCGAGTGGAAGTTCCAGGCCGACGTCTCGGCCCATGTCCGCTCGATCGAGCAGCAGTACTGGGCCCTGTCGAGCCAGCAGACCGACGTCTGGATCCGCGAGGCCACCCTCAAGCTCGCCGAGGAGGCCGTCCGCCGCGAGAAGGCCAACGAGCCCCAATTTGGCCGAGGCATTCTGGCCGACATGGCCGAGGCCGAGCAGGCCCTCGAAGCCCTCAAGGCCGGCCTGGAGACGGCCCGGGCCGACCGGGCGACCCTGGAGCGGAACTTTCGCAACATGCTCGGCCTGCCGATCGAGGACCGGCGCAAGATGGTCGCCGCCACGCCGCCGGTCCTGACGCCGAGCCGGCCGGAGTGGGAAGCCTCCCTGGCCGAGATGACCGCCAAGCACCCCGACATCGAGGCCGCCCGCCGGGCCCTGGCCGACGCCGAATCCCGGGCCAATCAGCGGCACGACGACACCGCCCTCGACAAGCCGAAAACCGCCTACGACCAGGCCCTCCTGGCCACGACCCGCTCCTTGGCCCGGTCCTTCGCCGCGATCGGGGCCGAGTACGACCATCTCAAGGCGGCCCAGCGGCTCACGATCGCCGCCCAGCAGAGGCTGGCCGCCCAGCGGGCCTTCCACGACGAGGGGCGGATCACCATCGACCGCCTGCTCGACGCCGTCGCCCAATACGCCAACGCCGTCACTCAGGAGGGCCTGTGCGCATCCTCCTACAACACGGCATTGGCCGCCTTCGAGGAGGCCCGAGGGACGATCCTCCTCTACGAAGGCGTCCGGATCGTCAACCCCTCGCGGCGACCCGAAGTTCAGGGCAAGATCGACACCCCGACCCCCGCCGAGCGGGTCACCAACGCCGCCCCTTGATCCGACCGGCCCCGCAAGTCCGCGAGGCCGGGCCGGACCTCGAACGGGTCCGGCCCGGCCTGGCGATATCACGTCCGCTTGGGGCTCAATCCTTCTTCTTGCAACTCCCCTTTGTCCCCGGCTTCTTGCCCGGGGTCGGCTCGTACCCTTCCCAGCACCGGCCGCTATCCTTCCCCTTCGAACCCGGATCCGTCTTCTTCTTGGCCTTCGAAGCCGTCGCCTTCTCGGTGGCTGCCACGGGAAAACCCCTTTCGACTTGAGTGGGATCGGAAGGCGGGCGGCCCCTCCAAGATCGCCCCACGAACGAAGCAACCGTCGGGCCAATGGCGGAGCACCCAGGCCCGCCGGCCCATCGGGTCGCTCGGATTGTGCCTGGGCCGCCGGATTC
>JAABUQ010008610.1_pt1 | contig 14216 bp, 13 predicted proteins | sample 5560001 | NCBI WGS metagenome assembly JAABUQ01 (sample SAMN10711888, study PRJNA513371) | rock metagenome | isolation source: Antarctica rocks | place: Antarctica: Victoria Land, Finger Mt nord | collected 2015-12-18
CACTGACCATGGCAAAGCCGGGAAACAACTGAGCGCAATCATCATGCCAATGGGCTTGACAGCTCCTGAGGCACTCAACCCCATGCAGACGGCTGCCCATCAAAAGCTCGAAGCGCTCCACGGAGCTGCGTTCAACAGTGCGTATTTTCATGGGCAAGAAGTTGCTCATGAGAAGACGATCGAGCTTTTCAAAACTGAAGCCTCGAGCGGGTCGAACCCAAAACTGGTCGCTTTTGCAAAGATGACCCTTCCTGTCATTGAGGCCCACCTGGAAATGGCCAAGAGCGACGTCCATGCGATGAGCTCGAAGTAGTTTGAAGCAATCGTCGCGACTAGCCTCAGGCCGTCGCGGCGAGCTTAAGATCAGCGCAAGCGATTCTGCACCACGTAACGCGTGGTAACCGCGTGGTCGGGAACAATCTGATCGAGGCCGTTGATCCAAGCGCTCGTCGACTGGTCCAAGGAGATTCCATGATCGCCCGTTTTGTGAAGATCATCGCAATATCGATACTGGTCATGTCAGGGCTGACCGAAACACGAGCGCTCGCTGTTGGTTTGCCGCAAGTCCCTGGCGCCACCCAGAAACCTCAAGCGGGCGGGATGAGCGCCGGCGCATCACTCGAGGGACCAAGCGGATCGGCACTTGAGCCCTACCTGATCACGTGGTTACTGCCAGCCTTTGGACTAATCGCGTTTGTATTTGCCTTACGGTTGATCGGCGACTTCGAGCGAGCGGGAAAAGCCAAGCGGCCTTTGTTCGGATATCGCGGTAATGACATTGCCCATTCACGTGAGGAGAAGTAGCTCCGATGGCCGATGCTTGCAGCTTCGGCTCGGCCGACTCTGGTTTCTCGTCCCCCGTAACGAGTGGGAGTTACGACACGGTTGAGGCTATCGTTGCGTGACAACGTCACAACGAATGCCTCACCGATTCGTGTATCCACAGGCGCAGCAAAAGCACCAATCTTCCTAAAGGAGTCTTTCATGGCAGCACCTACGATTAATACGTACCTCAGCGACATACTTGCTCTTGAAAAGCATAATCTTCAGCCTTTGCAGTCACAAGCGTCGGATGGAGAGCTCCCGAAATTCCCTGCAGCAAAAGCGTGCGTTGATGCAGCCGTACCAATGGTTCAGTCGCATATTAACGCTATCGAGGCACGGTTAGAGGCACTCGGTGGCCATGCGGGAGTCGGCGTGAAGACCGGTGTCGCGGCCGCAGCCGGTGCAATAGCGGCCACAGTCAACCACGTTCGGAAGACAGAGTTTTCAAAGGACCTTCGCGACGATTATAGCAGTCTTTCTTTAACGTCGGCAAGCTATACGATGCTGCACGCGACGGCTCTCGGAATGAATGATTCTGAAACCGCGGCATTGGCGCTTCGCCATCTCAAGGACGTCGCGTCCATGGTCGTTCAATTCGCCGATGCATTGCCGTCAGTAGTTCTCGACGAACTGCAAACGGAAGGAGCGACCGTCGATCCTTCTGTCGCTGCCACGGCAAAGAAAAATCTCGACGAGGCGTGGAAAAGCGCCGAACGAAAGTCTGGCTCGACCATGTAGTCGGTGGCGTAAAGGCGAAGTACGAGTAGAGGCCGGTTCGGGTTCGCCGAATCAGCCTCTACTCGTGATCGGTACGTAGCTACTCAGTAGCAAACCCGAGGATGCTACAATTCACTTAATTCGGTGCGCTGCGTGTACGCACGGGATCATGTTGCATGAACCGTCGGGCTGTACGAGTGTCGACTGCGTTTGCGAGTTGAGTCTCCACGCGGTCATCGAGGCTGAAAATCGCCTATTTACGTGAAGAGACTGCGCTAGATTGGATTTCACGAGGGGTCGATGTTAAGGAAGCATAGTCAGTAGCCTTGAAGTGCTTTGCGTGTGGCCCGACAAGCGACGCGCTGCGCTTAAGCGTGTAAAGGTCGTTCTGGGCATGCAGAATTTGTGTCCGCGTAACGTCGGCGATCGTAACGTTCTCCTTAATCGGCGTTAAAGAGGAAGGGTCACGCGATCGTGCATGACCCTTCCTCTCTGCGTAAACCTGTTTCTCGCTACGTTATAGGTTCGAGTACCGGGAGTTTGAGTGCCGCTGCCATTCGCTGGCCGAATGTCGGGTCGACCTTCGTGAAGATCGCGACGGCCCGCTCGCGAATCGGCGGTGGAACGGTCTGCATGTGCATCGTAATCGTATCGATCATGCGGTCCTGGCCGTCCTTACCGATAACACGCCAGAACATCGTAGCCTGCGAGTAGTCGTCGTTTCCGGGCGCGCTTTGCTCGTAGCGTCCAGTCGCTTCGCGCAGTGCCGTCTGCGGCTCGGCGAACGCCATACTCGCCTTTGGTCCCTTATGACTGTTGGGCGCGTAGTTTACTCGGGCACCCTGATTGTCGCCGCGCGGCATCACGCCATCGCGCTTGTACGGGTTGTTGACCTTCGTGCCATGCGCGAGGTTCACGTCGAGCTGCTCGTAGTTTCCGCCGAGACGGTAGCGATGCGCATCGGCGTAGGCGAAGAGACGCGCCTGCAGCATCTTGTCGGGCGACCCATAGATCCCGGGCACGAGGTTCGACGGAGCGAACGCCAACGACTCGACCTGCGCGATGTAATTCTCAGGATTCCGGTCGAGAACCATCCGCCCCACGGGGATCAGCGGATAATCTTCGTGTAGCACGACTTTCGTGACGTCGAAGATATCATACTTGTAGTTAAAGCCCTCTTCGAACGGGATGATCTGCACGGAGAGCTTCCACGACGCGGGATTGCCCGCGTCGATCCGATTGAAAAGACTCAAGGTAAATGAGTCGAGCTTCACCTCGTCGGCGCGGATCTGACCAGCCTCTGCATCCGAAAGATTCTTGATGCCCTGCTCCGTGTGGAAATGGAACTTGACCCAAAACTTCTCGTTGGCTTCGTTGTACCACATGAACGTGTGCGAGCCGTAGCCATTCATGAACTCGTAGCCGGCCGGCAACCCGCGATCGCCCATGAGCCACATCACCTGGTGAATCGACTCGGGTGAGAGCGTCCAGAAGTCCCACTGCATCGCGTGATCGCGCTGATGCGTCTGCGGATCGCGCTTCTGCGAATGAATGAAGTCGGGAAATTTGTACGGATCGCGTAGGAAGAAGATCGGCGTGTCGTTGCCGACCATGTCCCAATTGCCGTCCTCGGTGTTAAACTTCACCGCGAAGCCGCGCACGTCGCGGTAGGCGTCGGCGCCGCCCGACTCGATCGCGACGTGCGAGAATCGCGCAACGAGCTCGGTCCGCTTGCCAACGCCGTTGAACATCTTCGCCTTCGTGTACTTGGACATGTCCTGCTCAAGCTCGAAATAACCGAAGGCGCCCGCGCCCTTCGCGTGCACGACGCGTTCCGGGATGCGCTCAAAGTCGCGTTCTTCTCGAAGAGCCACGTATCTTCGATTACGATTGGACCGCCGGGACCCGCGGTCATCGAGACCTCGTTCGATGCGACAGGCATGCCGCTCCCGAGCGTCAGCGTGCCTTCCATCTCGCCCGTCGGCCAAGCGTTTTCCCAAAGCCGTTCGGCGAGCTCGCGAGGATTGGGCCGTCGCTCCCTGGCGGGACGGGCGCATTGCCCTTCATGTTCGGCGGTCCGCTCGGCTCGAAGGGCTTTGCTAGGCCACCCGGCGCGAGTGTGGACCCGTCCGGTGTCTGCATCGGTACGCGCCCCTTTGAGGAGCTCTTCGTATCAATCTTGGCCGCCTGGGCCTCTGAGCCGTTTGTCGACTTTTTCGGTCCGTCGTGTTTCATCGAAACCTCACCCAAGCACGTAAGCGTGCAGCCACGAGTACGGGGTTATGATACCCAATGCGACTCGAGCTCCTGATCGTGTCCAGGGCGTGGTGTACGAGCGGGTCGCCCTCGTAGCATAGGGAGCGGCCATCGGGGCCCTTGGCGAAGGTTGTTTTTGCACAAGCAACTTCCGCACGAGGGACACCACGATGGCCACGGGCAGTATCGCACTTTCCGAGCTCGTCGAGAAGGGGGCCAAGGACGACATCGTCCGCGAGCTCCTGGGACATTTGCTGAGCGGCTGATGGAGTTTGAGATCGAACAACGCTGCGGCGCCGAGTATGGCGAGCGCAGCGCCGATCGCAGCAACAGCCGCAACGGCTATCGCGACCGCCTGTGGGAAACACGCGCCGGTGCGATCGAGCTGCGCATTCCGAAGCTACGCAAAGGCAGCTATCTTTTAGCCCTCGGCGAACGGCCGAGAAGGCGCTGGTCGCCGTCGGCAAGAAGCGTACATCCAAGGCGTCTCGACGCGCCCCGTCGACGCGCTCGTCCAAGCGATGGGCATGACCGCCATCTCGAAGAGCCAAGTGTCGCTTTTATGCGGTGGTATCGAGGAGCGCGTTGGCGCGTTCCTCAATCGGCCACTCGAAGGCGACTGGCCGTACCTGTGGATCGATGCGACGTACGTGAAGGTCCGGCAGGCCGGCCGCATCGTCTCGGTCGCCGTAATAATCGCCGTCGGAGTCACTACGGACGGGATTCGGGAGGTCTTGGCGTCGCCGTCGGGCCGAGCGAAGCGGAGCCGTTCTGGACCGACTTCTTGCGCTCGCTCACGCGGCTGGCTTGCGCGGCGTCAAGCTCGTCATCTCCGACTCGCACTCCGGGCTCAAGGCGGCAATCGCGAAGATCTTCCACGCAACGCGGCAGCGTTGCCGCGTGCATTTCAAGGTTTTCTCGGAGACTGATTTCCATGAAGACCTCAAACTCATCGACGTTCCTGTCTTCGTGATGCACGGAGAAGATGACCAGATTGCGCCATTCTTGGCGACGGGGGCCCGGTCGGTCAAGCTACTGCGATATGGAACGTTGAAATCGTATCCCGGCTTCCCGCACGGGATGCCGACGACCAACGCGGACCAGATCAACGCCGCTCTGCTCGCATTCATCGAGGCCGATTCCTTAACACGGACGGCTTCCCGCAATGACGAGAAAGACGTTCTCAGTGCGGCTCGTTAGAAGTGACTATGAACCGAGAGCTGCGACCGGCTAGCACGGGCTAGCTATCCCAAATGTTGGTAGTGTCGACCGACCGACGCTGTGACGGCGGCCGGACGTTGCGGACCGCGCATCCGGTCGCGAGGCAGATCCATGATCGCGTTTTTATTCGCATCCTATGTTGCGGCTGCGACGGCGTCCCTCGACGAGGAGACGTCCGGCGCCGTCGACGCGCGCACGCTCAAGCTCACGCTCGTGTCGGACTCGTTCTCCTCGCGGTAGCGCTTTATCGGCCGTGACGACGGCGCTCGACTGCGCGTTTGGATTCTTACTCGCTTCGAAATCGACGGTCGACCGAAGCCAAAGCTTTCGTGAACCGAGCTCGCGATTGCGGCTCTTCGGCAATCAGCCCAGGATCGTCGTACCGGACGTTCCGCACGCGGCGACCGACGTCGCGCGCCGTCCAGACCGATACGGGCGGAACGAGAATCTCGAGCAGCGCTTCCGCCTCGCGCTTCCCCGGCTCGATCCATGCGTTTGCCCCGTCGACGTCGAGCATGACGGGCATTCGCGCGTAGTAGCCGTCGGCGAAGGTCGCGCACCGGCGCTGTTGCAGCGCCTCTCGATACAGCCGCGACGTCGCGTCGTCTCGATTCGCGCGTGAACGTCGAGAGCTTCGTTGCTTTCGGGCCTTGTGACCACCAGTGGACGAGTCCCCAACGGAGCTCGCCGACCATTCGCTCGTCGTCGTTCACGGCGGCGAGCACCGGCTGGTCGGAGCGACCTTGTCGTGGGCTAAAATGCCGAGTCGCCGATCCGCGTGCCGAAGCCCTCGGCGATCATCGCCGGCGAGCGCATTCGTCCGAATCTGCCGCACATATCGACGGGATTCCGCGAGTTATCGCGGCCTCTCCAGCCGTATGGCTCAGCCCATAGACGTTATCGCCTCGCGCCACAGCCGCCGGGAATAACCGCTTCAACGCCCGTTCTGAAGGCGAAGTGGATCGCGAGCGAGTCCGCGGTCGTGGCGACGTGCTCGCGGGCGACGAGGTCGACGAGTACTTCGGGTTCGGGCAGCCGTCCGGGCGGCCGCGGGCCGACGACCCCTCGCAGCCGAGCTTCACGAGCGCTGCGACGACGCCGCCGACGGCCCGGCGAGCGCTCCGAGCGGCACCGACCGATCGCTTCTCACGGGTCAGGCCGGCGCCGGATTGCGCGTGCCGGCGCCACGCTGGTGCCAATACGGATACGCGGGCGTCACGTCGCTCGCCGCGTCGAGCCGTGCCATCTGCTCCGGCGTGAGCGTGAAGTCGACCGCCGCGAGGTTCGCGCGCAACTGCGCCTCGTCGCGCGCGCCGATGATGACCGATGCGATCGTCGGCCGCTGCAGCAACCAGCGCAATGCGAGCTGCGGCACGGTGCGGCCCGTCTCGGCCGCGACCGCGTCGAGCGCGTCGACCACATCGTAGAGCCGGTCGTCCGGAACGTGCGGGCCGGCCTCCGCGGTCACGTGTAGCCGGCTTTCCGCCGGAACCGGCACACCGCGACGCAGCTTGCCCGCGAGCCGGCTCCAGCCGAGCGGACTCCACACGAGCGTTCCGACGCCCTCGGCGATGCCGAGCGGCATCAGCTCCCACTCGAAGTCTCGGCCGACGAGCGAATAGTACACCTGGTGTGCGACGTAACGCGCCCAGCCGTGCCGCTCCGAAATGGTTAGCGACTTCATCAAATGCCAGCCCGAGAAGTTCGAGGCGCCGATGTAGCGCACTTTCCCGTCGCGGACGAGCTGGTCGAGCGCTGCGAGCGTCTCGTCGACATCGGTTTGCGCGTCGAACCCGTGGAGCTGGTAGAGGTCGACGTACTCCGTGCCGAGCCGGCGCAGGCTCGCCTCGCACGCGCGGATGAGATGATACCGCGAGCTGCCGGCGTCGTTAGGGCCGTCGCCCATCGGAAAGTTCGCCTTGGTCGCGAGGAGGACGTCGTCGCGGCGGCCCGAGATCGCCGCACCGAGGATCTCCTCGGCCAGTCCGTGCGAGTAGACGTCGGCCGTGTCGAAGAGGTTTGCGCCCGCGTCGAGGCAGACGTCGACCAGCCGTCGCGCGCCGTCGGCATCGGTCGAGCCCCAGGCTTTGAAGAAGTCGTTCCCACCGCCGAACGTCGCGGTGCCGAACGAGAGCGCCGGAACCTTGAGGCCGCTGCGGCCGAGCAATCGATAGTCCACGCCGTACCCTACCCACGCGGCATGCAGAGCGACCGAGGCCTCGATTGGCGGGAGAGCGGCTCGCCGAGTTTTGCGTGTTCCGCCGCTGGGGCAAGCATTGCTCGCCATAGCCAAGGAGTTCACGATAGCATGAAAGCACTCGTTTATAAAGCACCAATGGATGTCGCCATCGAGAGCGTACCCGATCCGCGCATCGAAGATCAGACGGACGTCGTCGTCAAGCTGACGACCTCCGGCATCTGCGGCAGCGACCTCCACATGTACGAGGGTCGCGCGCCGGTCGATGCGGGTCTCGTGTTCGGTCATGAGAATATGGGCATCGTCGACGCGGTCGGCTCGGCCGTGAAGACGATCAAGAAGGGCGACCGTGTCGTCCTCCCGTTCAACATAGGTTGCGGCTTCTGTTTCAACTGCACGCGCGGCTTCAGCAATGCGTGCCTGACCGTCAATCCTGACTCCGCCGGCGGCGGGTACGGATATTCGGGCCTCGGGCCGTTCCCGGGCGGTCAGGCGGAATATCTGCGCGTGCCGTTCGCCGATTATAACTGCGAGCTGCTCCCCGGGAAAGCCGGCGACGAGTTCGAGGACGACTTCCTCCTGCTCTCCGACATCTTCCCAACGGGCTTCCACGCGACGGAGCAGGCGCACGTCAGGGTCGGCGATACCGTCGCGATCTTCGGTGCGGGCCCCGTCGGCTTGCTCGCGGCGCTGAGCGCGAAGATCAAGGGCGCCTCGGAGATCTACGTCGTCGACCAGATTCCCGAGCGGCTCAAGCTCGCCGAGAGCATCGGCGCGATCGGCGTCGATTTCTCCAAGGGCGATCCGGTCGAGCAGATCCTCAAGCTCCGTAGCAAACATCGCGAAACGGTCCAGAACGGCCGGTCGGGGGCGGGCGACAAAATGCCGGGCGTCATGTGCGGCATCGACGCGATCGGCTACGAGTCCAAGGCGCACGGCTCAACGTCGCGCGACAATCTCTCGGGGCAGAAGAGCAATCAGGTCCTCGAGGATCTGATCCGGCTCGTGAACCCGACGGGCCACATCGGGCTCATCGGTGTGTACTTCCCGAAGGACCCCGGCGCCGAGACCGAGGAAGGGCGCAACGGCCAAATCCTCATTTCGCTCGGCATGGCGTGGAATAAGGGGATTTCGATCGAGATGGGTCAGGCGCCCGTCAAGCGATACAACGTCTATCTCCGCGACCTCATCCTCGCCGGCAAAGCGAAGCCCAGCTTCATCGTGAGCCATCGGCTTCCGCTCGAGCAGGCGCCCGACGCGTACAAGAAGTTCGAAGCGCGCGAGAAGGGCTACACGAAGGTTCTCCTCAAGCCGCAAATGCATCACAACTAAAGCATAATCCGCGTGGACTCGAAATGAAGCCGCTCCGATCATCGGGGCGGCTCCTTTTCTGCGGGGAAGCGCGATCAAGGAACGATGCGGCCGCGATCCGGCGTCAGCGAGACGCCGGGACGATGGCGACGGGCGTCGGCGGCGGCACGAGGCGATCGAGGACGAGCGACGGCGTCAGCAACTGCGGCCAGACCTGCGGCGCGACGCCTGGCGCGTAATAGACGTAGAGCGGAACGCCGCTGCGACCGAACGACGCGAGGTACGCCGTGATCTCGGGATCGCGCTGCGTCCAATCGCCGCGCAGCGTGACGGCGTGCAACGCCGCGAGCCGCGCGACAACCGACGGCTGCTCGAGGGCAAACTTGTCGTTGATCTGACAGGTGACGCACCAGGCGGCCGACATGTCGACGAGCACCGGCGTCCCGCCGTTGCGCAGCGCTGCGAGCCGTGCCGGCGCGAAGGCTTCGATCGCCCCGTTCGAAGCCGAGCCGAGCGTCGCGGACCTTCCCGCGGGCGTCGCCGGCCGGCCGGCCGTCGTCAGCCCGACGATCGCGACGGCGCCGGCGACGGCGGCCAGCGCGAGCGCGGTCGAGCCTCGCCGCCACGCCGTCCCGAGCGCATCGCGCGCGCCGAACGCCCAGACCGCGAGCGCAACGAGCACGAGCGCTAAGAGGAGCCCGAGGAGCGCGCCCGAGGTCGTCTGCTGTGCGAACACCCACGCGAGCCACGCGACCGTCGCGTACAGCGGAAACGCCAGCAGACCGCGGATGACCGACGTCCACGCGCCCGGGCGCGGAATGCGCCGCGCGATCGCAGGCGACGCGGCGACGAGGGCGTACGGCAGGGCGAGTCCGAGCCCGAGCGCGGCGAAGACGCCGAGCGCGGCGGCCACGGGCGCCGTCAGGGTGTAGCCGAGCGCCGCGCCCATGTAGGGCGCGGTGCACGCCGAGGCGACGAGCGCGACGAGCGCGCCGTCGACGAAGCTCGCGATGGGTCCCGTGCCACCGGTCCTCCGTGCGACGACGCCCGGCAGCGGGATGACGAGCTCGACGGCGCCCGACATCGAGAGTGCGAGGAAGAAGAGCGCTCCCGCGAGGAACGCGACGAAGAGCGGCGACTGGAGCTGGAAGCCCCAGCCGAGCGCCGCCCCGCCCGCGCGCGCGGCGAGTAGCGCGCCGCCGAGCGCGAGACAGCTCGCGACGACGCCCGCGACGTAGGCGCCCGCGCCGAGCCAGCGCGTGCCGTTGGGCTCCCGCAACATGCCCATCGCCTTGAAGGCGAGCACGGGGAACACGCACGGCATCAGGTTGAGGATAAGGCCGCCCGCGAAGGCGAGCAGCAGCGCGAGCCAGAGCGCTCCGCCCGCCGCGCCGCTCGGCGGCGCGGCCACGCGCGTCGCGACGATCGTGTAGGCGAGCGTCGCGCTCGCGCCGTTCGCCGTCGTGCCGGCGATGGCGAGCACGCCGCGTACGGTCGCGGGCGCGGGTGAAGCCGGCGTCCGTGCGAGCGTCAGGGCAAGCCGACCGCCCGTGAGGAACTCCCGCTGCGGGGCGGCGGCGACGAACGGGCCCTCGGCCTCGGGAAAAAAGGTCTCGCTCGCGATCGTCGTAAGCGGCACGGCGGCGCGCGGAATCGACAGGTGCACGGCGATGTCCGCGACGTCGAAGACGGCCGCGAAAGAAGGCGTCGTCGGGAGGGCGTCGCGCGCCGCGGCGAGCGCGGCGGGCGTGCGAGCGGCGTCGGACGAGCCGACCCGCAACGTCGCGGCGACGTGCCCGCGGCCGGGGATGCACACGTTCGCGCAGACGAGCCACCGCAGCTCGGCGCCGATCGTCGCGGGACCGGCTCGCACGCCCGCGCCGACGGCCACTGGAACCAGGAGCGTCGCAGCGCGCGTATACACGTTGCTCTCGACGCCCGATTCGACGAGCCGCTCGGGAACGGGCCATTTGAAGGAGCCGGCTCGCACACCAGCCGGTAGCATCCACGTCGCGGTCGGCGGGAGGCCCGCATCGCCCGGGTTGGACCAATAGATGTGCCAACCGCGCCCCGGAGCGAGCGTGAGCAACGCGGTGCCCCGCGTTCCGGGTGCGATCGACTCGGGCGCGGCGAGCGTCGCGCGCACCAGCCGATCACCCGCATGCGGTCCGAGCGCCGCGAGCGGAACGGCCGTACCCGCTGCCTCGGCACGGAGCGCGGGGGAGAAAAAAAGAACGAGCGATGCGATCGCTCGGAGGAAGAACGTCGTACGCACCGTTGACGCACCGTAGCATCGCGTTCGCGGTGCGTCAACGGTCGGGATTACATCGACTTGGAGGTCAACGTCGCCGCGGTCCGCCGGCGTCCGAGCGGGTCAGCGCGCGACTGCGGTTTCCGCCGCGCGCGGGTAGCTGGTGTAGCCGTCTGCGCCCCCGCCGTACCAGGTGTCCTCATTGCTACCGACGATCGGCAGGTCGTCGCGAAGGCGTGCGGCGAGATCGGGGTTACCGATGAACGCCCGGCCGAAGCACACGAGATCGGCATAGCCCGACTCGACGGCGTCGATCGCGAGGTCGCGCGTGTAGCCGTTGTTGACCATCCACGCCCCGACGAATTCGCGTCGTAGCGCCTGGAAATCGAGGGTTGAGTCGCGCGGACCGCGCGTCGTTCCTTCGATGAGGTGGACGTAGGCGAGGCGACGCTTCGAGAGCTCCGCGACGAAGGGCATGAACGTTTCCTTCGCTTCGGCGTCGTCGAGTCCGTACAGCTTGTTGACGGGCGAGATGCGGATGCCGGTGCGGTCGGCACCGACCTCGGCGATCACGCCGTCGACGACCATGAGCGGGAAACGCCGCCGGTTCTCAGGCGATCCGCCGTACTCATCGGTGCGGTGGTTTGCGCCGGGGCGCAGGAACTGGTCGAGCAAATAAGCGTTCGCCGCATGAATCTCGACGCCGTCGAAACCGGCGGCGATCGCGTTCTTCGCGGCCGTACGGTAGTCGGCAACGAGCCGCGGCAATTCGTCCGCCCGCAGCGCGCGCGGGGTCCCGATCGGCTTGATCCCGTCCTCGGTGAACGCGGTCGCTTCCCCGCCCGGTGCGATCGCGGACGGCGCGACCGGCAACTGGCCGCCCGGCTGCAGCGACGGATGCGAGATGCGGCCAACGTGCCAGAGCTGCAGCAAGATCTTCGAGCCGGCCGCGTGGACCGAGCGGGTGACGAGGCGCCAGCCCTCGACCTGATCCTGCGAGAAGATGCCCGGCGTGAAGGCGTAGCCCTTGCCCTCGGGCGTGATATTCGTCGCCTCGGAGACGATGAGCCCGGCGCTCGCGCGCTGCGCGTAGTACTCGGCATTCAGCCCGTGGGGCGCGCTCGTTTCCTCGAGCGCGCGGCTCCGTGTCAGGGGCGCCATAACGATGCGGTTGGCGAGCCGGATCGGTCCAAGCTCGAAGGATTCGAAGAGGGCTCGCGCGTCGCGACTCATAGTAGCTCCAGCTGGGTAGGTGACAACTCCGTGCCTGTACCCACTTCGGCCGGTGCGTTGCGCGAAGCTCCGTCGAGCCTGCCCGTCTTCGCGTCCCCGGTCGAGCCCGGCCGGGTGACGAACCGAACGGCATGATCGACGTGGACCGGCATCGCGCGCGCTTCGCGGACGTCCTCGCGGGGGTCGCGCCGCCCGGCCTCGCCCTCGCCGCATACGATGTCCTGGCGCGCCCCGCGCTCGACGACATCGCGGCGGCGGTCGGCGCGGCCGTGCGCAGCGCGGCCGTGCCGCGCGGTCGCGTCGCCGTCGCCGTCGGGAGCCGCGGCATCGCGCGCCTGCCAGAGGTCGTCGCGGCGCTGGTCCGCGAGCTGCGCGGCGCCGGCGCGACGCCGTTCGTCGTCCCCGCGATGGGCTCACACGGCGCGTCGACCGCCGCTGGCCAAGTCGCGGTTCTCGCGCACCTGGGGATCGACGAGTCCTCGGTCGGCGCGCCGATCGAGGCCACGATGGAGACGGTCGAGATCGGGCGGACGCCGGACGGACTCGCCGTCTACATCGACCGGCTCGCGCTCGCCGCGGACGCGATCGTCGTGGTCAACCGCGTCAAGCCGCATACGTCGTTCCGGGGCCCGCTCGAGAGCGGACCCGCGAAGATGCTCGCGATCGGCCTCGGCAAGGCCGACGGTGCGCGTTCGATCCACGCGCTCGGCTGGGGCGGCATGGCCGCCAACGTCCCGGCCGCCGCGCGGATCGTGCTCGAGACCGGGAAAGTCGCCTTCGCCCTTGCCCTCTCCGAGAACGCGGACGATCGCCTCGCGGCGATCGAGGCGATCGCGGCGGACCGGCTACTCGCGCGCGAGGCCGAGCTGCTCGAAGCGGCGCGGGCGGAGCTACCGCGGCTGCCATTCGAGCGAATCGACGTGCTCATCGTGGACCAGTCGGCAAGGCGATCAGCGGCACGAATGCCGATCCGGGCGTGACGGGCCGCCATCCCAGTCCGTGGTCGTCGGGCGGCCCAGCCGTCGAGCGGCTCGTGTTTCTCGATTTCGCGCCCGGCGGCGACGGGAACGGCAACGGCGTCGGTCTCGCGGACGTCGTCACCTCGCGGCTGGCGGCGCGGTACGATCCGCTCGCGACCTATCTCAACGCGCTCACGACGACCGCTGCACCCAACGCCCGGCTGCCGATGGTCATGCCGGACGGAGAGCTCGCGTACCGCGCGGCCCTGAAGCTCTGCGCGGGGCTCGATCCGGCGCGCGCCGTCGTCGTCCGGATCGCCGACACGCTGCATCTGCGGCGCATGCGGCTCTCCGGCGCCGCGCTCGCCGTCGCGCCGCCGTCGGTGCACTCGCTCGGAGCGCCGGAGTCCTTCGCGGAAACGGTCGCTTACTGAGGTGGGCCGAACGATCCTCGAGCGCGGCGGGCGAAGTGGGTAAGCTCGCGGCATGCGTTCATCATTTATCCGCATTCTTTCCGCTGTCGCGATTCTCGCGATGAGCCCACTCGCGGCCGGCGCGGCAGACACGGCCGATGCGGGAGCCAAAGTCTTCGAGCTCCACGCGGAGAACGGCTCGCACGAGTCCGGCACGGTCGCCCTCATCCCCGACGGCAGCAGCAAGACCCGCGTCATCGTGTCGGTCGTCGACGCCCCCGACGCCGCACAGCCCGATCACATCCATCTGGGCACATGCGCGAAGCTCGACCCGGCTCCGAAGTATCCGCTCAGCAACGTCGTCAACGGCGTCTCCGAGACGACCGTTCCGGTCGGCATCTCGGCGCTGATGGCGTCGCCCATGGCGGTCAACGTGCACGAGTCGACGACGGACCTCAAGAAGTACGTCGCCTGCACCGATTTGACGGCCTCGAAGTAACCAGCGCCTCCTCGCGACGTGGCGGCCGGCGGTGAGCGACCGGCCGCCACGTCGTTTCGCGACCGTGCTCGCCTTCGTCGTCGCGCTCGCGGCCCTCGGCCTTACGAGCTGGATCGTCGTCCCGGCACCGGCACTGCCGCTCCTGGCACTCGGGGTTGTCGCGCCCGAGGTACCGGGCTGGGGGCTCGCGGCGTGCGGCGTCGCTGCGCTCGCCGTCTGGGCGCTCGCACGCGGCCCGATGCGGTCGCTCGCACTCGGGATCGTCGCGCTCGCAGCTCTCTGCGCCGCCCTGCCGCTCGCGGCGCTACCGGAGAAGCTCTCGACGCTGGCGGCG
>JAABUQ010008611.1_pt1 | contig 14216 bp, 14 predicted proteins | sample 5560001 | NCBI WGS metagenome assembly JAABUQ01 (sample SAMN10711888, study PRJNA513371) | rock metagenome | isolation source: Antarctica rocks | place: Antarctica: Victoria Land, Finger Mt nord | collected 2015-12-18
CGGCCACCCCCACGGCACAGGCAGTTTGTACAACGATATCGTCGTCAATCAATCTTTGCTTACCTAACTTGAGCCTCTATCTATCAAGATACTTTGCACTTCGTAACAGCAACGCTTATTCTAGGCCCACAAGGTGTGCGCGGTGCTGCAGGCGGCGTAGGAGCCATCCGGCAGGGACCACCGCAGGCTGTCGCGCGCCACAGCCCGTTTGCGTTCCGAATTCTGACGCATCCCGCCGGACGGCCTGGGGTGAGGAAGGGGAACTCGTAGACGGCGTCGACCGCGAACAGGTCGGCCAGATCGTCCGCGGACAGGTCGAGCATGGCGCGGTGGAAGCGGGCCAACGCGTCGCGCGGGCCTACGGTGGTTGGAGATTCGGACATGGCGGATCGGCTCCCTTCACGCAACAAACGCTGACGCCATCATTGTAGAGAGGATACGATCGCGGGTCAACGCTTGTAGAGGGGTGCGCGCCGGTTTTTCGCGCTGGCCGCGTCGTATCCACCGGGCAGCGGAGCGAGCCGCCGCAGTCCCCGCCGGGCGGCGCGGAGACAGCGGAGTCGTTCTTTTCTCAGTCGGCGGAGAGCAGGATCGTGTTCCCATCGGGGTCATCGATCAGCGCGAAATACATCCCGAAGGAGGTCTCGAAGGGCTCGCGGCGGCTCCGATAGCCAAACCCCTTGAGTTCTGTGTACTTTGTCTCCACCTCATCCCTGTTCGCCAGGTAGAACTCGAGGATAACGCGGAGACCATCCGCTGCGTCAACGCGCCCTGGATCATCCTTTGTGCCGGGCTTGGAGTCCCAGGCCGACGGTCGGGAGTCCAGGAAGAAGGTCAGTCCGCTCTCCATCTTGACCCCGACATGCGTCTTGTCGTCGCTCCCCGCGGGGATGGCAAGGCCGAGCCGTCGATAAAAGTCCAGTGACGTATCCATATCCCGGGCGACCAAGCCGACCATGTAGAGTTCGAGCGCCATGATTCCGTTCCTTTCCTTTCGCGTCACGCGCATGTACGGCAGGGCGATGCGGCATTGCTGCCCCCGTCGTACTGGTACGATACAGCGGAAGGAAGGGGGTCATCTTGCACATTCGCGCGATTTTTGTTACAAGTCTGCTCAGGTTGAGCGATCCCACCGATAGGCGCGCGGGGTCAGGCCGAGATGCCGCTTGAAGACCCGGGTTAAGTGGCTCTGATCCGCGAAGCCGCTCTCCATTGCGACGTGAGCAAGGGACATGCCCCCCTCCGTGAGCAGGCGTTGCGCGCGCTCGATCCGCTGGCGCAGCACAAATTGGTGCGGGCTTTCTCCCGTCGTCTGACGGAACAAGCGGGCGAAGTGATAGGGACTGAAGCCGATCTGCCGCGCCAACGCCTCGACGGAGAGATCCTGACTGAGCTGATCCTGGACGATGTCCAACACCCGTTTCATCTGCGGATGCGTCAACCCTCGTGCCGGTTCCTCGATGGTTCCTCCGCCAGACATATAATGGCGTAACAGATGGATGGCGAGCATTTGGGCGGCGGTGTGCGCATACAGTTTCCCGGCGGGGGATCGCTGTTCCAGTTCTTGCCACAGCGCAAATCCGATCTGTGCCAGCAGGGGGTCCTGGAAGCCGGAGCGCGCGACCAGAGACAGGCGCGTGGGATCGTAGTCCCCCGCCTCCTCGGCCGTGCGAGACAGCAGGTCCTTGCTCAAGCGCAGGTGGAGGGTTCGTGTGGGTGCGGAAGAGAGACCCTTCCAACGCACTTCATAGGGCGTGCCCGCGCCGGGTCGCAGGATCAGGTCCCCTTGATGCAGGTGGAGCGCTTCCCAGGGACCAGGCGCGCGCCGCTGCTCCATGCGCATCGCGCCACCGGTAAACAAGATCAGTGATATGTCGGGCAGGGCAGGCGTCATCCAGCCTTCCAGCTCCATTGGCTCGTGGAACGCCTGCGCCACCAGTCCGTCCCAGCCCGCGTCGGCACTGGAGAGATAGAGGAGCGGAGCGGCGGGCTTGCCGTTGGGCGCTATCCGTTGAGGAACAGCCGCTTGTTCAGCCATGGTGATAGCTCACTTTCTCGGTCGGGAGATAGGGGACGGCGGACACCGTGTACACAGCATAGTCTCACTCTTTCTATCTTTGCACATTCGGTTCCAGCCAGGCTGCCGACAGGAGAGGGAGAGTGGTTGAGTGTCACTTTGGGAGATCGCTTGCCGCAATTTTGGGGAGCTACATTGCACCCACGCGCCTGTTAGAGCGGCCCGATAACCATGCTCTCACGCGCTGCTTCGACGACTTCCTTGGTGACCGTGCGCATCTCGTTGATCTGCAAAAGGCGCTCGATTTGGGTGAAGAGGCGCTGAATGAGCCGGAAGTTGCCGCCCGTGATGCGCACAATCGCCGCGACCGCCTCCGCATCGGTGAAGTCATCCTGCGCCAAGGTGAGCCCCAGCTGCGCCCACTTGTGCGCCAGGATGAACTGCATCTCCTCGGTCGAGAGCGTCTTAAATTGATGGACGAAGCCGACCCGCGAGTAGAGTTGGGCGTAGCGTGCCAGGCGCTTCTCCAGGCCGGGCATGCCGATGAAAATGAGGCCCATGTTGCCCTGGTCGTAGAGGTCGCGCATCTGCTCCAGTCCGGCCATCTTCAGCCGATCGGCCTCGTCCACGATGATCAGGTCCGGCCGGCGGCCCGCCTCCCCCGGCCCGTCCGCATCCTGCGCCTGGAGCGCCCGGATGGCCAGCGCGTTGACCCGCCGCCGCAACCCCTGGACGGTGCGCTCGACCTGGCGCGGCGCGTTAGCAACGCTCGGCGTGTAGACGATGGTGCGCTCCGTGACGAACGCTTGCGGCACCTCCGTGCAGGGGAGGTAGTACGAGGCGGGTGCCTCGACCAGGTCCCAGCGCGCATACTGTCGGGCGGACAGCGTCTTGCCGACGCCAGGCACGCCGTGGCACAGGCCAATATAGCGGTACCGCCGGCAGGCGTCACAAAACTCGACGAAGCGACGATGGGCCTTGGTGACGATGAAGTCGGCCGGCGCCGCTGGCGGCGCGGCAAGTCTACTCATTGTAGTACCTCTTGAGGGGTGGCGTCGACGGCGGGGGCGGGGGCTCGTCCGATGGAGACGGGTTGGGCGGGGGCCGGTGGACGGCGAGGAGCGCCTCGACGAGGGCTTCGCGCTCGGAGAGCCCAGCGCGGAGTTGGCGGCGCCGTTCAGTGCGCGCGCGGATGATGTCCTTGAGGCTGGCGCTGTGATCGGCGAGTTCCTGGCAGATGGCGCGGCAGAGGAACTGCCCCTGATGGTAGACGCGCAGTTCGGCCATGTCGCGCGGGTCGAAGCGGATGACGACATCCTCGCCGACATAGGCGGCCAACGTGAGGTCGATGTAGCGCAACGCATGCAGATGAATCCCGTCCTGGTGGACCTGGCGGGGTTTCGGCACCGTGAGCAGCAAGAGGTCAAGGTGCTCCAGGGAGTCCGGCAAGCGGGGGAGGAAGCCACCGGCCTCCCAGCGCGCCAGCGGCGTCAGGCCTGTCTCCCCGTGGACGCGCTGGTGGTACACCTCGACGATGAAGCGATGCAGGCGCTCGTCCAGTTCCGGGAGGGTCACACGCGGGGTGGCCGGGGTGGTCCCCGGCGGCGTGTAGCCGGGCAACGCGCAGAGGAAGAGTTGATTGACGGTCTCGAAGAAACGCTCGATCTTGCCGCGCCCGCGTGGCGCCCCCTTCTTCGAGAAGACCAGGCGCATCTTCAGGTCGGCGGCAACCTGTTCCAGGTGCCGCGACGTGAAGTCCGACCCATGGTCGGTGTAGAAGACGCCGGGGATGCCGCAGACCCGCCAGTGGGGGTCGGCTTTGTGCCAAATCGCCTGACGCAGGGCGAGCGCCGTCTGCAGCGCTGCGGGCGCGTGCAAGCTGAGGCTGTAGCCGACCCCGCACGGCTGTAGTCGTCGAGGATGACGGTGAGCCAGGGACGCTCCGGTTTACCGCGCTCGTCGAGCACCCACAAGTCGAGGGGCGTATGGTCGGCCTGCCACGTCTCATTGGGGGCTGCGGCCTGGTGGCGACAGAGCAAGTCGAAGGTCTCTTTGTAGGCCTTGGTCCCGTCGTGCGCCAGCGTGACCAGCGCGGGGTCGAGCCCGCGCACGATCGCGTAGACGCCATCATAGCCGGGCACCGGCCAGCCCTGTGCGCGGGCCATGGCCGCGGCCTGGCGGTGGATGCTGGCTATGCTGGGCGGCGGGCGGCGCAGGGCCAGGCCCTCGATCAGGCCGACCAGCGCATCCGGCAGATGATGACGTCCTCGGTCGCTGCGCGGCCGACGCACCAGGCCGGCCAGACCATGCTGCCGATACTGCCGCACCCAATACCGCGCGGTGCGCAGGGAGAGGGCGTGCGCCCGCGCGACGGCGGCGAGCGGCACGCCGTCCTCCAGGAAGGGGCGCAGGACTTGGAACCGCTCCAGCGCCTGCTGGCGTTGCTCCTCACTCAGGGCCGTGAGGGCAGGGTAGTCGACCATCGTCAGAAGCCCTCCACGTAGGCTGCGGCCACCTCGGCGGGCGGGTTGGTGTAGCGGTGGATGTAGCGTTGAGAGCGGTGGCCCAGCCGGCGTTCCAGTTCGTACGCATCCGCTCCTGTCACCGCCGCCAGGTGAAAGGCGAAGGTGTGCCGTAGGTCGTGCGGGCGCAAGGGTGCGATGTGCCGCTGGGGGTCGCTGATCTCGGCATCGTGCCAGCGTCCGATCCGGGTCAGGATGAGATTGATGGCGCGGGGCGAGAGGCGGCCATCGGCGGCACGGGCCGGTAGCCCCCGTGCGCTAAGGAACACCGCCGTGGAACGGGGGTCGGCATCGCGCGGCCGCTCCTGCTCCAGATAGTCGGCCAGGGCCGCGCGGGCATCAGCGGAGAGGAATACGGTGCGCTCGCTCTTCCCTTTCCCCTGCACCCGTAGGATGCGAGCGCGGTGGGCCTGGCGCAACGCCTCGGGCGTGGCGGGGGCGAGTTGATCCAGGTTCAGACGCACGAGCTCCTCCCGCCGTAACCCCGTCGAGAGCAACACGAAGACCAGGGCGCGATCCCGCCAGGGGCGGCCATGCGCCCGCAGCGGAGCCGCCCGGTCTGGATGGTGCCGGTCGCGGCACTGGTGAAAGCGTTCCAGGCGGTCGCACAGGTTCTTGAGGCTCTGCACCTGGGCGGGGCGGAGGGCGCGCGGCTCCAGCGGCCCCAGGCCCAGCTCTCCGATGCCCTTAGCTGGGTCGCCGACGGGGAACAGTCCCGGTGCCTGGGCCTGCACCCACGTCGTGAACACCGAGAGTGAGGCCAGGTGGTTGTTGATGGTGGCGGGCGCCAACCCCTGCTCCCGCAGCGCCGTTTGCCAGGCCACGACATCGCGGCGCACGCAGGCGGACAGGCGGTCGTGGCCGTACTGCTGAAGCAAGAAGGTCCCGAACCGCGCGAGATGCAGCGTGATCTTGTCAGTGACCCCGACGGAACGGACCCCTCTGACGGCCAGGGCTAGGTAGCGCTCGCTCCAGGCCGCCAGGCTGTCCGGCACATGGTGTGTCGAGGCGCCCCGACCAGCGGCACCCTTTCGTGAAGTGTCTTCGTGGCGATCCGGGGCCGTGATTGGCCGCATCTGGCTGCTCCCTGGCCCTCTTCACTACGCAGATGGGCCGTTCTGTGAGGTGTTCTCTACACTAGCATGAGGGCCGATGGAAAAGCAAGGAAAGGAGAGGCACAGGCGCCGGGTAGATCCTGTCGTCATGACACACGTACTCCGCAGGACATCTGTTCCCGTCCCGTCGTTGCGCTGCGGTGTAAATGTGACCCTGTCGTGTTATCCCCACCCTGTGATATACCCTACCAGATCGTGCGCCCGCTGGCTTGGGATGGCGAGCGGCCCGACGAGCTGTTGGTCGGCCACGGCGAATGGCTGAACGAGGTGCTGATCGAGGGCCGCGGCTACGGGATGACGACGGGGAGGCGCCAGGGGCCGCGCGTGGGGCGCGGGACGGTCGGGAGGCCGAGCTGAGCCTTCGGGGAGCCGAGCCGGGCCCCGCGCAGGCCGAGCGGATCGAGCTGGACCGCGCGGATGGTGAGCGTCAGGCGGGTGCCGGGGGGCTGCGGGGGGGCTGCGGGGGGAAGACGATGGTGGTGGCGCAGCGCAAGACGCGGGCACCGGTGGCGCAGATGGTGGGGCGCGCGACGGCGGGCACGACCCGGCCGGCGGCATCGCGAAGCGCGTCGCGGAGCGGGGTGAACACATCGCGCCCCGGCGTGGGCAGGTCGATCCGCGGCAGGACCGGGTAGGAGGGGCCGCCGTGCGGCGCGTAGGTGTAGGTGTAGGTGAGGTGGGTGACGCCGAGGTCGCGCAGGGCGAGGGTGACGCCGGCGGCGTGCGTCGTCGTGCCGGGGTGGGCGCGGCGGCTGAGGGCGGCGGCGCGCGGGTCGAGGGGGACGAGGATGGTCTCCACGGGCGAGCAGCCGCGCTGGCCGACGTTCAGGCAAAATCGGAGGGTGGTGGCGCGGGCGGGGGCGGGGAGCGGGGGGAGGACGGCATAGAAGCGCCGGACGGTCGTGGGATGCCAGGGGACCCACGCGGGGAGGGCGACGGGGAGGGTCCACCCCGCTGCGGAGGAGACGTCGCCCGTGGAGAAGCGGTCGCCCCCCCAGACTGGGACGGGGACACCGCGGCCGTCGGCGAGGATGGGGAGGGCAGGCATAGGATAGGTCGGCGTGCCGACGGGGACGGACGTGTGGTACTGGACGTAGGTGGCGGCGCCGTCGACGAGGACGCGATCGACGGCGACGGGCGCGTCGGGTCCCGGCACGCCGGCGAAGCCCGCGTCAAGCAGGGCTTGCTCGTGGGGGATATGGGGGTCGAGGGGGACGCCAGCGGCGGGGCGGACGAGGGAGGCGAGCGCGGCCGCGATGAGGATGAGGAGGAGGAGGAGCGGAAGGGCCGCGGCGGGCAGGGGTGCGCGCCGGCGGGGGCGGTGTCGGGTGCGGGGCATCATGGGCTGATGATACTCTGTGCTCGCCTACGCGGCAATGCGGCCGCCGCGTGCGGGGGCGCGCTCCAAGTGCCCGCGCCGCGCGCCCTCCATTACCATCGCCCCCTCCCGGCGATCATCCGATGCCCCTTCCTGTTCTCGTTATCCTTGGGCTCGTGCGTTACCCGTGGGCTCTAATCTAACAGGCGCATGGGTGCAATTTAGCTCCCCAAAATTGCGGCAAGCGAACTCCCAAAGTGACAGGTCCGCGCCATTCTCGATCTTGCTGGCGAATTCATTAGGAGCGGCTAGAGCGTCCGGGCCTTGTCCGCGTGCGCGTCGCGGGTGAGCGCGCGGACGGGGAAGCCCCGCTCGCGCAGACGCCGCAGCGCGGCGCCCCCTTGCTGGCCCGTCGCCCCCGTCACGAGGACGAGGCGCCCCGTGGCCGGCGCGGGCGTTTCAGGTGTCGCATCCATGGCATACTCCCTTCTCATCCCATTATTTCGCGCCTCCGTGCATCCACGCACGACAGCGGCTGGCTTGGCGATGTCGCCCATCCGCGCGACGCTTCCGATCGCGTCGCGCGGGACGTAGTGCAGTCGCACGTTATCGAGCGTCGCCATCCCGTGGGTGAGCGGCACCGCGTCGGGCGGGGCGCTCACGCGCTCTTCCCCATGCCGCCGTCGATGGTGTAGTCCGCGCCGGTCACCATTGCCGCGCGTCCCGAAACGAGGAAGACGACGAGGGGGGCAATGTCGTCGGCCGTCGCGACGCGCCCGAGCGTGATGCCGGCGAGCTGCGGCAACTGCGCCTCGACCGTCGCGCGATCCAGCCCCGTCGCCTGGGCCAGGGTGTCGGTCATGCCGCCCGCAGCCTCCCACATCGCCGTGCGCACCGGGCCGGGCGAGACCGTGGCTACGCGGATGCCGCGCGGGCCGAACTCCTCGGACAGGGCCTTGGAGAGGTTTGTCATCGCCGCCTTGGCGGCCCCGTAGGCGACAACTAGGGGGTTGGGCACCCGCGCGTTGAGCGACGAGATGTTGACGATCACGCCGCCGCCCCGGTCGAGCATGACCGGCAGGGCGGCGCGGCTGGCCCGCACCATGCTCAACAAGTTCGTGTCCAGGACCTCCCGCCAGTCCGCGTCGTCCACTGCGAGGAAGCCGCCGCCGCGCCGCGGGTCGAGCGCGCCGACGTTATTCACCAGGATGTCGACGCCGCCGAAGCGGGCGACCGTCTCCGCGACCAGGCGATCCCCCCCGTCCGGCGCGGCCAAGTCGACCGCCACGGGGAGGACGGGGAACCGGTCCGCCAGCTCCGCGACGGCCGCCCCAGGCTCCCGGCTGGCGGCTACCACCCGCGCACCCTCGTGCGCCAGTGCCGTCGCGACGGCGAGCCCGATACCCCGACTCGCGCCCGTCACCACCGCGACCTTGTCCCCCAGGCCCATGTCCATGTCGTCCCCCCCATCCAATAACCCGTATATATAAGTCGATAAATATTTTGACTCATACAAACAGACTGTAGCACGGCGAGATTGTACGTGTCAATAGACGTTTTGAGTTGTATACTGAGGAGGGGACAGCGCGCCTGAGCGCGTAAGGGAGGGGCATGGCAGCGACAGGGAGAGGGGCGGCGGGAGAGGGAGAGATGCCTCCGGAGTCTCCCTTCCCGTTCGTGGGCAATGCACTGGCGCTCGACCTCGTCAACACGGAGGTCCTGGTGCGCAAGCGCCCCCATGATTTACTCCCCACGCCGGACGCTCTGATGGCATGGTGGGACGCCGCGCGAACCCGGTCGTCGGGGGGCGAGATCGTCGGCTGCGACGCGGGATCGCTGCGCTGCGACGAGGAGGGACTCCGCGCGGTGAAAGAGGTGCGCGCCGCGCTTCGCCTCGTCTTCGGTGCCCTCGCGGAGGGACGCCCCGTGACCGCGAGCGAGGTGGCCCCGCTGAATCGGGTGCTGCGGCGTGGGTATCATCGCCTGGACACGACGCCGAGCGGCGACATCAGCCCGGCGTATGACACCGAGGAGACCGGGGTCGAGCGCCTCCTGGTGGCGGTCGCCCTCTCCGCATTCCGGCTCATCGCGGAGGGCGAGCGGACCCGCCTGCGCCAATGCCAGAACTGCATCGGCCTGTTCTACGACACCAGCAAGAGCGCGACACGGCGTTGGTGCAGCGGGGTCTGCATGAATCGCGCGTGGTCGGCCCGCCACTACGCGCGGAGCAAGCAGGGGCCAAGCACGTCGTAGTCCCCGTTGTATGCCATGCACGCGCACGTCATGCGTGCGGCTGTCCCCGTTGGGCTTTGACCACATCACGATCCTGGGGCGCTACCAGTTCGTGGTGCCTGAGTCGGTCCGGCGTGGCGCGTTCCGCCCCTTGCGTCCCCCCACCGCGCGCTGACAGGGGTAGGTATTCCTATGTGGCGGGACGCCGCATGATCGGCCTCCCCGAGCCGATAGGACGTCGACGATCTCCGCCCGGTGAGGTCCGAAATCCGCCAGCGCCTTGTGCGACGCCGCGGTAGAGTGAGGGCATGAACCTTGACTTCGATGCGTGCTATCGAGCCGTGCGCAGCCGCGACGCCCGCTTCGACGGCCGTTTCTTCACCGCCGTCACCTCGACTGGCATCTATTGCCGGCCGATCTGTCCCTCGCCCCCGCCGCTGGCGGCCAACATGCGCTTCTATACCCACGCCGCCGCCGCCGAGGCGGCCGGGTTCCGCGCCTGCCGCCGCTGCCATCCCGAGAAGGCCCCCGGCTCGCCTGAGTGGAACGTCCGGGCCGACTTGGTGGGGCGCGCCCTGCGCCTGATCGCCGAGAGCGCTGCGGACGACGGGGGCGTTGGGGGCGTGGCCGCTCGACTGGGGGTGAGCGCGCGCCACCTGCATCGGGCGCTGGTGGCCGAGGTGGGCGTCGGGCCACTCGCGCTCGCGCGCACCCGGCGCGCCCAGACGGCCCGCCTGCTGATCGACCAGACAAGCCTGCCGTTGACGACGATCTCCGGCGCGGCGGGGTTCACCAGTATCCGCCAATTCAACGAGACGATGCGGGCCTCCTTCGGGTGTAACCCCACCGCGCTGCGCCGATGCGGCCCCGAGGCGCCGGGTGGGGGTGGGCTCGCGCTGCGCCTCCCTTACCGCCCCCCGCTCGCCGCCGCGACGCTGCTCTCCTATTTTGGCCAACGCGCCGTCGCGGGCGTGGAGGAAGTGGTCGATGGGCGCTACCGGCGCACGGTCGCGCTCCCTCACGCGCGGGGCGTCATCGAGCTGGAGCCGCTGGCCAACGCCGGCGTGGTGCTGCTGCGGCTGTGCCTCGACGACCTGCGTGATCTTGGCCCGCTCGTGCAGCGCTGCCGCCATCTCCTCGACCTCGACGCCGACCCCGCCGCCATCGGCGCGATCCTCGGGGCCGACGCGCTGCTGGCCCCGCTCGTCGCGGCGCGGCCGGGGTTGCGCGTGCCGGGGGCCATCGACGGGTTCGAGTTGGCGGTGCGCGCCATCCTGGGGCAACAGATTTCCATCGCGGGCGCGCGCACGCTGGCCGGTCGGCTTGTGGCCGCGCTAGGCGAGCCCTTGGACGCGCCGCGCGGCGCGCTCACGCACACCTTCCCCACGCCTGACCGGGTCGCCGGGGCGAACCTGGGGGGGCTGGGGCTCACGGGCGGGCGCATCGTCGCCCTCCAATCCCTCGCGCGCGCCATAACCGAGGGCAGCCTAACGCTGGACCGGGGGGCCGACTGGGAGCGGACCGTCGCGCGGTTGCACGAATTGCCGGGGGTCGGGCCGTGGACGGCCTCCTACATCGCCATGCGCGCCCTGGGCGACCCCGACGCCTGCCCCGTGGCCGATCTCGGCCTGCGCCGCGCGCTCGAACGGCGGGGGCTCGCCGCTGACCCGAAGGGGGTCGCGGCGCGCGCCGAGGCGTGGCGGCCGTGGCGCGCCTACGCCACGCATCACCTCTGGGCCAGCCTGGCAATCCCCTCCGCGGCGGGCTAGTAACGTCCGAAACGTGTCAGGCGGCGGGGTCCGAAACCCGCCAGCATTCCGCGCCGCGTGACGATAGAGTGGAGTGGTAGGGCGGTTGTCCTAGCAGTCGTAGACGTAGAGGAGACCGACATGGCGACTATGACACTTTCCCGCGACGAGATGGTCGCGCGCATGCTCGCGTCCGATCCCGCAGCCGACGAGCGCTTCATCGTCGGGGTGAAGACCACCGGTATCTATTGTATGCCCGCGTGCCATCCACCGCGCAAGCCTAAGCCAGAGAATTGCGCCTTCTTCGGGTCGCCGGACGAGGCGCGCGTGGCCGGCTTCCGCGCCTGCAAGCTCTGCAAGCCCGACGATGCTTATCGCGCGGTGGGTGCGGACGCTGGCGGGTCCGAGGATGTCATGTGGAGCGCGGAGATAACCGCCTATCTGGATACGATTGAGGAGGCGCCCGGCCCGCTCGCCTTTGCCGTCAACGACGCGGGGGCGCTGCTCTGGCTCACGTTCCTCGACGGGCGCTACGAGCGCACCATCGAGCAGGAGTTGAGGCGCGAGGGATTCCGCATCGCGCGGGATCGTGAGCGCACGGCGCGGGCGCGGGCCGAGCTGCTGGAGTATTGCGCCGGCGTGCGCCGCACGTTCGACGTGCCCCTCGTCTTCGGCGGCTCGGCGTGGCAGAACAGCGTGTGGCGCACGTTGACGCGCATCCCCTACGGCGAGACGCGCACCTACGGCGAGATGGCCGCGATGATCGGGCGACCGGAGGCGGCGCGGGCGGTGGGGCGGGCTAACGCCACGAACCGGCTCCCGCTCGTGGTGCCCTGTCACCGCGTGCTCGGCGCGGACGGGTCGCTGACGGGGTTCGGCGGCGGGCTGCACCTCAAAGTCCGGCTCCTGGCGCATGAGGGCGTCCGGGTCGCTGATCCCCGCCGCTGAGGCGCCGGGATGGACACGTGCACGACGACGAAAACCTACACGCTCAGCGGACCGGACGGCGCGCCTTATCAGAGCGCGACGCCGGGGACGCTGGGCGGTCATCGCAGACTCAAAGGGTACGGGCGCCTGGACTGCCCGAGCGCGCTGCGCTGGATCGCCAAGGGGCAGTACATCAAACATCGCGTTTTCTTCGCCGACGAGGCCACCGCCCTCGCCGCAGGCTATCGGCCCTGCGCGGTATGCTTGCCGGAGCGATACCGCGCCTGGAAGCGGGCGCGGGAACAGGTGCGGCGGGGCGCGGAGACAGACGATTCATGACATCAGTGGGAGGACAGCAAAGATGACCAAGCAACAGGCGCAAGCGGAGCACTTTCGGGAGATGCATCGTGGCGGGATGCTCGTGCTGCCGAACGCGTGGGACGCGGGGAGCGCGCGCGTGCTCGAAGCGGCGGGCTGCCCCGCCATCGCCACGACGAGCGCCGGCGTGGCGTGGAGTTACGGTGTCCCCGATGGGCAGCAACTCACCCGCGCCCAGATGGTCGAGGTCGTCGCGCGCATCGCGCGGACGGTCTCCGTCCCCGTCAGCGCCGATATCGAGGCCGGCTATGGCGCGGCGCCTGCGGAGGTGGCCGCGACGGTGCGCGCGGTCATCGACGCCGGCGCGGTGGGCATCAATCTGGAGGACGCACCCGGTCGCGACGGAGAGCCCCTCGTCGTGGTCGAGGAGCAGTGCGCGCGCCTTCGCGCCGCGCGTGACGCCGCGCGCGCCGCGGGCACGACCATCGTCATCAACGCGCGCACGGATGTCTATCTGCGCGCGGTGGGCGATCCGACGACGCGCTTCGCGCAGGCCGTCCAGCGGCTCAACGCGTACCACGCCGCCGGGGCGGATTGCCTGTTCGCCCCGACCGTGGACGATGCGGACACCATCGCCGGTCTTGTGCAGGCGCTGGACGGCCCGCTCAACATCATGGTGGGGCCGGGCTCGCTGCCAATCAACGAACTGCGGCGGCTGGGCGTAGCCCGCGTGAGTCTGGGCGGCAGTCTCGCTCTGGGGGCGCTTGGTTTCGTGCAGCGCACTGGCCGCGACCTGTTGGAACGGGGCGCCTACGAGGCCCTGGAGGGGGGGCTGACCTATGCCGACCTGGGCGCGCTGCTGACACCTGTGATCGTGCAGTAGCACCCGCTCGTCTAGTCTCCCACCGCCAACGGAAGAGGACGACGAATGACAGAGAGGACGGTGATGGTCTATCCCCGACAGGATGAGTCTATTGTGGTGGAGTGTCCGCACCCGCGGAGCCGCATCAACCGAACGGGAACCCTCGAACAATCCCACCGCGGCGATGCGCGCCTCGGTGGAGATGTTGGACGTCGATGGGCTCCCGATCCCCGAGGAGGGCATCCTGTTGACACTCGCACGGGGGATCTAACCAGCTCTAACACCCGCCCATCGCACCTCCGCGACGTAGCGTCCTTCCACGGTGACGCTGTGTTCGTTGACGGGGTGCGCCCCGGCCATGTCGTCTTGGCCGCGGCGACCAGCGCGGGGCGCTATGCACTCCTGGTCAAAGGACAGAGGCGCCTGAGCCCGGACGCAGCGACGCGCACGACCGCTATGACTCCCGAGCTTTCTTTAGAGTGGCGTCCCACAACTGCGGTCGCAGGCTCGACTGCGGAGCAACCCTTCTGACGACATGACACGCCCGTCGGGGGCCGGTACAGGGGTCAGGGGATGCGGCGGCCGACCCCTGCACCCGCCCCCAATCACCTCGAAACGACAGGGGTGAGACACAAGAAAGGTGCCAGATGCGCTATCCTCCTCCCTGCATCGCGATGGAGTGTGTCGTAGCCGCGCAATTCTCACATCTTCGGCCGGCGCAGCAGCGGGGCTTGACCTTGTGGGTCTACGGTACAATCTTGGCTCAAAGTGCCTGCCAGAACGCCGTGGTCACGGCCTTATTGACCCTTGGCCACTGGCACGGCGTCCGCCAGCACCTCCGGGAGTGGCTCTACGACGGGCCGCACAAAGCCGCCCCGTGCCACACACAGGTCGATGTCACGCTCTGCTTCGCGCCCTTGCTGCGCTGGTTGCTCTCGTGGTGGCAGGGCGACAGCTTGCCCCTCGCCGTCGACGCCACGTTGCACGGCGACCGCGTCACGGCGTTGGTGGTCAGCGTGCTTTACCGGGACGGCGCGATCCCCGTGGCCTGGCACATCCTACCGGCCAACCAGGAGGGGGCTTGGATGTCCCCGGTGCTCCGCCTGCTGCGCCAACTCGCGCCCGCGGTCCCGCCGGGGATGACCGTCCTCGTGCTG
>JAABUQ010008612.1_pt1 | contig 14214 bp, 19 predicted proteins | sample 5560001 | NCBI WGS metagenome assembly JAABUQ01 (sample SAMN10711888, study PRJNA513371) | rock metagenome | isolation source: Antarctica rocks | place: Antarctica: Victoria Land, Finger Mt nord | collected 2015-12-18
TGCGTTCGGTCGTCATCGGTTCGGCTCCTCAGATGGGCCACCGGGAAGGAACATCCTCTTCCCGGCGGCTCGGTGGCCCGCACCATCCAAGCCGATTTGTCCGATCAAGTGTTAGCTAATACACCTATGCCGACGCCGACGCAATGAACCTACACTTGGCCACGGTCAGCAAGCTCGTCGCCCCCGGTGCGCACGCGGTCCTGGAGCTCGACGGAGCCGGTTGGCACCAGCTCGGTGGACGGCTGCAGGTGCCAGACAACATCAGCCTGCTGCACTTGCCGCCATACTCGCCGGAGTTGAACCCGGTCGAGAACATCTGGCAGTACCTCAAGCAGAACTATCTCAGCAACCGCGTCTTCGACACCTATGACGACATCGTCGACGCTTGCTGTGAGGCCTGGAACAAGCTGATGGCAATGCCCGAACGCATCGTCTCTATCTGCACCCGCGAATGGGCGACAACGGTCAAGACATAAGGCGGTTGGTATTACCACCCGCAAAGAGAGGTATGCGGCATTATGGAGCAAATGCCCCTCGGCCAAAACGGGCGCTATTGTCAGTAGGCAACGTTACGATTTCGTTGCTCATGGGCTGCTTTGGCCCAGATCCAACGGATTACCGATGTCGGCTATTGCCGTTCCGTTAAGTGCCCCGGCATCCAGCGCATCTCCAAGATGGCCTGGTAGCCCCTGGGTGCCCGCGTGTCCCTTGAGCTTCAGTGCTTGGAAATGAAGATGGTCGCTTTCACGGGCCAACGGGAACAGCCATGGCCAGGAGCCCGACAGGACGGTTCTGACGGAAATGACTGCGCACGGCTTCTTCTTCGATAGGGTGAAGCTCTTCAGGGTGATAACCGACCAAGCGGTGTGATTGTCGTACATGGCGAATTCGACATCGGGCTTCGGGCTGCGGAGATCTCCGATCAGCCGCCCATACGACTCGAAGATGACGTTGGGTGGCACCGTCACGGACTGTGCCTCCTTATCCGGCACGTCATCAATGTCGTTCGTCAAGCAGACCTTGAAATTGCCCTTGCCGTCGGGACCGTTGGCTGGCGCTGCCGCTGCAAGCTCAAGGTCGCCGGGTATGCGGTTGAAAGGGTTCTCCGGTTCGCTCTTTGCTGCCTCGTCCTCGCTGGTCGATAGGGCGTTGCCCAAGTCGGCCGTCACCACCGCTCGCAGCCCGATCTGGCCGCGCAGCCAGTCGAGCTTCCCAGGCTGAGCAAGCCTGCCGACCGTATAGCCGAGCACATGATCAAAATCCCAAACGGCACCCTTGGTCGCTGGCCACGCTTTTACGTTGAATTGGTCGCGCACGAACATACGCGCGCTGACTTCGGCACACGGCTTGTCCTTCGTCAGGTCAACAGCTTCCGCTGTCACCAGCGCCGCAGAGTCGTTCTGGCTTGCTGAATCGTAGCTCTCTTTGGACCAGGTGTCAGTTAGATCGCCGCTCAGCCGACCCGCATTCTTAAACATTGCCAGGGCCGGGACATGAGCCTCGTCCTGCTGCTTGGTGAGGCATACCTTGATCTTGCCTGAGGCAGGATCACCCGCAATGGTGGGGGTATTGTCGTTGCGTAGCATCCATCCGACTGTCCAGACGATTGGCTGATTTCCGGTCGGCAGCATCAAGCGGACTCTCATCCAGACGTCGAGCAAACCTTCGCGGTCGAGGACAACGACAGGCACTCCGTCCACCGGAGACATGATGCAGCCCTGCACTCGGTCGAAGAGTTCTTTCTGCCCGCTGCGCAGCACGCTTAACAGCGTCTGGAGATCATCGCGCGAGTTGCAGAGAGGCGACTGTCTAAGTGTGAACAGTGGCTTCTAGTAGTCCGGAGGCGGTCTAGTTTCTGCCAGTGCGGAAAAAGTTGGCCCCATCGCGAGCCCGACGGCCAATGCGGGCAACCAGTGCGTTCTTTTCCTCATGGCTCGTTCTTCCCGCCTTGCGCGCCATCGCACGACACCAGTCGTGCATTCCAGATGAACTCCAGCACGCCGCTGTCGGCATCATCGTCCGCGAATCAAGGACAGCACTGACGATGGTGGAGAGACCGTCTTCAAACGTGATGTTCACGTCGCCAGACCGGCCATGCGTTCCGATATAGTTGTCCATGTAGTGCAGCCCGGTTCCCGTCCGCAATCCGGGAGCGCCCATCAACCGTCGATCCAACACGATCGATCGGCGCTCAGGGCGGCATGTCCCGCGCAGAGCATGAGCGACCCGAAGGTAGCGATTATTATGTTACGACGCATGCTCTTAACCTCCGCCAACGAGGGTTACGGTGCGGCGGGCGGGCACGTCACTGCCCTGCCCCAATGTATTTCTCCCACGCCACGGTCCAGTCGTCCGCGATCGCCCGCTGCGCTTCCGAAAGGCTGATACGCCCCGTGCACACGAGACGCGGCAGCACGGCTTCCAAATCGTCCTTCCTCGTGGCGTTCCATTCGGTGCCCGCGCGCGGTTCGAGCCACAGATTTTCGATCGCATCCGGCGCACCGCCGAGCGCCAGCGGCACAAGGTGATCGAGCTCGACGTCCTGCATGCCGACCGCGTAGCCCTGGCGGTGCATTTCCGTCAGCAGCCGGCGCTTGATCTCGTGCGTCGCGGCGTAGCTCGGCCGCACGCTGCGGGTCCATCCGAACTGACAGATGGTTTCCCCGATCGTCGCCTGCGTCACCGCCGGATTTAGTGCGCCCGGTGTAATTGCCGCATCTGGCACCACCGGCTGCGCGCTTGCGGCGGCGCATATGAGAGAGGCCAGGACGATGATTGCGGCGCGGATCACAAATGCACTCACGGCTTCGGTGTAGCAGTGCCCGCCCCTACCTGGCGTTCCTGTTGCAGTGCCTCAGTCGCGGCGGCCTTCGCCGTGTCGCGCGCAGATAGGCCGAGACCAAAACCAGCCTGTCCGAACGCTAGCATGCCGATCACCATCGCGGCGATCAGGGCGACCACGGCCAGGCCGGTGCCGATGACAGTTTGCTTGATGCTGGACGACGATCTCTCGAGCCCATCAATCCGGGTGCCGAGATGGTCGATGCGCCCGTTGAGCCTAATGCCAAGCCCTTCAATGCGCCCCCCTAACTCAGCGAAGCCAGCACGCATTTCGCCGAGCATGTCCGCGAACTTCTTGTCGGTTCGCGCCTCGGATAGCTCGATGCGGAGTTTCGTCACCTCTGTATCGGCTGGCTGCTCGGCCATCGCGGGAGGGTCCTCGGATTTCGGTAAGCCGCGAGCGACGCGGGGAAACTGGACGACCGAATTGCTCGGCGTGGGTATGCTTGCAGTCTTAGGCGGCGGCACAGCGCGTCCGCCTGCGTCATCAGCCACTCTGGCGCGCTTCTAGCTTGTCCTTGAGCCAGTCCCAGAGTTCGGGCGGTGCCTTGCCGTAATATGCGGAGGTCGAGAACACGACCGCGTTTCCCAACGAGTCAGCCTCCGGTTTTTCCGGGTCGTAGACCTTGATCGCCCGCGAGATCTCGACCGGGTTGACGGACCGCGACGATACGAGAAACTGCGTCGCGCTCAGTTTATGGTAGTCATCGGGGAACGCTGCTTTTATTTGCTCGACAAGTCCGTCCTGCGGTTCCGGTAGGAGGATTGCGAAGATGGTCATGACGTCGGGCCTGTAATGTTGCCGGCTGCTTTGCGAAGGGCATCCTCGGCAGATGTCGGCGCGGAAATGCGCCCCCAAGCGATCCACTTCTCATACCAACGGCGAAGACGCGGCCATTTGCGAGGCGGATGGTCGGGCACCGATCCGGGCATTTAATAATCCTCCTCATCCTCATCGTCGGCGCGGTGCTCGTTCTGCCGCGATCTGTGCCTGGAACGCTCGGACCGCTCACTCGACGGACCGTCGCTCCACGCATGATCCGGCCGATATCGGGACTCGGACATATCGGTGCGGTGCTCCCGTGCCTGTGCAGCGGTATTTCCGGCCAGCATGCCGCACGCCGGCGCAATGAGCGGGGCGAACTTCATCGTCCTTCGGCCACGAGCACTACCCATCGGCCGAGTTCTTCGTCGCTCTCCGGCGGTCGCCCGTTGGCACTCTCGAACTGCTGCAACAAGTCCCTTGCCTGTTGCTGAACGCGCAGGCGCTCTATTGCTTGCCTCTCGCTTGCGCGCTGGTCGCTCATGCGTCGCGCTCCTCGTAAAGGTCGCGATCTGCCGTGACCGGCATGCGTCGGATTGACCGCTCGCGTTGCCGTTCGATCCTGGCTGGTTCAGCACGCGCCGGCTCTTGCCGTCGTGCGCCCGCGAACAAGCCGCGCAACGCCAGTAACAGCAGCGCCCCGAACCCAATGCCGATAGCGATGCTGGCCGGCTGAAGCGACAAGGAAGTGGTTGCCGACGGCACCGTGACTTCCACGCGGTCCTCCGGGGCGAGCATATTGCAGACATCCACCAGCCGTGCCGCTTCATCGGCCGTCGCGCGCAGCCCCGTGGCGGTTCCGTCCTTCCACTCCTCGCAAGCCCTTGTCGCGGTCGCGATGGCATCAAGAACGGTCGGCGGAGCCAACGGCGGAACGGTGTCGAGCGGCAGGAACTCGGGCTGCGTCTCGACCTTCGGAACACCGCTCGACAACGCGCCGGACGAGTGATCGGGAATACTGTTCGCCGATGAATTGAGCCCGAACCCGGCGGTCAGTCCGAGCGCGGTTGCCAGCAGCATCGGCACCACGAGTTTTCGGCTGCCGACCGGGGGGAATGGGTCGCTCATCGCGCTGCCGCCTTTTTGTCCGCCGTTCCTGCCCTAACCCACACCTCCGGCAAGGTGCATTTCGCTCCGCCCGTATCGGTTGGCCTGATGTGCTGGTCGCAATAGCTCCGGAGTTCGGAGGGATTATTCAATTGCGCGATTTGGGTGAGGAATGCGGCGCCAGCGATGCCTTCCACTCGCGCCGCGACCCGCGCCTCGAACAGCTCGTCCGACTGACTGTTCGCCATCCATCGCCCGATCTGCCCCGCGATGCCCCGGCCAAGGCCCGCGACGACCACGGACACAGCGAACAGGCCCATCGGCAGCCTGTTGGCGAGGTTCGAGACCTCCCGCGTCGTCGCCCGCCCCGCCTCCTGCCCCACGCGCCGCAACAGGTCGGCCTTTTCTTGTTCCGTAAGGATGGCGGCGCCACGGGCCGTGACCACGTCAGCCGCCGCCTGCACGTCGCGCCTGAAGGCGTCCCGGTCCTCGGCAAATCCGACCATCAGCACCGCGAGCGGCTCGTCGTCCGCCATCCCGGACGCGCGGCAGCGCTTGCTGACCACATCGGCGAACGAGGGGGTGGGCTCGCTCACCACGGCAGCCAGTGCCGAACGGGCGCGAACGCCTCGTCCATCGCCTTGCGCCAATGCTTGACCCGGAAGCTATCCACCGGACCCAGCTTGCCGCCGTCGTCGTAGAAGTGAGCCCGGCGCCTATCGACCTCTGGCATACATCCGAGACGCGGCATGACCACGATCTCGCCGCCGCGCTCCAGGACCGCGCGAAGGGTCGGGTGGCGCTTCACGCTCGCGAACGCGCGGCCGATGTCGTCCGAAACAGGCACCAGCCCTTCGTTCAACACAACTACTGTCTGGCTGGTTCTGAAAGCGCCGCTGGCCTCAAGGGCGCCGATCGGGGCCAGACTGTCCGCGTTGGGAGCGACAAAGTAGACGCACACCGGGAGTATCCCGGCGTCATTACAGAACTCAACGATGGGCAGTTCCTTGCTGTAGCTCTCCAGCACCCGGTCACCGCCGGCCATGTCGAGCGCTACCGAGACGCGATCCGTAGCCGCCTTCTCCAGCAGGCCCGTGATCCATACGTGGATGTCGGCATCCTCCGCCGACTCCGCCCGGACCGCATCATCGTAGTAGGCGCTCAGCGTTTGGTTCGACCTGTCGCCGTCCGCCACGATGATCTCGCGGCCGGCGTTGCGGGCGCGGTCGATGCCGTGTCTCAGAAACACGCTTTTGCCGCACTGGCCACGCCCGAGAGGCACGACAAGGACCGGCTTTACCGCCTCGGCCACCTCCGGCGCCGGGATGTGGTTGACAAGGGGCTCGCTCGGCCCGTCCGGTCGCTGCTGCTGCCTACTCATGTCCGGTTATCACCTTCGGCGGTAATGGCGTCTTTCTGGACGCGTGAACCCGGTCGGACGCGGCGATCTGCTCGTCGGCCCGAGACCGGGAGGGCTTCGGCTCGTCGGAGACGCCTGCCTGGAGCGCCGGATTGGGCGATGTGGGTGGCGGGCGGGCGCCGGCATTGGCGGGCGCCGGGGCTGGTCGGACGGGAGCGGAAGCAGGACGCCTCGCCGCATTCGCCCGGCTGACCGCGACCCGGACCTTCACGCGCTCCCACGCCCGCTTAGTGGCTGACGGCTTGGCGCCGGGCCTGACCAGCTCCGACTTGACGAACGCCTCCGTAACACTCGTCCAGTTCGCGCCCTGCTCCATCATCCGGGCGAACTCATCGTGATTTCGAGTGAGCCAGCGAGACAGGCGCGAGCGGGCCGTGCCTTCCTCGACAACGCCAGCGATCAGGGTGAGTGGGTCAGGTTGTCGCGCCATCGGGAGTTCGTAGCCCAGCACCGTTTAGGGCGCAATACTTATACACAAAAGTGCCGGACGGGTGACGGACCGGGCGCCAATCCAGGACACTCTTTGGACAGTTAGAACGTAGGTGGTGAAGTCGATAGTCTCACCAGGTCAGAAGGTCCAGACCATCTACGAAGCCGTCACCGAGGATCCGCCGGAGAGCGCGCTGAACGACACGCTGAAGGAGCTGGTTGGGGAGATCGCCCGCAACACCGACAAGCTGGGCGGCATCGAGGCGGCCCTCGACCGGCAGACCGCCGCGCTGGCGAAGGTGACTGGTTAACCCGTGCTGACCTATCGGACTGGCATCGGTGGCGACGGCCGCGGCAAGCCGATGTCGGACTACCTGTTCCAGCCTACGTTGGACGCCGCATCCCTGGAACGCGCGAACTACTATGCCCAGGCCATGCCGGCGCCGTCAGAGGCCGAGCGGCATGAGGCCGCGCTGGCGCAGATGGTGGTGGCGGACGAGCTTACGCGCGGCGAAGCGGTCCGAGAGATGGTCCGGCACGCCACGCGGGAGCCGCCGACCGACCAGGCCGTTGCCCTCGGCCGCCTCGTTGACGCGGGGCACATGCCCTATTCGGACGCGGTCTCGATCCTCTACCGCGAAGAGAGTCAGACACTCGATGACCCGGACGATGCCCAAGATGCCGCCTTCCGGCGCTTGGACGCCGCCCTGGGCGACCTGCAGAGGATGGAACTGCGGTTCGCGCAGGCGATGGACCGGGCGGTTGCGCGGGCGCAGGCGCCGGACGAACACGCCACGTTGGCCGAGCCTCGGCGGAACATGGACCCCGAGCTTGCGGCGCTGCTCAGGCTCGCCCCGCACCAGGCGCCGACTCGCGAAGAGGTGGCGCATCTCTTGAACGGCCGGACCGCCACGGGCGAGAAAGTCGAGGGCAAGGTGTATGCGAAAGAACGCACCTGGCACGACAAGCGCATCGACAAGGAAAAGACGGCGCACCCGATCGGCTTCATCGACCTGACGTTCGGGGCGCCCAAGTCGGTGTCGCTTGCCTGGGCAGGCGCGGCAGGCGCCGGGCTACATGCCGAGGCGGCAATGATCCGGCAAGCGCACCGGGACGCGGTCGACGAAACCATGCTGCACGTCGAGAAAACAATCGGGCTGGCCAAGCGGGGCAAGGGCGGATCGCACGGCGCCGAGCACGGCGCAATCGCATGGCTCGCTTTCGACCACTTCACCGCGCGGCCGACGAAGGATGGCGTCAACGAGGACCGTGAGGTGCGCGGCGACATGCACCTGCACACGCACGTTGCAGTGCCGAACGTGGTCCGCACGCCAGACGGGCATGTCGGTTCGCTGTTTCTACAGAAAATGGCCGGGCAAACCAAGGAGCTGGGCGCGATCTATCAGGCGACCCTGGCGCGCAACCTCCGCAAGCTCGGCGTCGAAGTGGTACTCGACGAGCGCACATTGGCCGCCCGGATCTCCGCCGTCCCGGAGCGGGTCACCCAGCATTTCAGCCGCCGGACCAACATCGGCACCTCGGCCGCCATGGCGGAAGTCGGCGAGGGCTGGGAGGCGCTAAGCGCGGCGGAGAAGGTCGCCCGGCGCAAGGGCGCGGTACAGGACAACCGGCTCAAGAAGCAGGACGGCCGGAACGACCTGGAGGCGTGGCAGAATGACGCCAAGTCGATCGGCTACACGTATCGCAGCATTCTCCGCCCCGACACGCCGCCGCCGGAGCTGGCACGCGATCAGCGCCTCGGGTTGGCCTACGAGACCGCCATCAAGCTGCTGGAGCGCGAGCTTGAGACGCGTGCGGTGATCGGGGGTGAGGACGTGCGGCTGGCCGCAGCGCGCGGACTGATCGCCGCCGGCATCGAGGGGCCGCAGGACGTGGATGCGCTCGTCCGCATCGTGGCCAAGCACGGCGTGCTGCAGGCCGGCGAGAACACCGCGATCTTCTGGGGGACGCAGACCGACCAGTTCGGCATGGAGCGCGTCAAGGTCAGCACCGAGCTTCACGAGAAGTGGGAGGGCGAGTTCATCAAGCTCGCCAAGGCGGCGGCGGCCGACAAGTCCGGCGCGCTGAGCAAGGCGCAGATCAATGCAGCGATCGCCTGGGCGGAAACGCAGGGCATCCGCCTCGACACCGAGCACGGCAAGCAGCAGCGCGCGGCAATCGACGCGTTAGGGCAGGGCGGTCGGCTCGGCGTGATGATCGGCGCCGCCGGCGTCGGCAAGACCGACGGCGTGCTGAAACCGCTGATCCACGCGTGGCAGCAGGACGGCCGCAAGGTGTTCGGAATTGCCTTGGCATGGCGGCAGACCGAGGACTTTGCCAAGGCTGGCGTGACGGATGCGGACCGCAAGCCGATCAGCGAGTTCATCAGGCTCGCCAAGGCCGGGAGGCTCGACCTGGCGGGCTCCGTCGTGGCGATCGACGAGGTCGCCCAGGTCGGCACCAGGTCGATGCTCGAGATCCTCCGCCTGCAGGCCGAGCACGGCTTTACCGTCAAGGCGTTTGGCGATCCGAAGCAGATGCAGTCGATCGAGGCCGGGCCGGTCGTGCGGCTGTTCCAGCGGGCGCTCGGCACGGATGCCATCCCAGAGATCAGCCAGACAATCCGCCAGCAATCAGTCCGCGACCGCGAGATCGTCACGCACCTGCGCAACGGCGAGGCGGCGCAGGCGCTGCGGATGATACGCGAGGACGGCTCGGCAATCATCGCACCGAAGGGCTATGCCGACGCCGTGGCGCACATCGCCGCGTTGTGGAAAGAGCGGCTGGACGCGAACGCCGCAGACCCGTCCTACAAGCTCACCGTCGCCGTACCGACCAACGCGGACGCGCTGGCTGTCGGGCATGCCATCCGCGAACTGCGCAAAGCGTCGGGCGAAGTAGGCGGCGAGGAGCGCGTGTTCCAGGCCCAAGGGCAGGCAGGACGCGGGACCGAGCCCTACGAGCTGCGGATCGCGGTCGGCGACAAGGTGCGTCTGTTCAACCAGGTCAACGGCGCCGTCGACGGCAGCGAGTCGTGGCGCGCGCGCACACTCGGGGTGAACGGCACGGTGCTCGAAGTGACCGGGTTCACCGCCAACGGCGTCAGGCTGCGCCGCAGCGACAAGGAGATCGAGGGCGCGGTGAAGTGGGACACGCTGCGCGATCCCGACACCGGCCTGATACGGCTGACCTACGGCTACGCCCAGGTCATCCACCCCATGCAGGGCGTCACCAGCACGGAGAACATCTATGGCGCGCCGGCCGGAACGCAGGCGATCGACGGCTTCTCCGGCTACACGGGGCTGAGCCGGCACACACAACGCACCTTCCTGGTCACGTCGGAGTATGCCGAGCGACAGCAGATCGCCCGGACGCAACCGCACGGGTCGCCGGCGATCAGAACCGAGGACTTGTACGACAACATGGCGCGGAACCTGTCCCGCCAGCCCGAGAAGGCCGCTTCGCTGGATCTGCGCGAGCAGGCGAACGACCTGCGCCGCGGCTCCGTCGCCGGCATGCAGCGAGGACGGCAGCCGCTGGAGCAGCGCGTGCACGAGGGCAAGGAGGCCACCACCCTGCATCACCGCATAGAGCAGGGTAGGGCGGCCCGCCGGATGGCGCAGATGCCGTCAGCCGTGCGGAGCCTCGCGCATCGCTCCCGGCCCTCCGTAGCCCGCCTGGCGCGGGCTGTGCCGCAAGCCATCGAGGCCGTCAGCCTGAGGTTCGACCTCGGCCTGCACCGCCGGAGTGGGCCGAGGCTTGGGCGCTAGCCGCCTTCTAATTGCGTGCAGGGGGGCACGTGTCAGTTCGAGCCCGGCGGCAGAATGTCGGCCACGTCCAAGTAGTCGACCTCGCGCTCTTCCCCGTCGGTCCTGATCTTGATCGATCCACGGTAGGACCACTGTCCACCTGCTCCGCCGTTGTTCCCGGCGCTGAATCCATCGAAGACTCCTTCGACCGACGTCCCGTCGTTAAGGATCAGCCGCACCTGCTTTCCCAAATACCGCTCTACGACGTCACTTAAGTCGGTCAGCCTCTTGATTTCGGCGGGATCGTTCGTGCTTCGTGGCATCGGATCGCTTTCGGCTAGACTAGAGGTGGAGAACAAGGCGCAGATGTCAGTGCCGCCCACTTAGACTAGTCTTAGTTGGCGGTGATGATCCCCAGGCCGAGGCCCCGACCGTCCGTGTAGATGCCGGCCGGCATTGCGGGCGGGCCGCTTACAGCTGGCGCGACGGCGTCGGGCTGTGATCCCGCCATCACGCTTGCCGGCGACACAAGCATCGAAGCCATTGCGGGCAGGGATTTCATTTCGGCCGGATTCGTGCTGCATGGCGCTGCTGACGGCACCTCGCGACCGCCACCCCGTCGAGGAACCACGTCAGCGTCGTCGGCGTCCACATCAGGCCATAGGTGTGAAAGCCGGTCGACAAATCGGGCCGATTGTAGATGTTCAGATTGTTCACCGGCGTGTTGATGTCGCCGCCGTGATTAGTGAACTCGGCGTCGCTGCCATTGCCTTCCAGGATGTCGATTTCGGGGGGCCATGGGCCGGCATTCGGCATCAGCCAGAACGCGTTCCAGAAATTGCCAGGCGCTTGCTTTATGGACGCTTCGATATAGCCGTATTGCTGCGAAAAGCCGCCAGGCACGCCGGCGGAATTTGTGTCGAGATACGGCGACGACGTCGGCGACACCGCCATGCTCAACGCGCCATTGCCGATCGAGTATTGCGAACCCGCTTGCCCGGGCGGCGTCGGATTGACGCTGCCATCGTTGCCCGTGGACAGGCTGCCGTAGAAGACCGAGGTCTCCCACTTCGTGCGGGCCGTTCCCGTCGTGGCGGCGTTCAGCGAGTTGAACTGGTCGTCGAACGTGAGCGCGTAACCCGACAGGTCGAGCTGCTGCGCGTGCGCGGCGAGCGGAAAGACGCAGGCGGACGCAAGCAACAGGCGACGCATGGCTCAGAACCCCGGATCGATGCCGCGCGCGATGCGCTGGCCCCTGCCATAGGTGTAGAAGCCGCCGACCAGCAGCACGGCGCCGAGGACATTGGCGGCGGGCCTTGAGTCATGCAGCGCCCCGTAGGACAGCAGCATCATGCAGGCGCCGACGAACCTCACAGCCGCACCCTGGCGCCGCGGCGGGGCTGCGCGTCAGCGCCTTGCGTCGCCTTCGCGCCGGGCCGTTCGCCTGCCTTTTCGGCCTGCGCCTCGACCCGGCCCTGATCCGAGCGGGCCTGATTTGCGACGGACTGCCAGAACTGTTCGCCAGCGCGCTGCGCCTGCTCTTGCCGCGGGCTCACTCTGATCCCTCGTGCGTTAAGGCCGGCATCGATCTCGGCTATCTGCTTGGCGTGGGCGGCTTGCTGTCTCTCGAACTTGTCGATCAGGCGATCAGCCCTCGAAAGAATGGGATCGCCGCTCATCTGCTCGCTCATGCTGCTTCTATCCCTTTGTGGAAGCGGTTCTCGTCGACTTGTCCGGCCATCTCGGGCCGGCGGAAGTAGATCGCGCGGCCGCACCGGATCGGACGTGCGCCGCGCGGAATGACGAACAATTCGTCAGCGCGCACGTCGGACAGCAATTCATCCGGGCGGATCAGCGCGCGCTTGATCTCGTGTGTGCTGCGGTTCGCCCCGCGCGACCGCGAAGCCAGCGCAAAGCCGGTGCCGCTGGAGCCGGAGTTGTTGCCCTCGGACACCGCAAGCACGCCGTAGTCGCCGAACACCGTCGCGCACAAATCCTTGGCGGTCTGCGGGTCTTGCAACGAGGCGTAAGCCCGCCACGACACGCCGTCGAACCACTCCCGCTTGCCGTCAGGCCCCCATTGCTTCGCGAGCTGCCCTTCGGACTGGTAGAGCAGTTGCAGCGTGATGCCGTATTTGCGGCCCATGTCACGGGCCTCTTCCAACATCCGCATCGTGCCAAGGCGCGCGACTTCATCGACCAGAAACAGGATGCGGCCGGGCATCCGTCCGTCGGCCTCGTAGGCGGCATTCAGCACGGCGCCGAGAATGACGCGGGCGACGGCCGGCGAGTGCATCAGCGCCATCTGCGGGATCTGCAGGAACACCGTCGTCTTGCCGGCCAGGATGTCGCGCGTGCGGAAACGGTTGCCGGAGACAATTGAAGCGAAAGCCGGGTTGGACAGCCAGCCAGTGTCTTCGTCGGCATTCGTGTAGACGCCGGAGAACGTCTCCTGGACCAGGCCCATCAACGCCCCGGCATAATCGCGAGCCATCTGACTGTTGCTTGTCTCGTGAATGCCTTGGAGGACGACCCGCATTTGCGGCTCGGGCGTCACCAACCCGGAGCGCAGCGTCCGCAGCGTCTTGAATTCGCTCGCCAGGGTCGGGTGCCACAGCATGTGGGCGAGCAAGCACGCGATCAGCGCATGGCCGCGCGCCTTGAAGAACACGGCGCTATCGTTGCCACGACTGCGGTCGGCGGACTCGCCGCCAGCAATCCACCACACCACCGACCGCACCTGCGTCTCGGCGAGCGGGCTGCTGATGTCGATCCAGTCGAGCACGTCAAAACCGCAGTCGGGATCGTCGAGCGTGAGCTGATGAACCTTGTGGCCGATATCCTCCCGCGACCCGGCCAGCATCGGCCCCAGCTCGCAGGACGGGTCGAGCACGAACAGCGAGCCCGTCCAGTTCAGGATGGTCGAGATTGCACTCGTGGTCTTGAAGCCGCCCGAGCCGGCGAACAGCAGCGAGTGCGTCGGTCCGCTCGTGCACGGATCGATCAGCAACGGTGCCGTGCCGCCCTGTCCCCACGTAGGCGGGTTCGCAGGCTCGAACCGCACGCCCGCAACGCGGTCCTGGTCGACGCGATAAGCCTCGCCAACCACGACACCGCCGGAAGGGCCGGGGCCGGGGAACAGCGCGCGCGCCGCCTCGATGGGCATCCAGTCCGCGTGACCGTGGTTATCCGTCACGCCGCGCGCCAGGCTGGGCGGACGCGGGGACAGGCTGAGAAAGGGCTGGCGCAGCGTGGGGCGGCCGACGCGCCGGCCACGCAGGACCAACCCGACGCCGATCGCCGGCAAGGGCAGCGCGGAGACGGCAAGGTAGACGACCTCCATGAGATCGCGCCCGGCGATCGGCAGGTAGAGCAGCCACGCGATTGGCCGCTGCCACCAGAGAATGCGCGGATCACCGAGCAGGCCGCTCAGCCAGAGAAACAGCAGCGATGAAGAAATCACCCAGGCGAGCACGAGCAGGACGGCGCCGGCCGCAAGCTGGGCTACCAGGTGCGCGGCGGCTTTCACCGATCAACCCTCCCTCAGCAGGTCAGCAAAGCTCTCGCCGCGACGTTCGGCGTCCTCGCGCAGCCAGACCTCGTGGATGGCGCGGAGCCCGCCCGCATTGCCGATCGGCACGATGACGTCGATCGCGGAGGCGAGCATGCCGATCAGGGTCTCGTCCTTGATCGCCGCGCCCTCGGCGGAACTCTTGATCAGGTTGAACAGCCGCTTCGCCGCTTCCGGCGCAGTGCGGCCGTGGATGGTGGTGGGGCTGGCACCGTCAACTTGCCAACTGTGGACGCGCCCTTCGCTCGGGCCGGAGTGCAGACGCGATCACACCGGAACGAAGGGACCGCTGATCTCGACCCAGATCTCGAATGCTCGCATCCGAGCTTCTCGA
>JAABUQ010008613.1_pt1 | contig 14212 bp, 13 predicted proteins | sample 5560001 | NCBI WGS metagenome assembly JAABUQ01 (sample SAMN10711888, study PRJNA513371) | rock metagenome | isolation source: Antarctica rocks | place: Antarctica: Victoria Land, Finger Mt nord | collected 2015-12-18
GTGGCCGAACAGATCTCCGAGCCGTCCGCCGAGCAGCAGGAAGCCGCCGAACGTGAGCAGGTAGCCGTTCACGACCCACGCCAGGGAGGTCTGCGAGAACCCGAGCTCCCGCTTGATCGAAGGCAGCGCCACGTTCACGATCGTGGAGTCGAGCACGATCATCAGCGAGCCGAGGCACAGCACGATCAGCGCCACCCAACGGGTCCGAGTATCCAAGGTCATCGGGATCCACTCCTCTCGGTCTTCGCTCTCGAGTCAGGTCGGTTCATTGCTCGCAGGATTAGACCGCGCCGGTCGGTCGGATTCATCGGTCGGGTCGATCGGTGGACGCGTCCTCAGCGCCCACCTACTTCAGCAGCCGCGACAGCCGCCGGTCCTTCATCAGCTTGCCGTCGGTCTGGCAGGTGGGGCAGTAGCACATCACGTAGTCCTCGTAGAAGACGGCCGCGATCCGCTCGCCGCATCGCGGGCACGGCTCCCCGTTGCGCCGGTGGACGGTGAGCGGCATCGGGAGCTTGTCGGGGATCGGCAACGTGATCGCCTGCTCGTAGTGGGCGATCACCCCGCCGAGCCGCGTGAGCGCCGCCTCACGCAGGCGCTGCGCCTCGTCGGTGTCGAGGTCCACGCCTCGCTTGAACGGCGAGATCCGCGCCTCGTGGAGGATCTCGTCGACCCACGAGCGGCCGATGCCCGCGATCACGTGCTGGTCGCGGAGCACCGCGTACAGCGGCCGCGGCACGTCGAGCAGCGGTTGCAGCGGCGGCGGGTCGGGCCAGGCGTCCGGCCCCAGGGCGGCGATCGTCTCGTCACTCTGCACCTCCGCACTGCGCAGCAGCTTGACCCAGGCCGCCTGCTTGGTCCCGAACTCGCGCAGGCGCAGCTCGCGCCCGTCCACGAGCCGGACCAGCAGTCGCGAGGCGCGGTCCCGCAGCGACGCCCGCGTGTCGAACAGCTGCAGGCGTCCCGCGGACATCAGATGGATCAGGATCGTGAGCTCGCCGTCGACCTCGACCAGGAACAGCTTCCCGCGGCGGCGCACGCCGTCGATCGCCCGCCCCTCGAGCGCTTGCAGCGGCGGGTCGTAGCTCTTCAGAGCGTTGACCCCCGGCGCGAACGCGGACTCGATCCGAGCGCCCGCCAGCGCCTCGCCGAGCAGGCGCGCGGTGATCTCGACTTCCGGCAGCTCGGGCATCGCTCTGACCGAGGGTAGTCGCCGGCTCGACCTTCCCCGGCGAGCTCACCCCATCATACGGCCACCGGCAGGCTGAACCGCACGCGGGTCCCGGTCGCCGTCTCGGGCAGCCAGATGCGGCCGCCGTGCGCCTCGACGATCGCCCGTGAGACGGCGAGGCCGAGTCCGGCTCCGGAGCTCGTGCGGGCGGCGTCGGCGCCACCCCGGTAGAACGGGTTGAACACGCGCTCGCGCTCCTCACGGGCGATCCCGTCGCCGTCATCGGCGACCTCGATCTCGATCCGATCGGCGACCGGCTCAGCGCGCACGACCACGCTTCCATCCGCCGGCGTGTGGCGGATCGCGTTCTGTATCAGGTTGAAGAGCACCCGCTGAAGCTTCTCGGGATTGCAGCGGGCCGGTCCCAGTGCGTCCGGGACCTCGGCGAGCACCGCGACGCCCTTGAGCTCGGCCTGGACGCGCATCGCCTCCACGGTCTCGCCGACGAGCTCGTCCAGCGGGACGCGCTCGAGCGACCAGCGGATGTCCCCCGCCTCGAGTCGCGAGAGCTCGAACAGGTCGTCGATCAGCGCGCTGAGGGCGTCGATGTGCGTGCCCATCCGATCGATGTAGCCCCGACGCATCTCACCATCGGCGACGACATCGTCCCCCACCGCCGCAGCCAGCAGCCGCAGCGAGGTGATCGGCGTGCGCAGATCGTGTGAGACCGCGGCGACGAGGTCACGTCGCGCCGCGTCCGATTGATCGCGGGCGGTCTCCTCGGCCGCGAGGCGACCGATCATCGCGTTGGCCGCACCCGCCAGCTCAGCCAGCTCATCGCGCGCAGCGGTTTCGATCCTCACGTCCCGCTCCCCGCGGCCAACCGCGTCGAGGCCCTCGTGGATCGCGTGCACATCCCGCAGGATCCCGCCGGCCACCAGCTTCGCGCCGAGCGCCGCGAGCGCCCCGGCGAGCATCACGATCGCGCCGACCAGGACGGCGTCGTGACCGGAGACGATCATCAGCAGTCCGAAGGCCACCAGCGCGAGCAGCACGGGCGCGACGATGATCGCGACGGCAGCCGCGAACTGTCGCGACAGCGATCCAGCGCGTCCGCGCGCGCTCGCGGCGAGCGCCCCCATGGAGCCGGGCCCGCTCACGCGTGTAGCGCCGTTGACGGCCTTCGCCCCATTCACGCCGTTCACTGCTTTCACGGCCTTCACGCCATTCAGGGCTGGAACCGGTAGCCGACTCCCCACACGGTCTGAATGTGGCGCGGGATCGACGGGTCGACCTCGATCTTCGATCGGAGCCGACGGACATGCACGGTCACGGTCGAGGTGTCGCTGTAGAACGAGTACTTCCAAATCGCGTCCATCAGCTGGTTGCGTGAGAACACCTGGCCGGGCCGCCGGGCCAGGAACAGGAGCACGTCGAACTCGCGCTGGGTGAGCGCGACCTCCTCACTGCGGACCCACACCCGCCGCGCCGCCGGATCGATCGTCATGTCGGTCAGCTCGAGCGGCGCTTCGTGGGTGGGCGAGGTGTCGATCCGTCGCAGGACCGCATCCACACGTGCGACGAGCTCAGCGGGAGAGAAGGGCTTGACCACATAGTCGTCGGCCCCGAGACGGAGCCCGATCACCCGGTCTGACTCCTCCCCCTTGGCGGTCAGCAGGATCACCGCCACGCGCTCGGGGGTTTGATCTCGCAGGCGACGCATGACCTCGAGTCCGTCGAGGCCGGGCAGCATCAGGTCCAGTACCACGAGGTCGGGGCGCTGATTGGCGGCTGCCTCCAGCGCTCCCACGCCGTCGCCGGCGACTCGGGTGCGGTAGCCCGCGCGCTCCAGGTAACGGGCGAGCACCTCGACGATCGTCGGCTCGTCGTCGACGACGAGCACCGAGCCCCTGGCGTGGTCATCCATGCGGGCGATTGTGACAGCGTTCAGCGTTCCGTCCGAGAGGCCGCTCCGCAGTTCACCGGCTGTTCAGAACCAGCGCTCGGCGTCCGCGGGAGCGGGCACCCGGCGTCGACCGGAGCCGGCGCTCGGTGTCTCGGTACCCTGGCGGCGCTGTGAACGCCGGCTCGGCTCCCAACGTGAGCGGTAGGGGCGCCTGCCTTGCCCTGCTCACGCTGCTGGCGGTCTACGGTTGTGGCGGCAGCTCGCTGTCCAGCAGCGAGCTGCGAGATCAGGCGGGTGCGATCTGTGCCGCCGCCCAGACGCACACCGACCGGGTCCCTGCGCCGGGCTCTCCAGCAGGCGCGGCGGCGTTCATCAGGCAGGGGACGGGCCTCCTGAGCGCCGAGCTCGCCCGCCTGCAAGCCCTGAGGCCGGCGGGCGATCTGGCCGGCGTCTACCGCGTCTCCCTGCTCGCGTTCTCCCGCGAGCTGCACGCCCTGCGCCACACCGCCCGCGTCCTGGCGCGCGGCAGCGATCCGGTGATCGCGATCAAGACGCTCCAGCGCCGCCTCGCGCCAATCCAGTCCGAGGAGGACCATGCCTGGAGAACGCTGGGGATTCCGGCCTGCGTGAATCGATAGCGCCAACGGGCTGGCGGAGCGCTTCACCCCGCGGCGATCAGCACGACGCCCGTCAGCGCCGCCACGATTCCGAGCTCCTGAGCGCGGCGCACCCGCTCCCCGAGCAGTACTCGCGCCAGCACCACGGTGGCCAGGGGATACAGCGAGGCGGCCACCGCGACGACGCTGAGCAGTCCGTGCCTCGTCGCGACCGCATACAGGCCGTTGGCCGCCAGGTCTAGGATCCCCATCGCGACGAGCGGTCCCGGCGCGAGTCCGACCCCCCCTCCTACTCCCCCTCCTGATCCCCGCCCGGCGACGCCGCCCGACAGGAGCGCCGCCGACAGGAGCGCCGCCGCGAGCAGGGCAACGATCCCGGTGCCCCTCGAGACGAGCAGCGCCCATAGGACATCGGCCCGCGCGCCGATGCGCAGCCCGACGAAGAAGCTCCCGAACCCCAGCGCTGCGACCAGAGCGAGGACCACGCTCGTGCGCCTCGCACCTGCGCCCGGCGAGCCTGTCTCGTGCTCGCGGCTGGCCAGCACGATTCCGGCGCTCGCCGCGAGGATGCCCGCGATCTGCAGCGGCGCCGGGCGCTCTCCGCCTGCGATGCCCACGATCACCGGCACCGCCACGCCCGTCGCGGAGATCGGCGCGACGATGCTCATCGTCCCGATCGCCAGCGCGCGGTAGAAGGCGCTCAGCGCGGCGACGCCGGCGATTCCCGCGCCGGCCGCCGGCAGCAGCGCTGAGAGCGCCGGTGGCCCCGCCCCACGCGCGGCGATCAGCACGCACAATCCCGCCAGCCCAACCGATTGGCTGACGAGCATCACTCCCAGCAACGCGCCGCGGCGGGCCTGCAGTCCGCCGATGAAGTCCGAGCACCCCCAGCACAGCGACGAGCCGAGGGCGAGCGCGAGTGCGAGCATCGCCCCGATGCTCGCAGGCGGCGAACCCGGCGCCGCTCTCCGCGCCGGAACGTGTCGCCGCTAGACGCTACTGGGGGTCGAGCGTCACCGACTCGATCTTCGGCGGGTCCAGCGGCCGATCGTTCCGGCCGGTGGGCAGCGCCTCGATCGCATCGACCGCTTCCATCCCGGCGCTCACGCGCCCGAACACGGTGTGCTTGCGATCGAGCCAGGGGGCGCTCTCCTTGGTGACGATGAAGAACTGCGAGCCGTTGGTGTTGGGGCCCGAGTTGGCCATCGCCAGCGCGCCGCGAACCACCTTGTTGCGGTTGATCTCATCCTCGAACTTGTAGCCGGGGTCGCCGGTCCCCGTGCCCTGCGGGCAACCGCCCTGGATCATGAAGTCGGGAATCACGCGATGGAAGATGAGCCCGTCGTAGAACTGCTCACTCGCGAGCTTGCGGAAGTTCGCGACCGTCTTGGGCGCGTCCTCGTCGAACAGCTCGAGCGCGATCGTGCCATGGGTTGTGTTCATATTGGCTGTGGACATGCTCAGAGGCTAGCTCGCTAGCGCCGCGCGGCCTCGAGCGCCAGCGCGTGGCCGCGGATCTCGGTGCCGCTGACCCGCTCCACCACCCGCTGGGCCTCGTGATCGGGAACCTCCACGAACGCGAACCGCTCGAGCACGCGCACGTTGCGGACCGCCTCCCCGTCGAGCCCGGTCGCGGTGGTGATCGCCTGGATGATGTCCGACGGCTCTAGCCCCGCGGCGCGGCCGCCCGAGACGATCAGCTTGCGAGCCGGCCGCTCGCCGTTGGCCGGCAAGCGCGGCTTCGAGTGGCGCCGGGCCTGGGGCTTCACCGGCGTCGGCGCGACCCGCGCGTCCTTGACCCACGGCGCAAGCTTGACGCCCGCGTGGCGCTCGATCGCCTGGATGTCGCGCTGCTGGCGCGACTCGAAGAAGGTGATCGCACGCCCGCTGCGCCCGACGCGACCGGTCCGACCGATCCGGTGGACGTAAGCGTCCGGGGAGGTCGGGACGTCGTAGTTGATCACGTGCGAGACCCCGGAGATGTCGAGCCCGCGCGCCGCGACGTCGGTCGCGACCAGCACCGGCAGGCGACCTTCCTTGAACGAGATCATCACGCCGTCGCGAGACCCCTGGCTCATGTCGCCGTGCAGCGCCTTGACGTTCATGCCGCGGTCGCGCAGCGTGCGCTGGAGCTGATCGCAGCGGATCTTGGTGCGTACGAACACGAGCGCCTGCTCGGGGCGCTCAGAGGCCAGGACCTCGACGAGCCGGTCGGGCTTCTCGCGCGGGGACACCTCGAGCGCGAACTGCTCGACGGTATCCACCGTGAGGGTCGCCGTCTGCACCTTGACGGTCACCGGGTGATACAGGTACTGATCGGCCAGACGCCTGATCTCGGAGGGCATCGTCGCCGAGAAGAGCGCCGTCTGGCGGCTGGAGGGCGTCAGCGACAGGATTCGCTCGACGTCCTCCAGAAAGCCCAGGTCGAGCATCTCGTCCGCCTCGTCGAGGACTACGAACCGGCAGGTGTGGAGCATCAGCGAGTGGCGCGAGATCAGGTCCTTGACGCGCCCGACGGTGCCGACGACGACATGGCCGCCGGCGCGCAGCTGAGCCTGCTGGGTCCGGATCGGCGCCCCACCGAAGACCGCAACCACGTCCACCCGCTTGCGCTTCCCGTACGCGCGCAGCGCCTGAGTGACCTGGATGCACAGCTCGCGCGTGGGGGTCAACACGAGCGCCTGCACCTCCTGCTCCTGCGGATCGACGTACTGGAGCAGCGGCAGCCCGAACGCTGCCGTCTTGCCCGAGCCGGTCTGAGCCTGTCCGATCACGTCCGAGCCCTCGAGCAGCGGCGGGATCGCCTGCTCCTGGATCGGGGTCGGATCTCCGTAGCCGACATCGCGGATCGCTTCGAGGATGTCGGGCGCGAGACCGAGTTCGCTGAAGGGCATCGGAGGTGACGATAGACGGCCGCGGCAAACCGCAGCGCGACGTCGGCGCACGATGCGGCCGCCGGCCGCCTGAGCGCCGTCTCTCGCTCCTATCTGGCGGCCGCCGTGAGCAACCCGGCGCGCAGCGCCCGGCGGACGAGCGCCGGTGCGAGGATCCGCGCCGCCGCCGCGAGCCAGTAGCCGCGGGGGACGTGGCGCTCGGTCCGACCGCCCGGGCCGGCGTCCATGATCGCCTCCGCCACCAGCTCGGGCGTGCTGACGATCCAGCGCGTCAGCGGCCGCGCGAGCAGCTCCGCGGCCGGAAAGCCCTCGGTCTTGACGAAACCCGGCAGGACGAGCCCGACATGCACGCCGTGCGGGCGCTCCTCCAGGTGCAGCGCGTCGCTCCAACTCGCAAGCGCGGACTTGCTCGCCGAGTAGCCCCCGGAGCCCGCTCGCGAGACTCGCGCCGTGGTGCTGGCGACGTTGACGATCGACGTGCGCCCAGCAGGAGCCTTCAGCCGAAGACGATTGCGGCTTCCCGTCGTCCGTGAACGCTCGGCCATCGCGCTCGCTCTCGCCGTGGCTCGGAGCAATGGCAGCAGCGCCTCGGTGAGACGGGTCTGGGCCTCGAAGTTCAGCGCCATGTTCCGTTGCACGTTCGCGGCTCCGGTCTGCGCGAACGTTCCTCGCCACGCCGCGCCCGCATTGTTGACGAGCATGTGCAGCTCCCCGTGCTCGCGCTGCACCGCGGTCAGGATCCGGGCCGGGGCGTCGCCGTCGGTCAGGTCGACCGCCAAGATGCTCGCGCGGCCGAGCTCTCGCGCCAGCGCGCGCAGGCGCTCCTCGCGTCGCGCCACCAGCACGAGTGCCATATCCGGCTCGCGCGCGAGCCGGATAGCGGTGGCCTCACCGATCCCGCTCGAGGCGCCGGTGATCAGGGCGACGGGCATGCGCAGGCACCCTACCTTCGTGGGGCGCCTGCGGGCGCGCCCTCGGCCATCTCCGGCGCGCCGGCGGCCATCTCCGGCCGGACTCCGGTGAGCGCGCCCCCGGGATGGTCCGCGCACCTGATCCGCCGTCGCGGACTCTCGATCCCGAACAGAGCCAGAGCGCCTCCGAGCGCCGCAAGCCCCGCTCCGATCCCGATCCCGATCCGGAACGCGTGCACCGAAGCGTCCAGAAGCGCCGCACGGACGATCCTGCGCTCGGACGCGGGCACCCCGGAGACCTTGGTGATCAGCGGGCGCATCCGCGCTTGGGCGACCGCGCCGCGCGTCTGCGAATCGAGCGCACGAACGGGTAGGTCGCGTCCGAGTCGGTCGGCGAAGCTCCCGGAGACGACCGCGCCGACGACCGCGATCGCGAGCAGCCCCGCGACGCGCGCGACGGCGTTGTTGACCCCGCTCGCGAGGCCCGCATGACCCGGCTGCACCGATCCGAGGACGGTGGCGGTCAACGGCGCGATCGTGACCGCCATCCCCAGCCCGAATACGACCATCGCGGGCAGAATCGTTGCGGCGTACCCGGCGCTCGGGTCGGTTCGCACCAGCGCCAGCAGTCCGGCTCCGGCGAGCAGCGGTCCGCCGGCCATGAACGCCCGCGGACCGAAGCGGTCAGCGAGTGCGCCGAAGCGCTTGGAGAACAGGAAGATGAGGACCGTGATCGGCAGCAGCGAGAGTCCCGCCTGCAGCGGGGTGTAGCCCCCCACCTGCTGGACGAACAGCACCAGGAAGAACGTCGCGTCTCCGAGTGCGGCGTAGAGCATCAACGTGGTCAGATTGCCGATCGTGAAGCTGCGCACGGCGAACAGGTGCAGCGGCAGCATCGGCTCGCTGGCCCGCCGCTCCCAGGCCAGGAACGCGCCCAGCAGCAGGAGCCCGCCCACCAGCGGCACCGCCACCGGCGCGCTTGACCAGCCGTAGCGGGACTCCTCGATCAGCGCGAACACGGGCCCGCCGAGCCCGAGTGCGCACAGACCGGCGCCGGCGGCGTCGATGTGACCGGGTGAGGGGTTGTCGGACGGAAGCTTTCGCAGCAGCCACAGCGCCACCGCCACCGGGACGAGGTTGATGGCGAAGATCCAGCGCCACGAGGCCGCCTGCACGAGCGTCCCGCCGGCGAGAGGGCCGATCACGGTCGAGATACCCGTCCACGCGGTCCAGGTGCCGATCGCCGCCGCTCGCTCCCGCCCGCTGAAGCTATCCGCGATCAGCGCCAGCGTGCTCGGCACCAGCAGCGCTCCAGCGACCCTCTGGGCCGCGCGCGCAGCGATCAACAACCCACTGCTCGGCGCCGCGGCGCACAGCAGCGAGCACGCTCCGAATCCCGCGAGTCCGAACGCGAACACGCGCCGGCGGCCGAGCAGGTCGCCCAACGATCCTCCGATCAGGAGCAGCGAGGAGAGCGTCAGCAGGTAGGCCTCGAGCACCCACTGCTGCTCGGCGAGTCCGCCGTGGAGGCTGGCGCGGATCGCCGGTAGCGCGACGTTGACGATCGTGCCGTCGAGGAACACGATCCCCGACCCGATGATGCTCACCACGAGCGCCACCCGGCGGGTGCCTGCGCTGCTCATCAACGGCGCTACCGGCCGCTCCCGCCGAACATCGAGTTCGGCTCGTAGCCGGCGAAGCTGACGCTGCCCTGTAGGGGAAGGTTGGTTCTCACGATCACGCAGTAGGTTCGCCTCTGCTCCCCGCTGAGCACGCACGCCCGGTAGACGCTGCCGGGCTGGATCGGGATGACGCTGACCGACTGAAGGTTGCGGCGGAACTCGCCCGGGGCGCGGGCCCCGATCCACGCCTGCGCGCGGGCGACTGCGTCCTGCGTCGCTCGCCGGTGGGCGAGCACCGACGGACGATGAACGATCCCCGCCGCCACCAGCGCGGCGGCAACGAACGCGAGCACCCAGATCCCCGCGTAGTCCCGTGCGACGACTTTCGGCAGGTCGCCACGGAGCGCCCGCAGGCCCGCCCCCAGCGGGCGCGACAGGATCACCACCGCGAGCAGGTTCAGAACGCACGCTGAGAGCCCGGCGCCCAGCACGGACTCGGTTTCGCCGGATGACGGCAGCGCGTGGCCGATCAGCGCTTCGGTCACGACCGCTGCGGAGAACGCCGGCCATAGCCAGGCACCGCGTCGCCGCCAGCGAACGCGGACGAGCCAGGCACCGTCCATGCGCGGGAGCGTAGCCACAATCGTCGGCCGGCACGGCGTCACTCGCTATGGTTCGCGCCCCGGACGAACAGGGAGCGCAGAGATGGCGATCGATATGGCTCAGCCCGCGGCGGACCAGGGCGCAGTGACCGCGCAGCTCCAGCTCCGTGACCGGATCTGGTTGCTTCGGGCGATGCTGCTGATGCGCGGGCTCGAACAGCGCGCGATCAGCCTCTACCGTCAGGGCAAGGTCCCGGGATCGCTCTACGACGGCTACGGTCAGGAGGCGGTGTCGGCCGGAGCGGCGTTTGCCATGGCCCCCGCTGACCGGCTGTGCGTCCTGCACCGCGACCTGGCGGCACACGTCGTCCGCGGTGTGACGCCGGCCCGGATCCTCGCCCAGTATCTGGGACGAGAGTCGGGCGTGACCGCAGGACGGGACGGCAACGTGCACTTCGGCGACCGGCGGCTCGGGTGCGTGGGCATGGTGTCGATGCTTCCCGACATGATGCTGGTGGCAACCGGCATGGCGATGGCGTTCAAGCTCCGGGGCGAGCGGCGGTGCGCGATGACCTGGTTCGGCGACGGGTCGAGCTCGCGCGGCGACTGCCACGAGGCGATGAACTGGGCCGGGGTGCAGCGACTGCCGGTCATATTCGTGCTCGAGAACAATCAGTGGGCGTATTCGACGCCGCTCGAGAAGCAGTTCGCGGTCGATCCGGTGCAGCGCGCCGCGACCTATGGCTTCCTCGGCGTGACGGTCGATGGAAATGACGTCGAGGCTGTGTTCGAGGCCGCCCGGGCCGCCCGGGAGCGGGCGCTCGCCGGCGAGGGTCCGACGCTGATCGAGGCGGTCACGATGCGGATGCACGGGCACGCCGCCCATGACGACATGAAGTACGTGCCCGAGGAGCAGTTGCGCCAGTGGCGCCGCCGCGACCCGATCGATCGCCTCGAATCACGGCTACGGGCCGGGGGAGTGGACGTCGGCGCCGTGCGCGCCGATGTGACAGCGGAGATCGACGCTGCTGCGCAGGTCGCGCTCGCCGCCTCGCTGCCGGACCCCGCGACCGCTGCGCACGGCGTCTTCTGTGAGGGGGACGCCGAGCCCCTCGGCGATGGTCGGGCGCCGTGGAGCGCGTTCGCCGAGGATCTCGCCTCCGCCGCGTCCTGATGCTCACTCTTGTCTCCTCGGGCGCGAGCTGATGCCCAGGCTCACCTACCTCCAGGCGATCTCCTCGGCGCTGCGCGACGAGCTGCGCGCCGACGAGCGCGTGCTGATGATGGGCGAGGACATCGGCGTGTTCGGCGGAGCGTTCAAGATCACCGAAGGCTTCATCGAGGAGTTCGGCGCCGACCGGGTGATGGACACCCCGCTCGCGGAGTCGGCGATCATCGGTACGGCAATCGGCGCAGCCGTCGTCGGCCTGCGGCCGGTGTGCGAGATGCAGTTCGCGGACTTCATCGCCTGCGGCTTTGACCAGCTCGTCAACGTGGCCGCGAAGATGCACTACCGGCAGGGTCTGGCGGTGCCGATCACGGTTCGCCTGCCCTCCGGGGGCGGCTTCTCGGGTGGACCTTTTCACTCGCAGAATCCTGAGGCGTGGTTCATGCACGCCCCCGGGATCAAGGTTCTCGCCCCCGCGACGGCCCATGATGCGAAGGGGCTCCTGCACGCCGCGATCCGCGACCCCAACCCCGTCTGCTTCATGGAGCACAAGCATCTCTACCGGCGGATCGAGGGCGAGGTTCCCGAAGGCGTCTTCGAGACGCCGATGACCGCGCGAGTGGCGCGTTCGGGCAGCGATCTGGTCGTGATCGCCTACGGGGCGATGGTCCACCTCGCGCTGGAGGCGACGGAGGACCTGGACGGGTCGGCGGTGGAGGTGCTCGACCTTCGCTCGCTCGTTCCGCTCGACGATGACGCGATCCTGGCATCCGTGGCCCGCTGCTCCAAGGTCGTGATCCTCGACGAGGCGAACGCGACCTGCGCCGCCGGCGCCCAGGTAGCGGCGCTGATCGCGCAGCGCGGCTTCGAGGATCTCGACGGACCGATCGTCCGAGTCGCCACGCCGGACGTCCCGATCCCGTTCTCACCGCCACTCGAGGGGGCGGTGCTGCCCAGCGTCGAGCGCGTCAGGGAGGCGTGCCGTGAGCTCCTCGCGTACTGAGGCGCTGGTCGAGGTCACGATGCCCCAGATGGGGGTGTCGGTCACGGAGGGCACCGTCGTCACATGGCGGGTGGGGGTCGGCGAGCGCATCGAGGCCGAGCAGACGATCTGCGAGATCTCGACCGACAAGATCGACACCGAGATCCCCGCGCCGATCGCGGGAGTGGTGGCCGAGATCCTCGTGCTGCCGGAGATGACGGTGGCGGTGGGGGCGGTGCTGGCTCGAATCGCCGCCGACGGGCCCCGCGTTGTGTCCGGCCCCGCCGCCGACGGGCCCGGAGTCGCGTCTGGGCCGGCCGGCCCCCCCGCCGAGGTGCCTGGAGTCGCAAACGGTCTGATCAACCGCGTGACGGGCATCCCGGGCGCTCCGGACCTGGTCCCCGGCATCGATGACGGCGCACCAGCCGTACTTGCCGCCGACGGCGGCCGCCCCGTCTCCCGGCGTTTCTACTCCCCCGTCGTTCAGCGGGTCGCAGCCGATCACGGGATCGATCTCGACAAGGTGCCCGGCACGGGGCGGGGGGGCCGGGTCCGCAAGGAGGATCTGCCGGCGTTCCTAGCCGGCGCACCCGACGCACCCGACGCGCGCGACCTGCCCGACGCACCCGACGCGCGCGACCTGCCCGACGCGCCCGACGCGCGCGACCTGCCCGACGCACCCGACGCGCGCGACCTGCCCGACGCGCCCGACGCGCCCGCACCCGTTGGGGCTGGGCGTCCTGAGCGCGCGCAGGCGACGGCGAGCGCATCTGAGGACGCCGGCCAGCTCTCGCGCGTTCGCCGCCAGATCGGCGGGCGCATGAAGCGCTCGCTCGAGACCGCCGCACACTGCACCACTTGGATCGAAGTCGACATGGGACGAGTGCAGGCGGCTCGGTCGAGCCTCGGGTTGACGGTCCTACCGTTCGTGGCCCAGTCGACGGTCGCTGCGCTCGACGCGCATCCGCCGTTGAACGCGTCGCTCGATGGTGAGCGCTACACGTGGCACCGGGAGGTGAACCTGGGGATCGCCGTGTCGCTCGATCAGGACGGCCTCGTGGTGCCGGTCATCCATCGGGCCCGGGAGCTCTCGGTCCAGGGACTCGCCGCCCGGATCAGAGAGCTCGCGCAGCGGGCGCGATCAGGGGAGCTGACGCCGGACGAGGTGGGCGGCGGCACGTTCACGATCACCAATCCCGGCCGTTTCGGGACGATCATGGCGACGCCGATCATCAACCAGCCGCAGGTCGCGATCCTGGATCTGGAGGCCGTCGTCAAGCGTCCGGTCGTGGTCACGGATGGAGACGGCAACGACTCGATCGCGATCCGTCCGATCGCGATTCTCGGCCTGAGCTGGGATCATCGCGCGCTGGACGGTGCTCAGGCGGCCCAGTTCCTCGCCAGCGTCAAGCGCCACCTGGAGGGATGGGGCCGCGCGTAGGCGCGTGCTCGCTGGACACGCTTCTTTCGATCCGCGGGCCTCCGTTCTTCATTCACCACGCTGCTTGCTCGATTCGTCACGCCCACCCTTCGATCCATCACGCTGCTTCCTCGACGCTTCACGATTCGTCCTCGATGCACCCCACCCCTTACTCGCGGCATCATCCTTCTTCCTCGATGCAGCACGCTCCCCACTCGACTCGCGACGCTCATCCCGAGCTGTGGGTCTGTCACCTCGGAATCGTGGACTATCGCGACGCGGTGGAGCTCCAGGAGCGGATCCGGGCGGCGCGCCAGCGGAACCTGCTCCCCGACGTGCTGCTGATGCTCGAGCACTGGCCGGTGTACACGCGCGGACGGCGCTCGGCGCAGGGTGAGCTGCCGGTGGGCGAGCACTCGATCGAGATCGTCCAGACCAACCGCGGCGGCAAGCTGACCTATCACGGTCCCGGACAGCTCGTCGGCTACCCGATCGTCGCTGTCGAGGACGTGGTCGCGTACGTGCGTGCGCTGGAGCGGACGCTCGTAGCAGCATTGCTCGAGGAGGGGATCTCTGCCCGCGCCCGTCCCCAGGAGGGGCCGGACTTCACCGGCGTGTGGGTGGGCGAGCGCAAGATCGCTTCGATCGGGGTCCACGTCGCCCGCGGAGTGGCGACCCACGGATTCGCGGTCAACGTCGAGAACGACCTGCAGCCGTTCGCCTGGATCGTTCCATGCGGGCTGCACGGCGTTCAGATGACCTCGATCGTCAGGCAGACGGGTAGGCCGCAGGGTCAGATGACCTGCTTTCGCCGCCGCGCCGCGTGGCACCTGGCGCAGGCCCTCGGGCGTCGGCAGCGACTGGTCACCCTGGCGCGGGTCGAGTCGATCGCGGGTACGGCGGTGCCGGCCCGGCATGA
>JAABUQ010008614.1_pt1 | contig 14209 bp, 14 predicted proteins | sample 5560001 | NCBI WGS metagenome assembly JAABUQ01 (sample SAMN10711888, study PRJNA513371) | rock metagenome | isolation source: Antarctica rocks | place: Antarctica: Victoria Land, Finger Mt nord | collected 2015-12-18
GCGCCGGACGAGCGCACCGCGTAGGGGCCTGGCCCTAACGGGGACAGGTGCGCCGCAATGGCCGCGTCCAGCACCGCGCCGTCCCCGGCGAAGGCCTGCGGGGACAGGACGAAGAAGGGTGGCACCGGCGCAAGCCCCCCCAGGTGGGCGAGCGCCGCCGCCTTGCCCCCGGCCTGCTTCGGGTCGCGCAGCGCCTCGCCGTCCAGTACCGTGTTCACCGCAACGCCCGGACGGCCAGCGGAACAGCGCCGAGGGCGGCGTAGCTCGCCAGCACCCACAGCCCGGCGGCGCCGTCCAGCCGCCGCTGCGCCGCCGGGTCGGGCCGGCGCAGGAAGGACCAGCCGGCGCTGCCCGCCGCAGCCAGCGCAACGGCGGCGAGCGCCGCGACCGGCCACGCCGCGCCGGCTGCTGCGCCGGTCAGCGCGGCCAGGACCGCGGCGGCCAGCAGCACGCCCAGCCACGTCCGCGCCGCCGCTCCCGGTCCCCACAGCGCCGAGTAGGTTTCGACGCCGGGCCGCTCGGATTGCGGCGCCCAGGTCTTGCGGCCCAGTTCCAGCACCGTGCCGTTCGCCAGGCTGAGCAGCAGCGCCGGGACCAGTCCCGCGGGCGGCACGCCGCCACGCGGCAGCCAGTCCACGGCGGTGATCCACAGGTCGATCAGCGGCATCACCAGCATGTGGCTGACCAGGTACAGGACCGGCTTGGCCCGCAGGACGGCAGGCGCGAAGAACTCGGCTGACATCAACGCCATCCAGCCCCAGACCAGCAGCAGCAGTGCAAGCAGGGCGGGCGCGTAGAACCAGGTCAATGCCGCCTGCACCACCGCGATGCCAGCCGCGATGCCTACGACCAGCCGCAGGCTGACCAGCCCGCGGGGGATGGCGCGCTCGGGCCGGTAGCGGCGGTCGTCCTCCAGGTCCTTCACCTCATCCGCAGCGCGAAGCTGGAAGAACAGGCCGAACGTGACCAGGAAGGCGCACCCGTAGGCGCCGGGGCCGGGCAGGGACCGCCCGCCGAGCACGCTGGACAGCGTGACGCCCGACGCGGCGAACACCGCCACCAACACGCCGCTGCGCAACAAGGGGAAGCGCTCGGCCTGGTACTGCCAGAGGCGCGCGGCCAGGCTGACCGTCACGCCCGGCCGCGCGCCAGGTTGCGGTGCGCGTCCGTGAACTGCCCGGCGGACAGCGCCGCGATGATCGAGATCTCGCCCGCCAGGCACAGCGCCGCCGCGACCTCCGCCAGCGCCGCCGCCTTGCCCGGCCCGGCCAGGCCGAGGATGTTCAAGGATGCCGACTGGCTCGGCAGCCCGGTGCCGCCGCCGACGGTGCCCAGCACCATGCTGGGCAGGGTTACGGAGCAGAACAGGTCGGGGCCGCGCATCTCCATGCGCGTCACGCTGCCGGCGGACTCCGCCACGCAGGCAACGTCCTGGCCGGTGGCGAGGTAAAGCGCCGCGAGGCCGTTGGCGACGTGCGCCTGCACGCCCAGGGTGCCGCTGAGCACCCCGCCGATGGCGGCCATGCGGCCGTAGTCCTGCATCCGCTCCGGCGTGGTCCGCAGCACGCCCGCCACCAAGCGCTCCGGCAGCAGCACCGTAGCGGTCGCCGACCGGCCCCGCCCCCCGAGCGCCGCCAGGGCGGACGCCTTCTTGTCACCGGACAAGTTGGCCTCCACGAACCAGTGGCGGGGCTGCACCGGCGCATGGGCGACGGCGTGGCGGCACAGCGCCTCCGTCGCGATGGTCGCCATGTTCTGCCCGGCGGCGTCGCCGGTCGTGTACCGGCACAGCAGGAAAACGTTGTCCCCCTCCATCTGCGGCGCGACCTCGATCAGCTTGCCGTGGCGGGTGGTGGCCTCTGCGGCAGCCTTCAGGTCCGCGAAGGCGTCCACGCACCAGATCGCGAACATCCCGGCCTCGTAGATCGACGCGAACGCGAACCCCGGGGAGCGCAGCATCCCCTCGTTGATGAGCGCGGCCACGGCGCCGCCAGCCAAGGTCACGGCACGGGAGCCGCGGCCGTAGGATGCGACCAGCGCGGCCTCCGTGGTGGCAAGCGGGACCAGGTAGTCGCCAGACGCATACAGCCCGTTGACCCGCAGTGGCCCAGCGAGGCCGACCGGGACCTTCACGGTGCCTATCATGTTCTCGATGTTGCGGGCGTAGGCGTCCAGGGTGTCGAGCGTGGCAGGGTCGGCAAGCTGTGCGCGGTCGGCGTCGGTCGCGGCGGTCTCCGCCACCAGGTGGTCCCATGTGCGCCCGACCCCGGCGCGGTCCGGCGTGCGGCTGGACCGCGGCGGGCGGGACGGCGCAGCCGGCTGCGGCGCCAGGCGCTCGGCGGCGCGCAGTCGGTCCAGCGATTCCCTGAGGCGGACGATGAAGGCTTGGGTGGCGTTGAAGGAAACCGGCACCAGGGTCCGCCCAGAGATTTGTGGTGTGGCAAGCTACACCTTGCACGGGTTCGGGCAATGGCAGGCGAAACGAACGGGCCTGGGCTGCATATGCGGGTCGGCGTCCCCGGGCGTGGCATCCGTGGAAGGCGATGCCGGACGACTGCTGCGCGGTGTAGTCCAGCAGCCAGCGCATCCCCTGCGCATCCAAGGCTGCCCATCTGCTCGGCGGTCAGCGACCCCGTCAGCGCCACGCCGATCAGGGCGGCGATCATCACCGCGACCTGCTGGCTGCTGGACTGCCAGGCGCATCAGAAGCCGCGGGAAGCCGACGCCGAACGTCACCAGGGACAGCATCGGCGACGCGAGCGGATTGTCCGACGGGAAGAACACGCGGCCGATGTAGGCGGCGTAGCAGCCATGGACGAAGAAATCATGCTGCTCGAGGAAGTTGCCGCTGGCGACGCGGATGACGTCGCCGACCCGCTTCTACCGTTCCGCAGCGGTCAAATCGGACATGGTTCCTCCTGGTTCCGCCCCTGTGCGGGGTCGCCTGCTTAGCGGGCCGGGGTGGCTGCGGCGACGACGTGCGGCTTGGGGTCGTTGGCGCCGGGCCGCTCGATGGCGTGGCGGATCAGCGCGCCGGTCCGGTACAGCCCATGGACGAACTTGCTGTACGGCATCGTTACGAAGAACGCCAGGACGAAGCCGAGGTGCACAGCCAGCGCCACGCCCATCGCCCCCGTCGCACGGACCGCCAGCAGCAGCTCCCCGGTCACGCCGATCAGCAGCAGCAACAGTAGCAGCCCGGCATCCGCGCCCAGCAGATGCCGCGCCTGCGGTTCCTGGTCGGCGGCCAGCTTGGTCCAGAACAGCCCCGCCGTCCCCGCGATCAGCCCCGCGCCGCCCAGCGTGCCCAGCAGCACCGGCAGGCTCCAGAACCCGTACGGCGCCGGCCAGCCCAGCAGGTGGTCATACACCGTGGCGGTGGAGGTGGACGCGAAGCACAGCAGGAAGCCGTACGCCATCAGGTGGTGGAACATCCGCCGCCGGGTGGAAAAGCTGCCGTCCTGATCGTTGCAACCATGCCCGCCGCCGCCGAGGTAGCGCAGCGTCGCCGCATCCCGCAGCGCCTGCAGCAGCGGCCGGCCCTGCACCAGCTCCCGGGGACGCCCGCCGGTATCACGCCAGAACCGCGCGAAGCCGACGCCGAGCGCCACGACGGAAAACAGGAATGTCGCCGACGCCACGCCGACCATCACGCCATAGGGCACCACGTTGTAGAAGCCCTGCCCCGGCACGACCGGCTGCGGCCCGAACAGCACGGCGTGGCGTTGCAGCCCCATCGCCAGCAGCAGCACCCCGCCGACGCCCAATGCCATCGCCAGCGCCATGACCAGCCCGTTGCGCTGATACAGCCCCGCCAGCGGCCCGGGCCAGGCATACTGCGCGTAGCTCTCGGCCCGCACCTCGGCCAGCACGCGTGGCACGTTGATGCCGAACTCATGCGGCGGAGCATACTGGCACGCGTAGTAGCAGCCCTTGCAGGCATGACAGAGGTTGGCGAGGTAGTTCAGGTCGCCCGTGGCGAACTCGCGCCGCAGCTCCATGGCGGGGAACACGGCGCAGTAGCCCTCGCAGTAGCGGCAGGCGTTGCACACCTCCATGGCGCGCCGGGCCTCCTGCATCGCGGGCGTCCCGGCTGCCAGGTCCCTCAGGTCAATTGCTTGCATACCGCGCCGCCTCCTGCCCGGCGATGCGGCCGAACACCGTGCCGATGGCCATGCCGAACCCCGCCAGGTAGCCTTTGCCGAGGATGCTGCCCGCCATGATCTCCCCCGAGGCGAACAGGTTGCCCGCCGGCCGCCCGTCCTCCATGACCACCTGCGCCCGCTCGTTCACCCGCACGCCCAGGTAGGTGAACGTGATGCCCGGCCGCAGCGGGTAGCCGATGAACGGCGGCTCGGTGATCGGCCGCGCCCAGTTGGTCTTGGGCGGGTCCAGGCCCTCGGTGTGCACGCCGTCCAGCCGGCTGCTGTCGAAGGCGCCGGGCTGGCAGGCGGCGTTGAAGGCGTCCACCGTGGCCGTCACCGCCGCCGGGTCGAGGCCGAGCTTGGCCGCAAGCTCCCCCACCGTGGCGGCCTTGATGGCGGGGAACACGCTGGGCATGAACAGCTGCTCGCTGCGGCTGTCGATGAGGCTGTAGGCCACCTGGTCCGGCTGCTGCGCCACCAGGCGGCCCCAGATGGCATACCGCTTGGGCCATACGTCCTGGCCCTCGTCATAGAAGCGCTGGCCGTGCCGGTTCACCACCACCGAGAACGGCACGCAGTCCAGCCGCGTCACGATGCCGCCGTCGAACTTGGGGGAGCGCCCGTCGATGGCGACGGCATGGCACTGCTTGGGGTCCCCCACCGAGGCGACGCCCTGGGCCAGCAGGTTCTTCAGCACGCGCCCAGTGGCGTAGGGGGTGCCGCGGATCAGGAAGTTCTCGGCCGCCTCGCCCCAGGCCTCCTTCAGCCAGGCGATGTTGGCCTGGAAGCCGCCGGAGGACACCACCACGACCTTGGCGCGGACCTGTAGTGGGAAACCCTTGCTGGTGACGGTCAGGCGGCGGACGAAGCCGTCGTCGAGGTCGAGGCTTTCGACCTCGGTGTCATACAGCACCTTGACGCCCAGGCGTTCGGCCGTCGCGTAATAGGCGTTCACCAGCGCCTTGCCGCCGCCGAGGAAGAAGGCGTTGGTGCGCGACAGGTTGAGCGTGCCGGTCAGCGACGGCTGGAAGCGAACGCCGCAGCGGGCCATGAACGGCAGGGCGTCCTGCGTGGCGCGGATGGTCAGGCGGGCCAGGTGCTCGTCGGTCTCGCCGCCGGTGACGCGCAGCAGGTCGTCCCAGTACTCGTCTTCCAGGTAGCTCTCGGTCAGCACATCGGTCGGTGCGGCATGCATCGCGCGCAGGTTGCGGGTGTGTCGGCTGTTGCCGCCGCGCATGGCCTTCGGCGCGTGCTCCAGGATCAGGACGGAGGCGCCGGCCTCCCGGGCGGTGATCGCCGCCGTCAGCGCGGCATTGCCGCCGCCGACGATGACGACATCGTAGGTCTGCGCTTGGTCGCCCAATCTTTCCGTCCCGTCCTGTATTCCGGAGCACGCAATCTGCACCGGCACCTGGCAAGATCATAGTGGCGAGAGGGGCCTGGCATAGTGCCACCGCCGCCCTGGTGCCGGCTTGCCATGGCGTCGATGCACCAGCCGTCCTGCCGCAAGTCGCCAGCAACGGAGTCTGCATCTGCCCGTCGTCGCCGTGCGGCCCGAATGCGTCAGGCGTCCTGCCGTGCCGTGACCGGGCTGGCCGCCTCGTCCAGCAACAGGTCATAGCCCAGCCGCACCCGTCCGGGGCGGTCCAGCAGCGCCTCCGCCACACGCGCCCGGTGTTCCGGGGCCGTGCCGCACCGCAGGCTCCAGGCCGCCACCCGGCGATACCAGAGCTGCTGGTCGAACTCCGCGATGAAGCCGATCCCGCCGTGTATCTGCTGCGCCATGCGGACCGCCATCAGGCACTTCTCGTTGGCAAACGCCTTGGCCTGCGAGACCTCGACGCTTGCCGGCAGCCCGGCGCCCAGGCGCGAGATCGCTTCCCGCACCAGCAGTTGAGCGCCGTCCACGCCGATGGTCATGTCGGCCGCCATGTGCTGGATGGCCTGGAACGAGCCGATCGGCTGCCCGAAGGCGTTGCGCTGCTTGGCATATTCCACGGCGCGGTGCGTCGCCTCGCCGGCAGCGCCCACCATCAGCGCCGTCGTGAATGCCGCGGCCAGGTCCATAAGTTCCAATGCGATGGCGCGTCCCGTCACCGGCGTGCCCACGATGTCCGCCACCGGCACGCGCACGCCGTCGAAGCGCAGCATCGCCTCCGCATCCCCGGCGGTGGTGACTAGGTCCGTCACCTCGATGCCCGGTGCCGCCGGGTCAACCAGCGCCAGCGACAGGCCGCTGCCGTCCAGCATGCGGAACACCACGAGGCACCTGCCAGCGGTGCGGATGTTGTCGACGAAGGCTTTCTGGCCCGATAGCACCAGGTGATCGCCATCGATCCGGCCGGCCAGGGCGACCGCATCGGGCGACCACCGGCAATTCGGTTCCTGCAACGCGTAGGTCAGGATCAGCTCGCCTGCGGCCACCCGCGTCAGCAAGGCGCGCTGCGCCGGGGAGCCGTGCCGGGCCAGGATCAGGGCGGAGACCATGGTGCCCAGCATGGGAACCGGGGCGATGTGCCGGCCCAACTCCTCGAACAGCAGGCCGAGGTAGGACAGCGGCAGGTCCTGGCCGCCATAGGCTTCGGGCAGGCTGATCCCGAGCCAGCCCAGCTCGGCCACCTTGGCCCACAGCCCGCGCGACATCCGCTCCGGATCGCGCTCGGCCTGCCGCGCCAGCGCCGGGGTCGCCTCCGTGGCGAGGAACCCGGCGGCGGCCCGCTGCACCGTCGCCTCGTCGTCCGTCAGCAATACGTCCATGTCCTTGAACCCCTCCGCTCTGATCTGGTCGGCGGCCTATTGGTCAGCGCCCGGGGCGCGGCATGCCAAGCCCGTTGCGCGCGACCTGGTCCCGCATGACCTGGACGCTGCCGTGGTTGACGGTGGACTGGAATGCGCCCAGCAGGTTGTGGGCGAACAGCCCGTCCTCCAGCGCGCCGGGCGAGCCGTTCAGCAGTTGCGCCGACGGGCCGAGGATTTGGCTGATGGCCTCGGTCGCCCGCACGCCGTGCTCGGGCGCCCAGACCTTCTCGGCCGATCCCTCGTAGGAGAAGGCTTCGCCCCGCTGCACGATGGACATGCTGCGCATCGTCATCAGCCGCGCGACCTGGCCCTCGATCCACAGCTCCGCCACCTTGTCGCGCACCCGCGGGTCGGCCCGCAGCGTGGCGTTGCGGCCACCGTCCTCCTTCAGCCAGTTGACGATGTCCTCGTCGCGCATCACCGAGATCAGGTAGCGCCAGGCGCCGACCCGGTCGAGGTTGAGGCCGCGCCGCGCCACCGCCCAGCCGTCGCCCTCCTGCCCCAGCAGGCAGGACGCGGGGACCACCACGTTGTCGAGGAACACCTCGTTGGTGCGCGGCTCGCCATAGGTCGTGAGCGTCGGCGCGCGCGGCTCGTTCTGGATGGTCCAGAGCGGCCGTACGGTGATGCCCGGCGTGTCGATCGGCACCAGCAGGATCGACAGCCCGGCCTGGCGTTTCGACTTCGGGTCGGTGCGGACCATGAGGAAGATGTGGGTGCACGCATGGGCGGAGGTCGTGTAAATCTTCTGCCCGTTGACGACGTAGGTGTCGCCTTGCCGCAGGGCGCGGCACTGGATGCCGGCCAGGTCCGTGCCGCAGCCCGGCTCGCTGTAGCCCTGGGAGAAGGAGATCTCGCCCCGGATGGTGGCCGGGACGAAGGTGCGCTTCTGCTCCTCCGTGCCCGAGGCCAGGATCGCCGGGGCGCCGGTCCCGCCGCCGCCGATGCGCTTGTAGCCGACGCGCTGGAACTCCTCCTCGATGATGAACTGGTCCATCGGGCTGCCGCCCTGGCCGCCGTACTCCTTGGGCCAGCTCACCGCCGTCCAGCCGCGCGCCATGATCTTCTCAAAGAACGCCTCGCCTTCCGCCCCGGAGCCGCGCGCGTCGTCCTTCAGCTCCGTCTTCAGCGCGTCCGTCATGTGCTCCGCGATGAACGCCTGCACCTCGCGGCGGAGCTGCTTCTGCGCCGGCGTGAACTCGAATTCCATGGTGGCCTCCTGCCTTGCCTCATTCCGCGGTCAGGCGTGGTGCTCTTTCCAGCGCGTCAGCGTGCCGCCCTTCATCACCTTGCCGGGCAGCACATGCCCGACCAGCTCCTCGGTCAGCTTCGCCGCCTCGACCAGGGCGTCGAGGTCGATGCCGGTCTCCACGCCCATCTCGCCGCAGGCGAACACCAGGTCCTCCGTGCACACGTTGCCGGCCGCGCCCTTGTGGCCGGCGAAGGGGCAGCCGCCCAGCCCGCCGACCGAGGCGTCGAACTCGGCGACCCCCATCTCCATCGCGGCCACCGCGTTGGCGATGGCGCAGCCCCGGGTGTCGTGCAGGTGCAGCTTCAGGGTCAGCTCCGGCCACTTGCCGCGGACCTTGCCGACCATGCTCTTGATCTGGCCCGGGCTGGCCCAGCCCATCGTGTCGGCCAGCGACAGGTGGCGCAGCGTGCAGCCGTTGTCCGCCATGATCCCCATCGCGCGCCCGATCAGCGAGATCACTTTGTCTTCCGGGATGTAGCCCTCGAAATTGCAGCCGAACGCCGCCATGACGCCCAGCGAGTCCGCAGCGATCCCGGCGTCACGGTAGGCCCCGATCCAGGCCGGCATCTGCTCGAACGTCTCGTCGATGCTGCGGTTGGTGTTGCGCTTCACGAAGGTCTCGCTGGCGGTCAGCGTCAGCTTGCCATCCATGTCCACGTGGCCGTTGGCGAGCGCCCGCTCCAGCCCCTTCGGATTCAGCCACAAGGCGCGGTAGCGGACGCCCGGATGCTTGTCCAACTGGTCGAACAACTCGCCGGTGTCGGCCATCTGCGGCACCGCCTTCGGGTTCACGAACGACCCGGCCTCGATCTGCCTGATGCCGCTGTCCGCCAGCGCATCTACCATCCGCACCTTCTCGTCGGTGGTCAGGATTCGCGGCTCGATCTGCAGGCCGTCGCGCGGCCCGACCTCGATCATCTCCACGTGCTTCGGCAGGTCGGACATCGGCTTCTTCCCTCGGCGCAGGCCACCCTGCGGACCTTTGCGGCTGGCCCACAGCATTGCGAATAAGCTATTCGAAGCCTGAAATCCAGTCCCCGAGCGTGTCTGTTCGCGACAACAAGCAACACATGCACGAGGAACCGCCGTGGACACCCTGCTGTCCAAGCCCCTGCGCATCCGTGGGGTCCAGCACAAGAACCGCATCGTGCTGTCGCCGATGCTCACCTATTCCGCCGTGGACGGGGATGTCAGCGACCGGCACTCCATGCACCTGGGCAAGTATGCCGCCGGCGACTGCGGCCTGGTGTTCACGACGTGACGATGCTGTACGACTTAGACGGCCCGCGTGCCGCCGCCTCCCGGGTGGAGGTCTTCGAGATGGCTGTCCGCGACGGGCCGGTGGTGGGCGGCATGCACCTGCACTTCCCCGGCTTCGCCCGCCTGGCCCGCGAAGGGCGGGGCCAACGCTTGCAGACGAAGCCTTGGGCCTACGAGGTTTGACCGCGCCCTGCATCCTGGCCCTCTTCCAGGCTCCGCGCGATCCCCAGCAACGCCGGAGCGACCTCGCCGCGCAGGAAGTCGGCCGAGTGCGTCATCGCCGATCCCGCGCAGCTCAGTCCGAAGGCCGGGCGTCCGTCAGGCCCGCGCACCGGCACCGCCGCGGTGTTGTAGCCGCCGTGGAACACGCCGAGGTTGAGGATGAAGCGCTCCGCCGCATAGCCGCGCATCGCCGCCTCGAACGCTGGCCGAACCTCCGGCCAGCGGGCGTCGGCGGGCGCGTGCTCTGCCACCAGCGCGTCGCGTTCGGCCTCGTCGAACCCGGCCAGCAGGCCCCAGCCCACGGCCGAGCTTAACAGGGGCAGCCTGGCGCCCACGCGCAGGTTCATGACCAACTGCGCCTCGCTGACGCAGCGCTGGACGAAGACCATGCGGCCGCCGTCGCGTGCGCCGAGGCCGCTGGCGGAGCCGAACCGGTTCGCCATCGCCTGCATCGGAACCCGGGCAGCCTCGGCCAGCGGGATGGAGGCCAGCGCCGCGCGCCCCAGTTTCAGCACGGGGAGACCCGGACGCAGCTTGTCGCCGCTGACCGGCACGAGGTAGCCGAGCCGCACCATGGTGTGGCACAGCCGCCAGACCGTGGGCTGCGGCAGCCCGGTCATGGCGGCCAACTGGGTGCCGCCGATTTCCGGACGCGACGAGCTGAAGCAGCCGAGGATGTCCAGCCCGCGCGCCAGGGCGGTGACGAAGTGCTGGTCCCCCTCGGCCTCCGCCTTGGCCCCGTGCGGCTCTTTTTGCCTGTTGGTCATGCGACCGCCGCGATCCGCTCGGCCAGCGCGTGCAGGCGGGGTCCAACCTCGGTTCGCAATCGCGCAACGGACAGCACCGAGGCGGCGCCGCCGCAGTTCAGCGTGAACCACGGACGCCCGTCAGCGCCCATCACCGGCACGGCGGCCGTGTTGTAGCCGGGATGCAGCACGCCCGGGTTGATGATGAAGCCCTCCGCCTCGAACCCGGCCAGGGCCTCGCGGAATGCCGTCTGCGCCGATTGCCAGGCAGCGGACGGCCCCGCGGCGTCGGCGCGTTCCGCGTCCGGCAGCCCGGCCAGGTAGGCCCAGCCCATCGCCGACGTCGCCACCGGCACGCGGGAGCCGACGCGCAGGTTCAGCACGAGCTGCGAGTCGCTTTCGCACCGTTGCACGAAGCGCATGTCGCTGCCGTCCCGCACCGCCATGCCCGCGGCGCCGCTGTAACGGTCGGCAAGCTCCTGCAGGTAGGGCCGCGCCAACTCGGCGACCGGCAGCTCCGACAGCGTGGCATAGCCGAGCCGCAGCACCGCCAGCGCCGGACGCAGCCGCCCGCCTTCCCCAGCCGCCAGGTACCCCAGCGAAAGCAGCGTGTGGCACAGCCGCCATGCCGTCGGCTGCGGCAGGTCGAGCAGCGACGCGATCTCAGACACGCCAAGGCTTGGCCGCGCCGCGTCGAAGCAGCTGAGGATGTCGAGGCCCCGGGCCAGCGCAGTGACGAACTGGCGGTCGGGGACACGCCCACCCTCCACCGCCTTCATCCCCTCCGTTGCCGCAACCCTACGCGCCAAGCATCCCCCCGGCCGCCATGCAGGCCCGGTGCTGGACGGGCGTTTACAAGCCCCGGGACACCGGCTAGCGTAACTGAAAATCGAGTGATCTACTCGCATAGTGAATAGATGCCGTCAATGCAGGTCCATGGGTCCGCAGGGAACGGCATACCGGGAAACGTTCAAGCGATGCCAAGCCCTTTGAGCCACATCAAGGTTGTCGAGATCAGCGTCGCAATGGCGGGTCCATTCTGCGGCATGATGCTCGCGGACTACGGCGCTGACGTCGTCAAGGTCGAGCGCGTCGGGCAGGGCGACGACAGCCGCGCCTGGCCGCCCCACTTCCACGGCGGCATGTCGCACTACTATGCCTCCGCCAACCGCAACAAGCGCAGCGTGGCGCTCGACCTCAAGGACCCGGAGGGGGTGGCGGTCGCGCGCCGCCTGATCGAGGGCGCCGATGTCGTGATCGACAACTACCGCTTCGGCGCGCTGGCCCGGGCGGGGCTGGACTATGCCTCGCTGTCCCAGGCGAACCCGCGGCTGATCTACTGCTCCATCAGCGGTTTCGGCGCCAGCGGCCCGCGGCGGGACGACCCGGCCAATGACCTGTTCATGCAGGCGTTCAGCGGCGGCATGAGCATCACCGGGGAGCTTGGCGGCGGCCCGGTGAAGATGGGCCTATCCGTCGCCGACCTCGGCGCGGGCTTCATGGGGACCATCGGCGTGATGATGGCGCTTGAGGCCCGGCATACGACAGGCCGCGGCCAGCGCGTGGACACCTCCCTGCTCGAAGGGCAGATGTCGATGCTGTCCTACCACCTGTGCCGCTACTTCTCGACCGGAACCGTCCCTGGGCCGAGCGGCAGCGGCAGCGTGACCCAGGTCCCCTACCAGGCGTTCAAGGCGGAAGACGGCTGGATCGTGGTCGCCGCCTTCAACCAGCGCATGTGGGGCGGGTTCTGCCGGGCTGTGGAGCGCCCGGACTGGGAGCGCGACCCGCGCTTCACCGATGCCGACGCCCGGGCGAAGCACAGGGACGAGCTGCTCCGCCTGATCGGCGAGACGCTCGCCTGTCGGCCTGCCCAGGACTGGATCGGGCAACTGGACGCCGCCGGGGTGCCCTGCACCCGGGTCAACCGCATCGACCAGGCCGTCAACGAGGACCAGGTCGCGGCCCGCGAGATGATCGTCGAGCTGGACGTGCCTGAGCTTGGGCGGATCAAGGTGGCGGGGCTGCCGATCAAGCTATCCGAGACGCCGGGCCGCCTCGACCGGCACCCGCCGCATCTGGGGGAGCACACTGGCGACGTGCTGCGGACGCTGGGCTACGACGAGGCACAGGTTGCAAGCATGGGCGCCCGCGGCGTGGTCGGCCTGCACGGCGGCCGCACGGTGTCCGAGACGGCTGCATGACGGAGGTGACCCGGTGACCATCCTGACCGACGAGATACGGGGCTACATCGGCCGGCAGAGCGAGAGCGTCACCGCCTGCGACACCGTCGAGCCCGGCGCCGTGCGGCGCTATGCCCAGGCCATCATGGCCGACGGCGACACCGACTATGCGCCGGACGCCACGCCGGCGCGCTACGGCGGCCCCGTGGCGCCGCCGATCTACCCGGCCTTCATGTTCCGCCGCCCGCTCGGCACGCCTGACGTGCTGACCGAGCGCGCGGAGGACCCGGACTTCGACGGCCTCGTCTCGTCAGCCAGCGACGGCCTGCCCGAGTTGCCCCTGCCGGGACGCGCCCTGCTGAATGGCGGATCGGAGATCGAGTTCCTCCGCTACGCCCGCCATGGCGAGCAGGTGACCCAACGCTCCCGTTATGCAGACATCTACGAACGGCAGTCGAAGAACGGCCCCATGCTGTTCGTGGTTATCGAGACTGAGTACAGCGCCGGCGGCGACGTGCTGCTGCGCGTCCGCAAGACGATCATCCGGCGCTGATGCCCGTGGCAGGTAATCCCGGCATCCCGCTTGGGTGTCCCATTCCATCCGGCGCCTGTCGTGGGCCGCCCGCTTTCCTGCAAGGCGTCCGGTGGCTTCGCTGCTGCCGTGTGCGGAAGGCTTTCCCTGGGCGCCAACGTCCGATCTACCGATCTCGGGGAGCAAAGTCAGCATGAACCCGCCTGATACCGCCATGGGCGCAGCCGGCGCACGCCCGGCGGCGCATCTCGTCTTCGCGCCCGCGCTTGCCTTCGAGGATGTCTCGGTTGGGCAGGAAGCCAGGCCGATGCACAAGGGGCCGTTCACCACGGCCCACCTGATGCGCTGGTCGGCGGCGATGGAGAACTGGCACAAGATACACTACGACCTGCCATTTGCGACCGGGCACGACAAGCTGCCGGGCCTGCTCATCAATGGCTCGCTGAAGCAGCAGCTCATCGCCCAGCTCCTGAAGGACTGGGCGGGACCGACAGGTTGGGTCTGGAAGGTCTGCTTCCAGTTCCGCGCCATGAACCTGGCCGGCGAGCGCCTGGCCATATGGGCCAAGATCACCGGCGCCGAGTGCAAGGCCGCCTACGGCCTCGTGGAGCTGGAGCTGGGCATCCGCAACGACGCCGGCATGGAATCGACGCCGGGCAGCGCCACCGTCGCATTGCCGTTCCGCGGCGGTCCGCCGCTGCCCTATCCCTTCGTCCCGCCGGCTTAAGCCCGGCACTTGTGCGCAGACCTTCAGGGGTTTGCTGAGGAGGCTCCCATGTCGCTGACCCGTGACCTCGGCCAGTTCGTCTCCGACCTGTCCCCCAACCGCGTGCCGGAGGCGGCGGCGCGGATCGCCCGCACCGGCTTCATCGACTGCGTCGGTGTCATGTTCGCCGGCCGCGAGGAGGAGCCGACCCGGCTGCTGCGCGAGGTGCTGCAACCAGCCGCCGGCCCGGCCACGCTCTACTTCAGCGGCCAGGCCGCCGGCGCGCCCGAAGCCGCCTGGATTAACGGCGTAGCCGCCCACGCCCTCGACTATGACGACGTGGCGCTGCGCGGACACCCGAGCA
>JAABUQ010008615.1_pt1 | contig 14209 bp, 12 predicted proteins | sample 5560001 | NCBI WGS metagenome assembly JAABUQ01 (sample SAMN10711888, study PRJNA513371) | rock metagenome | isolation source: Antarctica rocks | place: Antarctica: Victoria Land, Finger Mt nord | collected 2015-12-18
AGCAACCACTCCCCACAAAATGTGTCCCTCTTCCTATCCTCCAAAAAACCTTTAGCAAATCTTAATATCTTTACAATAGTTATTTGCTATACTGTATGCCTGATGTTATGTCGATTTGCAGAGAGGCAGAAGACGTATAATGAGGATATGTGTGTTGGATGAGGTTGCCACTATGGAGGATTTATTGTGTGCTACATTGACATTGCGGCACCATCAACCCATTTTCTATCAAACACCATCTATGTGTTTAGAATCTTTACAACTTTCAAAGCAGGGCTGTTGTAAAAAGATGTTTGAACTGCTGATTATTGGAGATCATCCCCAAACAAGCTTTTCCTGGCGATACGTGGCTGAGCAAGTAAGAAACATTTGGCCTGAACTTCCCATTCTGCTCATTTCAAATACTGGATATTATGGGTCACTCGTTATTGAAGGTCAACTACCGCGCGTAAAAGTTCTTGATGAACCGTTTCGTCTCAAGAATCTCTACACCATCATTGACAAATTTATCGAGTGATACTACCACCTTCTCCTCTATGTGATATACTACGCTTGTTTCCACATAGATTCCCTGTTCAGAAAGGAACATGTACATATAATGAGCGACGACCAGCAGATTCAACAGAGTCTACCCCCTAACTATTTTTATCATAAAATGCCCAACGGCATCGAGTTAATCGGGCAGTACATGCCTAGCCTTAGTTCGATCACCTTTGGCTTTCAACTCGACGCCGCGGTTGTTCACGAGCCAGAGGAGAAGCAGGGACTCGCTCACCTCTTTGAATATATGCTCTTTCAAGGCACCAAAAAGCGTGATGCACGTGCTCTCAATGAAGCATTCGAGTCGCTCGGTGCGCGTAAGGGTGCAGGGACAGGTATGGAAACTACACAGGTGTGGTCACAGATTGTCAACACAAAGTTTGATGCAACCCTTGACCTGATTCACGAATTGCTACTCACCCCTACCTTTCCAAAAAGCGAGTTGGATCAGACGCGCAACATCATCTTACAGGAGATTCGTCGGCGTGATGATGAACCGATGAGCCGCATCTTCGATATTGTCCGCGAGAACTTCTATAAAGGCACCACACTCGCACGTCTCGCATTGGGGACAGATACAAGTGTGCGCACACTACAACGCAAAGACCTGCAAGACTTCTGGCAGGAACGTTATAAGCCCAACAATACGCTTTTCTCCATCGCTGGTAAATTCGAGTGGAACCACGTTGTGGAGCGCATGCAAGACCTCTTCGGTACCTGGGAGGGGCAGGCTACACCTACGTCAAAACAGGAGCCACATCCCACAACCAGTGTTTCACTGGAACACCAGGAGGGTCAGCAAGAACACCTCGGCATGATGTTCCCGTTCCCCAACTACACGGACCCCGACTACTACGCAGGCATGATTATCAGTGAAGTGCTTGGTGGCAACATGGCCTCACGCCTTTTTGTTGAGGTACGTGAGAAACGCGGTCTGGTCTACGGTGTCTCCGCGAGCCTTGCTGGAAACAAACATATCGGCGCGATGCGTATCTACGCTGGCACCACACCAGCACAAGGCCACGAATGTCTTGAGGTCATCGTCAACGAACTACGCAAACTAGAGCAAGAGGGCATTACCGTTGACGAACTCGAACGTGCCAAAGTGCAACTGAAGAGCGAGACTATTATGCGCAGCGAAGGCTCAGGCGCGCGCATGGGTGCTATCTCTCGTTCCTGGTGGTATGAACGGCGCATCAAGACCATTCAAGAGATTAAAGACGCTATTGACTCCGTGACGCAAGAACAGGTGCTGAACGTCCTGCATCGTTATTCACCACTTAGTCCGCTTACAGTAGCCGCTATTGGGCCATTAGAGCGCGAAGAACTTGTTGGTAAAACATTGTAGCTCTACTTTATAGAACAAAAGGTCATACATGCGATGCGTGTATGACCTTTTGTTGGACAAAAATTACTGCCCTGCCTCGAAATTTATTTGCCAGTGACCTCGTCCCCAAGCAGCACTGATGGCATAGCATCCTGCGCTTGGAAGGTATAGTGAGATATCCCAGTTGCCTATTTTTCGCGCTGTACCCACGAAACTCACAGGGTGCATTGTGTTGATAAAGAGGTGTGGTGTGGCTAGTGTGCTGCCTGGATTTTGAAAGAGTGGCGTAGAGGAACCATAGATGTTGAAAGTAGTAAGGACAATATTGATTGTGTAGCCGTACTTCGCTAAAACATGTAAAGGAACAACCCACCCTTTCCATCCTTTTATTGTTTTAAGTGTGAGTGTGGGTAAGTGTACTGTGGCGTTGGTGCTATCTATCCCTGACATCCATACCGGAAAGTTGCCAATCTGCTTACCCTGTCCAAGCATCACGCTGGCGGGACAATAGTGAGGAACGCCACGAGCAGCGACAGTAACTTCGTTGTTTGGCCTGAGTGATATAACATTTGGCTCTGTCGTATGAATTAGATTATTAGAGGTCTCACCACCCGCGAAACTTGTTGTTTGCGTAGGTTGCGGAAGAACTGACGATAGAGGAAAGAAATTGAGCAATGTGTGTCCAAATGCAGATATACTAACAAGCAACGCCAGCAAGACAAGCAATAAGAGACGTGTGAGCACGCGTTTGTGTGGTATACGTTGCCAGAGAGTTTTTCCAAGCGTTGCGAAGCGCACTTCTAAAAGGTCGGGTTCTGTGTTAGCGGCAAGCACGTCCTCTGGCACATCCGTCATGCGAAGATCGAACTCACAGCCGTCGTCCTCTTCTTCTGGCACGGAGCGTGTTACCACTTTGACGCCGAAACGCCTTGAAAGGCGATTAGCGAATGTTACTAGAGCATTTGAAGAAATATCTTCCTCATCACGCTCAAGATCACTAAGTAGTATTCCTTCATCATCGAATGTACTTATGTGCGAATCGCCATTATTCGCGTGCATAGGCAACCCCTATCATATGTAAAAACAGCCAGCCAACGTATAGCATCATACGTTGTTTTGTCTCTTTCGTCCAGTACATAGACAAAAGGGTCTTCGTCCATTAGGGGAAAGCAGGGCGCCCACAAGGGGAACGCTTTCAGGGGGAGGTTCTCTTGGAAGACACGAAGAAATGCCTGTAGGGGCCTAATTTATTACGCCCCCCGCGCCTGTAGGGGCCTAATTTATTACGCCCCCCTGTAACATGTGGGGAAAGGACAGGACAGTGCTTCGCTCGTCCTGGGGCGTAATAAATTAGGCCCCTACAGGCATTTCTTCCTGGCCTGCGTCCGTTATGCGGCTTTCAATTCTCCGAGTGTAATATTGATGGTTTGCTGCTGTCCGCCATGATAGAATGTTACCGCAACATGGTCGCCTGGGTTTTTTGTGATAAGCGCGTTACCGAGCGATGAGGTGTCGTTGATAGCGGTGTTGTCTATCTTCACAATCACATCACCTGTTTTGCGTCCTGCACCCGCGGCAGCACCTCCACTGGTGAGACTGGTAATTAACGCACCGTGATCGATGCCGAGATTGTATTGCGACGCGAGTGCCGCATCGACGCTGGCGACACCGACACCAAGAACGGCGCGGCCCGTATGTGTTACCTGACCTGTTTGAATGATTTGTGGCACGATGAGTTTGACGCGGTTAGCGGGAATGGCGAAACCGACACCGTTCGCGGGCGTGTTAAATTCAGGGTCAATCGCGGTCAGTGTTGGAATACCAATCAGGTTGCCAGACATATCGACAAGCGCACCACCACTATTGCCGGGATTGATTGGTGCATCGGTCTGAATGGCATCGGGAATAGTCGCGCCACCCTGTCCCTCGGAGACACTACGATTTAACGCACTGACAATACCATTAGTGACGGTCTGGGTATTGCCAAGTGGGTTGCCAATTGCTAGGACCTCTTGCCCAACCTTGAGTTGAGATGAGTCGCCAATCGTCACAACGGCGAGGTTGGACGAGGGCGGGGTAATTTTGATAACCGCTAGATCGTCGGCGGCGTCTGTCCCTGTAAGCTGCGCCGTTGCGCGTGTGCCATCAGAGAGTGTCACTTGTATAGCTGTCGCTCCGTTTACAACGTGGTTATTGGTAACGATATAGCCTTGCTTGTTGACAATTTCGCCTGAACCCAGCGCGGTACCGCTTGCAGTCGTCACTGTGACCAGCACAATCGCGGGCCGCACCTTCGCAATCGCTGCTTCACGCGTTGCCTCAACACTACTGCCACTCGTTGTGGCGGGAATACTTGCCGACTGTGTTGTTGTCAACACTGGTGTTGCGCTCCTATGCCCAAATTGCCAACCAGCAAAAAGACCTGTACCAAAGACGAGTGCGAGTAATGCTGTCAACAGCAGAATCGCGCCTGTGCGTAGATTGCGTGATTGTCGTTGCGGTGGTTGTGGTGGTTGCGCTGCCTGTACTGGCAGGTGTGGATCAGTCTGCGAGTTATACGCGGTATGTGTTGTATACGGTTGTGCAGGAACCGCCCCAGGTGCTTCGCGCCACTGTGTTTGTGCATATGTTGGCACGGTAGCGTTATATGCATCTACTGGTGGTTGAGCATGCATTGGTGGAGGCCCACTTTGGGCTAACAATTTCATAGGATTTTCGCGCTCAGTTGTATCATCATGTGGGTCTGACACGAACCGTCGTGCCTGGTTATCACGTTCGGTTGTATCTTCATGCGTATCAGAATTATACATCGTTCTAAACCTCATTTGTGCTAATCGTTCGTGTACAGAGAATAAGTATGTAGTATGAACACGTATTTCTTTGCTCTGTGTATACTATAGCCCAATATCCTCAAAAGAGTCTGAGAGATTTGTAAAATGTTTGTATAATTGGTAGCTAGTGCTTTTTTGGGGAGAGTATGATATAATCGTTAGACGTTGTAGAGTGCAAAGTTGCTCGGAAAAGATTATCTGCTGCAAGCGGCGCGATACACGCGAATATACGAGGACACCTATACATAGGTCCGAGAATTAGGAGAAACATGGCATATACTGATCAGAACCTGGTGTGCCGCGACTGCAACCAGGAATTTGCTTTCACTTCAGGCGAACAAGAATTTTACGCCTCAAAAGGATTGACCAACACACCGAGTCGCTGCCCTTCATGCCGCGCTGCACGCAAAAACCAATCTGGTGACTCTCGTGGTCGTAGCGGTGGCTCCCGCGAACCCCGCCAGATGTACTCTGCGACCTGTTCCAACTGTGGCAACGAGGCCCAGGTACCATTTCAGCCGCGTGGCGACAAGCCCGTTTATTGCAGCGATTGCTTCCAAACGATGAGTCCTGCCGGTGGTCGTTCTAGTGACCGCAGATCGAGCTGGTAGCAGTCATGAGTGAAGTACGTGTGAACCCAGGCGATTCATTTGAGATCGCCCTCAAGAAATTCAATCGTAAGGTGCAACAGGATGGTATCCTCTCTGAGGCTCGCCGCCGCGCTTATTACGAAAGCCCGCAGGCTCGCCGCAAGCGTAAGGCGGCAGCGCAGCGACGCAAACAGCGTCGCACACGCACACCTGTCTGATTGCGTTGATACAGGTAGAAGGACTAAACCACCATGTTTCATAATCATGAAATGCGGTGGTTTAGTTCTTTATGACAAATTCTGTACCGCACTCAGTACAAACCCATTCTTTAGGGTATGAAGACTGAACGTACACAGCCATCTTGCTTGTGCTTGAAAATCTCGTATCCATGTGGTGAATCCTCAAGCGAGAACCGATTCGTCGCGAGGTATGAAGGGTCTAATTCGCCGCGTACCACCTGTTCTAGCAGACGTGGAACATACTTCTGCCCATGTTGTTGTGCGCTACGCACCGTGAGTCCCTTGTTCATGATGACACCGATAGGAAACTTATCCATAACTCCGTAAACACCAATAATTGACAGCGTTCCACCCTTGCGACATGCTAGAATTGCTTGTCGTAGCGACTCGCCATGATCCGTTTCCAGACGCAGGGTCTGCTTCACACGGTCATATGCGTATCCAATGCCGGTCCCATGCGCCTCCATTCCCACCGCATCAATGCATGCATCAGGGCCTCGTCCGCCAGTCATCTCCTTGAGAGCCTCTAGGACACTATCGACTTCTGTATAGTTGATCGTCTCGGCATGTGCCTTCTCTCTCGCCATTTGTAGCCGGTCTGGGAAGCGGTCAATTGCGATTACCCGCTCGGCTCCTAGCAGATAGGCACTTTGCATCGCCATCAGTCCAACTCCACCACATCCCCATACGGCAATCGTGTCTCCAGGCTGAATGTTACAGAAATCTGCACCCATGTAGCCGGTTGGCACAGCATCTGAGAGGAAGATTACCTGTTCGTCGCGCAGTCCTTCGGGAACGAGAAAGCAGTCATTATCGGCATGTGGCACACGTACATATTGTGCGTGTGCGCCTGCATAGCCACCAAAGGCATGTGTATAGCCATAAATTCCAGCCGTTGGATAACCAAGTAATGGCTCCTGTAACTCCGCATTGGGATTGGTATTATCGCAGAGCGAATAGAGACCGTGTTGGCAGTACCAGCAGGCACCACAGACGATAAAGGAAGGAACAACCACACGGTCGCCTTTCTTCACCTTCTTTACTTCACGACCTACGTCCACAACAATGCCCATAAACTCGTGACCAATCACATCGCCTGAACGCATAGTTGGGAGGTACCCATCAATGAAGTGTAGGTCGGAGCCGCATGTCGTTGACATTGTCACTTGTAATATAGCATCGTGTGGTGCAACTATTTCAGGGTCCGGTACTGTTTCCACGCGAAGATCGTTGATTCCATGCCAGCAGAGTGCTCGCATTACTGTTTCTCCTTATACTCTATCGCCGCTCCCACGAGCGGATGAATTGCGTTCAAGTGTTGGGATTTCACCTGTCTCAGCTAAACTTTTGAAGCGTCGAAGAGCCTTTTCCGCGAGTACACGCGGTACTACACCCAAAAGTTTTGCTGCACTATTGCCAAGCGCACCTCCTGGCGGCTCAAAGCGAAAGTAGAGCGTCGCCTCTGTTCCCCAATCCGCAGGCGCGGGACGAAAGCGTATCATGCCCTCGTTCGGTAGTTGTGCTCCATCAATTGACTTCCAGCGCAGAAGTTCGCCGGGACGTTCCTCCACAATCTGCGTGTCCCATTCCATGCTTTGTGCGAACGGGCCTTGTGTGCGCCAATGCATCCGACCCCCACCCGCCGCCGTGGCCTCAGCAAAGCTTCCCATAATCTCAGACACATGCTGTGGTTCACGCCAGAAGTGATAAAGCTCATCTGCCGATTTCTCGATGGTTATTGAACGTTCTACCTCTGGAGCGTCATTTTCGCTTTCCTGTTGTTTGCTCTGCCCAGCTGTATTCACGCCAAGTGCCTGGTAGAGGTAGCTATGTCCACTGACACCTCGGTAGAGTAACGCAGCTGCCAGGGCTGCATCACTGAGCGAACTACGAATGAAGCCCCTAAGTAGGAATACTCCACCTAGTAGAGTAGAGACTCTACGCTCCATTGGATGAACGTTGATATTCGCTGTACCCATAGTGATGCTCCTTCGTCTTTCTTGTTGGTAAAGCCTTGCCGTTGTTTGCCCGCAAGGAGAAAATTCACCACGCGAGTTCTCTTCCCCACCCTATGTACCACAAGACACGAATGAAGTTACCAAAAGGTAGCAGGAAATTTCTGTATTTCTCCTAAGAGTACTTATCTTCTACAGAGACAGTGTTTTGTGTTCACTGTACCCTTACCCCTAATCCGGGTTCGTCAGGTAGTATCAGTTTTCCCTGCTCTACCTTCACGCCTAGATATGGATCATTTTCAATCAATAAATTTCCATCGAGATCGGCATAATCCACAAGCGGTGTGAGATGTGCGGCGGCTGTGATGGCAAGCGAACTCTCGATCATACAACCAAGCATGATGCTGAAAGAATGCGCTCTGGCAACAGAAATCATCTTGAGCGCGTGTCGAATCCCTCCACATTTCATGAGTTTTATGTTTATGCCATCGACGCAACCAACAAGTCTCGGAATATCGTCAACCGTGACACAGCTCTCGTCGGCAATGATAGGTACGGGTACGTTGTCGCGTATCAGCTTCAAGCCTTCAAGATTATGTGATGGTACAGGCTGTTCGATAAACTCGATGTTGTACGGGGCAAGGGCGTGAATTGTCTTGATAGCCTCTTTTGGTGTCCAGGCAGAGTTGGCATCGACACGAAGCGTCGCGTTTGACACCTCACGAATGGCTTTGATAATCTCGATATCATGTTTTGTGCCAAGCTTCACCTTGAGTATGGGGTAGTCCTTTGCTAGCGCGGCCTTCTTTGCCATTTGCGCGGGACTATCAATGCCAATGGTAAACGAGGTGTAAGGCGTCTTTGCTGCATTCAAGCCTAATAACTTATAGAGTGGTACGCCAAGCGTCTTGCCCATGAGGTCGTAGAGTGCCATGTCAATCGCGGCTTTCGCGGCAGGATTGAGGCCAATTGTGGAGTCGAGACGCTCCATGATGTCTTCTATAGCAAACGGGTCGTCGCCTAAATCATTTTTGAACAGGTCGATGCACGCCAGAACGGATGTGGGACTTTCGCCATAATATTCGGTAGGTGATGCTTCACCATAGCCCTTATTGCCTTGATGCACAAGCTCAACAATCACATTTGGTGATGTCTCCTGCACACCGCGAGAAATGCGAAATGGCGTGGTCAACTTGAGGTTAATGGGGTGAGCGTTGAGATACATGTTCTGCTCCAATTATATAATTACTCCTATACCAACGCCTCGAATTGCGCGATGTCTTTACGTATGATGTCGAAGCTGGCACGCCAGAAGGCTTCGGTGCGCAGGTCAATACCAAATTGTGCCGCGAGTGTGGCGGCGTCGGCCATTCCTGTCGATGAGAGCAGGTTGTCATAGCCCTGCTTGAAGGTTTCGGGGTCCTGCTGATATCGTGCGTAGAGGCCGAGGCCGAAGAGCAAACCGAACATGTAGGGATAATTGTAGAACGAGCGTCCTGTGCTGTAGTAATGGCCCTTAACCGCCCACATATACGGATGAAGCTGTGTTTCGTCGAGACCGTCACCATAAGTTTCACGTTGCGTCTCTAGCATCAGTGCCTTCAATTCGTCAATTGACAATTCACGTTTCTCTCGCTGCTGAAACACGCGTTGCTCGAACAGGAAGCGACTCGTGATATCGACCACGACCTGACACGCCCCCTGTATCGACTCTTCCAAGATGGCGATCTGCTCTTGCTTTCCCACATTCTTCAGCGCGGCATGCGTGATAATGGTTTCGCAGAAGATACTCGCGGTCTCTGCCAGTGTCATCGGCAACGAACGTTGTAGTGGTGTCCTCTGCGCGAGATTGAGGTTGTGATAGCCGTGTCCTAGTTCGTGAGCAAGGGTGCTGACACCACCAAAGGCTGGTTTGAAGTTTGAGAAGACACGCGACTCGTCGGCACGTATGGATGTGCAGTATGCACCGTCACGCTTGCCAGAACGTGGCTCGGCATCAATCCAGCGTTCACGGAAGGCGCGAGCGGCGAAGTCGGAGAGGCGTTGTGAGTACGTGCCGAACTGTTGCACGATAAAGCTTGTGGCCTCATCGAATGTCCAGACCTTTTCGCTTGCCCCAACGGGCGCGAAGAGGTCGTACCACGCTAGTCGTTGCAGACCGAGGGCGCGAGCTTTGGCATGCAGGTAACGACGAAAATCAGGAAACGACTCATGGGCCGCCGCCATCATCGCATCAAGCGTCTGCTGGTCAATACTGCTGTCAAAGAGCGACTCCGCAAGAGGCGACTCCCACTTACGATGACGTGTCAGCGTATTGACCTCACCTTTGATGCTGTTGAGCGCGGCTGCTAGCGGAAGGGCTGCCTGTTGCCAGCCTACGAGTTCGGCTTCATAGGCACGGTGGCGCACATTACGATTGCTATCGAAAGCATAGTTGCGTATCTCGCTCATGGGCAGGTTTTGTGTCTGACCATCTATCTCAAAGGGGATGCTCAACTGCGAGGTGATGTTGCCGTGTAGCTTGCCCCACGCGGAACCGCCTGTTGTATTCAGTTCAGAAGCCAGCGTTTCCTCTACAGGCGACATGAGGTGAGTTGCCTCTATTTTCGCGTTGCGTAGCGCGTGGGCATGGTCATGTGCAACCGTTGATTGTGTGATTAGTGCCTCTACGTCAAGCGAACCAATCCAGGCGGTGAAGCGTGTACTCAGTTGTGAAAAAATGACCAATGACTGGCGTAGTTCGCTCATCTTTGCCTGCGCTAGATCGTTGCGTGAGTCGGTGCTCACGAAGCAGCTAATGTAGACGCCCACTGTACGAACGGCGTCGGCAGTAGCGTTGTAGTGCGCGACAACATTCTCAAACGGCTGGACGATTGAAGCATCAACGATCAATGTTGGTTGTTCCTTAACATTGTATTCGTCGAAGAGTTTGCCGAGGTCAGTTATCTCGTTGACAACGCTAGTAAAGGCTTGCGCAAATTCGGGTGATTCAAGGCTTGGGTAAATAACGCTCATATCCCAATGCGGTAATTTTTGTGCTGTAGTCATGATTGTGTTTCTCTCCTTAGCAGATGTTTAGGTGTATTGTAACATGAAAAGATAGAGTGTTAGAATATGAATGCATCTGTTTATAGGATAAGATACGTTCTATAACTATGCTCTTATATTGAGAAGCATGAGCATAATAAACGAAGGATAAAATAACGGTATGGTAAAGACTGAACCAAGTATTATTAGAGGGTACCTTGTTACGCTTCTTTGGTCGTGTTATTGCCTGTCTGGACTGTCTTATGCGTTTAGCACACCGTCTCCATATGGAAATCGTTATGTGTCGTTGTTTGCTCCTGCCGTCATAGGTATACTAAACGCTGGGGGTGGCATAGTGCAACTGCGTTTCTGGTACAAACAAAACCAATGGAGACAACAGGCGGCAACTAGCAACTCACACTTCGTTGCAGAGCAACAGCCTCCATCGAATAATAGTCATACACTTGCACTACCAACAGCAATCATACAGCGCACTGCCAAAGGATGGACGATTGTGCTTGTTGTCGCTACTGTCCTCTTTCTCGCATTTGAAGTGTTTTCTATATATACTCTGTTACATGAAATGCCTTCTATAGATGATATTCCTACGTCATTCATTCCTGTCATGGTACTATTCGCGTTTGCTCTTTTTATCGCCGCACCTATTCTACGAGGGTACCAGACGCTGACGGTGGACGAGCAAGGTATACGTGTGCGGGTTGGCTTTGGAAGAGTGCATACCATAAGGTGGGATGAGGCGAAGCTGTTCGCGATATCCTCTGCTTACAAGGCTGGCTATAACAACCGTTTGAGTGTGCAGCACCTCCCAATATATTATGAACTCTCGAATGCGAAAGAGGTGGTGCGCTGGCATTGGGTGCATTGGCGGAGTTTTGTCGCTATCGAGCCAACGCTTCATGTGGCAGAGTATGATAGGCAGATGCAAGCTGTACTCTCTTTGGTGACAGCAAAGACCGGATTGGCGTTATACGATGTGCGGCCCTCGATGCAGATACGACAGGACATGCTGCTGGGCAATAAGCGGTAGCTAGCTCTCCGCAACTCATTTTGTCTCTGGGCCGTATATACTGTATATCATATACATGCAATGTACACTATTCATGATAAAAAACATAGATATATTAAGAAGCAGAATGTCTTTAATTGTCAGCCATACGACTATATGCTATAGTGAGCACAAAATATGGAATGACTTCTGCTTTTATGAGGTATAGAACAAATGACATCTATCCATTTACGGTTGACTGCTGCTGATAAAAGTGACGTGGGAAAACAACGCGATCAAAATGAAGACAATGCCTACAAACGCATTGAGTCGTCGGAAGAGGGAGATCGAGGTCTCTTTGTTGTCGCTGACGGTATGGGTGGGTACAAGGCGGGAGAGGTCGCGAGCAAACTCGCCGTTGAAACGATTAGCCAGAACCTGGACAATTTTTTCAAGCCTATCGCGGATCAACCAACGATCAAGTTAGAGCTTTCCTCGGTGCAAGAGGCGGCGAAACAAGCACCCGTCGTCGAGGAAAAATCGAAACAGAAGACACGCAAGCTTAAAGAAACACCAGTTTCGTTCGCGGTCGAGGACCAGCTAAAGACAGCTATTCAGCAAGCAAATTCCGCGATTGTGCGCTACGGTGAGAAACAGAGTGCAGCGCGTGGTTTAGGTAGCACTGTTACTGCTGTCCTGATTCAAAATGACAACGCCTACATCGCCAATGTCGGTGATAGTCGCACGTATCTCTTGCGTGAGAGCAAACTTGTCCCTGTGACGCGCGATCACTCACTGGTAGCTCGCTTAGTCGAGTCAAACCAGATTGCCGCAGAAGAAATCTATACGCATCCACAGCGTAACCTGATCTATCGTTCGCTTGGTGCTGGACACAAGACGATTGAGGTTGACATTTTCCACGAGACTCTTCTCCCCGGTGATGCATTACTGCTCTGCTCCGACGGATTGTGGGAGATGGTGCGTGATGAGGACTTACTCAGGCTGTTACGCGAAGAGAGCAGCCCACAAAAGATTTGTGATCAATTGATTGAGCTGGCAAACACGAATGGCGGCGAGGACAATATTACTGCCGTCGTTGTACATGTCAACGCGCATTAGCGCGGAGTAACACAGTAGAAAAAGGTTGGAGTATATGGCTCTTCCTATAGGCACGGTTCTTGACGGAAAATATAAAGTTGTACAGGTTCTCGGTGAAGGTGGTATGGGAACCGTCTATAAGGTGGCGCAGGAGGCAGTGCCGGGCATGCCTCCCTTTTATTATGCGGTCAAAGAGTTGCTTATCAGTCCAAGCACAGCCAAAGAGGACCGAGATGTTGCGATAGATCGTTTTAATAAGGAGATCGCACTACTACGTGGCTTGAAAAATCCACATATCGCGAGTCTGATGGTACCATTTCAGGAGCGTGGTAACTATTACTTTGTGATGGAATTTGTGCCGGGGCGCAGCCTTGAGAAGATGCTTGAGGATAGCAAAGCACCATTACCAGAAGACCGGGTAATCAAGTGGGGGATGCAGGTGTGTGAGGCATTGACCTATATTCACACGCTTGTCCCACCGATTATTCTACGCGACTTGAAGCCTGGAAATATTATGATTACCACCGATGATGACGTGCAACTTATCGACTTTGGTATAGCACGACGTTTTGACCCGAATAAGCGCACCAACACAGAAAACTTAGGTACAATCTCATATGCTTCCCCTGAGCATCTTGGCTCGATTACGATGCCGGGGCAGAAGCGCACAGCGCAAAATCCGGGGCGACTGGTACAGACCGATGCTCGCTCAGACATTTACTCGCTCGGCGCGACCCTGTATCACCTGCTCACCAACTATGAGCCAGACCCGATTCAGACGCCAGCAACGGGAAGTATTCGAGCGAAAAACCCACGTCTGCGCATAGTGCAAGTGAATGGGCGAACGGTGTGTCCAATCGAGCAGGTGATTATCAGGGCGATGCAGCAGGAGCCTGCGCTGCGTTTTCAGAGTGCTGAGGAGATGCGTGTCGCGTTACAGCAATGCTTATCAAATAATCCGGCTCCCGCGACGATCTCCATTCCCGCCGTTAATTCGCCAAACGCGACATTCACAATGGCGGCAAGCACGGCAAGTGGCTTAATTTGTCCCAAGTGCGGCTTTCACAATCGTCCAGGGGCCAAGTTTTGCAAACGCGATGGACAACCGTTGGTGCAAGGCGTGACCGCGGCACCAACACAGGTACGCTCATCTATTCAAGCACGACCAGTGCAACGTCCTATTCAGGCGCGTCCGGCGCCCATCCAGGCCCGACCAGTACAAACCGTGCCTCAACCATCGAATGGACGCACTCCCATTAAGCCACGACCCGCACAACCAATTCAGCCTAGACCTGTTCCTACCGCTATACCCGTGAAGAATAGCGACCCAAACGTGGCCTATCGGTCTGCGCTACAACTACTTTCAAACAAGAACTATGTTGGAGCGATTCAACAATTCCGTGAGGCACAGCGACTAGGTGGTTCGTCCTATGATGTCCTCTATAATCTTGGTCGTGCGTATCGACAGTATGGGCAATCGGTGAAGGACACAGACAAGCGGCTCTTTACCGAGAACATGAAGTCAGCAGCCGAGCAATTCGAGGATGCGCTTCGTCTCAAATCCGATGCGGTCGATGTCTACTTTCAATCGGGTTT
>JAABUQ010008616.1_pt1 | contig 14208 bp, 17 predicted proteins | sample 5560001 | NCBI WGS metagenome assembly JAABUQ01 (sample SAMN10711888, study PRJNA513371) | rock metagenome | isolation source: Antarctica rocks | place: Antarctica: Victoria Land, Finger Mt nord | collected 2015-12-18
TCCTTCATTGGAGGTTTCCTCCCCTGCGACTAGCTAACGCGATGTGCCACTTTCTCTCATGCACATAGCCTCTACAGCCCCTCTCTCTGCGGCGCTGCATCTACTCTAGAGACGTTCAAAAACTGTGGCAAGTTTCAGAAAGTGGCACATCGCGTTAGTTAGACAAAGTGCTTGGTAGGTACTGTCCCTCTTCAAGGGGCACGGGTGATCCACTTACTGACTACTATACTTCAAAAGATGCATTTTTAGTATATCATGAGCATTTACAAACTTCTTTAGAAAGAATGGTAAAATAAGTAAATTAGTGCATATTAGCTCGAATGGAGTTCTTCAAGGAGCCATTTTCGGACTTTTTCAACAGGCTGCGTTCGCTTCTTGAGACACCGCTCCTGACACCCGACACCAACGCAACAAGCGATGCGTAGATGTCTTACTATCTCGTCTCACAAATCATCGTCTTATTTACTTGGCACCTCTGCCGTTTTATAGATCATCCGCAGCCTCGCTTCAGTTGCTTTACTGCATCTCTACAGGTAAACTATTTGCCTCGCATGTCTCATTGTAGAGATGCACTTACGGGGGATGCATAAAATATTCAAGAATAGCGGTTGACAGCATTTTCAATGAGAGGTGCAATTAATACAGTTTATCGTAGTCGGCATGACTTCCTATCCAATACCACACAATAGTATCATCTTTCCATATCCCTATTGCGCGGTAGCCCCTGCCAATACGGACGGAGTACACGGAGGCGTCCGGTCGGATTTGCTTAAAGTGTAAGCTCGGATGATACGGGTTTGTTCTAAAAAGCTGGTACGCGGCTCTCGCCTGTTCTTGAACAGATACGGGAAGCTGCGAGAACAACTTACGAAACTGCTTACTACGGTAGGATTTCACGAGACAGCAAAGCCTCCCTTTTCGGTCTCGCCTGCTTCATGCTCCTTGCATGCTTCATCTGCCAGGGTCAGCAATTTCTGTTGTACGTGAGGCTTGCTGATGATTTCCTCCCATTCCTGTTCTTCAATTTCTTCTAAGATACGCGCTGCCAAAGCGTTTTGGGCGGCATCGGGCAACTGCTGCGCCCGTTCAAATGCCTGTTTTAGTTGCTCGGTCATAGTGACCTCCTTCGGTTGCTCTCTTTCTAAAAGTGTACCACAAGGCTGCTAGTACGTAACCACCTCTACCGTTCTTCACTAGCTTACTGTCTTAAATACAGCATAAGTAGTGAGGAAGCAGAAAGAAACACCCAAGCCCATGTTTTCAATATGATCCTGGGTGTTTCTTTTTAACCGTATCAATGTTACCTGACAAACAAATCTGCTAACTCTTTCAATCGTCGTTCATAGGGCCATGTACTTTGCATGAGCAGGTAAGTTTCGCAAACCTCATTGTAACGTATATGGTGGACCATCTTGTCAAGACACAAAAGTAGGCTTTACGAAGAGCTACTTTCCTCCTTTTTACCTCCTGTGTTCTCAATATCATTTGTTCATGCCTGGTGAAAATACACTTCGGCGGGTGTTCGATAATCAAGGGCTTGGTGAAGGCGTTCTTGATTATAAAAGGTGAAATACCGGGCTAATGCTTGACGTGCCTCTCGCGGCGAGAGATATTCATGAAGATACACTTCCTCATACTTGACCGTGCGCCAGAATCGTTCGGTAAAACTGTTGTCTAAGGCTCGTCCTTTGCCATCCATGCTAATTTGCACGTTGGCTGTTTGCAACAGGGTGAGATACTGCGGACTCGTGAAATGACTGCCTTGATCACTGTTCCAAATGAGAGGAACGGCTTGACTCAAAGCTGGTTGTACTGCTGACAAGACAAAGGGGAGTTCCAGGGTCTGATCCAGTTCCCAACTCACGACATAGCGCGAGTACCAATCCAGAATAGCTACGAGGTACATCCACCCGCCTCTCAAGCGGATGTACGTGATATCAATTCCCCAAACATGATTGGGATACGCACTCTCAATGTGACGTAACAGGTACGGATAGACTCCTTCCTTGTGAGTGCGTTTACTCAGATTGGGTCCCGGATAGATCGCCGCAATCCCCATTTCTTGCATATACCGACCCACTGTTTTTCGATTGCTTCCTATCCCTTCTCGCTGTAATTGCGCTGCAATCTTGCGAGCACCATAACAAGGCGACTGCGTGTAGATCTCATCAATGCGATGTTTGAGTTGCACTTCCTCAGCACGAGGAGGACGTGGCTGGGAATACAAACTGGACCGATTCAGGCTCAGCAACTCGGTTTGCATGGTAAGTGGAAGTTCGCTTTCAGCTCGTTCGATGAAGGCGATCCGTTCCTCTCTCGTCAGAGGTGTAACTTTTTTTTCAGCCATGTGATCTGGGTAGTGAGTTTCCCAATTTCTGCATATAATTCCCTCCGCTGCTCTTCATAAGTCGCTCGTAGCTCTGCTGTACTATCTTGTTTCTCAAAAAGACTGGGCAACCCTTCTACCGCTCGTGCTCGCCACTCCTTCAATTGGGTGGGGTGAACTTCATACTCGGCGGCAATTTGTGCCATAGTTTTCTCTTCCTTGAGAAGTTCCTGCACCACTTTAGCCTTAAACGCGGCTGTATAATGTTTTCTCATCATCGTCTTGAGTATATCTTATTTCGGCCTTCTTCCGTGTTCAGTTTTCTAGGGCCATTATAGTTGGCCCCGGTGAGGTCAGCTTTGGTGAGGTCGGCCTCGGTGAAATTAACTTCCCATAGTTCGGCCCCGTTGAGGTTGGCCTCATTGAGGTTGGCTTTAAAGAGTTCGGCCCGACTAAGATTAGCCCGACTAAGATTAGCTCTGCTGAGGGTTACGAGACGTAGAGTGGCTTTGTTGAGGATTGTTCTACTAAGAATAGTTTCTCTAAGGTCGGCTCCATCAAGGTTAGCACCACTAAGGTTAGCTAAGCTGAGGTCTGCTCCGCTAAAGTCTGCTCTAAAAAGATCAGTTTCTCTAAGATCGACCTCTTCGAGTTTGACTCCGCTAAGTTCGGCTAGGCTAAGATCAGCTCCACTAAGATTAGGAGTTATATTCGGGTATTGTTCTCTCCACTTATTCCAAACCATTCTCCCTTGCTGAAGTATGCCTAGATGCTGTTGATCTGCCATTATTGCCTTTCTCCTTTTAACTACCACTAATATAGTTGTCCAGGATATACCTTATCAAGAGGTGTCTCCTTTTCTTTGGAGGTGTTGATGGTTCGCTATGACGTTGCGCTCTGGCTGTTCTGGCCTGCGCTCTTTTCTGATGTTGTTGAGGTGGTCAAGGCGTTGACTCCCTTAGATGCGGCCTATACCCTCATGCGTCAGTATGACCTGCAACGGGTGTCAAAGGTTGCAGTCAGTGATGGTCAAAGTGTTGTGAGGCGTCGTTATGGTGTGGTCTGTCCACAAGATGAGGAGGTGAGAGCATGACCGATGATCTATCAAATGGTGTCAAGCTGGTGGGCTATGGCGTGGATACGCTGGTGCTCAACGTGCGTTACACCGATAAGAACTTCTCACCCATTCAGAAAGAACTGGATGAGCAGTTATTCCAAGAACTGGACTATCTACAGCGAGAAGCTCGTGCTGATGAGGTAGCGGTTGCGTCTCCCTGGTCGTTCCTGGGCGTCCTACTCTTTGTCGAGCCGCATGGGGCTGGTCGGCAATGGCGGTGGCTGCTCACGTCGCGTCTTCTCACGCTGACCATCTCGCAGGGTAAGTTCAACGATATTATCGCTCAGGTCCGTTTCTCCTCAGAATACCTGTGGTCGGAACAATGGATGGGTGATGCACTCTACAAGGTGCATAGCTTCCTCATAGCAATCTTTGGGGAGTACATTTCACTGCAAATCTCTGAGGTCCACTTATGTGCTGATGTGGTCGGCTTCGATTTCTCACAAGCGAGCTTCGAGCACAGTTTCATCAGTCGGGTCCGCAAGAATGACTCGATCTACACGACTGGCGTTGATGGGGTTGCCCTGGATTATCGGCGGGTCTCGACACTGCGGTTCAGTAGTCACGGCTCCCCGATCTCCTGCACGATCTACACCAAGACGTTAGAGATTAAGCAGAAGTCATTAAAGACGTGGTTCTATGATCTCTGGTGTCGAGGTGTCGAGGGTCCGAACGGCGGTAAGTGGGATAGTGAGTCCTGCTTGATATTAAGCAGGTGTCTAAGTCGCTTGGTTTGAGTCGTACAAAAGTATACGCTCTTATTGCTACTGAAGGTTTACCCGTTGTGCGGTTTGGTCGGGCTTTTCGAGTGTCCCCTACCTCGCTAGAGCGATGGTTGCAGCAACGGGAACAAGGGCTATTAGCATAACAAGAGGTAAGATCACAACCCGCACTATTACAGGGTAACATCTGAGAGTAGGCGGGTTTTTGATGCCGGAAAGTGAGATTAACTATGCGTGGACATGGTGAAGGTTCAATCTATCAGCAAACGGATGGACGGTGGACAGCCGCTATTACCCTTGAAAATCGCAAGCGTAAAGTCTTCTATGGCAAGACACGCAAGGAAGTACAAGAGAAACTTAAAAAAGCCCTGCATGAACAGCAACAAGGTACATTGATAACCACTCCACAACAAACAATAGAGCAGTTTCTTACACAGTGGTTAGATAGTCGCAAAAAGGCGGTCCGTATTCGCACGAATGAACGGTATGAAGAGATTGTACGTCTACATGTTGTGCCTATCATCGGGCATGTTCAATTGCAGAAACTTACTGCACAAAATTTGCAATCACTGTACTCTAAAAAGCTAGACGAAGGCTTATCACCAACAACTGTTAATACCGTACATGGCATGCTTCACAAGGCGTTTAGCGAGCAGTAAAGTGGGGGCTTATTGCTCGTAACATTTGTGATGCAGTTGAGCCACCCCGTAGAGCGCATTATGAAATAGCACCGCTAACAATGGAACAAGGTCAAAAGTTGTTGAATACAGCAAAAGGCCATAATATGGAGGCCCTTTTCATGCTAGCCTTGACTACTGGCATGCGTCGAGGAGAGATACTAGCCCTTAAATGGCAAGACATTAACTTTCCTCAAAGCACGCTACAGGTACGGCGTATCTTTACACGCGCTCCTGGAAACAGATACATAGAGTCGGAACCGAAAACAGAGAAGAGTCGAAGAAGCGTTATGCTAGCTCCGATGACTGTTGATGTTCTCAAGCAGCATCGTATTCGACAATTGGAAGTAAAGTTACAAGCGGGTACAGACTGGCAAGAGAGAGACTTAGTATTCTGCACTGCTTTGGGGACTCCGCTGAACCTTAACAAGGTGTTAGAGCGATTTAAGACACTTCTAAAGAAAGCAGAGTTGCCAGACATTCGCTTTCATGACTTGCGGCATAGTGCAGCATCAATACTGCTAAGTATGGGTGTTCATCCGAAAATTGTACAAGAGTTGTTGGGACACAATCAGATTAGCATGACGATGGACACGTACAGCCATGTGCTCCCGACGATGCAAGGGGACGCAATGAATAAGCTAAATGACGCGCTGATGGAACAACAAGAGGATGAAGAGAAGTTGTTAGAGGATGGAGACTCATTAGAGGATTAATGTTCGGACTTTTACAAGCTTAGAGCACTGCTCTAAGCTTGTAAAAGTCCGAACATTAAGGTAAAGCTTCTATGGTTGTTACTAACTTTGTAAGCTGTTTAAAGTAGCTGATCGAACCTTGTAGCAACATACCTGTTTCGTTATGGGTGAAGTATGGTTCATCCTCGTCGGCGTCCTCGTTGTGCATTGCATAGTTACGACGGTCACAGAGGCGGTTAGCATGATCTTTAAATGCATTTTTTTCACTCGTGTTAAGAAAAACTTGATCTAGCTCATTACCAAAGTTGGTTGGTAGCACTTGCCAAGTTCTCTCTATTACATCTTTAACGCTTGGAGAAAGTCGTTTAAGTTGTTCTCCTAGTTTTGTTGTTACTACGGGATTCTTGATACAAACAAGGGAACCAAGTTTCATCCATAGGCTTTCTGAAGCAGCACCAACTGACATTGTAGCACTAAGATATAGGCCGTACCTAAAGGCATCAATGCATTCTCTCAAGCACCGCTTTGCTCGTGAAGGAAGCTGTACTTGATTGAGAGAGGAAAGATAGATATCTCCACTAGCAAGACGGAACGCTTGATTCCCTCGAAAAGGAGCGGCAAGACCGTAGGATACATGGATACAAGGCAGAGTGATAGAAACTATTTGATTATCCCTGTAAGCATCTGGTAGGGTTATGGATGTTTGCTCAGGAAAGTGTCCACCAGGTACAGAAGCAACGGTAAGAGGACCATAAGCAATTAGAATACCATTAGCATGCAGGGAATGCAATGCTTCTCTTGCTGCAAGTTCGGCGCTGAGTTTGATGAGTTGATCTTTCAGTTGAGGTGCGTACTTAATTTCGACAAATATTGGTTTATCAAATGCCTGTTTTTCCATAGATACCATTGAGACTAACTGACTGGAACCGATAGGCTCAAAGTTGGCTTGAACTATGCTAAGATGCTCAAGTATTATCTGCTTAGCTATTTCTATATCCAATATATCAGGTTGTGTGTGCTCACGAATATACCTACCAAGTTTTTCGTCCATTGATTATTCCCTTTCAACCCTATAAATGCTAGCTTTTCACGAACCTCTTGAAGACGTTGCTACATCGTTGCTACATATTCCCCTATTGTAGAAAAGTAAAAATCCCTCAAGCGGCTCTAGATGCGGCTTGAGGGATCATCCTAGCAGGTAGGGGTGCCGAAGGGGGGACTCGAACCCCCATGCCAGTTAAGGCACAACGCCCTGAACGTTGCGTGTCTACCAATTTCACCACTTCGGCTTCGTTGCTCCACGACTGTGGGCACGAACAATACTACCGTATATGTTGCGACTTGTCAATAGTCTTTTTGTCTCTGCAAAGCGTGATATAATAGAGACGATTTTCCCGTTAAGTTGACTCGCTTTGGGACACTTTGTGCTCACGCGCTTTTTAGTTCGTGGCGGGTATTGAGTCGAATGAGTGACTCAATTTTCAAAAGATATCATTTTTTAATTCAGGAGTCTCGTATGCAAGATCAGTTCTCTTCCACGAGTGCTGCTATCGACATTGGGAGCAATACGATTCATATAGTCGTTGCTCGTAGTGGACGCGATGATCTGGATATTCTGGCGGATGAGGTGGAGTTGGTGCGCATTGGGGAGAGCGTTACGGCGACAGGGGCGATCTCGCCAGAGAAACGCGATGCCACTCTCGAAGTGTTGAAGAAGTATAAGGCGTTGGCTGAGCAGCACGATGCCTCTCCTATTCTTGTTGTGGCAACGGAGGCTATCCGTCAGGCCAGTAATAGCAGCGGTTTTATAACTGATGTGCAGCGCGAGACGGGGTTAGAGGTTCATCTCGTTGATGGCAATGTAGAGGCGACCTTGACCTTCTGGGGCGCGACGTATGAGCGCAGTCGAGACCCGCATGCGCCCGCTCAGCTAGGGGTTATGGACCTCGGCGGCGGAAGCACAGAAGTGATTACCGCGAAGAGCGGGCAGATCACCTGGCGCACCTCAGTGCCTGTTGGCTCTGGTTGGCTACAAGATCGCTATCTTCTCTCAAATCCTCCAACATCTGATGAGTTGAGTGTGGCTCAGACGTTTCTTTCCACCTACTTTCAGGGAATGCAGATCAAGCGTTTCCCACCTGTTTTGATTGTAACGGGGGGAAGCGCGACCTCGCTGTTCAATCTTGCGTGTAACGCCTTTGGCCTGGATGCGTCGGCGCAGCGCTTGACCCGTGAGGATATCGTTCGTTGTGAGGGGCTGTTGCACTCCTTGCCCGCAGAGGAGGTTGCGCAGCGTTACCAACAGCCGGTGGGGCGTGCGCGTATTTTGCCTGCGGGAGCGTTAATTATTCTTGCGATGATGACACGCTTGCAACTGGACGAAATTTCGGTGAGTCCTCATGGCATTCGTGAGGGTGTCCTGCTCGCCTATGCACGCTATGGTGAACAATGGCTACAGCGCGTAGGCGGACTTTCTGAGTCTGTGAGTAGTAACCAGAGCGATGCAGAGATAGACGAGATGGGGGATGTGCAGGAAGAAACTTTTGCCCACTCTGCTCGTCGTCTACTGCTCGAGCGTACAGAAAAGCTATTAGAGTGGCGCGCTGCCGTTCTCAAGCATGATGATATCGAGGCGGTGCATAAGATGCGCGTTGCCTCACGTCGGTTGCGCGCAACGCTCGATGCATATGCACCAATTTGCAATCCACGGCAGTTCAAGAGGGTGTATAAGCGTATCAAAGAGATTGCCGACCTCCTGGGAGATGCACGCGACACGGATGTGATGATACAGAACTTGCAAACGCAAGGAGAGACAGCGTTGGAGGAAGAACGAGTTGGGATAGAATGGCTTGTCAGCCGTCTTCGCGTCTACCGTCAGAGGCATCAACGGAAACTAGAGACCTTTTTCAAAAAGTTTGATGAGCGTGCGTTCAAGAAGCAGGTTGAAGCGTGTCTTTCAAGACAGGGGGTGCGACATGGCAAAGGCCAGGCCAATCACAGGCATTGATGCACAGGCATCGACGGGCAAGAATGCACGCATCATCGCTCGGACGCGTCTCGGAGAGATGGAGAGTTGGGGACAGTATGCCCACGATCCTCAACGGACAGATGAGTTGCATAACCTGCGTATCGCAGCAAAACGCCTTCGTTATACCTTAGAGATATTCGCGGATGCGTTGCCGAAAGAATGCGAAGCCTTCGTTGAGGAGGTCACACAAATACAAGAGGAACTTGGCTCGCTGCATGACGGTGATGTGATGATTGCTCTGCTGCGCTCCTGCCTTGATTTTCAGCATGATGAGAATAGCGGTACTGAGCGCAATACAAATGGAAAGCAGGCTCTTGCTGTGCAGGCGCAACAGAAAGCTGGAAAACATCTCATAGCGAACCTGGACCTTGTTACCTATCTTGTTGACCCTCGCGCTATGCCATCTCAAGCAGAGCGGAAGGGGCTGGAGCGTCTGCTGCTCGACATCCAACAGCGTCGTGAAGAGCAGTATGCGGCCTTTCGACGGCATTGGGATCAACTTCAGACTCGCAACTTCTTTCATGAACTCCTCTCTCTGTTAGACGCTTAAGCCATAGTGAGATATACTGATGTATGAAGGTGGAACTTAGAGATGATGACAAACTCAATTGAAGAATTAAGCTGGTGGCAGAATACTCAGCCGACAAGAGAAGAGTTGTATCTGAGTGGTGGGCTTCATGTAGAGGATTGGCCGCACGCACGTCAGGTAACGCGTCTCTCTGTGCAGATGTTTGAAGCAACACTTCCTCTACATCATTTGGACCAGCAAGCATTGCAGATGCTTGAACGGGCCGCTTTTCTTCATAACACAGGAATGATGATCGAGGCGCGCCGCCACCATAAGCACTCGTTCCGGCTCATTAAAGAGACAAAACTGCCAGACTTCACTGATGAGGAGCGGCATGAAGTAGCCTGTATTGCTCGCTATCATCGCCGCGCACTGCCCAGTGACGATCACGCTGAGTTTGCTGCCCTGAGTCGAACTGCCCGTAAGCGCGTCTCGGCGCTTGCCGCGCTGGTGCGGATTGCCGACGCCCTTGACTACAATCACGATGCGCGTGTGCTCCGCCTGACGGTTGAGCCTTCACTATGCAACAAGACCGCCTGGACGATTCTCGTGTGGGTGCGTCCATTGGCCGATCTCGATCTCGAATTGGAACACGCTCACGATAAGGCCGATCTCTTCGAGAAGGTGTTCAAGCGAAAACTGCGTCTTATTGTACAGGATGGTCGGTACGCGCAATCGAGCTAAGGACATTTTATGAATGGCGTATCTCGTCGGGACCCTATTTATTGCGCCCGGGGGTGGTGGAGTAGACGTGGTATATATGCAACGTTTTCCCCACGTCTCCACCCCTGGGCGCGATACATCGGGCCCCTACGGGATTAATGGGTTGCTTTCCGGCATATCTGGTGTGAATTCGTGGAGCACAATGGATGCTCCACATGCCTGATCGGGGGCAATCCAGAGTATGGGGCGTGGGTAATCCGGGTGCTCTTTGTAGGTGTAGGTGACGTTGTGCTCATCGAGGTAGCGACGAGATGCCGCGAGGTTCTCTACCGCCAGGGTCATACGGCAGAGGCTTTCTCCAAATTGTTGAAGATATTTCGTAAGTGCTCCTGGCTCTGGTAAGTATTCGGCATCGTCGGCTGGATCGAGAAAGGTCGGTATGGGAGTGGCTAACTCGAAGCTCTGCATGCTCTCGCCGAGACGGAAGGCGGCAAGGATGGCATCCCAGGAGTCGGCCTCACCCGAATACTGCTCGGAGGGCTGAAGGCCATAGATGTGTTCAAAGCGTTGTGTTGCTTCACCAAGGTCCTCTACCACTATAGTTGTGCTCAGTATCTTTGTTACGCCAAGTGGATGTTCTGGTGGTGTTGTCCACCCTGCGAGACGAGAGCGCCGCTCCTCGCCTGTACTGTCGTGCTGAATGATAAATGGGTAGTGCTGCGCCAGGTCAGGCCGCTTGATATCGGTACGTGACCAGCCGCGAGAACGCCCATCAGCCGACTTGAGCGAGCCGCTCTTGGGACCAACGATAGAAATACCTCGGGCCGCCATCGCATCACTATTGGCCTGAATGTCATTTGAGGAAAGCACAAAGTTCAAATAGCCCTCACCTTTTGCCAGTCGCTCTACTATGCTCGGCTGCGCTTCGGCGGGATTGTGTACAGTAATTAGTTCGAGATAGGTATCGCCAATTACGATGATACGGTTTGCGGTGCCACCTGTTGCATGTACTCCACCACCACTCGCGACCAGTCCCAACTTCTCACGAAAAATCCTCGCTGCCTCTTCCAGGTCGTGTACACCGATGATGATATGGTCAATTGCTGTCAGCATGATTGTCCTCCTCCTGGTAGTCTGCCACAAGATATATGGTGAAGGCAAGCAGGCAGGGCAACCACAAGGGATCGCCCCTACTATACCCGATTTTGCTATCGCGAGATGGCCTGGTATAGTAGGGGCGATCCCTTGTGGTCGCCCTGCCTGCTGACTTTTATTAGTTAGCCGCGTGCACGAGCCAGTTCGCGTTCTTCGCGTCTGCTGACAGAGGGACCCTCGTCACGTCGAGAGCGACCAAAGCCCAACTCGCCCTTCTCCCACATGACCAGTAGCATACTGGCGTTGAAGATGGAGGAGTAGGTACCGCTAACGATACCGATGAGCAGGGCCAGCGTAAAGTTGTGAACGCTGCCCGTACCGCCGAAGAGGGTAAGTGCGGTCAACGTGAAGATTACGGTAAGCGAGGTGTTGAGCGAACGTGCCAGCGTCTGCACGAGGCTGGCATTCACCACCTGCTCGAACGTCTCGGAGGTGCGGCGCTGCATGTTCTCGCGGATACGGTCGAACACCACAATCGTATCATGCACCGAGAACCCGACGACCGTCAGCAGGGCGGTGATGAACAGTGCATCGACCTGGATGTGGAAGAGCCAGCCCAGAATAGAGAAGATACCCAGCACCACAAGCACGTCGTGCAGCAGCGCGATGATTGCACAAGCGCCATAGCGCCACGGCTTTGCCACCTTGCGGAACGAGAACGAGATGTAGAGCAGGATCAAAACAGATGCTGCAAGAACTGCGAGAATAGAGTTACGCGTTGTATCGCTTGCAACAGATGGTCCTACTTCCGAAATGCTATTTAACGCTACGTAAGGACCACCATCATTCAAGATAGCGGCATACAATTTGGACAGGTCAGTCTGTTGAACGCGGGTAGTGGTCTGTATAGTAAACGTTTGTGTCGAGCTACCTTGAGCGATGTCTGCAACGCTAACCGGAATATTGGCTGGGTTATTTGTTGTCGGAGTTGCAGCAGGAGTTGCCGTACTCTTTGCCGTCGCGGTAGTAGTTGCAGCAGGAGTTCCCGTTGTGGTTGGAGTCGCGGTAGCAGTAGGCGCTCCTTTACTCGGATCGCTTGTTTTCGGCAAATTGCTAAAGAGCGCCTGTATGTCGCTCTTTCGCGGTGCAGTTGCAAAGTTGGTGATAGTAATCAACGTGTACGGCTTCGTACCAGGAATATCTCTAATGACTGTCTTTGCTTCAGGGTACTTTTGGGTAACAATGCCTGTATGGTTGAAACTGTTAAAAATCACATTCTGTACATTTTGGTCGACTTGCGTATTCAGCCGAACCCATACAATTTTATTTCCTGCAATGCTGGGATTGCTTCCAACATCGCCTGTAACGACCGTCAGGTCTGCCAGGTTGAGCGGCTTGAGCGACTTTTCTACCTGGGCAACCGAAACTGTGGACCGAGGACGAAGTTCAACATCTGAACCGCCACGAAAGTCAATGCCGACATCAAGACCCTTTACGATCAGCGAAAGCGTGCCAGGAATGATGACTAGCAGCGAGATAAATAGAAACAGGTAACGGTATTTTACAAGATTGAACACAACATTCTCCTCTACACAGTGCTGTTCCGCCGCGCCATAGATGACGTGGCAATCGAGCCAGCGGGAAGCCCGAACAGTGCGGGGTGACTGACTACTCCTGTCGGCACGAGCAGGTTCAGGAAAGTGCGCGTGACGATGATGGCGGTAAACATGCTAACTACGACACCCAGGAACAGAGTCGTTGCGAAGCCGACGATGACTGTTGCTCCAAAGTTGCTGCCAAAGAAGTACAGCACAGCGCAAGTGAGGAGTGTCGAGATATTCGAGTCGCGGATAGAGGGCCACGCACGCTTCCAACCAATATCGATAGCGGACGCAAGCAATCTTCCTGAGCGTAACTCTTCCTTGACACGCTCGAAGATCAGCACGTTCGCATCAACCGCCATACCAATCGAGAGCACAAAGCCTGCGATGCCTGCCAGCGTAAGCGTCACGCCAATGAGCTTGAAGATGGCAAATGTGAAGAGCGCGTAGAGAATCAACGCGATGTTTGCCAGCAATCCTGGCAATCGGTAGTACAGCAGCATGAAGAGCATAACGATGCCCAATCCTATCACGGCAGCAATTTCGCTCTTGAGAATCGCATCTTGACCAAGTGTCGCACCGACGGTTGACTGACTCTCAATGGTTAGAGGAACGGGTAGTGCACCATATTTTAACACGTTAACGAGTTGTGTGGCCTGATCGAGTGAGAACCGACCCTCGATAACACCGTTTCCAGGAAGCTGGCCGTTGATGCGGGGCGATGAAATGACTACACGGTCCAATGTAACGGTGAGATAATCACCAGTGTGATCGCGAGTAAACGTGCTGAGCTTTCCCGATGCATCGCCTCTCATTGCAAAAGCGATCACATATCCAGTTCCACCAGTTTGGGAGTTCTGCTCAACCTGGAGCGATGCAGGATCAAGGTCTTTACCCTTGAAGATTGCTTGACCACCAGGGTTGGTCTGGAGAAACGTTGGGCTACTCTGAGCAAATTGTTTAGGGTCAAAGGTAGACTGTTCCGGGAGGCTGGTCTGGCCCGTGTCCCAAAATTCAAGGGTGCCTGTTTTAAGTAGAGTAGCTATTGCCTGATCCTGGTTGCCACCAGTCAATCCAGGCAATTCGACTGCGATACCGTACTTTCCATTCGTTTGTTGTACACGGATGTCTGGCTCACTGACGCCCAGGCCCCCATTGACGCGCTGCTCAATCTGAGTGCGTGTGTTGTTGATATCATCCAGTGAAGGATTCTGGCCGTGGGCTGGTACCAGAAGTACACGAACGCCGCCCTGAAGGTCGAGTCCTTGCTTGATGGTGAATGGGTTAGAAATGCCATGCCAGGCTTGATTAGGCCAGAAGGCGACATACGACGCGCCCACTGCTAATAAGATAATGAAGAGGAGGAGTGAAAGTGTTCCTCGACGCATAAGTAATGTTTCCTCTCACTTACTGTTCCTTCGTAGAGACAGTAGAGACGCCCAAACGTGCATCTCTGTGTTCATACATTATGCCCGTCTTCTCAATTGGGCGCAAAAGGTAACGTCCTGTTGAAGGACGCAGGATGTGTCACGATTATTCGTGAGCAGTATAGCATGTCATGCCCTCTAACACAATAACCCCCTCTCCGTAGGGTGCCCGTCATCTTTTTGCAGAGGGGGTAGACAACCAAGAGGGAAAGGGATAGGATGGGAAGAGCAAACACAGGAGGCAGAAATGGACAAGGACCCCGAAGAGCACTGGCGAGACCTGAGCGAA
>JAABUQ010008617.1_pt1 | contig 14208 bp, 13 predicted proteins | sample 5560001 | NCBI WGS metagenome assembly JAABUQ01 (sample SAMN10711888, study PRJNA513371) | rock metagenome | isolation source: Antarctica rocks | place: Antarctica: Victoria Land, Finger Mt nord | collected 2015-12-18
GGGGGGGGCTTTAGTCGGGTTTCTCGGGCGGAGGCGGGGCGATCGTTGGCATCGAGGCCCGGCGCGGGTTAGATTGGTGCGTCGCGCCGGCCGACGACGAGCGTCAAGCCGGCCCCGAACCCTTTCGCCCGGGAGACGTTCCGATGAGCCTGGCCCTCCGCGTTCGGCTGTCCGCGATGATGTTCCTCCAGTACTACGTCTGGGGGATCTGGCTGCCGATCCTGGGCCTACACCTCGGCTCGAAGGAGGTGGGGCTCGACCCCGACTCGATCGGCTGGATCTACACCGTGTACGGCTTCGGCGCGATCCTCGGGCCGTTCGTGCTCGGGCAGCTGGCCGACCGCTACATGGCGACGGAGCGGGTCCTGGCCCTGGCCCACCTGATCGGGGGCTGCTTGCTGATCGCGACGGCTTATGTCACCGGGTTCTGGCCGATCTTCCTGCTCCTCTTCGCCTACTGCAACCTGTTCATGCCGACGATGGGCCTGACCAACTCGCTGACGTTCCGGAACGTCGGCGAGGGGAATCAGGACCTCTTCCCGGGCATCCGGCTCTGGGGCACGCTGGGCTGGATCGCGGCGGGCCTGTCGTTCGCCGGCTACCTCTCGATGGGGGACGTCTCGGCCTTCGAATCCGTCTTCAACGTCATCGGCAAGCCCGCGTTCCGCGACTGCCTGCGGGTGTCGGGCGTGGTCTCGCTGATCTACGGCCTGTACTGCTTCACCCTGCCCCACACCCCGCCGACGCCGGTCGAGGTCGACACGCCGAAGGTGAAGAAGTCGGCGATCCTGGAGAGCCTGGCCCTGATGCGGGTCCGGTCGTTCGCCGTGCTGGTGGTGGTGGCCGGGCTGATCGGGATCATGCTGGCATTCTACTTCGCGTGCGAGTCGATCTTCCTGGCCTCGATCGGCGTGCCCGAGAAGCAGGTCGGCGGCTACATGGTGATCGGCCAGGTGGCCGAGCTGCTGATGATCGGCCTGGTGCCCGTGGCGGTGCACCGGTTCGGCGTCAAGAACACGATGCTGATCGGGGCCTCGGCCTGGGCGCTCCGGTTCGGCCTGTCGGCGATCGGCCAGCCGCGGTGGCTGATGATCGCCACGATCGGCCTGCACGGGTTCGCCTTCGGGTTCTTCTTCGTGGTCGCCCAGATGTACGTCGACCGGGCCGCCGGGCCCGACATCAAGGCGACCGCGCAGAACTTCCTGATCTTCATCATCTACGGCCTGGGCACGGTCGTCGGCAGCGTCCTGACCGGCAAGATCCGGACCTACTTCCACGACGACTGGTCGAGGATCTGGGCCGGGCCGATGGCCCTGACCTTGCTCTGCATGGTCGCCTTCGCCGTCCTGTTCCGCGACACCGCGATCGGCAAGAAGGCCGTCCTCGAAGGGGACCCGCTCCTGGCCTGAGCGTCGGGCGGGGCGGCCCGCGGCGCGAGGGCCCCGAGGCCGGGCCGATCGGGCGGGGAAGAATTGAGGTGTCGGAAATCGTCGGACCTGGTAGGATCGGGAATGGTAGGTTCGACGACCGAGCGGCACAAGCTGGTTCTTCCCGATCCGGTCCTGGTTCCCCTCCCTCGCCACGCCCGCCGCCCGGGTCCCGTCGGGGACCCCTTTCTTCTCGACCCTGAAAGTGTCCCGAGGGTCGCCGTGTTTGTTCCGGAGAGTCAGATCGTGGCCAAGAAGTTGTATGTCGGAAACCTGACTTACGCCGTCAACGAGTCCGACCTGGAGGCCTTGTTCTCCCAGTTCGGCACCGTGCAGAGCGCGCAGATCATCGTCGATCGCGAGACGAACCGCTCCAAGGGGTTCGGCTTCGTCGAGATGGGGACCGATGCCGAAGCCCAGGCGGCGATCCAGGGGCTCGACGGTCGTGATCACGATGGGCGGAACCTGACCGTGAACGAGGCCAAGCCCCGCGAATCGCGTCCGAGCGGCGGTGGCGGCGGCTACGGCGGCCGGAGCGGCGGCGGCGGCTACGGGGGTGGTGGCGGCGGCGGTTATGGCGGCGGTGGCGGCGGCCGTTATTGATCGACCGGCCGGGGCATGGGGCCGGCTTCGCTCGGCTCCTGGGCCCGGGCCCAAACGTTGTTGAAGTCGCGGCGGCCCGGACCGAATCGTCGGGGGGCTCGCCGCGAAACCGATCGAGCCCGGGGCCTTCGAGAAGGCGGGGCGTCCGGGCCCGGCCCCGCGCCGGGCCTCGCTCTTGTCGGTCTCCTCAAGGCGGGCTCCCACGGATGATCACGTATCCTGCCAACGAACAAACGATCTCGCAAGTCGAGCGCGGCCTGAGCTGTCAGGCGATCGTCCCCCTGGCCCAGGGACTGTCGCTGGTCGCCGGCGAGACGATCCTCTTCGCCCATTCGAGGGCGAGGCCGGGCCAGCCGCCGGCCTATGTCAAGGGGGGGGACTCGGTCCTCGTCCTGGTCACCGGGGTCACCGACCTCGGGGCCACCGACCCCGACACCGGCCAGATGCTCGTCCAGGTCCGGTGGGAGCGGCTGGGGCAGGAAGCCCCCTCCACCTCGGCGTCGAAGCGAATCCCCAGGTCGACCGGGTCGCAAGGCCGGGCCTGATCGGCCACCCCGGCTCGCCCCGAGGCACGCCGGCCCGACGCGGGTCGACCGCCCGCCGTCGCGCGTTCCCTTCTTGCTTGCTCACCTGAGGAAAGGCGGCACCGATGACACCGAGGTCCGATCGCAACCCGCTCCAGCCGCCTTCGACGCGCGTCCGCTGCCCGGTCTGCCACGAGGTCGTCTACTCCAGGGCCGGCATCCACCCCCAATGCGCGGTCCGACGCTCCGACCCGCCCCGCCCCAAGGTCAAGCCCGGTGACCCCATCGCCGAGGAGGCCATGGTCGTCGAACTCGTCGAGGTGCCCGAGGTCGAGGTCGAGGTCGAGGTCGAGCCCGAAGCGACCCCCGAGCCGGTCGTCGCCCCCAAGGTCGCCAAGGGCAACGCTCGCCGACGCCCTTGATCGGGCCGAAGGGGTCGGGTCAGGGCTTGAGCAGGCCGGCGGATTCGAGGAATTCGAGCGCGACGGCCGCCGGGTCGCGCTTCTTGCCGTCGACCTCGTTGTTGAGTCGCCTCATCGTGTCCGCGTCGATCCGGCCGGCCAGGAGGTTGAGGGCTTCCTTGAGCCGGGGATGGCGGCCGAGCGTCGCCTCCCGGACGAGGGGGACCGCCTCGTAGGGGGGGAAGAAGCGGCGGTCGTCGACCAGTTGGACCAGTTTGAGCGTGGCCACCCGGCCGTCGGTCGAGTCCCCCGCCGCAACGTCGATCGAGTCGCCGGCCACGGCCTGGTACAGCAGGTTCCGGTCCATCTCGACCGGGGCCTGCTCGAAGGCCAGGCCGTAAGCCTTGGCCAGCCCGGGGAAGCCGTCGGGCCTCCGGCCGAACTCGGGGCCGAAGCCCATCCGGAGCCTCGCGGCGTGCTTCGGCAGGTCGGAGATCGCCCGGATGCCGAGCCGATCGGCCTGGCTGCGCCTCATCAGGATGGCGAAGGTGTTCTCGAAGCCGAACGGGCCGAGGGTCGCGATCCCGGCCTTGCCCATCAGCTCGGCGACGCGACTCCGGGCCCTGGCCGGGTCGTACTCTGGGGGCTGCTTGAGGATCGTCGTCAGGGCCGTCCCGGTGTATTCGACGTAGGCGTCGAGCCCCCCGCGCTCCAGGGCGTTGTAGCAGACCAGGGAGCCCCCCAGGTCGAGCCGGCGGTCGACCCGGAGCGGGGTCCGGGCCTCGACGAGGTCGGCCAGCATGTGGCCCAGGAGCTTGGGCTCGGCCGAGTCCTTCGAGCCGATCACGATCGTGTCCATCGCCCCCGCCTTCGACCCCGCCGACCCCAGGCCGAACGCCCCGACCAGGCCCAGGGCGACCAGCCCGGCCGTCAAGCCGGCGATCGCCCCGTCCCGGAGGCCGAACCGCCGCCGACGGGTCGGGTCGAGCCGGCGCTCGATCTCGCCGAGGGCGGCGTCGCAGGCCAGCGCCAGGAGCGCGGCGGGGAGCGAACCGAGCAGGATCAAGCGGGGGTCGGAGACCTGGATGCCGGCGAAGATGTAGCTGCCCAGGCCCTTCGCCCCGATCGCCGAGGCGATCGTCGCCATCCCCACCGAGGCCACCGCCGCCACCCGGACCCCTCCCAGCAGCACCGGCACGGCCAGGGGCAATTCCACCAGGCTCAGGCGCTGCCAGGGGGTCATCCCCATCCCGAGGGCGGCCTCGGCCACCCCCCGGTCGACCCCCTTGAGGCCGAGGATCGTGTTCTTGATGATCGGCAGGAGCGAATAGATCACCAGCGCCGCCAGGGCGGGGGCCTTGCCGATCTGCCCCCGGAAGAGGATGAGGAGGACACCCAGGAGCGCGAGGCTGGGGATCGTCTGCAAGACGTTGGCCAGGCCGACGATCGACCGCTCGGCCAGCTTCGACCGGCTGGCGAGGATGCCGAGCGGAACTCCGATGAGGACGGCCAGCAGCACGGCCTCGCCGACGAGGTCGAGGTGGGCCGCGGTGGCCTCGAACAGGGGCCAGCGCTGGGCCCGGAGCAGGGTCGACCAGTCGTTCACGGGGCGAGCACTCCCTGGGCTTCGATCGGGGCGACGGCCCGGGCGTCCTGGAAGAAGGCCCGGACGAAGTCGTCGGCCGGGCGTTCGAGGAAGTCGTCGGGGGCCCCTTGCTGGACCAGCCGCCCTCCGGCCACCAGGGCCAGGCGGTCGGCCATCCGGCAGGCCTCGCGGAGGTCGTGGGTCACGAGGATCACGGTCTGTTGGAGGTCGCGCTGGAGCTTGCGGAACTCGTCCTGGACCTCCCGGCGCGTGATCGGGTCGAGGGCGCCGAAGGGCTCGTCCATGAGGATCAGGGCGGGGTCGGCCGCGAGGGCCCGGGCCACCCCGACGCGCTGGCGCTGGCCGCCGCTGAGCTGGTGCGGGAACCGGTCGCCGACCACGCCCGGGTCCATCCCGACCAGCCCCAGGCACCGGCTCGCCGCCGCCTCGCGCTCCGCCCGCCCGACCCCCTTGAGCTTGGGGACGAGCGCCACGTTGGCCAGGATCGACAGGTGGGGCATCAAGCCCGCCTCCTGGATGACGTACCCCATCGACCGCCGGAGCTCGATCGGGTCCCAGTCGGTGGTGGCCCGGCCGCCGACGACCACGACGCCCAAGGTCGGGTCGATCAGGCGGTTGACCAGCTTCAGGAGCGTGGTCTTGCCCGAGCCGCTGGTGCCGAGGATCGCCAGGAACTCGCCCCGGCGGACCTCCAGGGTCACGCCCCGGAGCGCCTGGTGGCCGTCGGGGAAGGATTTGCTGACGTCGCGCCAGGCGACGGCGACTTCGGGCGGCTCGGGCATGGGTCGCGGCTTCTCCCCGGTCGGCCCGATCGGCTACCATCGCCGCGGCCCGGTCGCCCATTCTGGCCGATCCCGGCCCGATCGGCCAGTCGAGGCCCCTCGAAAGGTCCGCAACCATGATCCGCTTCGGCATCTGCAACGAGCTGTTCGAGGGCCGGGACTTCGCCGAGACCTGCCGGGCCATCAAAGGGTTCGGCTACGACGGCCTGGAGATCGCCCCGTTCACCCTCGGCCCGACGATCCTCGACGTCACCGCCGCCCGCCGCCGCGAGCTCCGGGCGATCGTCGCCGACTCCGGCCTGGAGACGATCGGCCTGCACTGGCTCCTGGCCCGAACGGAGGGGTTCTACCTGACCAGCCCCGACCCCGGGGTCCGCGAGCGGACGTCGGGCTACCTGGCGGCCCTGGCCGAGGCGACCCGCGACCTCGGCGGGACCTTGATGGTGCTCGGCTCGCCGAAGCAGCGGGACCTCCTGCCGGGCGTGACCCGCGAGCAGGCCGAGGGGTACGCCCTGGCGGTCATCGAGGCGACCTTGCCGGCCTTGGCCGACTCGGGCGTCGACCTCTGCCTCGAACCCCTGGCCCCGAGCGAGACCGACTTCCTCAACACCTGCGCCGAGGCCGAGGCCCTTATCGCCCGGGTCGGCCACCCGAACGTCAAGCTCCACATGGACGTGAAGGCCCAGAGCGCCGAGGCGGGCCGGACCGTGCCCGACCTGATCGCCGAGCACGCCGCCGGGGCCGGCCACTTCCACGCCCAGGACCCGAACCTCAGGGGGCCGGGGATGGGCCCGGTCGACTTCGGGCCGATCCTGGCGGCGCTCGTCGCCTCGGGCTACGACCGCTGGGTCTCGGTCGAGGTCTTCGACTACTCCCCGGGGGCCGAGGAGACCGCCCGACGGAGCATCGAGTGCCTCAAGGCCAACCTGGCCCGCGCCCTTTGAGGCCGCTCGCGGCGGTCGCCGTCGGCCTCCTGCCCGTCGCCCTGGCCTTCTCCTGGGCCGAGGCGTACCCCCCTCGGCCGATGCTCGTCATCGCCGAGGCCCCGACCCATCGCTGCGGCCCGGCCCCCCGGGGGTCGTTCGGCCGCCACCCCTGGGAGATCCGCAACGAAGGGGCCCGGCCGCTCCACCTCCGGACCTACTTCACCAGCGGCCGGACCGGCTTCAGCCTCTGGCAAGGGATGACCCACGTGATCGAGCCCGGCCGCTCGACCCTCGTCCACCTGACCTACGCCATCCCGAGCGACCCGGCCCGGGCGTTCGACGCCCTCGTGATCCTCAAGACCGACGACCCCGAGCGGCGCGAGGTCCGGCTCCGGGTCGTCGGGATCTCGAGCAGCTGAGCGGCGGAAGGATTCAAGGGTGAGGGTCTTCTATTAATTGTAGTCCGCTGACCTGCTTGCGAAGCTTGAGGATCTCGACCAATTCCTGGTACTCCGCCCTCGTCAACTCGCCCCGGTCGGCCTTTTCCAGCATGATGCTGAGGGGCGAGTCGCCGCCTCCATCCGCCGCCAGGCAGATGATCATGACGCCGTCCTTGATCCGATATCCCAGATTCAACTGCTTCAAGGCCAGGCCCAGCGTGACCTTGAGCGGGATTCCTTCCAGGTTCATCGTGATCGTGGAAGCCATCTTACTGCCGGAGTCCATCAACGCCTGGGGATCGACGTAGATCGGGATGCCGGTGGGAAGGCCCGCCTTTTCATCCTGGGTGCATTGCTCGACATACTTCTTGACGTCTTCGAACGGGGTCGGGTTGGGAAAATTCATCGAGATCCGCTCATCGAGCTTGGCGAAGATGGCCGAATTCTTGGGTTCGGCCGGGCGGGGCTGGGCGGCCTCGGCCCGCAAGCGGGCGAGGGGATCGGCCTCGCCCGAACCGCCGTCGAACCCTCCGGAGTTGGCCGGGCCGATCGCAACCTTCCCGCTGGATGAGGGGCCCGGCAAGAGCCTCGGGCCCGGACGGGTCGGCTTCGGGGTTGTCGAGGGCTCGGCCACGAGCGCCGGGTCCACCGGCGGGTTGACCTTCCGTACATCCACGGTAGGGGATTCGGCCGGCTTGGCCTTTTCGGCGGGCTCCTTCGCCGCCTGATAGGCCATGACCGCCACGCCGCCGCCGAACAAGCAGAGCGTCGCAACGACTGCCATGAATTTGCTTCGGATCATCGATTCAACTCCCGTTTCGAGAAGCGCGACGGCCGACGCCGAGAGCCCTTCGGCCGCACGGCCCGCCGCGAAGTCCAGGACGGCCCGGGTCGTCCGGGCCGCCAGCGATGCCGGGACTCGGATCAGGTCGCCCCGGATCAGGAGGGCCAGGCTCGACCCGTGGGCTGGGGCCAGCCCCCGGCGCTCCAGCCGCCCCTTGAGCAGGTCGCGGGCCCTGGACAGCCGCCCCTTGACCGTCCCGACGGGCCAGCCGAGCTGCCCGGCGGCCTCCTCGTGGGTCAAGCCTTCGATGTAGCAGAGCACCATCGGCGCCCGGTACTTGGGCGGGAGCCCGGCCAGCTCCTCGGCCACGATCGAGCCCTGCTCGCGGCGGGCCGGTTCGTCGGGCTGGCTCGGAGGTCCGGCCACCGTCGCCTTCCGTTCCAGGTTCCGGCGCCGGGCCGAGGCGGCCCGGGCCCGGAGGGACACCCGGTGGGCCACGCCGTAGAGCCACGAGCCGATCGCGTCCCCCTCGCCCAAGGTCCCCGCCTTGCGGGCGAGCGTCAGGAAGGTGACCTGGAAGGCGTCGTCGGAATCGCCCGATTCGCCGAGGACCCGCCGGCAGACCCCAAGGACCATCGGGCCGTGCCGGGCGACGATCGCCCCGAAGGCCTCCTCGTCGCCCCGCTCCAAGTAGCGGCGGAGCAGCTCCCACTCGGCCAGGCCCGCGACGGTCCCCTGGCCGAAGACCCTCCGGAGGTGATGGGCCACCGCCCCGACCTGCGCTCGACTCATGGCTGCCCGTCGCTCCTCGGCCGCTCGCGATCCCACCCTCTAATCTCCCGCCGCGCCCCGGCGGATACAACTTCCCGGGCGGAATTGTCGAGAAAGCCCCGGCCTGTCGCCCCCGACGGCCCCGCCACGATATTCGAGACGGGCCGCCATCAATCGCGGAGCCGGCCCCTCCCGGCGGCCGATCTCCCCTTTTCGAGGGGAAGTTGGCCGCGCCTAGAGATAATTTGTACAGTAAAGGGTTGCCTGCCGGGCGAGCGATGGATTAGATTCGACGGTGCGAAGGGAATGCGACCGGGCTTTGAGGGCGGGTCGGAAGGGGCGCGAATGGCCAGGATTCGACGGAACGGGAATGGCGACGGTCGGCCGCTCGACCGGCCCAAGATGGTGGTCGAGGACGTGCCGTTGGCCGAGGCCACGCGGTCGAGGTACCTCAACTACGCCCTGAGCGTGATCACCTCGCGCGCCCTGCCCGACGTCCGCGACGGGCTCAAGCCGGTGCAGCGGCGGATCTTGTACGCGATGGCCACCGACCTCCGGATCACCTCCGACGGCCGCTACATGAAGTGCGCGGCGGTCGTGGGCGAGGTGATGAAGAGCTACCACCCGCACGGCGACCAGTCGATCTACGACGCCTTGGTCCGGATGGCCCAGTCGTTCAGCCTCCGCTACCCCCTGGTCGAGGGGTACGGCAACTTCGGCTCGATCGACGGCGACCCGCCCGCCGCGATGCGGTACACCGAGTGCCGGCTGACCCCGATCTCCGAAGAACTCCTGACCGAGCTGCGCGACCAGACCGTCGACCACCGGCCGAACTACGCGTCGACGACGGAGGAGCCCGAGGTCCTGCCCGCGCAATTCCCCAACTTGCTCGTCAACGGGGCGTCGGGGATCGCCGTCGGGATGGCCACGAACATCCCGCCGCACAACCTGACCGAGGTCTGCAAGGCGCTCGACGCCCTGCTCGAAGACCGCGACCTCCCGCTCGAGAAGCTGACCCGGCACATCAAGGGGCCCGACTTCCCCACCGGCGGGGTGATCCTCAACACCCCGGCCGAGATCCTCCAGGTCTATGCCACCGGCCAGGGGGCGATCAAGCTCCGGGGGACGTACGAGCCCGACCCCGAGAAGCCCAACGTCCTCCTGATCACCTCGATCCCCTACGGGATCGAGAAGGACGCGCTGGTCGCCCGGATCGGCGAGCTGATCGGCAAGGGGCAGGTCCCCCAGCTGACCAACGTCAAGGACCTGAGCACCGACGACGTCCGGATCGCCCTCGAACTCCGCCCCGGGGCGAACGTCGACGCGGCGATGGCCTACCTCTTCAAGAACACGCCGCTCCAGACCAACTACAACGTCAACATGACCTGCCTGCTCCCCTCGGCCGGGGCGGAGGTCGCCGTCCCCGCGCGGCTCGACCTCAAGGCGATGCTGCTCCACTTCCTCGACTTCCGGCTCGACATCGTCACCCGGCGGCTCCGCCACGAGCTGGAGAACCTGCTCCGGCGGATCCACATCCTCGAAGGCTTCGCGATCGTCTTCGACGCGCTCGACGAGGCGATCCGGATCATCCGCGCCAGCGACGGCAAGCCCGACGCCGCGCCCAAGCTGATGTCCCGGTTCGGCCTGACCGACCTCCAGGCCGACGCGATCCTCGAGACCAAGCTGTACCGCCTGGGCAAGATCGAGATCCAGGACATCCGCGACGAGCTGGCCGGCAAGCGGGCCAGGGCCGACGCGATCGAGGCCCTCTTGGCCGACGAGCCGGCCCGCTGGGCGATGGTCCGCGAAGAGCTTCGCCAGATCCGGAGCGCCTACGGCGACGCCAGGCGGACCCGGCTCCTCGACGCCCCGCCGGTCCAGGTCGAGTACCGCGAGGAAGACTACATCGTCGACGAGGATGCCTGGGTGATCGTCACCCGCGACGGCTGGGTCAAGCGGCAGAAGTCGTTCGCCGACGTCCCGAGCATCCGGGTCCGCGACGACGACCGGGTCGGCTGGGTCTACCGCTCCCGGGCCCGCCAGACGATCACCTTCTTCACCGATCGCGGCGCCGCCTACACCATGAGGGCCAACGACATCCCCCTGACCACCGGCCACGGCGAGCCGATCGGCAAGCACTTCGCCTTCGAGGACCGCGAGCAGGTCGTCGGGGTGATCTGCCACGACGCCCGCTGCCTCCCGAAAGCCGTCGCCGCCCCGCCCCCGCCACCCGAGCCGGTCCAGGCGATGCTCGGCGGCGAGCTGGCCGCCCTCAACGGCGACGGCCCGACCTCGGGGCTCCCCTTGCCCCCCTACGCGGTCGCCCTGACCGCCGCCGGCAAGGTCCTCCGCTTCGCCCTCTCGGCCCACTCCGGGGTCTCGACGCGGAAGGGCCGGACGATCGTCCGCCTCGACCCCGCCTGGTCCGACGACCGGGTCATCGGCGTCGAGGCGACCGACGGGTCCGAGAACGTCTGCCTCGCCACCCGATCGGCCCGGGTCCTGATCTTCCCCGTCGCCGAGGCCAACGTCGTCGCCGGCGCCGCCAAGGGCGTGACCGCCGTGAAGCTCGACGCCGGCGACGCCGTGATCGGCTTCGCCCTCGCCAATAGGATGCGCGAAGGCCTGACCGTCCGGACCAACCGGGGGGCCACCCAGGTCGTCCGCGCCACCAGGTACCCTGTCACCGGCCGAGGCGGCCGGGGCTACGGCATCCTCCAAAGGGGCTCCCTCGACACCGTCCTGCCCGACGACGCCGTGCCGGTCCCGCCGGTCGAGGAGGTGGGGGAGTGAACGGGAGGAGGCAGGATATGTCTCGCGAATCTCGGGGGCTGTTGAAGCGAGTCCGTCGAAGGGAGGGAGAAACGGCCCGATGAAGACGAAATATACGGTGAGCGACGGGGTGTTGATGCTAACCCTCGAGCCGGCGGAAGAGGGCGGATATTGCGTGACATCGCCCCTGGACCCGCAGTTGGTCACTCAAGCCGAGACGCTGGAAGAAGCTTTCGAGATGGCCTACGACGCCCGCGAGACGCTGACCAAGGCCCGCGCCGAGCTTGCCAGCCGGTTGCTCCGCACCAGCCCGGGGCCGGACGCTGACTCTGGCTCGCCGCAGGTCACTTCCGGGCCCGCCCGGGCATGAAGCGGAAGAAGCTCGAAAAGCACCTGAGGTTGCATGGCTGTGTCGCATCGGGCGGATCGAAACACGAACACTGGATGAATCCAATCACACTGGCAATGACGACCGTCGCTCGCCATGACGAAATCAAACTTGAGATTGTGAAGAGCATCTGCCGAGCCCTTGACATTCCCAGGCCGCTCGGACGATGACGACCTACCCCACCGCCGGCTCAGGATCTTATCATGGCCTCCGGAACGTATAACGCCGATTCGATCACCGTCCTGGAGGGCCTGGAGGCCGTCAGGCGCCGCCCGGGCATGTACATCGGCGGGGTGGACAAGGCGGGCCTGCACCACCTGATCTGGGAGATCGTCGACAACTCGGTCGACGAGGTCATGAACGGCCACGCCACCCGGATCGTGGTCACCCTCCAGGTCGACGGCAAGACGATCACCGTGGCCGACAACGGCCGGGGCATCCCGGTCGACGCCCACCCCAAGACCGGCCAGAGCGCCCTGGAGGTGATCTTCACCACGCTCCACGCCGGCGGCAAGTTCGACAACGACGCGTACAAGGTCGCCGGCGGCCTCCACGGCGTCGGCGCCAGCGTGGTCAACGCCCTGAGCAAGCAGCTCACCGCGACGGTCCGCCGCGACGGGTTCACCTACACCCAGGTCTACCACAAGGGCAAGCCGGCCGGACCCGTCCAGCGCGGCGAGCCGGCGCGCGGCTCGGGCACGACGATCACGTACACGCCGGACCCGGAAATCTTCCACGACGCCTCGTACGACTCGGAGATGATCGCCGAGCGGCTGGAGGTCAAGACCTACCTCAACAAAGGGCTGGTCATCCATTTCATCGACCAGCGCCGGGGGGACTACTCGGTCGAGTTCCGCCACGACGGCGGCGTGGCCGACTTCCTCGACGCCGTCAACAAGACCCGGGCCGACCAGCGCGTCGGGGCGACCCCGTTCGTCCTGGAGCGGGAGGACGACGAGCTCCGCTGCCACGTCGCCCTGGCCTGGACCGAGGCGACCGACGAGGACGTCCGCTCCTACGTCAACACCATCCCCACCCGCGACGGCGGGACGCACGAGTCGGGCCTCCGCGAGGCGGTCCGCTCGGCGGTCTTGAAGTTCATGAAAGATCATGAACACCTCAAGAAGGGGCTGGAGATCAAGTCCGAGGACATCCGCGAAGGCTTGACCGCGATCCTCTCGGTCTGCGTCCACGAGCCCCAGTTCCAGGGCCAGACCAAGGGGCGGCTCAACAACCCCGAGGTCAAGTCCTTGGTCGAGTCGATGGTCCGCCCCCGGCTCGAGGACTTCCTGCTGAAGAACCGGAGCGTGGGCGACGCGATCGCCAACCGGGTGATCCAGGCCGCCCGGGCCCGCGAGGCCAGCCGGGCCGCCGCCAGCCAGGTCCGCCGCAAGACCGCCATCAGCAACCGCCTCAACCTGCCCGGCAAGCTCCACGACTGCGACAGCACCAACCCCGACGAATCCGAGCTGTTCATCGTCGAAGGCGATAGCGCCGGCGGCTCGGCCAAGCAGGGCCGCGACCGCGACATCCAGGCGATCCTGCCCCTCAAGGGCAAGGTCCTCAACGCCGAGCAGGCCGGCAAGGCCAAGGTGCTCGACAACAAGGAGCTCACCGACATCGTCAGCGCGATGGGCTGCGGGATGGACGACCAGTACGACCCGGCCCGCCTCCGCTACGGCAAGATCATCCTCCTCACCGACGCCGACAGCGACGGCCACCACATCGCCACCCTGCTGCTCACCTTCCTCTATCGCCACCTGCCCATGCTCCTCGAAGAGGGCCGGGTCTACCTCGCCTGCCCGCCGCTCTACAAGGTGTCCCACGGCCAGGAGACGCATTGGGCCGCCGACGACGCCAGCCGAGACCGGATCCTGGCCAAGCTCCCCAAGAACGCCAAGCCCAACATCACCCGCTTCAAAGGGCTCGGCGAGATGCCCGCCAAGCTCCTCTACGAGACCACGCTGGACCCCGCCCGCCGCCGCCTGCTCCGCGTCACCGTCCCCGACGACGACCGCCCCTACACCGAATCCACCGTCTCCGACCTCATGGGCAAGGAGCCCGAGGCCCGCTTCAAATTCATCATGGCCGAGGCGTACACGGCGAAAGATATCGATATTTGACGCCAATTTCGAACGTTCGGATGGCGAAGCGGGAGATAAATTCGAGCGTGATTCCTCGGTCCGTCGCCGGCAAGTCCGACGAGCACCTCTGCGATATCGCCCGCGATATGCAAGGCGTAATCACGATCCCGGATGAATCGGCCCAGATTGGAGAACGATAGGACCGGCAGGAGGCCGACTTGCCACGAATCATCGAGCGTAGCCTGGAGCGAATCCAGGCCGTCGTTGTTTGTCATTCGTGATCAGGACCAGTTGATTCGATTGGCAGAATCCCCAGAGCCGTCGGTCATCGAGGTGCGGGGAGAGTTTATGGTCGACGAACGTCTCGAATCGGATCTGTTCCGCGACGAGGAAATCCCAGAGGTCGATCGCTTCGAGCGCATACCGGATCTTCGCCAGGTGGCCCTGGATGTTCACGTCGGCGAGCAACCCGCGCATCTCACAATCCGTTCGTTGGTCGTGATTCTCGCCCCGCGAGCCACTCGCGAAATGAGGGGAACGGCCTGGCCGGGCCATAAGGACCGGGCTGCTCGTCGGTCGTGTTTGCCTCGTATTTCTTGAGCCACTCCTTGAAACCGAGGATCAACTCGCGCGTCTTCCTGGCCTTCTCGACCACCTCGGGCGGGTTGAGGGCCTCGTCGGATCTGGCCTCGGTCTGGTG